>JAEEGL011242828.1_pt1 | contig 14756 bp, 9 predicted proteins | sample 9134231 | NCBI WGS metagenome assembly JAEEGL01 (sample SAMN16246548, study PRJNA631951) | gut metagenome | biome: gut microbiome; feature: rumen; material: fiber-attached | host: Bos | place: Iran: Karaj | collected 2018-10 | reverse complement strand
TGCACCTTCGTGTCGTATTGTCCTTTTGAAAAATCATTTTGAACATTTGAACATTTGAACAAATGATTTCGCTTTTTGTCGCTTTGTCGCCTGTCGCCAAATCAAGGAAAAACCAAATTGTCGCAATGTCGCAAAAAAAACCAAAATAATAAAATTATTTTGTATAAAATACACTTGTTTTTCAAAAATATTTTGTACCTTTGCACCCAAAGACCAAAAAGAATATAAAAATGGGTATTTCATTAGATAGTATCTGGAGTAAGGCACAGCGATTATCTCCCAGCGAGAGACTGGCATTATCACGTCGCCTGCGAGACAGTGTCAACGAGACAGAAGCAGCACGTCAGGAACGTGTTGCAGCTGAGATTGACCGATTTTTCGGTGGTTGGAGTAATGATCCCCGTACTACGGAGGAAATCATGTCAGACATTCGAGCTGGCCGAACAGAGAACACTTTCCCCAAAATGTAATTAGTAATGGCATCATTCAAATATCTGCTCGAAACGTCGACATGCATAGAATTGTTGCGTGGCAACCAAAAGGTTCGCCAAATGTGTGTTGAGCATAACCAAGAATGCTGTATTTCTGTCATTACAGCAATTGAATTATTGTATGGTGCCTATGATGCCCCTGAGAAATATCGTGAGCAAGAAATTTATAAGGCAAAGATGCACATTGACTACTATACTGTAGTCGGAATAGATGAGATACCCGAAGCTTTTAGCCTTGAGAAGCTCAGATTAGAAAAAGAAGGGCAAGTAATCGAAGACTTCGATTTGATGATCGGCATTACTGGACGCGAAGGAGATCTTATTGTCGTCACGCATAACCTCAAGCATTTTAACCGCATAGAGGGAATTCAAACTGAAGACTGGGCCATTTGAGCCTTAGCAAAGTAGAAATAAAAATATCAATCACAAACCATATATGAAACGTTTTATACTTAACAAACTAAATACACCAAAGGCCCTGCGCCAGGCACTCGTGCTCTTTACCCTACTCCTCCTGCCCAGCATAGCGTGGGCTAAAAGATACCAGACACCTAGTTCAAATGAAATAGTCAATCCTTTATCAAATAGCGATTACCGTTATGCTTGGCAGAATAATGATGTCAAATGGTTCATCAATCTAACATCCGAAGACGTTGCAGTTTCAAGGAGCGGGCAGACAACGCTTCCCATAACACTTCCCAGTGGCAAATCAGTCACTCTCGCAGCGGGCAGGCCAACAAGTGAGACTGGCTATTTTAGAAATGTCAAATTAGAAGGGCTTAATCAAAGCCTAAAGGCAACTGCTACTTTCGGAACCACAACTCTTACACGTGATAACGAAACTTTTGAACCAAGTGCCCCAATTCAATGGGGTAGCGACGACGACAAAATCACAATCACGCTAACAAACAACACCTCGAGTTCTATCAGTTGTACAATCAGCTCGATTACAATACTTACTGGTACACCAAGCAGCACAACTTTTAGCTGGGCTGATCAGATTACGTCTTCACAAGGCTTTGATGTAAGTAAGATCAGTATAAGTGGTAGTGGCGACAATATCACTCTGAGCGGTATCTGCGTGGAGAACACGACATTCAGTTTCCCTTTAAATCCTTCAACAGGTTCACCGACCATCACTTATTCCTCAAGCAACCCCGAAGTTGCGGAAGTTAATAGCAGCAGTGGCGATGTTACTGTTAAGAAAACAGGTGAAGCCACAATAACCGCTATTCCTGTGGGATCAGACACTTATTACTATCTGCCGTCAAGTTATTCCTATACCCTGAACATCTCTGAGACCTACCAATTCTTAAATTTAAGAATCGCAGGTACCGCATTGACAAGCGGCAATGTAAATTCTCAGACGGGAGCTATAGATGGTATTGATGGTGTTACGTTTGATGCTCAGAATAAAATTCTGACATTGGAGAATGCAACGATTACATCTACGAATACATACGCTATTGAGAGCGATCTTCAAAATCTGGAAATTAAAATAAAAGGAATCAATAAACTTTCATCAGGAAACAATGCTGCCATTCATTCAACCAACTCCAGTGGTGTTCTAAGCATTAATCAATATGACTCAACGCCCTCATCTGTATTATTGCTATCTGGCGAAAGCATGTCCGCTATCACTGGTTTCGGTTCTTTCAATACAAGTTATAAATCATATTATATTGATGCAAATCAGAATCAGACAACAGAGTTAACATGGTCTTATAATAGCGGGGTTTTAAATATTAGTGGTGGTAGTTATCTACAAAATGTCATTTTCTCCTCAATAACATCCTGCGGTATAACAGTTGGAAATGTGCGGGTAACAAATTATAATGCCAACAACATTACGGGAGGTGGCATTACCGTGGCAGAAGGTGGTAAGGTATCCTATTCTGATGGCATATTAACCTTGAATAATGCAACGATCAATGGTAGAATCATGACAACCAATCCCAGCCTTACTATAGATTTAATAGGCTCGAGCACTATCTCGGCAGATACTTTCGCCATAAAGGGAGCCCTAGATGGAGCCCTTTCTCTAACGTTCAAATCTGATGCTGTTCCTACACTTATAATAGAAAATAGCAATAATAACATTGGCCTAACGAGCGTAATCAATAGTGAAAAAGTTAGCATTTCATATCTAAATGACCTTGTTGCTACGGGGCTCAACACGACACACGCAGTGATTGCGAAATCTTATGGCCTCAACATTGCTGGCACTGAAGTAACGAATGCAAATGCAGAAAATATTACGGGTGACAATAAAGTTGCATTTAGTGCTTCGACGAATACTCTGACTCTGACCAATGCAGCAATTGGTGGTTCTATCCAATACACAGGTAACAGCGATATGACGGTTGTAATTAATGGCACAAATATTGTTGGAAGCAACTCAACTGTTAGCGAACTCATTAATACTGATACTGGCCATACAGCAAAACTTACGATCAAGAAGGGTTCTGATAATAGCAGCCTGGGGTTTGATGCTACAAGTTCCTTCAATGGCTCATCTATAAGCGGCTTTGCAGACGTGACACTCGACGGAGTTTATTTGCAATCAGACAGTTATTGCCGTTACGTGACAAATGATGGATACAAGGATATAAGCAATAACAAAATTCATAAACTCACTTTTACCACAGTTCCCCAATATCAGTTGTGGGTAGCTGATACGCAGGTGAACGAAGACAATAAAGGCCATATCCTTGGGACTAGCAACACGACCGTCACATTTACTCCTGCTTCAACATCAGAAGATCCAAGCATTCTGACGCTGAATAGTGCAACTATCAGTGGCTCTATAAAGAGCAGCCTCAACGACCTGACTATTGAAGTTGCAGGAAGTAGCAATACCCTTACAGCAATTCTCTATGAAGGATCTTCTACTAGCAGTACGCTGTTAATCAAGACCCCATCAAGCTCATCTACTGTTAACAAACTGACCCTTGAGAATTCTACTGGTGCTGTGATCTCGGGCTTTAGCACCGTAACGCTTGATGGACTGTTTTTCTCGACTCCTAATTATCCATCAGTAACAACCAGCACTGATTGGACCTCAAGCATTAATGAGGCCATTATCACCAACGAGACCCTCTCGGCACCAACGATGAGTAGTGAGACTGTTGATGGTGTAAGTACAATAACACTAACATCAACAGCCGATAACAGTACGATCAAGTATAGTATCGATTACGTTGATGCCTCACAGACAGACATCACCGATGCCACATATGACAGCAGCAACAAACCAACAATCAACAAGCCTGCCACTGTGACAGCCAAAGTCACGTTGAATGAAGTTGAGAGCGCCACGACAACTGGTAAGTACTTCGACACTGATCCAAGCCCATTTACACTGATTTCTGGTGCAGATCCCGTAAACCTCGTCTTGACACCAGCAATCGATGAGAGCGATGGCATCAGTATTACAAGTATTTCAGGCGTCGAATCTAATGTCACCTATGATGCAGGAACCGGAAATATCTCGTCATCGACTGTGGGCAGCTTCAATGGCCAAGTTTCCATGAGCTCTACTGATGGTAAGACAGTCATCCTGAATAACAACTTTACGGCAACTTTCACCATCCAAATCGACATCTCACAAGCAGTCATCACTCTAGACAATACAGAGCTGATCTATAATGGCAATGAGCAAACGGTGAGTGTCCAAAAGGTGATGGTTGGTGATGATGTGGTTCCTCAAGACTACTACGAAATCAGTGGCAATACTGGCACAGAGATGGGGAACTATACGCTCACCGTTACAGCAAAGACGAGGGACAGCCAAGGCAACCCGTTCAATAACATCTACACGGGCACCGCTACCAAAGTATGGAAGATCACAAACTACTACACAGCCACGGCTACGGAACTCGGATTCAGCACAGAGACTCAGACAGCCTCAACCTACTACAACCCCAGTGAGAATCTCAATCTGCCTGAGGGCTACGTGGGCTATATCATCACAGGCGTTGAGGGCTCAAAAGTGCTCACGACCCGCATCAGCTATATCCCTAAGGGCGTAGCCGTGTTGGTAGAGAAAGGCACGAGCACCGAGAATCCTATCGAAGAGATTCCTGACGCAAGCGAGCAGCCTCTGAAGGGTACGTCTGAGCCTTTGGACGTAACCAGCATCACTGGCGGCATCGTCTATGTGCTTTACAATGGCATGTTCGTGAAGTCTACGAGCGGCACGATTCCCGAAAAGCGCTGCTATCTCCTGATTGCCACAAATATGGCAGCAGGCACCCGCGCCTTTGGCATCACTCACGGTGACGGCACAACGGGCATCAAAGGAGTGAAAGGTGAAAAACGGGCTGATGGTGAGTGGTACACACTCCAGGGCCGCCGCCTCTCCACCAAGCCCAGCGCCCCTGGCCTCTACCTCCACAACGGCATCAAAGTCGTCATCAAGTAGCCCTCTCCCAAAATAATTTTATTATTTTGTATAAAATACACTTGTTTTTCAAAAATAATTTGTAACTTTGCCGCGGAAAATAATAGATTGAAAAGGAATATGATCAGAAAGTACAAGAACAAAGAGGAAATGATCGCAGCATTTAAGCATGCATTGGGTGCTCGCGATGCATTTGAGGACTTGGTGCAAGGAAAGATAGACAGAATGGAATTCGAAAATCGGGGCTATAAGCTCATGCAAATAGGATAAACAATGCTCAAACTGTCTATAGACGCTATAAACCTGCATTCTCCGTGCGCGAAGCCGCCTTTTTACTCGTTGGTTTAGCCAATATCCGAACCGTCAGAAGTTTACATTAAGAACCATCGAAATTGAATTTGAATCAACAGCCTACTATGCATCGGCAATTCTTCGGAATGACAATCCTAACTATTCTGAATGTATGGAGGCAATCAACGAATTCGAAAAGATGATGAGAGAAAAGCTAAGATAGGAAATAGCAATTCGAAATAAAAATAAAAAAACGATAACCATTATGAGAGAAAATTTACTCAAAAAACAGCTAACATGGGGGCTCAGAAGAGCCCAGGGGACAGGACAGAAGTCCGCAACTCCCGCGACCTTAACCAAAGTGATTTTGGTTCTTCTCACAATGTTCCTCCTCCCAAGCACAGCGTGGGGACAAATATCTGTTGCTGGTAACGCATCTACAGGAGGAACAATTACAGGTTCTGGTATCACTGGAACTGTCACTTTTAATGCGGAAACAAGTACCTTAACTCTTAACACCGCAACGATTGATGGTAGCATTTCTTATAGTGGTACCGATGCATTAACAATTGCTCTAATTGGTGAAAATACCATGAATTGTGGATCATCAAGCAAGGCTTTTGTAAGCACAAATGAGGTCTCATTATCATTCTCAACTAACTCTACAGATAATGGTTCTCTGACAATCTCAGATGGATCCTCATATAATTTCGATGCTTCTGATATCTCGACCTTTTCTTCAAAATTCACACAGATTTCATGTAGTGAAGGTAGTAGGCTTGTTGCTGTTTCTGTAGATAAAGGAATGATATATGTTTCGAACTCGTATCGAATCAACATTGGCGGTGTCACCGTTACAACAGATAATGCCAACAATGTTTCAGGCGGTAATATTACAGGAACAGGAACTGTAAAATATGTCCACGATGAAGCATCAAACAGTGGAACGTTGCAACTTACTGGTGTTACGATTTCTGGAACTGGTACAACAGCAATCTCTATCCCTACTTCTTTGCTAAAACTGACTATTAACATACAAGGCAGCAATAGCATTGAAACAACTGGTAATAGTGCAGTGATAATGTGCAATAGAATGACTGGCACTAATACAGTTGAGTTTTCTGGAACAGGCTCCTTGACATTACAAAAAGATGGAGACCCTGGTTTAACACAATATCTTACCGTTAATGAGAGTAGTTATAAAGATGGTTTAGTGCCTACATACCTTCCGGAGGGTACAACAAGTTTGGCCACAGCCACCAAAGCAGTGATTGCAAAACCCTATGGCCTCACCGTTGCTGGTGTTGCGGTAACAAGTGCAAATTACGAGGATATTCTTAATGGTGATAATGCAGAAAAAGTTTCTTTCACACCAGCAGAAGGGGCAAGTCCAGCTACTCTTACGTTAAAAGGTGCTATTCTTGAAGTTTCAACTAATGAAGGGGCTGCAATAGAAAGTTCTTTAGATAACTTGGTAGTGAATCTTGTAGATGGAAATACCGTTCGAGCACAGACGGGAAGCCAGACTGTATCGACATTCTATGCATTCAAAGGAAATGGTAGCAATACTATCACATTCTCAACAAACGTTCAAAATCTTGGAACAATCGGAGGCCAAGTTCTTGAGCAATATGTATTCAAATCCATTACACCCTCATACCAAGAAGGATTAAGCTTAACCAGAAATGGCGATTCGTTTACTATTGGAGCAACCACATATGGTCTTACCATTGCTGGTGTTGATTTGACAAGTATGAATGTCGGATCTGATGGTACCATTACAGGTATTAATGGCATTCCTGGTTCGGTGAAGTATGACAACGAGAACCACATACTAACTCTGACTGATGCCAAAATTGAGGGAACCATTAAATGGAGTGTGAGCGGAGAAGATTTGACTATTGAGGTTAATGGCACAGAAAACAGTTTAATTACTACAGATAGTCCTAATATAATCAACAATGCCGGGATTTGCAATCTTTATTTCACTAAAGGTATTACACAGAAAGCAACTTTAACTTTGAATAATGGAATTGATAGTAACTTTGGTAATGCAAGTAGTCCTGATGAACTTGTATCTGGATTATATTTTATTCCTGGCAATGAAGTTGGCTGTGCTGTTACCACAGAAGCATGGGATCTCAAAGTTTTTGCCAGCATGGATTTAGGACTAACTACAGTTCATGATTTAGAAGGCTATCCTGGATATAAAGACAATATCACTGGTGAAACAACAGCAACGATTACGTTTGATGGAGACCAAATACTTACAATAAATGGTGGTAGCATTCCCGAAAGTACTGAGGGTGAAAACTCTTATACGAGTATTATCAGCGGCTTGGACAACTTGACCATTAAATTATCAGGAGATGGAAACGACCAGAATACCATATCAGGTAAAATTAAAAGTACAAATTCTGATGCTAAACTAACATTTACATCAGAAGACGATAATTCTCTATTTATAGGCAATGGATCTCCAATCGAAGGTTTCAAAGGAAATCCATCATTCGAGAATGGATTAGTATATCTGCCATATGGTCAATCTGTGGGAGTAAATATCAAAAAACTAAATATACCTTCCATGAGATTAGTGGATGGCAATTTAACGTTAGACAACTACGGAGATGGAGAGAATGACATAACATGTGCCTATACAATTGAGTATACAGACGGGACGAAAGAGACTGGTGAATATAACCCAGATCAGCCAAAGGCCATCAACAAACCATGTGTTGTGACTGCCCATGCTGTATATGAGGATATATTCGGCACGACAAATACAGGCGATGATGCAGTTGGTAAGTACTTCGGTGCAAAGCAAGAAGTATTCGGCATGGCTATTGGTGATAAGATTGAAGGTACTGACTGGTTCGTTCCTGCTATTAGCACAGATGACGGATTGTCATGCGACTTTACAAGTGAATCTGGTGTCTTTACATCTGAGAATGGTGTATTATCAGCAGTAGAAAGTGGTACAGGCATTGTTTCGGCAACACTGGAAGGACCTTCCAATACGCCTTATACAATTCTGAATGGCAGTTATGCCATCACACTCGTTTTCAATGTAGGTGAGGATCTGGATGAATATTTTGTGGACGATAATGAGTATGGCACATATTATAACGAGGAAGAGAATATAACCTACGCTGTACCTGAGGGCATGAAAGCCTATATCATTAAGAGTGTAAGCGATGATGGAACAGTAGACTTAGCGGAATCAACCGTTCTGTCACCAAAGACGCCTCTGCTTCTGAAGAAGGGAACTGCCAAGTCATTCACCAAGATCTCTACTTCTACCGGTTCTGCTCCTTCGGGTAACATCCTGAAATATGCAGCAGATTGGGACCAGAAGCCTTCGGCTACAAGGTCTTTGTATGTGCTCTACAATGACAAATTTGTAAAGGTAACCAATAATACTTCTGTCAGGGAGCGCAAGTGTTACCTGGAATTGAGCGGATCAGCTGGCACTCGTGGATTCTATAACATCGGAGGTGGTGAAGGTTCTACAGGCATTTACGCTGCTCCTATCTTCGAGGAGGATGCTACAGAGACTGGAAATTCTAAGGGATGGCACGATCTGCAGGGTCGCAAGCTGCAAAGCAAGCCCACAAAGGCTGGTCTCTATATCCTCAATGGGAAAAAGATCGTCGTGAAGTAAAAAGTGATTAGTTGAAAATAAAAAGATACAAAGATATGAAACTGAGAACAAAATCAATCATCACCTTGGTAACGATGCTGCTGGGCGGCATTGGACAAGTAGCGGCAGAGGATGAAACCCAACTATGGCCGCCAAAGACGACTACCATTTTTCAGCTGAATGGTTCTACTAATACTGCTGACGCGGCAGGAACACTGACAATTAGTATTTCAAATCCTGATGAAAATGGGAAAGCGACAGCCACACTGACTGCCAAGCCTGCCACTGGTAACTATATCACGAAGGATCAAATCACCGTGATTAGGACCATTGATGGTGGTCAGGCTCAGACTCGTGAGCCAAGTTTAGACACGCCTTTAGAGCTTAGCGCACAGACTCCTAACGATGACCCCAGTGGTGAAACGGTGTATACTTTCGAAATCGAAGCTACTCATAGAGCTAATACGAGAGCTGAATGGCAGGACTTTATATACGTTTACGACTACGAGATCACTGCGAACTTCCTGTCAAGGATTGACATCAAGGACGCAACGGTACAGGTCGCTGGCACTTACGAGGCTACGGGCGAGCCTATCACCGTGGAGGCTGATAAAGTGAAAGTGACCGTCGGTGGCAAGGAACTGGCTGCCAATGAGTTTGAGATCAGCGGCTACGAGAACAATACTGAGCCTGGCGAGGCTACGATCAAGATATCGGGTCTGCGTCAGTATACAGGCACGGCTACTGGTACATTCACCATCAACAAAGCTAAGGGCGAGGGCTATGACCTGTGGATTGGCGATATCCAGGTGACAGAGGATAACGAAAAGAATATCCTCGGCGACAATTCCCAGGCTTTTGTTTTCAACCCCATAAAGAATACACTGGTCATCACTGACAATCAGGATGAGGATATCGTGATCGAAAGCCGTCTGGACAAGTTAACGATCTACCTAAACGGCCAAGAAGGCAACAAGCTGAAGAAGGTTTTCTACAACAACCTAGGCAATGCTGAGAATAAGGGTCAACTGATGTTTACCACCAACTTCAACGTGCCTGGCACAATAGACCTCAAGAACGATGAGGGCGAGAGCGTCATCACGGGTTTCGAGAGCGTAGACTTCGATAGCGAATCACAATTGACATTCGTCTTGCCGGAAAAGACGACGTATAACTATGAGAATGGGGAGATGAAAAAAATCGTCGTGGACGAAAACAACAATAAAACCACAAGCGCAGCAGAAGAGCTGTCCATTGGACAGTTGCTGACACCTATCGACAAGACCGTGACGTTCACCCTGAATACTCTGTATTTGAAGGACGAAGAAGGCCACGTGATCGTGGACGATAACGGTCAGCCCAAACTGCCCAACCTTGTAAACAGTGTGGTAGATAAGGTGCTGATTACGCTGCCTGCAAGCATTGACGCAAATTCTGATGAAGGTATTAGTGTTGACGATAGTGACGGCAGAGTTGGTATCACTATCCAGACCGACGATATGACCGATGATAAGGTGAAGACCATAGCCCAAAAGGTAATAACCAGCCAGATAAACAACAAGGAATACTTCCCTGGTAGCGACGACTTCGCAAAAGAGTTTGCTGGTATGACCATCCTGCTCCCCGCATGTACCGGATCCATCGAGACAGAACTTGCCTTAGAAGATGGCTACGAGTTCCATATGCTGATCGCCGAGGAGGATAAAGGTGCACTTAAGAGTACCATTAAAGTCATTCCTGCAGGAAAGGTGGAGACTCCTTTCGACGTTGCAATGCCATCCTACTGCTACATCTACATGGTGAAGACGGGTGCAGGCACGCGTCTGGGTAAGCGCGACAAGGCTCATGGTAAAGTCTATTCAGTCGGCGTATCAGTGACAAAGGCCAGGTCTGTCAATCCTCCATCTGAAGCATCAGGTAATGCACTCCCACCATCAGATGACACGAATGTCAATGAGCAGACCACAGGCATCTACACAATCGTCAGCGAGCAGCAGGCAGTGAAGAGCGGATGGTATACGCTCGATGGCCAGAAGATTGCAGAGCCGAAACAGAGAGGTCTCTACATCAAGGATGGTCGCAAGGTCGTGATTAAGTGAGTAAAGAGTTGAGCTAGATATGGAACATCAGAATGCCATTTATGACGCACGGCAGCTGGGTACACCACGCATGATGATCTTAGGCATACAACACCTGTTTGCCATGTTTGGAGCAACGGTACTCGTGCCACTGCTGACAGGTCTGGATGTTTCAGTGACCCTCCTCTTCGCTGGTATCGGCACACTCATCTTCCATTTCATCTCAAAGTGGAACGTGCCTGCCTTCCTCGGATCGTCGTTTGCTTTCCTGGGAGGCTATGCCTCAGTCAAGGAGATGGGTGTATCGCAAGGACTGTCAGAGACGTTGGCCCTGGACTATGCCTGTCTGGGCGTGGCCTGCGCAGGACTGATGTATTTCGTCATGGCTGCCCTGATCAGGTCGTTTGGTGTCAAGAAGATACTGCAGTATTTCCCACCTGTAGTCACGGGGCCTATCGTGATTGCCATCGGCTTGGTGCTGTCAGGCTCAGCGATTGCCAACTGTCAGACGAACTGGCTGCTGGCCATCATTTCCATCATCACCGTGATCGTCTCTTCCATCTGGGGCAAGGGCATCATCAAGATTATCCCCGTCCTTCTGGGCGTCATCGTTTCATACACCATTGCAGCCTTTATGGGAGAGGTGGACTTCACACCGCTTGGAGAGGCCGCATGGGTGGGCTTCCCCATCGCCAAAGACCATACGATACTGGCTGTGATCGAAGATGGTAACACCTCACTGATGCTGTCGACCATCCTGGCTGTCATGCCTATTGCCTTTGCCACCATCATGGAGCACATCGGCGACATGTTTGCCATCAGCTCTACGGTGGGCAAGGATTTTCTGGCAGAACCAGGCCTTCACAGAACACTGACGGGCGACGGAGTGGCTACAGCCGTCGCTTCGATGTTCGGAGCACCAGCTAACACCACCTACGGCGAGAACACGGGCGTGCTGAACCTGACGAAGGTGTTCGATCCGAGGGTGATACGCATTGCAGCCTGTCTGGCCATGATCCTGGCCTTCTGTCCGAAATTCGCCTGTCTGGTCCAACTGATGCCTGCTGCCACGATAGGTGGCGTCAGTCTGATCCTCTACGGCATGATTTCTGCCGTGGGTGTGCGTAACCTGGTTGAAGAGAAAGTCGACCTGAAGAGTTCGCGCAACGTATTCGTTGCAGCCCTGATCCTCGTTCTGGCCATTGGTGTGAAATATGGTGCTAACGACGATATAGCCATGGGCCCGATACATGTATCAGGCCTGGCCATAGCTGCTATCGTCGGAATTTTCCTTAATGCCATCATGCCTGACAAACTGGGCGGCATGAAGGTGAAGTCTTTCAAAGGTAAGGAGAAGAATTAAAAGTTCCACTTAAACGCCAGCGTCGGATTGATAAAGAACGACTTATCGTTATAGAAGTTATAGATGAAGTTGTTGCTGATCTCAATCTCTGAGCCGAAGCTGATATTACGTGTCAAGTTATACCAGATCTGAGGCTCTGTCAGGATGACGAGCATACCATCACCCTCCTTGCCTGGGCGCCAGTTCTCACCACGCCAGAAATCGATAAAGCCTGAGAAGGTACCCTTACCGTGTGCGAAGTTGATACCCCAGACACCTGTCAGCTGTACACTGTGATAGGCCTCAGTGGTTTCATAGCTCTTGAAGAAACGCTTGTACATCAACTGTACAGACCAGGTCTTCGAGAAGTCGGCATTGTGGCCGTTATAGGCTGCACCCACGAGGGCTGCCTGCTGGAAACTGCCAGCGGCCTCACTCAGACCACCATCGTACTCCACATGGGCTGCGAAGGGTGAGCCACTGCCGAAGCTGAACTCACGCGAGATCTCCGTGTAGGCACTCTTAAAGAACTTATTACTCAAGTCGAGGTCGACGAAATAGTACCACGAACCCCACTTATCGGCCTTGAACTGCTCAACAGTGACAGTGACCTTCTGACGGCTATCCTCCTCGTCAGGGTAGATGTTACGGCCGAAGTCGTAGTGAAGTTGGATGTTCTGAGCGTTTGCGGTGATGGCAGCTACTGCCATCAATCCACCAAGAATAAATTTTTTCATGAATCTTATATTTATCAATGTTCAATGTTCAATGACTCCACGATTAGTCGCGCAGCTGTGTCTGGGGCTTTCTGGTCGCCTAAGCGACGAGCCACCTCCTCGTAGCCTTTGAGCATCTTCTCACGCGCCTCGCCAGCAAGGATCTGGTGGAGCTCATGACGGATATTCGCCACACTGAACGTCTCGACGAGTTCCTTCACCACCTCACGATCAGCCACGAGGTTTACCAGTGAGATATATTTCACTTTCAGCAGATGACGACGGAAGAATCCAATGATCTTGGGCAGCGGCACCTTATAGCACACCACCTGAGGCACACCAAAGAGACAGGTCTCAAGGGTTGCCGTACCACTCGTCACAAGGGCGGCATGGGCACGAGCCAACAGGGGGTAAGTCTCGTTGAAGACAATCTCCACTTCGCGCCCGCGCGTAAACCTATTATAATATATAGGCTCGATGCCAGGAGCCCCGGCAATGACGATGTGATAGTCCTTCTCGAGTCCCTCCACAGCCTCGAGCATCGCAGGCAGATTGTCCTTGATCTCCTGTTTCCGCGAGCCTGCCAAAAGCGCGATCAACTTTTCACTTTTCACTTCTCGCTTTTCACTTCTCAAAAACTCGCGCACTTCGTCAGCCGTAGGATTCCCCACATAATGGATGGGATAATGATGCTTCTTCTCGAAGAAATCGACCTCGAAGGGGAGGATCGAGAAGAGCTCATCGACATCGCGACGGATGTTCTTGATGCGGTATTCCTTCCATGCCCAGATCTTTGGAGAGATATAATAGTAGACAGGGATATTTGTCCGCGATTTTACATATTCAGCAATCTTCAGATTAAAGCCAGGATAATCCACAAGAATCACGCAGTCAGGCTGCCACGCCGTGATATCCTGCTGACACATCTTCATATTGCGGAGTATCGTTGGCAAGTGCAGCAGCACAGGGATGAAGCCCATATAGGCGAGCTCCTTGTAGTGGCGCACACGGGTGCCTCCAACGGCTGTCATCAAGTCGCCGCCGAAGAATCGAAAGTCTGCCTCAGCGTCAATATCTTTCAAGGATCGCATCAGGTGCGATGCGTGCAAGTCGCCAGAGGCTTCGCCAACGATGAGATAGTACTTCATTCTGAGTTTACTGTTTACTGTTTACAGTTTACGGTTTACGGTTTACGGTTTGAACCAATCTGAGATGAGTTCCATCGCTGAGTAGGCGGTGACGTCGATCTGGGTGGGCGTGATGGCAACATAGCCATGACTCAGGGCCCAATTATCAGTATCCTCGGCCTCAGGCTCATCGTTCGTATAGCTGCCCACCATCCACCAGTAGTCGTAACCACGGGGATGATGGCACTTCGTCACCTCATTACCCCAGGTTCCCTTCGCCATGCGACAGACGCGCACGCCTTGATAGGCATCCACCAAGGGGAAATTCACATTCAGGCACACACCCAACGGCAATCCCTCTTTCAGCACGTGCTCCGTAATCTGTCGTATCAAGGGGCGCAAAGGCTCGAAATCGGCATCGTCGCGATGGTCGCAAAGCGAGAAGGCCACAGAGGGAATATACTTCATACAGCCCTCGATGGTGACACCCATCGTACCACTATAGTGCGTGTTCACAGAACCGTTATCGCCATGATTGATGCCGCCAATGACCATATCGGGCTTACGCGGACAGAGTTCGGCTAAGGCCATCTTCACACAGTCGACGGGGGTGCCGTTGCACGACCATATCTCGATGTGGGAGCCTGAAGCCGCCTGATATCGCTGGTG
>JAEEGL010002716.1_pt1 | contig 14756 bp, 11 predicted proteins | sample 9134231 | NCBI WGS metagenome assembly JAEEGL01 (sample SAMN16246548, study PRJNA631951) | gut metagenome | biome: gut microbiome; feature: rumen; material: fiber-attached | host: Bos | place: Iran: Karaj | collected 2018-10 | reverse complement strand
GTACGACCCGTCGGCCTTGACCGGATGCACCCATATTTCGCAGGTTAATACCTATCTCCTATATTCAAGGAATACGAGCGGCCATGCTGTGCCGCTTACATATACGATACAAGTCTATCAGGGCGGCAACGACAGTCCGCAGACGCTGCTGGGCACCAAAACAATCTCGACAGGGTACAGTGAACCCTATAGACCTACAGTGTTAAGCGATGGCGACACATGGCGGCGCGTGACCTTCTATCCACCTCTCGCCATCGACAACACACAGCCTGTTTGGGTTGTAGTCAACTGTACCAGAGAAGGTTCAAACCGTATGTACATGCCCTACGGCAAATTCACCGGAAACATGAACAGCAACTATGTATGGACACAACAAACAGGCTGGACCCACTACTTGTCCGGTTATAACCCAAAACAGCTAGAAGACGACTACTATCGAGGATACCACGACTACTACTGCACCTGGCTCATCCGCTCCTACACAGGAAGCCAAGCGAAAGCCGAAATAACCACAAAGGTCGTTTACCAATACGAAAACGGTACTATAGGGCAAAACGGTTGCACCGTCACCGGCGGCGGAGAACATACAGTTGGCTCCACAGCCACACTGACGGCCACGCCCGGTTCGGGATGCATATTCGACCATTGGGAGTGGCGTTCCGCCGAAGACCAGAACATTACCGGGCAGAATACCGACAACCCCGTGTCATTCACCGTCACCGGCGATGTCTATTACATTGCCCACTTCACCGATCCCCCTCAAGTTTGCCATATCCTGACGCAATCCAACAACGATGCCTGGGGCTACACCATGGGCGGAGGTGACTACCTGGTGGGCGACATGGTGAACCTGACGGCGACGCCCTACAGCGGCTACCACTTCCAATATTGGAAAAAAGACGGTGACAACACCACCTATGCAGTCAATCCGTATTCCTTCACTGTCCCCCAGGGAATGAGCGGCTACATCACCTATAGAGCCTACTTCGAAGCTGACGGCGGCACCGAGGGCATCGGTGACGTTGCCGACGACGGCATCGCGGTTTTCCCGCTCGGCGACCGTATCGTTATCGAGGGCGCCGACGGCGAAACAGTGCATATATATGACATGATGGGACGCTCAGTGAACAACGAGGCATTGCCTCGGGGCGTCTACATGGTCAAACTAGGCACCCGACCCGCCCGCAAAGTGGTGGTTTGGTAACACCCATGCTAACCGCAAATGAAGCCCGGCAAGTGCTTTGCTTGCCGGGCTTCTGTTTATAATTATTTTTTGCTGGATAAAGAAAAAGTCGTATTTTTGCATTTTGAAACAATCATTGAAAACAATGACCTCGAACTTTGTAGACTATGTGAAGATACTGGTGCGAAGCGGCAAGGGCGGCGCAGGGTCGGCACACCTGCTGCGGGTGAAGTATAATGCCAAAGCAGGGCCCGACGGTGGCGACGGCGGCCGCGGCGGCCACGTCATCCTGCGCGGCACCACCCAACGCTGGACACTGCTGCACCTGAAATACACCAAGCATGTCTTCGCCGAAGACGGCGAACATGGCGGTGAAAACCTCTGCACAGGCCGTACCGGGAAGGACCAAATACTAGAAGTACCGTTGGGCTGTGTCTGTCGCGATGCAGAGACAGGCGAGTATCTTGGCGAAGTCACTGAAGAAGGTCAGGAACTTATCATTGCCAAAGGGGGTCGCGGTGGTTTGGGTAACGACCACTTTAAGAGTGCCACCAACCAGACACCTCGCTATGCACAACCCGGAGAACCTGCCGAAGAGCGGTGGGTGGTCATCGAACTCAAGGTACTGGCTGACGTAGGTCTCGTGGGCTTCCCTAATGCTGGTAAAAGTACGCTACTCAGTGCCGTCAGTGCCGCACGACCCGAGATAGCCGACTATCCTTTCACCACCCTGGTGCCAAACCTAGGTATCGTCAAGTATCGTGACGACCAGTCATTCTGCATTGCCGACATTCCTGGCATCATCGAAGGTGCTGCCGAAGGCAAAGGATTGGGATTGCGCTTCCTACGTCATATCGAACGCAACTCCATCCTACTCTTTATGGTCAGTTGCGAACAACTAGAGATCGCAAAGGAGTACCATGTACTGCTTGACGAGTTGAAGAAATACAACCCCGAATTACTCGACAAGCAACGCCTGTTGGCCGTCACCAAATGTGACATGATCGACGAAGACATGCAACGCCAACTCAAACGCCGCTTGCCAAAAGGTGTAGAGACCGTCTTCATCAGTGCAGTGAGTGGTCAGGGCATCACAGAACTCAAAGACAAGATATTCGAGAAGCTGAATGCTTGAACAACTGAAAGCTATCGACACGGAGTGTTTCCTCTGGATTAACGGTCACCACACGACAATTCTTGACTGGGTAATGTGGACGTTGAGTCAACACTGGAGCTGGTTGGTAGTTTTGTTGATGGCTTTTGCATTGGGCACTCTACGATATGAACCACGTCGTTGGTGGTTGGTACTGGTTGCCGGGGCACTTTGTTTCCTACTGGCTGACCAAGGGAGCGTCTGGATCAAAGATAGTGTGTGTCGACTACGGCCTTGCCACGCACTGGAGGAGGTACGCATGTTCCGCACTCACTGTGGCGGTGAATACGGTTTTGTCAGTTCGCACGCAGCCAACGCCTTTGCCATCTTCACCTTATTGGTGGCCCGATACCGTCGACACACCATATATGTAATCTTGATGGCACTCTGGGCATTAACAACCTGCTACAGCAGGGCCTATCTGGGAAAACACTACCCCGGAGATCTTGTTTGTGGTGCACTTTTCGGATGTTTCATCGGATTGATTATTTGGTGGTTGAGTACGTTGATTGAAAAAAAAATGTACCCAAGTGAAACAAAATGAAAAAACATGCGTTATATATGACGTGCTTGCTTATTTCTATCAAATGTGATAGAGAAAAGAAAATGTGTTATTCAAGCGTCTTTCCTCCCCGGGAAGGACGCTTATTTTATTTTTCACCCTTACTCTCAAAATGATATTGCTGGACATACTATTGGCAGTTCCGCTATGCTTTCTCATCTTCATGGGGTGGAAAAAAGGTCTGGTACGTGAGATTGCCACCCTGGCAGGTATACTTGTCGGCCTTTGGGCTTCGATCCATCTGTCGCAACTGGTTGCCCCAATGCTGGGGCTCAATGGTGAAAGTGCGGTTTTGATTGCCTTTATTGTTGTCTTCCTGGTGGCACTGGTGCTAACCTACTTACTTGGGCGTTGCGTGGAAGGGTTGATGAAAGCCGCCAAACTCAGTCTGCTCAACCGACTGGCTGGCGCATTACTGGGGGCGGCAAAAGCACTCTGTATACTGGCCGTATTGCTCAACTTCATGGTGATGGTCGATGGCAACGAGAAGATTATCAAGCCATCGGTCAAAGAACAGAGTATGCTATACAAGCCTGTCTACAAGACCGGCAACATGCTAATGGGCCAACTAAAAGACTTCATTGCCGAACACCGTGAAGAGTGGAAGGAGGTGATGGAATGATCCTGGCCCCGATGCAAGGGTTGACCGAGGTGCTCTTCCGGCGCACCTACGAGACATGTTTCCCCGGTGCCATACACATGGCGGTATCACCATTCATCGCCCTTACCCGTAACCTGCGTTTCTCTACCGACAACGCCCAAATACGCGACATCCTTCCCGAGAACAACGTCGGTTCTATTCCCGTCATCCCTCAAATTTTGGGCAAAGAACCTGAAGAGTTTATATTGGTTGCCAACCATCTGGCCGACCTGGGATATACCGGGGTAAACTGGAACATGGGCTGTCCGATGCGAACCGTCACCGCCAAGCACCGCGGCTGTGGTCTTATGCCCCACCCCGACGAAGTGCGTACAATACTTGACACTATCATACCTCAAATACGGCTTCACCTTAGTGTCAAAGTGCGTCTGGGTTTAAAGGAACCCGACGAGATATACCGCATGGTGCCGGTGCTCAACGACTACCCTCTAGCATCGGTCACCATACACCCTCGTTTGGGACGTCAGCAGTATACCGGTGTACCCGACCTGGATACTTTTGGCCAAGTATTACCACTTGTGAAACACCCTGTCATTTACAATGGAGACATCTGCAGTGTGGCCGACGCACGGCGAATACTAGAGCGTTTTCCGCAAGTGAAAGACCTCATGGTGGGCCGTGGCGTCCTATACCGCCCCACCCTTCCTTTAGAGTTGAACGCTACAGCTTCGACAATACCCACTCCTACATCGGCACCGTCACCATATTGTGACGACAACATCCCTACATCTTCCATACACCCTCCTTACACCCTCCTTACACCCTCCTTACCCAAATGTGATGCAAATAAATATTTCATCCGTTCTTTGATGAACGCGATCAGAACCACTCTTCCAACCACTGAGTCAATTCTCCGCAAGACCAAAGAATACTGGCGCCTGCTTTGTAAATCTCTACCTATCAGTGAAATGCAGGCACGTCAGGTACTTCGTGCACAAGAATTAACCGCTGTTGATAAATTGATTGACTCATTCACACAATAAAACGACATTTTTAACGTAATTTAAAATGTAATGTATAGGATAGTAACATCCCTTCTGATAGCGTTATTTACGCTCACAACCATAGGCTGCAAAGGACATGGTGACAATTATGCCGACATGTCCGATAGTGAGAAGTTGGAATTACTCGACTTACGTATCGAACGTCATCCTAAAGACGCAAATGCCTACTTTGAGCGTTCGAACGTCCTCTTCAGTCTTGGACGCACCAAAGAAGCCCTGTCCGACATCAAGCGTGCCGTTGAGTTGGATCCCAACAAGGCAGAATACCGCCTGCAACAGGCCGACCTTCACTTCGCCAACGGAAACGTTGAAGACAGCTATAAGGCATTGGCCGAGGCCGAAAAATTGGCTCCGGAAAGCAACGAAGTGCAGCTAAAGATGGGTGAAGTCACCTTCTATAGCCATGACTACGACCGTTCATTACAATGCTTGAGCAAAGTTACCGAACGGGATCCCAACAACCAGACTGCCCTCTTCATGAAGGGATTTATCTACAAGGAAAAAGGAGATACCGCCAGTGCCGTCACCCTGCTTCGCAAAGTGTGCGACCTCTACCCCGACTACGAACCGGCATTTGAAGAATTAGGTATCCTTTATTCATCACACAACGACCCCATGGCGTTGGACTACCTTAATACTGCTATCCAGCTACAACCTAACAACACAAACGCCCTCTACGCTTTGGCCATGTTCTACCAACAGAATGACCAAATGGATGAAGCCGAAACCATATACCACCGCATACTCGACATCAACGAACAAAATGCAGATGCCTGGCATAACCTTGGCTACATTGAGCTGACCGACCGGAATGATTACAATCGTGCTATTGAGTATTTTGACCAGGCATTGGAAGCCGACCCCAACCATGTCTCCGCACGTGCCAACCGCGAACTTGCCCTTGAACTTGCCAATCAGAAATAGTAAAACAACATAATACACATCATCATGAGTACACTAAAAGGACGCAACTTAATCTCAATTACCGACTTTTCAAAAGAGGAGTACATTGAGGTGCTTGACATTGCCGAAGGATTTGAAAAGAATCCGAAACAGAAAATTCTTAGTGACAAGGTGGTGGCTACTCTTTTCTTCGAGCCTTCTACCCGCACCCGTCTGAGTTTTGAGAGCGCCGCCAATCAGCTGGGAGCCCGCATCATTGGCTTCAGCGACCCCGGTGGCACCAGCGTCCAGAAAGGCGAATCGCTGCATGACACCATTGTCATGGTCTCTTCCTACAGTGACCTTATCGTCATGCGCAACCCCAAAGAAGGCTCATCGCGCTATGCTTCAGAAGTAGCCTCAGTACCTGTCATCAACGCCGGCGATGGTGCCAACCAGCACCCTACCCAGTGTATGCTCGACCTCTACAGCATTCGCAAGACCCAAGGTACTCTGGAGAATCTTAATATCGCCATGGTTGGCGACCTCAAATATGGCCGTACTGTCCACAGCCTTGTTCAGGCCATGTGTAATTTCAACGCCACTTTCCACCTCGTCTCTCCCATCGAGCTCAAACTGCCCAGCAGTGTCAAAATGAGTATCAAAGATGCGGGCCTGAAATATTACCAATATACCGACCTCAAGGATATCATTCCCACAGCCGATATCATCTATATGACCCGTGTTCAGCGCGAACGTTTCCCCGATCCCATGGAGTACGAACGTGTTAAAGACAGTTGCATTCTCACGGCCGACATGCTGAATGGTTGCAAACCCAACATGCGCATCCTTCATCCCCTGCCCCGTGTCAATGAGATTACCACCGATGTCGACCGCACACCTTATGCCTACTACTTCCAGCAGGCCCAGAACGGTGTCTACGTCCGCCAAGCACTCATGGCCGCCATCCTCGGTGTCAAATAAAAGTGTAGTTATAACCAAATAGCAATATTACAATGGAAACCAAGAAAGAAATGGTCGTCTCCGCCATCGAGAACGGCACCGTCATAGACCACATTCCTACAGAGAGCGTTTATCAAGTCATCCGAATACTTGGCCTGGAGCGCTACAAAGATGAAGTCCTGATCGGCAATTATCTTAACAGTAACAAACTAGGGAAGAAAGGTATTGTCAAGATTAAGAACAAGCACTTCTCGGTCGAGGAGGTCAGTAAAATCGCTCTGGTTGCCCCCTTCGCATCCATCATCAACATCGAGGACTACAAGGTGGTCAATAAATTTAAAGCAGAAGTACCCGACCATATCGAAAACTTCATCCGCTGCGCCAATCCCAAGTGCATCACTAATGCCGAGGCTGTCCCCACTCGCTTCGACATTGTCGACAAGGAGAACCTCAAGCTCCGTTGCCACTACTGTGAGAAGTTTACCACTAAGGAAACCATGAAGTTCAGCGAATGAAACGCTATTTAATCTCCCTCATCGTTATGGTGCTGGCACTTGTGCTGGCGTCGTTTGCAGTTATGTGGCTGGCACCTGAACGTTTCCTCGTAGCCATGCCCTTACTGGCACTCTATTTCGGAGTGCTTTGTGGACTCCAGCACCTGATTGTCACCCGCGCCATGAACCGTTCGCCCAAGATATTCATCCAGGTCTTCCTCGGTTCGGTTGTCGCCGTGCTCTTCATTCACATTATAGTACTGGCCGCCTACCTCTTTACACATCCATCGCACGCTCACCTTTTCACCCTGTCTTTCTGCATAGGCTATGCAGTAAGCCTTGTTTTCGAAACTGTCGCACTAGTGCAATTTGTCAATGCTGAACGTCGGCGTCGTCAGCAGACAGCCGAAAAAGAATAACAAAAATACAGGCCCCCCGTCAGCCCAAGCCCCTGCCAACAGCTGTTGACAGGGGCTTATCATTTCTTCATGCACCAGCGCGACAATAAATCATTGTCTCAGGAGTAAGATACTGTTGGGCCAGGTTGCGCAGTTGTTGGGCTGTAGTGTCAGCAACAGCGGCACGCAGATTGTCGGTGAAACGCTCATCAACATAGGTGGTCCACATCTGTCCATAGCGCTGGGCACGTTCAAATACACCATCAACCGACCGTATAAAATCGCCAACAAGCACCGTCTTCACCAGTTGCAACTCATCTTCACCAATCAGTTCATCACTGAGACGTTGCAGTTCATAGCGGACAGCCTCTTCCGCAACATCGGCAGTACCAGCTGCCACATCAGTCACAATATAGAAGACAATCAGGCCACGGTAAATCTGAGTGCGAGCCTGAACGCCATAAGTCAAACCCTTTTCTTCACGCAGATTGCTCATCAGACGTGATCCAAAGTATCCGCCTAAAAGGGTAACAAGCAGCATCAGACGGGCATAATCAGGATGATCCCATCCGAGAGGGATGACACGGCCAACACGTAAAGTAGTCTGAACCGCTCCATCGATAGCGGCATGTTGGGAGATACCAGCAATATTATCGCATGGAGGAGCTAGTCTTTCGATATTGTTGGGAATAGCTCTACCACTCAACGAGGAGACTTTACATAGCAAGTCGTCATCCACATCACCAGAAATTATCAACTGGCATCCTTTGTATCGTTCGTTGAAGAAATCCATCACAACATCTCGTCCAAGACGGTCAGCATCAACAGGATCGGCATAGCGAGCCAATGGATGGTCAGGGGCAAAGAGAGTCTGATAGAATAAGCGTCGCGCCACAAATGACGATTGCTGACGCATGGCCTGCATCTCCTGCCGGCGTTTTTTTAGATAGGCGTCAAAGTCGGCTTGAGGAAACGCCGGCGTGGTAAGCAACTCTTGTATTACAGGAAGCAACTCGTCGAGATAACGTCGCAGAAAGTAGAAGGTGGTGCGTGATGTCAACAAGTCTGGATCATTCTCAACGATAATTCCGCGATAGTCCATAAATTCAGCCACTTCAGCCGAGGTACGGGTGGTCGAAGCCACACTGAAGAGACGGTTGGCTGCAGCGGCACAGAGAAGTTGCGGCTGATAGGCCGATCCTGCTTCGTGCAATAAATCAAGACGAACCATAGGGACACCGACGGCGGGGAAATAGTATACTGTACTGCCATTGTGGGTGTATGTCTGTGGCAGCAAGGTGTTTGTATCAGGCAAAGATATCATCAGAACAGTATTGTGAATTTCAGGTTCAGTTGGCGCGCCGTCAAATAGTTGGGTACTGGGTAGCGGTTGTTATCATAGTCCGACACCCATAGGTAAGAAACTACATTGCGGAAGTTGAAGAGATTAAACACCTCGACCCCCACTTGAATGTCTTTAATACGTCGGAAGATACGGCTCGAACGGAGTCGTTCGAACTGCGACAACTGGACTGTATTGCCCCAGTCGACACGATAATAGGCCGGTAATCGATAGTCTGTAGCACCAAAACGGACAACCGGCATACCACTACCGTAGACAAGACAAAGGCTCATACGCCACCATGGGATGGTGGGTATGTTGTCCTGCAGGAATAGTTTGAAACTGACACGTTGGTCAGTGGGGCGGGCCAACCATCCAAGGCCGTCACCTTCGATATTCTCTTGGGTCTGCATCAACGAGAGGCTTGCCCACGATTCGAGACCTTCAACAAGTTCTCCGTTGACACGAATCGAAAAACCAGTAGCGTAGCCAACAGCATCCAGGTCGGGTTGATAACGTAGTCGTAGGTTATCAATGGTATAGGGAATAAGATGGGTGATATATTTGTAGTAGATGTCGGCCGTAAGCGAGAACGGATGATTCCATAAACGGAAACGCCAGTCAGCGGTAGCCATCACCTGATAGGAGGTCTGCGGGTCAAGGTCAGTCCTCAATGTGCCATCTGGACGACGGTATTCCCGATAGAAAGGCGGCTGGCTATATACACCCGTTGCCAGACGGAATAGGATATCTTGGTCCATCTTGGGTTTGTAACTGGCACTCAGCCGTGGGTTGAGAAGTGTATGTATTTGACCAGAGGTCGAATAAAGCTGTCCCCGCAATCCTGCCACCAGTTTGATGTCAGCGCCGCTAGCGGTGGTGAAGTTCACATCACGTTGTGCAAAAGCCCCACTACGGAACGTGAGCATTGTGTTGTCGGCATTGACAAAGTTCTGCAGTATTGGATTAAACGGGACATTGGTCGTGTCACCTGGTTGGATCATGGTGGCAGGTATCGCATAACCAGCCGAATCGACCCATAGCCATTCGCGCAGATGGTCATATATACTTTCCATCTGCAGCTTGACACCCATTTGCCAGCTACCCAAACGTACGTCGTGGATGGCACGCAGGTCAAGGCTGGCAATATCAGTGGTCAGACGGTTTCGGGCATGTTCAAGGAAAGTACCCACACCACGGTCAAACATCACTGTGTCGCCTGCTGTCTGTCCCATGGCCAACTCATAGAGGAAATACTGACTTTGGACGTCATAGCTTTCAATTTCAGCAATGTGTTGGGCCGAAAGCATTGCCTTGAATCTCCAGTCGTCATTGAGACGATAGTCGGCAGTTACGGCACCCAGCAACGTTTGATAGCGGTCTTCCTCCTTGCCGTCGAAGTAAACACGTAATGTCATGGGCATCATAAAACCGCCGAAAGTGGTGGTTTGGTCTTCGGGCACGAGGCCGTAGATATTGCGTGTAAACAGGGCCATCACCCCAAGGTCGAGACGATCGTTTACACGATAGCCAAGCAATGCTTGGACGTCGGAATAGTAGGTATTGTAACTGCCACGCGTGTCGAGACTGCCCAGCAAGTAACGGTTGCTGTGTTGGCGGAAGGCAATGGCGTAGGTGGTACGCTCCCCCGCCCTACCTTGTACCGAGGCCGTGCCACCAAGTAGACTTCCGCTCAACTTGGCGCTAAACTCTGCAGGGCGGCTGTAGGTGATGTCCAACACCGACGACATTTTGTCTCCATAGGTAGCATCGAAACCGCCCGGCGAAAATAGAATATAGCTGACCAAGTCGGGGTTAATGATACTCATGCCCTCCTGTTGGGCACTACGTATCAGCATCGGACGGAAAACCTCAATGCCGTTAATGTAGACCAGATTCTCGTCAAACGAACCACCGCGAACTGAGTATTGACTGGAGAGTTCGTTGTTGGACTGCACATCAGGCAGCATCTTGATCAGTCCCTCCACGCCTCCTGTCGGCCCCACAGCATCGTCAAGTTTCTCCACCTCGATATTGGTGAAACTGCTTTGTCGCACTTTGTCGGTGACGATTTCCACGTCTTCAAGACGTTGGGCCGTGAGTTGCAACACAACATCCACCCTTTTTGATCCTTTCACCGAAACACGTCGCTCGGCGGTCTTGTATCCTACAAAAGAATATTGAAGGGTGATACTGTCGGAGGTGGGGATCTGTAGACGATAGTAACCCCTGGCATCGGTAGTGGTGCCCACCGTCGTACCCGACAGGCCGACAGCCGTATACTGCAAAGCCTCGCCTGTCAGCGAGTCACGCACAGTCCCTTCAACCACACCTTGAGCCCATATGGGCAACGTTAGCAGCAGCAGGACAATATATATCGTTCCCTTTTTCACCAACTTTAATAACAAAGATTAAACTATTTTATTGTATTATGTCATTAGTTTTGATAAAACAAAGCCTCATTTTTCCCTACATAATGTATAGCCATGGGTAAGGATGGTGTAAGGAAAGTGTAAGGAAGGTGTAAGGATGATGTATACAACAGGCAACAAAAAATCCCGTCGCATTTGCGGCGGGATTTGAAATTCTGTTACGATTGTCGCTTACTGGTTCAGCAGTGATTCGAAGCGCTGGTGGGCAGCTTTCGACTCGTCGTAGCGCTCCACACGTGCATAGGCGGTGCTGAGAGCCTGCAAGGCGTTGGCCAGATTGGGACGCTGCATCTGCTTCTCCTGACCTTCGGGGAGATTGTCGATGTACTCGACAGCCTTTTCCAGGTAAGTGATTGCCTGTCCGAAGCTCTCTTTAGCCTCTTTCTCCAGCTTGTCAGCCAGGGCAATGGTCTCTTCATTGAAGGGATCGGGTTCGGGTGCAGCCTGCAGTTTGTCGACTGCATTGTTGTAGTACATCTGACCCATGCTGAAGTTGGCACCGAACTGGACGGGTTTCAGTCTGAGCGACTCCTCGAACTTGGCGCGAGCACCTTCCACATCGTTGGTCATCTGCAGCAGGCTGCCGGCCGAGGTAAGCAGGTCGGGATAGATGTTAGCGCTGTCCTTGGTGAGTTCCAAAGCCTGGTTGATGACCTCTTTACCCTTCTCAATGTTGTCGTTCAGAAGGTATCCTTCAGCCAGAAGCAGGTAAGCTTTGTAGTTGGACTTGTTGTTGCGCTGGTAGTTGGTAGCCACCTTCAAGGCCTGATCCATGTTCTTCTCAGCTTTGTAGACGTCAAAGAGGTACTTGTAAACCTGCTCTTTGTCGGTACGCTTGCGCATCAGCTGGTTGAAGAACTTCTTGATGTTGGCGGTGTCGTGAGCGGCCACTGCGCTCAGACCGGCCACGAACATAGCCTCGCCGGCGTTGTCGAACTGGCCGCTGGTCTCACCGGCATTGTTATACATCTCGGCCGCACGGGCTGCCACCTGCATGGCTTCGGTGTAGTTCTTCTCGTTGAAGAGATCGCGCGAACGCTGGTAGAAGTCGTAACCTACTGTGCTAAACACACTGACAAGGCCTTTGCCGAACTCACCATCATTCTTGGGGTCAAGACGCTTGCACTCCAGAGCCGACTCGTAAGCCTGGTCGGCCCAGTCGGGAGCCAGTCCCTTATATTTGGGTTTGGCCTGCTGTGCGTCACGGCCGATCTCGGCGTAAATCAGGGCACGGTAGTACCATGTCTTGGCATCGTCCTTGGTCTTCTCGTGCACGGCGGCGGCATCGATCTCGGTCTTAGCCTTCTTGAGCGAACCCTTACGGAGATCCTGCACGGCGCTTTCGACCATCAGCGACTGTGCGCTGAGTCCCATGGTGACAGCCATGAAGGCTGCAGTCATGACAAGTTTTTTGATCTTCATATTCATGTTGTTTTTTGGATTATCTGTTTTTTTGTACTTGTTTTACTCTTTAGTATCGCCTTCAGCGGAATTATTGCTTTCGGGAGTGACATTTTCCACGGCGGTATTCTCTTCGGGTTCATCGTCAGTAGGCACCTTGGTGATGGATGCGATGTAGTCCTTGCCGCGCAGATCGATGAGCTTCACGCCCTGGGTAGCACGTCCGAGAACTCGCAAATCGGCCACCTTCATGCGGATGGTGACACCCGAACGGTTGATAATCATCAGGTCGTGATCGTCGGTAACGTTGGTGACAGCCACCAGCGGACCCGTCTTTTCGGTGATCTGCATGGCCTTGACACCCTTGCCACCACGGTGGACGGTAGCACGATAGTCCTTCAGGGCCGACCGCTTGCCGTAGCCGTGCTCGGTGACCACCAGCAGGTTCTCCTCCTCGCTGGGCAGGCAGAGCATGTCGATGGCGGCATCGTCGTCGCCGTCAAGCTCCATACCCTTCACACCCGAAGCACCGCGACCCATGGCACGGAACTCCTGTTCCGGACAGATCATCACCTTGCCCTTCTTCGATGCCAACAGCATATAGCTGCTGCCATCGGTCAGACAGGCCGTCAGCAGTTCGTCGCCTTCACGGATACCGATGGCGATGATACCGTTGGTACGCGGACGCGAGTAGGCTTCAAGGGTGGTCTTCTTGACGATACCATTGCGGGTACACATGACGATATAATGGTTGCCCACATACTCAGCATCACTCAAAGTCTCCACATTGACGTAGGCCTTCACCTTGTCGTCGGGCTCAATGTTGATGACATTGAGTATCGGACGGCCCTTGGTGTTCTTCTCACCCTCGGGCACTTCGAAGGCACGCATCCAGTAGCAGCGGCCCTTCTCGGTGAATAGGAGCAGGTAATTGTGGTTGGTACAGGTGAAGATATGCTCCACAAAGTCCTCCGAACGGACGGCACTACCCTTGGCACCCACACCGCCACGGCTCTGCGTGCGGTACTCGGTGAGCGGAGTGCGCTTGATATATCCCTTGTGCGAGATGGTGATCACCACCTGCTCATCGGGGATGGTGTCCTCGATACGGAAGTTGGCGGCATCGTACTTGATGGTGGTACGACGGTCGTCGCCGTACTTATCGCGCAGCTCCTGCAGCTCACCCTTGATGACCTGCATCAGCACCGAGTGGTCGCCAAGGATCTCTTTGCAACGCTCGATGAAACGCATCTTCTCGTCATACTCGTCCTGCAGCTTCTGATGCTGCAAGCCTGTGAGCTGGGCAAGACGCATATCGACGATGGCGCGGGCCTGGAGGTCACTGAACTGATAGCGGTCCATCAACCCCTGACGGGCCTCATCGGGCGTCTTACTGGCTCGGATGAGAGCCACAATCTCGTCGATAATGTCGATGGCACGGAGCAGACCGGCCAAGATATGGGCACGTTTCTCAGCCTCGGCCATCTCGAACCGCGTGCGACGGGTGACCACCTCTTCGCGGTGTTCGACGAAGTATTTGATCAGGTCTTTCAGGTTGAGCAGCTGGGGACGGCCGTGCACGAGGGCAATATTGTTGACCGCAAAGCTCGACTGCAGCTCGGTGAACTGGAAGAGTTTGTTGAGAATGACGTTGGGCACCACATCGTTGCGCAGCACATAGACCACACGTATGCCGTCCTTGTCGCTCTCGTCGCGGATGTCGAGGATACCTTCAATCTTGCCTTCCTTGACCAAATTGGCCGTCTTTTTGATCATTTCACTCTTGTTGACGCCGTAGGGTATCGTGGTGGCCACGATGACATTGTGACCCTTGGCATCCTCCTCGATGGCGGTGTCGGCACGCAAGATGATGCTGCCGCGACCCGTCATGTAGGCCTCACGCACTCCGTTGTAGCCGTAGATGATACCACCCAGCGGGAAGTCGGGCGCCTTGACATACTGCATCAGTTCCTCGATGGTGATGTCAAGGTTGTCGATATAGGCCATACAGCCGTCGAGCACCTCACGCAGGTTGTGGGTGGGCATATTGGTGGCCATACCGACGGCGATGCCGTTCGAGCCGTTGATGAGCAGGTTGGGTATCTTGGCGGGCAGCACCGAAGGCTCCTCGCCCTCGTTGTCGTAGGTGGGCACCATGTCGACGGTGTCCTTGTCGATGTCGGCCACCAGCTCGTTGCTGATCTGACGCAGACGGGCCTCGGTGTAACGCATGGCAGCAGGCGAGTCGCCGTCGATCGAGCCAAAGTTACCCTGCCCGTCG
>JAEEGL015550216.1_pt1 | contig 14757 bp, 10 predicted proteins | sample 9134231 | NCBI WGS metagenome assembly JAEEGL01 (sample SAMN16246548, study PRJNA631951) | gut metagenome | biome: gut microbiome; feature: rumen; material: fiber-attached | host: Bos | place: Iran: Karaj | collected 2018-10 | reverse complement strand
GGCCCGGCACATTCTACCACTTCCCAAACAACCACGAAAAACTCGAAGCCTGTTCAAGTACAATTACAAACAGTGCAAAATATATAAACCGCACCTGCATCAAGCTTTACCAGCGTGCCGGTCTTAACAACAGCGACTTTGCTTTGCAGCAGGGCTACTGCGACCGCCGTCGTCTGGATCAACTGCGAGAAGTAGACAACATTGTTTTAACTGAATTACATAAATCCGGCTGGTACGAAAAGATTTTCCAGCACCTTACAATTATTTTACCTTATGCAGCAAGTGCCGACCATGCAAGCTTTGTTCTGCGCCCGGTTGTCAGCGAAGATGTTATGACTGCGCGCTTTGCAATGCTACCTGCAGAACTTCTACAAAACATTGTCAACCAGATTGCACAGCTTCCGTTTGTAGACGCCCTTTATTTTGACGCTACAAACAAGCCTCCTGCAACCTTTGGTTGGGAATAATAAATTTAGGGAGGATAATTTTATGAAAAAATTATCTTTAATTCTCGTGGCTCTTGTTGCTGCTTTGGTACTTGCTGGTTGTAAGTCCACAGGAAATCAGGAAGCCGTAAACGAATCATTCAAAAAAGTATACACAACCTATTCTGGAATCGTTAATCTTGACGGTGCAGAAAATTATACCGTAGCAACAGGAGACACACTTACTTCAATTGCAAAAGCAAAGTATGGTGCATCTAACGGCTACTATTTTCCACTCATCATGGTTGCTTCTGAAAACGTAAGCGACCCAGAACTTATCACTCCGGGAACAAAGCTTGTAATTCCAGACTACAACGCAAACATCAATGATAAGGAACAGGCTGCAAAGCTCAAGCCTTACTTCAAAGACATTGCAAACGTTTACAAGCAGAAGAAAACCCCAGCCGCCGCCGACATCCGCGAGCAGCTCCTGATAATTTCTGAAGATTTGGGTAAATAATTTTTAAACCTTTATACCGTGCAGCTTCCACTTAGTCGGGATTGCACGGTATATCTTTCATTTCCTGAAACACTTTACTAATACCTTTGAGTGTTATAAATTCTTTAATTTCACACTTGCCATCTTCTTTTTGAGTAAACTGAAAAACACGTATTTTATAATCACCTTTGGTTGTTTTTCCGTCCACGTCAATTGGATTATTTTTCTGATATTCTTCCTTAAGCTTTTCTGCCTCAGGATCTTCTTCAATATTAATCTTTGGTCCAGGCCCCACAGCAATAACATAATACTGTGTTGGACTTATCTCCTTGTAATCCAAAATCAGTTGCACCCCTCCGGCCAGTTCGCCAAGGTCAAAGCCCATTAGTTTTTTTATTTCCATAATCACCTCATTCTTTTTTGAAAACACAATACGCTGTAAATTCACCGGCAAAAGAACCCGAGATTGTATCTCCTTCTACAATCCCAAGAAAGCTTTCGCCAAGCTTAAACTGATACCGTGTATTTAAATTATAATTGGAAAGCCTCAAGGTCAGACCAATTCCGCTTAAAACTCCATCGTAATTTTCTATTCCGTAACTGCCATCGTTGAATACAGTTTTTATGCTAACCTTTACAGTAGAACCTGTTATATTGTCGATTTTTAAATACATTGTCTGCGAAGCCATTTTGTTTACATATACTTCAAAAGGTTCAAACTTCTTTTGTTCTGGAACAGCCAGCTGCAAAGTTGAATTCTTTTCCTTTTCTTTTTCGTTCTGTTGGGTTCTCAATAAAAAATCTGGAGCTGCTCCAAATTTTCTGGCTGTCGTTTCTGCAATAGACGCCATACGGTCATTTGAAATTTTTGATACAGTTTCTGTGGGAGTTACTGTTTCTTCTTGTTCAACAGCTTCTTCTTCAATCTGAGCACCGCAATTCATGCAAAAAATATCTTCACTGGCAAGACGGGCTCCACAACAAATACAAAACCTTGAGCGCTCGGGAAGAATGCGAATATTTTCTAACGGCTTTTCCTGCTGTGCCGCTTGAGCTTTGTTCATGCACCTTCCCCGCTAAAATCAAAATCAAGAGCTTCAATTGTCGTAAGAACAGCCTTTGTCTGCTCGTTTTGATTTAAACGAATTACGCGTGAATTTTTCTTTCGAACAACACTGTCAAAAAGCTTTCGGATTGTGCGGCCATTTGCAAAATCTGGTCCCCGGTTCTGCCACAGCTTTTCGATTATAACTTTTGCAACAGAGCGTGCCTGTTCTGTAAGAGTTAAACCTTCCTTTCTTACATAAAGCAGGAACAGCTCATAAAGCTCTTCTGCATTGTAATCATCAAGATCAAAACGATGGGTAAACCTGCCTGGAAGCCCCTGATTAACAGACATCCAGTTGTCCATCTTATCTGCATAACCGGCAACTACAACTACAAACTTTCCACGATCATCTTCCATTCGTTTCATAAGTGTGTCGGTTGCTTCCCGTCCAAAATCATCTGAAGAAAGAGTGTAAACCTCGTCTATAAAAAGTATGCCGCCCGTAGCATCATCGCAAAGTCGTTGAACATTTTTCGCAGTATGGCCAACATATTTTTCTACAATTTTACTTCTGTCACATTCAATAACCTTGTCGCTCGTCAAAAGTCCCATTGAACAAAAAAGCTTTCCAAGGATTCGGGCAACAGTTGTTTTTCCAGTTCCCGGATTTCCTGTAAGTGCAATGTGAATTTCCTGCTGCTTAGGTTTTGCTCCAAGCTTTTCAAGCTTTTTGTTGACCTTAACTGAATCATATAATTCTCGGACTGCAGCTTTGACTTTTTGCATTCCAATAAGTTCGTTAAGTTCGACAAAAACCTCTTCTGTTGTAAGCGATTTGTTTTCGTCATGCGGAATATCTTCGGGCATAATTGTCGTAAGCACATCCTTAGTTATCATGGCTTCGGAAAGAGCGGCAATTCTTGAATCCATATTAAGCTTTATTCTGTCAAAAAGATTTCGTACTGCACGGGCATTTGAAAAATCCTTTCCTTTGTTTTTACAAAGTCTTTCTACAGCCTGCCGGGCAATCTTTTCTGCTTCATCTGTAAATGAATATTCTGCCTTCCGCACATTCAGACAAAGAATTTCAAATAATTCTTCTGCTGAATAATCATCTATATTAATCTGACATCCAAAACGGCTTTCGAGGCCAGGATTCATTTTCATAAAATTCTGCATTTCGTTTTGATAGCCTGCAGCCACTACTATAAATTGACCCCTGCCATCTTCCATTCGTTTTAAGAGAGTTCCTACTGCTTCTGTTGCAAAGGAAGAAGAACCTCCATCCTTATCTGCAAGATAATAAGCTTCATCTATAAAAAGTACACCGCCCATAGCCTTGTCGCAAAGTTCATTTACTTTATCTTTTGTTTGTCCAACATAACCTGCGGTAAGATCCAGGCCGCTTGTTTCCAATACCTTATCGCTTGGAAGAAGATGCATTGCGTGAAACAGCTTTCCTAATATTCTTGTAACGGTTGTTTTTCCGGTTCCGGGATTTCCTGTAAGAATTATATGAAGCTTTGGATTTTCTGTTTTAATTCCAAGCTCCGCACGTTTTTGATTATTCTGAATTGTATAACAGAATTCTTTCAATGAATTTTTTACCGCTGACATTCCTATGAGCTCGTCCAGCATAGAAAGAATTTCATCTGGTGTCTGCAGCTTTATATTTACCGGCAGATCTTCGGTTGTAATGCGTTTTAATTTATCCGTAGTAAGATTGTCTTCTTTGCTCAAACGAGCAGCCTGTTTTTCGATGATAGTACGAAGTATATCTTTTTCTACAATCCAGCCGTTTTTATAAGCAGCATTTTCCTTGTGTTTTGCTTCCTGTACACACGCCGAAAACGAATCGCAAACTTCTCTATCAAATTCGTAGCCACCCTGATGAAGCTTTTTATCTAGGATTTTTACAAGGTTTTCATCTGATACCGAAGGAAAATCATAAAACTGAACAAGGTCGCAAAGCTCCGATTTTTCCTTAAAAAATTTTTCAAGACCTTCATCAATTCCAAGCAGCAGGCAGATTGTGTCGCATGGTTTTTCTGTGAGCCCAAGCAAAAGCTCGTGAAGATAATTCTGGTCGGTTTGAATTTCGTCTACAAGCAGAACTGCAGGAGTCTGGTCTGACAGATATTTTGTAATATCAACATCGTATTGATAAAGCCGCTGCATTTTGTGAAGCGTTGTCCGTTCTATCTTTTGCCCGGAAAGACATCCATCTTTCTGCAGCTGTCCGATAAACCATTCCGCCACAAGTGATTTTCCCGTTCCCGCTTCGCCCCGAAACACCAGCACATTCGTCTGCTCCCCAACAGGCATTCCTATTTTTTTCTGCTTTTGATGAATAACAAGCGTGTTTATAAACATCTCCAGCTGTTCGCGGATATCCGAAAGTCCTATAAAATCTGTGTCTCTAACCGTATCCGGCGATTTTGTTATCTGCTCCAGCTCTTCCACTTTCTCAGGAATAGCCGTCCCACAAAACCGACAAAACCGCGCCTGCAGAGGATTTTCAGATTTACAATTCGGGCAGAGTTTGGACATTATCTTTCAAGTAGAATTTTAACAGTATGTTCTGGATTACCGTCATGATAACCGCGGCTCATTCCGTCCTTGTTAAAAATCTCATTCCCCCAATACTTTCCGGCATAGTTTCCGTCCTTATCATAAACTTCGCCAGAATCCTCGTTCCCGTCATAGGAACCCAACTTTTCACCATTTGAATCGTAAACAATTCGTGCCATAATGTGCCTCCTTATTTATATAAATTTCTGTAAAAGTCCGTAATCCTTTCTATAAGAGGGTTATATGCCTCTGGTATATTACTTGCAAGTCTATCTCTTTCAGCTGAAAGAATTCTTAAAAGTTTTTGCGATTCCTCATAAGCTTCTCGATGTCCTTGTTCTGTTGCCTTTGCCAACCAGTCAGCTGCACTCCAAGTGTTTCCCTTATCCTTATAATACATACCAAGTTCATATTGAGCTTCGGCATCTCCTGCATCTGCTTTTCTTCGTAATTCAGAAAAAGCTTCATCCTGTTTCCTTTTTTCCTCGGCTATTTTTTTCCGCCTTTCAGCCTCTTCGCTTGCTTCTTTATCTAATTGAGACTTTGTTTTTGCACCATGACTCTTTAAGATATCAAATATGTCTTTATCTTCTGCAATATCTAATAATGATTTTTCATCATAATTATCATCATAATAATAATTTACATCTATTCCATTTTCTAATAAAAGAAGTAATATTTCTTTACATATATTTTCAACGCAATATTTATTTTCGACACAATATTTCAAGATTTCTTTTGTAAAATCAAAATCTAAACTTGCATGATTTTTTAGCAAAACTAACACTATTTCTAAATCTCTATTATTAAAAGCAATTTTAGCAATAGATTTATTCTTTTCAGATTTTACATCTGCCCCTTTCTCTATTAAAAGAGAAACCATTTCTAGATTTCGTTTTTCAACAGCAATTAATAAAAGAGATTTTTCTGTATTTTCAATGGAACTAACAAAATTGACACTAGCACCATTTTCAATTAATGTTTTGGCAGTCTGTATGTCACCATTTTTTACCGCATCTAATAAGGCTTTATCTTTATTTTCTTGTTCTTCTCTTTGCTTTTTTTCTTTATAAGCTTGTTCTTCCCATTCTTTTTTCTCTTTATAAGGTAGTACTACATTTTCGCGTATAACAGAAATTATTGTTAATATAGGGATAATAAGCAACACAATAGCTAGTAGAATAATAGCTATGTCTTCGTTTTTAATAGTAAATGAAATCAATAAATAAATTAGTGGAAAACCTATAAAAATAACGCCTATAGGAATTAAAACAGGATGATCCCATTCAATTCCAATCCTGATAAGACCCCAGATATTTAATCCGAGGATAACTAATCCAAGTAAACCAGCTAATGCTTCCATAAATATACACTCCTTATTTCTTAATAATTATTGTAATGCCTCAAAAATTTCTTTTAACTTTTTGATAGCATCTGCGTGTCCTTGCTCTGCCGCCTTGGCAAACCATCCTACAGCATTCTGATAATCTTTGACCTCTTCAAATAAGAGTCCAAGAAAATACTGAGCTTCGGCATAGCCTCCATTAGCAGATTTTTGAAACAACTCAAACGCTTTGTCGTTATCTTTTGTAATACCATTTCCAGAAGCATAGCATTGTCCCAGATTAAACTGTGCGCTTGCATTTTCCTGATCTGCGGCTTTGCTTAACCATTCAACTGCCAAAAAAGAATTTTGGGAAACTCCTTTGCCATTGAGATAACAAGATCCAAGATAATATTGAGCTGTTGGATGTCCCTGTTCTGCTGATTTCTTATAAAATTCAAAAGCTTTTTCATAATTTTGAGAAACCCCGTTTCCTTCTTGATAAGCAATTCCAAGACTTAATTGGGCAATAGGGTCTTCTTTTTCGGCGGCTTTTAACCACCACTCGACAGCTTTCTCATAGTTTTGTTCAACACCATCCCCGAAAAAATAAAAGGTACCTAATCTTGTCTGGGACATTACATATCCATTTTCTGCAGATTTTTTTAACCATTCAACTGCTTTTATTGAATCTTTAGCTACACCTTTTCCTTCTTCATAACAATCTGCAAGTTTTGCTTGTGCTACCTCATCTCCCTGCTCAGCTGCCTTCAGAAATAAATCAACGGCCTTTTTTTCATCTTTTGGAACTCCAACTCCTTTGCTGTAACAAGTACCTAAATTTACCTGTGCATCTGCACTTCCTTGATCAACAGCTTTTTGCCACCATTCAGCAGCTTTTTCATAGTTTTGTTCAACTCCAATTCCCTGAAAATAATTTAAGCCAATATTACATTGGGCTATAACATGTCCCTGTTCAGCAGCTTTTGTCCACCACTCAAATGCTTTCTTTTCATCTTTTGCAAAGTCTTGTTCAAATACATAGAAGCAGCCTAAATGAAACTGTGCTTCGGCATTTCCCTGTTCTGCTGCTTTGCTATACCACTCAAACGCCATTTTTTTATCTTTTGCAACACCATCGCCTTCGTCATAGCATTTTCCAAGATTATACTGCGCTTCCGCATCACCCTGCTCGGCATCCTTTTTCCACAGCGCAAAGATTCCTTCTGTTACCATAATTTTTCCTCCTATTGTTTTTTCAAATTGAATTAAACACAAAATTTCTCATATACTCTTTCAGACGTCTGACAACAAAAAATATAACAAGCAAAGTGTAAAGAACACAGAAAATAATACAAATAGATTTATATTCTTCTCCAGAACTTCCCATCAAAATTCTAATGAGCAGGAAACTTACTATCGCTCCTATACCAGCCCCGATTAAAAAACCTTTTATTTCTCTTCCAAAATATGTTGTTTCATCCCACACAAAGACTATGCCCAACAATCCAGAAATCAAGCTGATTATTAAAATAACTGTCGTCGGAGTCATATTAATGAGTGGAGAGAAAAAACCTTTGTATAAATGTTCAACAATAAAACAAAGATAAAAAAAGAACGCAGGAATTGTCTCTGCCAGAATAGTGATAAAAACTGCAGCAAGGCGACCTTTACGTATATAGTTTTTTTTCAATTGGTTTTGTTTTTTTGCTAAAGCAGTTTCTGCTTTTCTTTGTTCTTCATTATTCTTCATTTTTTGACGAAGATTTTCCGCATATTCATTCAATTTTTTGTTATTTAAAACAATTATTTTATAAATAGAATTAAATTCGTTATTTAATTTTTCCCATGCTTCGCATACAGACAAATAATCTTTTCCTAAAACAGAATCTGCTTGCTGTGCAAAATTTTCAATTTCTTCAAAAATTTCATCTGAATGTTGCTTTATTGTTTTAGAATAACCCTCTTCAATGGTTTGGTTTTTTTCAGAACACGAAGCATTATATTCTGCAATAGCATTGTTATTCAAAGAAACAGCATCTGTGTATTCTTCTTTCAAATCGGCCAAAGTTTTTTGTTCATCAGTTTGTAATTCCGACTCATAGGATTTTATTTTCTTTTCCAGTTCCTTTTTCAGCTTGTTTTCCAATAAATTTATTTTGTCCGAAATTGTTTCCAGTTTTTTATCACAGCGTGCTTTTATTAAAAAATACCACTCTTCGCGAATAAGCTTTTCCAATATAACTAATGCTTTCTGTTCTTCTCCTGAAGAAAGTAAATTATATGTTTCATAGTATGTTTCTAATCCAACAGTCGGTTCCTTTCCATCACAACAGGATTTGATAAGCTCTTCCATTTTTCGTCGAATGTCGGGAATTTGATTTTCGATATATTCTCTAACAGAAAAATAATCCTTGTCTTTAAGACTATTTATATCTGGTAGTTTTTGTTCGAAATAATGATTGAAATAATAAAGCGTTTGAGAATTCTTAATTCCCCAGGCAGAAATCTCTGAAAGCATTTCTGCCTGTCGTTTATATTCTTCAATTTCCAATGATATGTTTGACATAATTTCGTTTCGGAGTTCGTTTATAAAATCATCTATCTTAATCCAAATTGCCTCAAGAGTTTTATCACAACGGGCCTTTATAAAAAAATACCACTCTTCGCGAATAAGCTCTTCCAATATAACTAATGCTTCCAGTTCTTCTCCTGAAGAAAGTAAATTATATGTTTCATAGTATGTTTCTAATCCAACAGTCGGTTCCTTTCCATCGCAACAGGATTTGATAAGCTCTTCCATTTTTCGTCGAATGTCGGGAATTTGATTTTCGATATATTCTCTAACAGAAAAATAATCCATGGTTTCAAAAATATCTGGATTTGAAAGAGTATTCTTTAACGTTGTAAAGGCATCAGAGGTGTTAATACCCCACGCAGAAATCTCCGAAAGCATTTTTTCCTGTTTGTTATATTCTTCAATTTCAGGGGTCATTGTAAAAACACTTTCCTGACGTAGATTGTTTATTAAATCATCTATCTTATCCCAAAGCTTTTCAAAAGCAATGTCACATCTGGATTTTACAGCAAAATACCATTCAGCCTTAATTAGTTCTTTTAGAATATCAAGTGCCTGCTTGTCGTTACCAGCCGCATATTGTTCCTTTGCTTTTTTGTAAGTGCTAAAATAACTGTCTGCATATTTTTTATCCATGCAGCAGTCGATCATTTCACTCATTTTTTGTTGAAGAGTTTTTAGCTTTCCTGTCTCATCAAATTCGCGGACATCAAAATATGTTTCATAAATAGACGCAGGCGGCAGTAACTGTCTTATTTCTGCCAGAACCTGTTCGTCCTTTATTCCCCAGGCTTTGATGTCCGAAAGCATTTTGCTCTGCCTGTCTATTTCGTCAAGTTCGGGTTTTATTTTTTCAACAATTTCATCACGGAGCTTTTTTATCAGTTCTTCAATCTTGCCCCAGATGGATTCAAAATTTTTATCACTACTTGCTTTGAGAGCAAAATTTATTTCTGTTCGGATTAAATTCTCTAAAATCAGAAGAGCTTCATCATCTTTTTCCAGAAAATGAAGCTCCTTTGCCTGTTCGTATGCTGCGATAAGATTATCGTTTGAAAGCTTATATGCTTCGCGACTAGCTTTTTCGGCTTCAATTAATTTGGCTTTTGATTCTGCGGACTTTTTTCCAACAAGCAGATCATTGCTTTTTATAAAGCGAGCGTATCCCAGATAATAATATATTTCCGAGGCGAGTTTATTTGCTTCTTCATTTGCTCCTATATCTGAATCTATATATTTTGCCGCATTAAAGAATGATTCTTCTGCTTTGTCAACGTCAATTACATTACTGAATTTTCCAGCACCAAATAGATATATATGCCCCAGCAGATACCAGGAAATAAAATCTGTTTTGTTTTTTTCAACAGCCTTTTGACAATCTTCCAGAGCTTCTTCGTAATAACCCCTTAAAAAATTATTTTCGGCACGACGGTATAATTCACGACTTTCTGTAAGCAAAGGATTTTTTAAAATATCGTGAAGATCGTCAAGCTTGTTGCAAAGCGCCTCTGTCATTGCATACATGCCTGTTGCTAAAGAAGTTATATCATCTGAAAGGGTTTGCATGCCGGATGCAAGAATCGAAAAACCGACATTAAGATTGTTATTTACAGAATTAAAACCTTGATTAAATCTTTCTGCAAGAATTGCCTGTGATGCTAGAACCATACGGGTACTTTCACGGATATCTCCCTGTATACCGTATGTCATATTCTGCATACCATACATAAGATTATTGGTGTTAGCCCGCATGTTATTGTTCAAGCCTATTCCAACACCAAGCACTGTATTCGCTATGTTATAAGAACTTTCCCGAATGTCATTCCTGATGGCACTAACATTCTGATCTTCCCAATTTTCAAAATATTGAAGAGTATCTTCTACAGCATCTTCATACAAGCTGCTTCCGCGATAGTAAAGCTCTCCCGACATTTTTAATACCTCTGCTTTAAATTACATTTTCTTTTATAGCAGACTGTATTATTTTTTATGTCTGACATTTGCTATATGTTTACATAATTATAACATACTATGTTGAGAATGCTAGAAAAAAATAAATTTGTTTTACAGAGAGATTTTTCTCTCCATCATCAACTATTCACCACTTCCTTTGCGTATTCAATGGCTTCGCGGACTTTTGGGATGAGAAGGACTAAAACGGTTATGACAACTTCGATGCCGATGTAGCCCAGACAGTATCGGATGCTGTACAAGATGGTTTCGCCGTAGAAGTAGGAGCAGTTAATGACACCTTCTATAAATCTGAGAGACAGGGAAACTATGTAGCCAATCCAGAAGCCGCTAAGCCTGCGTCCCTTCTTTTTTTCTATATTTGCGAAGAAGCCTCCGATTCCGACAAGACCATAACCTATAATATAATCGTATAGCTCGGGAACGAAATGAGCTTTATCAAGAAGCCCGACCCTTAGATCTAGTCCAATTTTACAGAAGCTGTAAATAAGGGCCGTGGCAACTCCAACTCCTCCTCCAAAGAAATAGGCAACAAGGTAAAGAATAACTGTACTGAGGAAAGTAACGTCTCCACCTTCGGTCATGTGTAACGGGCGGAGATATGAAAAACCAAATGCCATGACAAAAAGAACCAGAACTCCCAAAAGCTTTTTTAACGTAAAGCCTTTTCTTTTCTGAGGCCCCGTTATCTTATTAATTCCCGGCTGCCTGAACATAAGACCAGACAACTGTCTTTTTCTAAACAACAACGACAGAATAATTACAAAGAGCGTTACACCACCAATGATAGTAACATCAAAGGTGTCTGTTGCTCTTTCTATTACGATGTCTGTTGATGCGATAATGATTTTTTCATATATCCTGCGTAAAAGTCTGATAGCAAATTCCTGTGTTCCAATAACAGAAATAATCGTACCTAAGATATTAAGCTTCATTCCGTTTCGTTCCTGGGTACGGGCGTTTTTAACCTCTACCATGTGCTCAAGGAATTCCTGCTGCTCGTTATACTGGTCGCGAAGGTCTTCGTTATCAAAGGCATCTTTAATCTGTTCGGCTTCGAGCTGGGTCCCGTAATACTTAAAATTGCTGCTGTTCCAGAACTTTATTGTCTTGGCATAATCGCGGTAAAGTCCGTCTATATATTCGTACGAAACATTTCCTTCGTAAGCAAGCGCAGTAGATACATTTTTATTAAGCTTATTAAGCGCTGTATTTTGAAACAGTACAAGCTCAACTATAAAAATATAAGTTGCCGCAAGCTCCATTCTGTCTGCAAGATTGTCGCTAAAATCATTAAGCACAAAAGCAACCATCCGCTCGCTCATATATGTTTCATAATAATCATAAACACAGCGGTTTTTAGCAGCCATATCATAAAGTGTCTGATTCCTTACAAAAAAACCTTGAATCAAGCTCTGGTAGGTTTCGCAGGTAAGAATGTTCAGAAAATCCTGACTGATTTTTTTACCACCTATAGTAGGAAGCTGCTCCGGGTGATTTACAGCAATAGTATCTTCTGGAATTCCCGAAGAACAAAGAAGTGCTTTTCCGTCGCCACATTGATATAAGCCGTATCGCTCACTCAGATAATCATTTAAATCAAGATAATTTGGAAAACCTTTTTCATCCAGATCCTGCCATTTATCATCTGACTTTGGACGGATTTTTATAAAGCCCTGAAAAAGCTGATCTTCAATCTGAGAAGGTGAATAGCGGCAATTTGGAATACAAAGCATTACAACATACATGTTTGTTGCATGATGTGCCAGAAGTGAAACATGAACTATTTCTTCTCCTCGTATAAACGGCTGTTTATCTTTATCTTCATCCTCGGGGTAATCATCACTGGTATGCATAAACCTGAAGCTGCCAAGATAAATACGGTCAAGCTCATCTGCAATCTTACTTTTATATTCGTAATCAATGCAGTAATTCAAAGTTTTAATCAGCGGTTCAATTTCATCAGGAAAGGCTGCAAGTTTTTTTTCTTTTTCGGTTGCCAGAAGCTCATCCAGTTTATGATTATCCGGGGAATCCTCGTATGGAAGAAAAAGATATACATCGTCCTTTGTTGTTTTTCGATAAAGCTTATCCGGATGCTTTAGAAAATAATTAAGATAGTCGCCATCCGTAAGATAAACAATTTCTATGCTGTCGTTTTTTTCCTGTTCTGCTCTGTCTGGTGTGTCTCTAAATTCATGTTGAACAATAAATCTTTTTATGCCAAACATTCTGTCGCGCATAAACTTTTCACCGTCAGAAGTAATTGCTATGCCCGAAATTGCATTTATACCGTAGCCTTCCTGTTCAAGCTTGTTAAGATAATTTGCCCAGCCAAGCGTAAGCGCATTTACAGCATCACGGCCGCGATACTTTTCATCTATTACAACAGAGATAATAAAAAGATTATTGTGTTTAATCAGTTCGCCGTTTTCTTCTGTATTTTTTATATATTCTGCGTGAATCTCGTTTGGCCCAAGATTATCATCCCAAATGACCTCGGCACCATCTTCTGATTTTTCCGGTCCGTTTATAATATCATTCCAGACTTGATCAATGACAGGTACAAAATTGATATAACCTGCCATATTATTCTGCTCGTCCATAATACAGACAAAAGTCCGCTTATTATGTCCAAACCGTACCACAAGGTTGTCTATTACACCAATAAAATCTTCGCCAGCTCGTTCTCCGATAGGACCATACGCTTTTATATCAAGATCAAAAACCTTATCCAGATCGCTGCGGCTCATGTCATCGCCATACAGTACTTTAAAATCCACTTTTTAACCTCGTTTCAAAACCAATATTTTCATTACATTTTATCATGACATTTTGAATTTACAAAATAATATGATATTCAATTTCCAAAAATGTTAAAAATGCGACATTTTTCCTTCATTTTACTTGCAATTTGTTTACACAATCAACAAATAATATCACAATATTGCTAGTAAATTTTACAAAAATACTTGCGTAAAGTTATAGTTATGACTGAAGATGAGCTGCAGACACGGGTGATTAACAATATCCGTGCTTTACGTAAAAAAAGAGGTCTTTCACAGGAAAAGCTGGCAGATAAAGCTGACATATCGCGGCAGATGATGAACGATATAGAAGGACGACGCCGGTGGCTTACGAAAAAAACTCTTGTAAAGCTTGCAAATGCTCTCGAAGTTGATGTTCATGAATTTTTTATTCCTTCCCCTCTTGAAAGCAATTCAACAAAAGGTCTTTACGACACAATCACAAAAGAAGTTGTTCTGCAGATAAAAGATGCTGTAAACAAGACTCTTGGCGACATCCAGTCACTCTACTAGCAAAAAACCGTCCATTTTGTTATATTTTCCTAGGAGAAAAACATTATGTGTGGAATCGTTGGTTATATTGGTCAGAAAGAGGCTACGCCTGTCCTTATTAATGCGCTTAAAAAGCTTGAGTACCGCGGCTATGACAGTGCGGGAATTGCAGTTTTTGATGGAGAAGACATTGTTGTACGCAAAGCAAAGGGCGCGCTCAAATTTCTGGAAGAAAAAATAGCTGACGAAACTATTAAAGGTTCGCTCGGAATTGGTCACACACGCTGGGCAACTCACGGAGAACCAAGCGACATAAACGCACATCCGCAGACAAACGTAAGCGGTTCTATTGCAATTGTTCATAACGGAATTATTGAAAATTATATGGAGCTCAAAAGCTGGCTCCAGGCTCAGGGAATTGTTTTCCGCAGCCAGACAGATACCGAAGTTATTGCTCACCTTGTAAACTATTATTACGAACAGACAATGGACATTTTTAGCGCAATTCTTAAAGCAATTCATAAGCTTGAAGGAAGCTACGCACTTGGTGTTGTATGTAAGGATTATCCGGATCGTCTTATTGCGGCTCGTAAAGAAAGCCCGCTCATCATTGGACTTGGAAAAGATGAAAACTTTATTGCAAGTGATGTTCCTGCCGTTCTGGAATATACCCGCGACGTATACTTCCTGGACCAGAAAGAGCTTGCAGTTTTATACGAAGACCATGTAGACCTGTTCACAGACGAAGGCGAAAAGGTTATTAAAGAGCCTTACCACGTAGACTGGGATATTTCTTCTGCAGAAAAGGGCGGCTATGCCCACTTTATGCTCAAAGAAATTTACGAGCAGCCAAAAGCCCTTAATGACACACTGCGTCCACGACTTGTAAAAGAAAACGACAAAAACGTAGACATTAAGTTTGATGAAGTAAACTTTGGCGACGACTGGAAAAATGCAGGCCGCATCGTAATTACTGCCTGTGGAACTGCTTATCACGCAGGTGCCGTAGCAAAATATGCCTTTGAGCAGCTTGCCCGCATTC
>JAEEGL013205599.1_pt1 | contig 14757 bp, 6 predicted proteins | sample 9134231 | NCBI WGS metagenome assembly JAEEGL01 (sample SAMN16246548, study PRJNA631951) | gut metagenome | biome: gut microbiome; feature: rumen; material: fiber-attached | host: Bos | place: Iran: Karaj | collected 2018-10 | reverse complement strand
TGCAGCTCCTTCACGCCCTTGATCTTGATGACGTCCGAGCCCGCGCCGCTGATCTGCGCGCCGCAGGTGTTGAGGAAGTTCGCGCAGTCGACGACGTGCGGTTCTCTCGCCGCGTTGTCGATCACGGTCACGCCGTCCGCGGTCGCCGCCGCGATCATGACGTTGAGCGTCGCGCCGACGGAGGAGAGGTCGAAGAAGATGTTCGCGCCGGCGGCTCCCTCGGATTCGATCTCGACATAGCCGCCCTCGGTCGATACGCGGCCGCCGAGCGCCTCGAAGCCCTTGATGTGCTGGTCGATCGGCCGGACGCCGAAGTTGCAGCCGCCGGGCAGCCCGACCTTCGCGTGGCCGAAGCGCCCGAACTCGGAGCCGAGGAGGTAGTACGACCCGCGGATGCTGCGGACGAGCTCATAGTCGCTCTCGCCGCAGATGACGTCGGTGCAGTCGATCTCCCAGGTGTTGCGGGCGAGCATCCGGATCTTCGCGCCGATCCCGCGCAGGATCTCAAACGACGTGCGGATATCGGAGACGTCCGGGATGTTTTCGAGGACGCATTTCCCTTTGACCAGGACGGATGCATATATAATGGGGAGCGCGGCGTTCTTGGAGCCGGAAATCTCCACCTGTCCAAACAGAGGGTTCCCTCCGTTGATGACGATCTTTTCCATAGACTGGTTTACCGGACCTTTCTGTCGTGCGGTAATGCTTTTGGGGGATGGGAATGCAGGATACCCATAACCTTACATATTATAGCAGTTTCGATGCCGGAATGGAAGAGGAAGGTCGAAGGATTTTCATAAAGTTTAAAACTCATGGAAGATTTCGACAGAAAAAACGACATTTTCCGTCACGTTCTCGTATAAAGCGCACCATCCAGCGCATTAAAAATGAAACTTCCCATGGTATCCGTCACCACCTGCCAGCAGGGGATCAGGCAGAAATCCTCTTCCTCGCCGTAGAAGTACAGCGAATAGCAGAGCGACACCGACTCCACGCGCACCTCCCCGTCGGCGGCGCCGATTTCCTTCTTCATATTGAACAGTATATTGAAAAGGTCGGTCAGTTGTGCAGTGTACGGGACGGCGGGCGTCAGAAAGCACCAGTTCCCCCACGCGCCCGTGACGCGCTCTCCTTCGACGGCGCAGAGCATGCGGCTGCCGGTGACCTGCACCCCGTCGATCGTGCGGGAGCAGAGCGCGTAGCACAGCCGCCCGTCCTCCCAGACGTTTTCGACGACCGTTTCGACCGCCATCGATCCGATCCCCTCGAAGGTCCGGCTTCCCCGGTCGAGAAAGCCCGCCGCGGCCTCGGCGATCCGGTCCCGCCTTTCTCCGCTGACGGCGCGGGAGGAGAACGTCGGTCCGAAGGCATCCCCCTCGCCGGGAGCGGTGCCGTCCGCGCTGTACCGGAAGGAGAAATCGCCGAAGAACTCCATCCGCTCGCCGCTCTCCGTGACGAGGATCTCCCCGTCCGGGACGACGTAGGTGCGGGCGGGCGCGCTTCCGGTCAGAAGCTCGGCGACGGTCGCGGCGTAATCGCCGGAGTTGCAGACATAGACCGCCGCGCTCTGCCGTCTGGTGGAGACGAGCGCCGGGTCGACCTCGATCCCGCTCTGGGCGAGCACGGCGACGAGGTCGGCGGTCTCCGATTCGGGGAGGTATTCCCGCGCGCGGGTGACCCGTGCGAGCAGAACGGCGAGAATGAGGCAGGCCGCGGCGAGGATCGCCGAGAGCACGCCCATGACGCGATGCTGTTCCATTCTCTTCCCTCCTTTCATCGAGATCCGTCCGTATCAGAAAATGCGCCGGCTCCTGCCGTTATGCCCGTTTTTCCGCCCGCCACTCCGCCGGGACCTGATCGGAGACGAAATCCGCGCGGTAGACGAGCGAGACCCGGTCCGCCGCTGCGCGCACGCCGGTTTTGGACGCGAGCCAGCCGAGGAACCACTCCTCGGAATAGGTCCGTACGCGCCGTCCCGTGCTCTGGGCCGTCAGGGTATAGAGCGACGCCTCGCGCAGGACGCCGTTTTCGAAGGTGGCGGTGAGCGCGGGGGGAATGTCGGCGATGCGGATGTTGTCGAAAACGTAATGGAAGGTCAGGCTGACCGTCCCCCCGTCCGCGCGGATGCCGCCGAGCAGAAGCTTCGCGTCGCCGCCCGCGTAATGGCGGTTGACCGCCTTGACCTCGCCCATGAGGATGAGGCATGCCCGGATATATGCGGCGATGCCGGAATCCGCCGCGTATCCGGTGAGATCGGCGAGCCCGACGCCGCCTTCGGAGCTGGAGCGGTACGCGAACGAGGACGCGTGGACATAGAACGCGCCTTGCGTGCCGATATAGCTCTGCGAGCCGTCTTCCTCCTCATGGGAGCTGAGAAGCTTGTCGGGGTTCAGTCCGAACACGCCGAGCATGCGGCCCGTCTCCTCGGCGTTGTCCCGCAGGATGCCCGCGGTGTTGTTCGCCATGAAGATGCCGCGCGTCGTGACGGAGTCGGTGCAGACGGCGGCGACCGTCCCGTCCGTTTCGAGAAAATCAAAGGAAATGAAATAGTCGTACGAGCGGACGAACTGGTCGATGTCCTGCGTCGAGAGGATCTCCCGCGGCATGGAGACCGTGACGAGCTTCACGGATCCGTCCGACTGCCGGAACGCGGAGGCCGCCGCATTTTCGCCGTTGACGTAGGGGATGAGGACGGCCTCGGAGACGTAGAAGCCGATGCCCGCGCGGGATCGCTCCGGGGAGACGCCGCGTTCGAGATCGGCGAACAGCGCAATCACCGCCGCCGGCACCTCGGTGTGGTATCGGATATAGACGGCGTGGTCCGACGAGAGCACTCGCTCCCAATCGGCGGCGCTCCCTTCCCGGATGTCGCCGCTGTCGAGCGCTTCGGACAGCGCGGGCGAGAGCATGGCATAGAACTCGGCCATCGTCCGCTCCCCCCCGATGAGGGCGGAGTGTTCTCCCCCGATCGTCACGCCGAGGAAGGCCGGGAGAAAGCAGTCGGAGATATCGGTCGCGTCCACGGTCTTGTCCGCGGTGATCTCGCCGAGATCGAAGGGGACCGTGTCGGCGGAGCTCTGCCGGTAGGCGAGGAAGAGTGCGGTCAGAAGGATGAGGAGCGCGGCGAACAGGAGGGCGGTGAGCGCCGAAAGAAGGTGCTCTCGTCTTCTTTTGTTTTTCAAGGGACGCGCCTCCTTCCTTCGGAAAATGGGGTGTTATCGTTGTTTATGCAATGGCTGCGCCGCTGACGTTTCTTCCGTCTGCGCGCTGACGCTTGCGGATTGTATATCGATCAAGTCGATTGCTTTTTTGTCCTTCCGGACGGGACCCAAGAGGCTTCCGCGGCCAGCCTCTTGGGGATCACCGCCGCCCAAGGCGCAGTTCCTCGCCTTGGGAATCCACCCCTGCCTCGGGTTCAACCTCCCTTTTCAATGGGAAGCGTTGTTCAATGGGGTATAAGGCGGTGTCATAGCAGGATTACAGGGGGCCAGCCTCCGGATGAGTGGCTCTGGATCGTTCATGGCTCGCTCAACGCCATGTTGTGCCGGCTTCCGTGTCCGGTCTTACGACTCCGTCGTGGCAATGGGTGCACAGCAAGGCGTCAGGGCTGGGTCTGACACTTTTCCGCTGAACCCCTTGCCTCGGCGAAGCTGAAAGGGCTAACACGCACCGCTGCATCCTCGGCGGAGAGCGTATTTCTAGTGTTTCAAGCTGACTGACTTGGTGAATTTCCCTGTAATCTGGAAAGGAAGAGGCGTTATGCCCCATTGGACGGAGCTTCAGAGTGAGAAGGGAGGTTGAACCTGAGGAAGGGGTGGAGTCCAGAGGCGAGGAAAGCGCCTCTGGGAGCGGTGATCCCCAAGAGGCCGGTTCCGGAGGCCTCTTGGGCACGCCGTGAGGCAATAATCAATGGGAGAAAGCTCCGCAGAGCTTTCTCTGACCTTTTCCTCTCCTGTATAAAGGAGAAAACCTGTACTTCATCCGCAAGCGCACCGCGCAGGTAAAAGAATCGGCGAAGCTGTCAATCGCTCCTGCTTCGCACATCATGTCGAAACAGAAAGAAAAATCATAAAAAGTTTAAATAAAGTCTTTGATTTTCTCCCCCTCATGCGCTATGATGAAGAATGGAATGATAGCCATTTCTTTATCATTTCAATTTCGAAGTATTTTCATCCGTTTGCCATATAAAGGATTTTCGTTCCGCATGATTCATTCCGACACACTTCCCCTCTCCCTCGGCGTCGACGTGGGCTCCACCACCGCCAAGATCGCCGTGCTCCGCGGGGACGACATCGTCTACACCGCATACCGGCGGCATTATTCCCGCATCCGCGAATCCCTCGTCGAGATGCTCGGGGAGGCCGCGCCCGTCCTCGGCAGGGAACGCTTCACCGCCGCCATCTCCGGATCCGCGGGTCTCGGCCTGGCGGAAGGCGCGGGCGTCCCCTTCGTGCAGGAGGTCTGGGCTACCGGAGAGGTCATCAAAAAACTCGAAAAGAATATCTCCGTCGTGATCGAGCTCGGCGGCGAGGATGCGAAGATCATCTTCTGGCAGGGCGGCACCGATGAGCGCATGAACGGCACCTGCGCGGGCGGGACCGGGGCGTTCATCGATCAGATGGCCTCCCTCCTCGACGTCACGCCCGACGAAATGGACGCGCTCGCCCTGCGGCACAAAAAGATCTATCCGATCGCCAGCCGCTGCGGCGTCTTCGCCAAGTCGGACGTCCAGCCCCTCCTGAATCAAGGCGCGTCCAAGGAGGACATCGCCGCGTCGATCTATCAGGCGGTCGTCAACCAGACCGTCGCCGGACTCGCGCAGGGCCGACGCATCGAGGGGCGCGTCATGTTCCTCGGCGGGCCGCTGTACTTCTGCCGGGGCCTGCGAGAACGCTTCGTCGAGACGCTCGGCCTCTCCCCGGAGAACGCCATCTTCCCGGAATACGCCCGCAACGCCGTCTCCCTCGGCGCCGCGCTGTATTCCCGCACCGTGCACGTCTCGGACGACATTGACCTCTGCGACCTCGACGGCTTTGTCCGAAAGCTCGAAGGCGCGAAGATCCGCTCCACGTCGACCCGCACCGAGCCCCTCTTCCGGGATCGGGAGGAATACGAGACCTTCGCCGCGCGGCACCGGAGGGCGTCCGTCCCCGTGGCTTCCCTCGCGGCTTATCACGGGCCCGCGGCGATCGGCATCGACTGCGGCAGCACCACCACCAAGCTCGCGGTCATCGGATCGGCGGGCGAGCTGCTCTATACATACTACGCCTCCAACCACGGCGATCCCGTTTCGATCGTGCGGCAGGAGCTCGCGAACATCTACGAACCCGCCCCCGCGGACGTCACCTTCGTCGGCGCGGCCGTCACGGGCTACGGCGAGGAGCTGATCCGGCACGCGTTCGGCGTCGACTACGGCATCGTCGAGACCGTCGCCCACTATACCGCCGCGAAAACCTTCATGCCCGACGTCGATTTCATCCTCGACATCGGCGGACAGGACATCAAGTGCTTCAAAATCAAGAACGGCGCGGTCGACCGGATCATGCTCAACGAGGCGTGCTCCTCCGGATGCGGGTCCTTCATCGAGACCTTCGCCCGCTCCATGGGCTGCACGTCGGCGGAATTCGCCCGGAAGGCCCTCTTCGCCGAGGCGCCGGTCAACCTCGGGAGCCGCTGCACCGTCTTCATGAATTCGCAGGTCAAGCAGTCCCAGAAGGACGGCGCGACCGTCGAGGACATCTCGGCGGGCCTCTCCCTCTCCGTCGTCAAGAACGCGATCTACAAGGTCATCCGCGCGCACTCCCCCGATGAGCTCGGCCAGCACATCGTCGTGCAGGGCGGCACCTTCTACAACGACGCCGTGCTCCGCGCCTTTGAGCGGGAGATCGGACGCGAGGTCGTCCGGCCGGACATCGCGGGGCTCATGGGAGCCTACGGCGCGGCGCTCTGGGCAAAGGAACACGCGGAGAAGACCGGCGAGCCCTCGAAGCTCATCTCGAAGGAAGCCCTCGCCTCCTTCACCCACACCTCGAAGACCGCGACCTGCCAGGGCTGCACCAACCGCTGTCTGTTGACGGTCAACACCTTCTCGGGCGGCACGCGCTTCATCTCCGGCAACAAATGCGAAAAAGGCGCGGGCATGGCCGCCGTCAACCGCGACGTGCCGAACCTGCACCAGTTCAAGCGCGATTATCTCCTCGCCCTTGCGCCGGATACGGTCCCCGCGGAGGTCGGGCCGCGCGGTGCGATCGGACTGCCGCTCTGCCTCGGGATGTACGAGCTTCTCCCGCTCTGGGTCGGCGTGTTCCGCGCGCTCGGCTTCACCCCGGTCCTCTCCGGCATGTCCTCGAAGGCGATCTACGAAAAGGGCCAGTTCTCGATCCCGTCCGATACGGCGTGCTATCCCGCGAAGATCATGCACGGCCACATCGAAAAGCTCGTGGAGGAGGGCGTCCCCGCCGTCTTCTACCCCCGCATGACGTGGAACCTCGACGAGCACGCCTCCGACAACCATTACAACTGCCCGGTCGTCGCATATTACAGCGAGCTGCTCCGCGGCAACATGGACAGCCTCCGGAAGGTCCGCTTCCTCTACCCCTATCTCTCCCTCGACAGCGAGGAGGAGCTGGCAGACGGCCTCTGGCGCGAATTCCGGGATCGGTATCCGGGCATGCGCCGGGCCGAGATCCGCCGCGCCGTCTCCGAGGGCTTCCGGATGCTGAAGGAATTCGGCGGCGCGGTCAAGGCCGAGGGCGAGCGGGCGGTCCGCTGGGCGCGCGAAAACCACCGTCCCGTGATGATCCTCGCCGGACGTCCCTACCACGCTGACGCGGAGATCGGCCACGGGATCGACAAGCTGGCGGTCTCGCTCGGCTTCGCGGTCGTCTCGGAGGATTCGGTCTACCACCTCGCCGCGACCCCGGACGTCCACGTCCTCAATCAGTGGACCTACCATTCCCGTCTCTACCGGGCGGCGGCCTTCGCGGCGGACAACCCGGACGTGCAGCTCGTGCAGCTCGTGTCCTTCGGGTGCGGCGTCGACGCCATCACGACGGACGAGGTCAAGCGCATCCTCGAGGCCGCGGGCAAATACTACACGCAGATCAAGATCGACGAGATCGCCAACCTCGGCGCGGTCAAGATCCGGCTGAGGAGCCTGGCGGCGGTGCTCTGAGAGTTCAGAGGAAAGAGAGAACAGCGGAGAAGCTGAGGCGGAGATCCGCCGGCGCGGATTTCAAGGAAACAGGCATTCGGTCATGAAACACAATTACGTGCAATTTACGGCGGAGATGAAATCGACTCACACGATTCTCATCCCGAACATGCTTCCCATCCATTTCAAGCTGGTGAAGCGCATCCTCGAAAACGACGGCTATCACGCCGTCCTGCTCGAGACCACGGGACCGCACATCGCGGAAACCGGGCAGAAATACGTCCACAACGACACCTGCTACCCCGCGATCCTCGTGATCGGTCAGATGCTCGACGCGCTCTTCTCCGGGAAATACGACCCGCACCGGTGCGCCCTGATGCTCTTCCAGACGGGCGGGGGGTGCCGGGCGTCGAACTACGTCTCCCTGATGCGCAAGGCGCTCGAGAACGCGGGGATGGCCTATGTCCCGGTGATCCCGCTCTCCCTCGCGGGCATCGAGAAGCACCCGGGCTTCCGGAATTCGATCCCGCTCTATCACCGCATGGCGTACGGCGTCCTCTACGGCGATCTGATGATGTCGCTGGCGAATCAGGTGCGCCCCTACGAGGCGGAAAAAGGCGCGGCGGACGCACTCTGCGCCCGGTGGACCGAGACCCTCGTCGGGGAGCTCGCCCGCCGCACGATCCGCTACGGGCACATCAAAAAGAACTACGCGGCGATCGTGCGCGACTTTGCGGCCATCCCGCGCGAAGAGCGTCCGGACGCGGTACGGGTCGGGATCGTCGGGGAGATCTACGTGAAATTCTCCCCGCTCGGGAACAACGGGCTCGAAAAGTTCCTCGCGTCCGAGGGCGCCGAGGTCGTGATGCCGGGCCTGCTCGACTTCTTCAACTACTGCGTGTGCAACGGGATCATCGATTACAAGCTCTACCCGAAGACGCACTCGAAGGTGAAGTACCTTCTCAGCCGGATCGCGTACCGGTTCCTGCTCGCAAAGCAGCGGGACCTGATCGCGGCGGTCCGGGAGGAGGGGACATTCCGCCCGATGACGCCGTTCGACCACACGATGCAGCTGACGAAGGACTTCATCGGCTACGGCACGAAGATGGGCGAGGGATGGCTCCTCACGGCGGAGATGCTGGAGCTCTGCGATTCCGGCGTGATGAACATCGTCTGCACCCAGCCGTTCGGGTGCCTGCCGAACCACATCTGCGGCAAGGGCATGATGAAGCCGATCAAGGAGGCGATCCCGGGGGCGAACATCGTGGCGATCGACTACGACCCGGGCACCTCGGCGGTGAATCAGGAAAACCGCCTGAAGCTGATGCTCTCGGCGGCGCGGGAAGCGGAAAAAAACAAGAATTAAGAATCGAAAACCGAAAACGGTCGTGTCGCTGCTTATCTTTCAGCAGCCGCACGACCGTTTCATTCTATTTTCCCGGATTCTTTATCCTGAATTCCCTTCTTCACCGCTTTGCGGATCTCCGCCGCCAGCAGCACGAACGCCGCCGGCAGGAGCGCGCAGAGACCTTCCGGACCGCAGGGCATCCCGCCGACGACCGAAGCCCCGGCGGACGTGAAGAGGATCCACACGGCAAACGCCGCGGAGGTCAGCGCGAAGATCGCCTGCGCGAGGTTGAATTCGTGCTTCAGAAAGAGGCTTCCGTCCGCGCCGCATTCCGCCGAGAACGCGAGTCCCGACAAAATCGCCGCCGAGGACAGCATCGTCCGCGCGCAGTCCGGGGACCAGAGATCCGAAAGCGCCGGCGCATACCGGAAGAGGATCGGCAGGGCCGCGAGGGGCAGGCCCCACAGAAGCCCCGACACGATCGCGAACCGCGTGCGCCGCCGGTCGCTCTCCTCCGTGGGACGGGAACGGGGCGGCTTGCCGTCGCGGTCGAACGCCATGACGAGCATCGCCGCGAAGTCGAAGATCAGGCCCCAGATCAAGAGGAACACCGCCCCGAGCAGCGGGATCCACCCGAGGATCGCCGCAAAGACGGTCAGAAGCCGCGCAGCCTGCGAGGCCGTCAGATAGAATTTCGCCGTCTCGGTGTTCGCGAGGACCCGCTGCGCCGTGCGGACCGCGCCCCGGACGCCGTCGAGACCGCCGTATCCCGCGGCGCATCCGTCGCCCGGCCAGATCACCGCCGCCGCGTTGCGGGCCAGCGCAGCCGGGACCGCGCGGATCTTCGAACGGGTCACGGCAAAGCCGAAATCCGCCCTCCCGAGCGCGCCGGCATCCCAGGCATCCCGCCCGACCGCCGCCGTGACCGCTTCCCCGTCCGCCGCGCCGAGCGCCGTCATGGCCTGCACGTACGCGCCGCCGAGGTACTGGTCGCCGATGTCCTCGAAGGACACGATCAGCCCGCGCGGGGCGTTTTCGCGGTCGTCGAGGATTTCCTTCGCCAGGCTTGCGTTCCATTCCGCGAACGGCACCACCGGGGTGTCCCGTTCGAAGAGCCCGATCCGGGTGCCGTAATACCGATCCTCCTCCGGCGTCTCCGTGAAGAGGATCGGGCAGATGCGGCTCTCCTTCAGGAACGCGATGCTCTCCCGCGCGCCTTCCTCGGGTTCCAGCGCGACAGCGAAGAAGCCCGTGAAGCTCATCGCCTGCGTCAGGACCGCGAGCCGGTTGAGCTGCGGATAGGGCGAGGTCCGCCGCGCCACTGCCAGCACGCGCGCACCGCCGAATTCGAGCGCGGCCGCTTCGGCAAAGTATTTCCGCCGCTCGTCGTCCGTCAGCGGGACCGTTCCGGATGCGGTCTCCACACTCGAGCAGCAAGCCAGAACGTCTCCGAGCGCGCCGCAGGCCACCGCCCACAGCTCACCGCCCACCGCCGCAAGGGAGATCTCGCAGTTCATCGCCATCCGGTCGGTCGAATCGCGGTGATCCGCGAGCGCGAACCCGTAGCCGAGGGGCTTCCCCGTCCGATGCACGCACGCGTCCGCCGCACTCGAGACCAGCGCGGCGCGTCCGGCAGCCTTATGGGACAGGGACCGTCTGCCGCCCGCGGACATGCCCGTCTTCTCCCCGCCCCGCGAGGCGCTCCGGGATGCGGTCTGCGAGGTTGCCGCCAGGGCGAGCGCGAGCAGCTCCGACGGATCTCCGCCCCGCTCGTCGATGCCCGTGTACGTCCCGCGGAAGCGGTAGGCGAGCAGCTCCGCGTTGCCGGATTTGAAGAAATCGGTGCCGCAGAAGACGACGGCGTCGGGGTAGGCGACCTCCTCCATGCGGGAGGGATCGCGGAACACGGCGCGGCTCGCGGCATGCATCTCCTCTTCCCGCCCGCGCACGGCGTTCTTCGCGTCGTCGAGACGTCTCTTCACAGCGTCGCGCCACCCGACCGGTTCCCTTCCGGATGCCGCGTCCCGCACGGCGGAGGCCAGAATGATCGACGCGACGGCGGGCATGAACTCACTCATCGCGGCGACGGCCATCGCCATGGTGCAGAGGAAGACATCGGGCAGGGCGAAGCCGTCCCCCACGAAGAGGGAGAGGACGGTGAACACGAGCACGGCGGCGAGCATGCACAGGCTGACCGTGCGGCCGGATCTGCGCAGTCTCTCGACGAGGGGAAAGCTGTGTTCCGCCTCGACGGTCACGCCGCCCTGCTTCATCGAAACGAGCGTATCGTCCCCGCAGGCGGTCGCAGCGATGCGCACGGAGCCGGAGAGCACGAGGGACCCGGCGAAAAGCATGTTCGAGCGGAATTCGCAGGGGATCTCCCCGCTGTCCGCGTCGGTCGCGATGACCGTGTTGAATTTGTGGACGGGGAGGTTGTTTTCGGTGATCCCTCGCTCGCTGACGACGGCGTCCTCGCCGGTCATGACTCTTCCGTCGCAGGGAACGGTGTCGCCCGCCTCGAGGAAGATGATGTCGCCGGGGACGATCTCCTCGGCGCGGAGGAGGTGGATGCGGCCGTCGCGGATGACGGAGGAGTGCGGGATGCGCTCGCGGGCCATGTCCTCGAGGATGCGGTTGGCGCGCACGGCGGCAGCCGTCCGGAGCAGAGCCCCCGCGACGAGGACCGCTGCGATCGCGCCGGCCTCGAAGCGCTTGTCGAAAACGGCGGCGGCGCCCGCGCTGACGGCCAGCAGCAGCGTCGGGAGATCGAAGAGGGCGGAGAGCACGACTTCCCCCGCGGGGGTGCACTTCACATGCCACACGCTGTTGGAGCCGGAAGCGCGGCGGCGTTTTTTCGCCTCCTTCGACGAGAGGCCCTGATACATATCCGACTCGAGGAGCCGGAGCACCTCACCGTTATCCAGAAGGTGCCAGGAATTGGACAGGTTCATCGGAGGGCCTCCTTTCTGCGGAAAAAACAAACGAAATGAGTGCGCGTCGCCGGGCGGTGCCCGGGGACTGGAAGAGCGCGCGTCGAAGGTTCGCGCGGAGAAAGGACGCTATCCTTTCGTCCTGTCTGCGCGGCTGCGCTTGCGGGGAGAGTGCAGGTTGTCTCCTTTGTGAAGGAGAAAACCAGCACTCCGCCGCGCAGGCTGCATAAACGCCTTTTTGCCCGCGGGGGCTCCCCGCCTTGCGCAGTGAGCCCGCCTCCTGTCCCCGGACCCCGCGGCCCCGCTATTCTACCACGATCTTCCCGTCCCGCGCGTCGATCGTGAGAGAGGAGACCTCCCCGCGCGCCGCGATCAGACGTTCGGCGATCCGATCCTCGATTTCGGTCTGGATGTACCGCCGCATGTTGCGCGCGCCGTACTTCGCCGAATACGATTTCTCCGCGACCAGATCCCGCGCTTCGTCCGTGAACCGGGCGTCGATGCCCTTCTTTTCAAGCAGGGCGACGAGATCCCCCAGCATCAGGGACGCGATGCCGCGGAAGTTCTCCTCGGTCAGCGCGTTGAACGTGATGATCGCGTCGACGCGGTTCAGAAATTCCGGTCGGAGGAAGTCCTCGAGCGCGCGCTTCGTCTTGTCCTCCGTCAGCCCCTTCGGGTTCGACGTGAAGCCCGGCTTGTTCTGCGCGTACGTGCTCCCCGCGTTCGTCGTCATCACGATGATCGTGTTCGTGAAGTCCACCTGCTTGCCGTGGGAGTCCGTGATGATCCCGTCGTCAAGGATCTGGAGAAGGATGTTCATCACGTCCGGGTGCGCCTTCTCGATCTCGTCGAACAGGATGACCGAGTACGGACGGCGGCGGATCTTCTCCGTCAGCTGGCCCGCGTCGTCGTAGCCGACATAGCCCGGAGGCGACCCCACGAGGCGGCTCACCGAGAATTTGTCCATGAATTCGCTCATGTCGAGGCGGATGAGGGTCTCCGGCGACGAGAAGAGGTCCGCCGCCAGCACCTTCACGAGCTCCGTCTTGCCGACGCCGGTCGGTCCCGCGAAGATGAACGACACGGGCTTGCGCTTGTACGACACGCCCACCCGGCCGCGCCGCACCGCTCTCGCCACCGCGTCCACCGCTTCGTCCTGCCCGACGATCCGGGCGCGGAGCCGTTCATCGAGCCGCTCGAGCCTTTCGTATTCGCTCTCCGCGATGGTCGAGGCCGGAACGCCCGTCCAGATCTCGATGACGTCCGCGAGATCGGATTCCTTCATGCGGATGTTGCCGCACACCTCGTCGAGATAGCGCAGCCGCTTTTCGACGCGCAGCTGTTCCGCCTTGAGGTCCGCGAGCCGCTTGTAGCGCTCTTCGAGGGCCGCGGGATCCTCCTTCGAGGCATCGCCCGCGTTGATCTCGTTCTCGAGATCCGCCTGCTCGCGCTCGACCGCTGCCCGGCGGTCCGCCAGCTCGTGACGCTCCGCCAGCTCGGGCGAGTTCACCGCGATGTGCGCCGCCGCCTCGTCGATCAGATCGATCGCCTTGTCCGGCAGATACCGGTCCGTGATGTAGCGCTCGGACAGGGACGCCGCCGCGTCGAGCAGCCCGTCCGCGATCTTCACGCCATGGTAGTCTTCGTAGTATTTTTTGACGCCGCGCAGGATCTCCACCGTGTCCGCGACCGACGGCTCGTTCACCATCACGGGCTGGAACCGTCTCTCGAGGGCCGTGTCCTTTTCGATGTACTTGCGGTACTCCGTCAAGGTCGTTGCGCCGATGATCTGGATCTCGCCGCGGGAGAGCGCGGGCTTGAGGATGTTCGCCGCGTTCATCGAGCCCTCGGCGTCGCCCACGCCCACGATGTTGTGGACCTCGTCGATCACGAGGATCACGTTGCCCCGGTCGGTCACGTCGCGCAAAAGCCCCTGCACGCGCGATTCGAACTGCCCGCGGAACTGCGTCCCGGCGACGAGCGCGGTCAGGTCCACGAGGCAGACGTCCACGTTTTTCAGCTTGTACGGCACGCGGTTGTCCGCGATCCGCTGGGCCAGCGCTTCCGCGATCGCGGTCTTGCCGACGCCCGGCTCGCCGATGAGGCAGGGATTGTTCTTCTGACGGCGGCTCAGGATCTGGATCACGCGCTCCATCTCGCGCTCGCGTCCGACGATGCGGTCGAGCTTGCCTTCCCGCGCGTGCTCCGTCAGATTGGTCGTGTAGGTCGAGAGATAGCGGTACTCCGGCTCCTCGGGCTCGTCCTTTTTGTCGGCTTTTTTCTTTTTCTTTTCGCTCTTCTGCCCCTCGCCCATGAGCTTGGAGAAATTGAAGAGCGGCGCGCGGCCGTCCGCGTTTTCCGGATTGTTCGCCAAATCGCCGTTCTCCATCATGGAGAGCATGTCGCTGTTGAGCCGCTCGATCGTCTCGTCGTCGAGGCCCGTCTGCGCGATCACGTCGTCGAGCTGCTTGATCCCGAGCTCCCGCGCGCACTTGATGCAGAAGCCGTCCTGCGTTTCCGCGCCGTCCTTGATGGTGCGGAGAAAGATCACTGCCACGCGCTTGTGGCATCTTGAACACATTACCATTCTGTTCTGTTACCCTGTATTTGAAATTCCCGGCCTGCCGGCGTTTACCGCAGGACCGCGTAGATCTTGTCGAAGAGATTGTATTTCAGAAGGAAGCTGCACACCACCGTGCGGTCCACCGTTTCCGGCCCGAAGAGGGTGGGATCGAACGCGCCGAGCGCTTCCGTCATCACGGAGAGCACGATCGCGAGCACGCTGACCATCGCCGCCGCCTCGAGAACGCCGAAGAGGAACCCGAAGAAGGTGTTCGCGCCTTTCAGCACCGGGAGACGGAAGATCGCGTCGAGCAGGAGCGTCAGAAGCGAGAGCACGATGAGCGCGCCGATGAAGAGGAGGAGGAAGGCGATCGCCGAGGCCAGCGCGTTTGCCGTGGGACCGGCGATGTCGCTCGCCACGGAACGGACCGCGTCCTTACCCACGCCGGTGAACCCGCGCATCTTCTCCGCGATGGCCGAGAGGTCGATCCGGTAGCGCGAGAGGATCGCCGTAAAGGGCTCCGGAAGATCGGCGGCGACGCGGTCGAGGTTGAAGAGATCCGTCGTCGTGTCAAACGCGAGAGAGCGGAGCGTCTCGTCGATGCCGTCGGTGATCCGCCCGATGAGATACCGATCGCGGATGAAGGCGGCGAGCACGGGCGTATAGGCATACGCCGCGATGGCCGCCACCAGGGTGCTGATGAGGCCCATGACGGAGCGCACGAAGCCCTTCCGCGTCCCCGCCCAGATACACAAAACCGCCG
>JAEEGL016940885.1_pt1 | contig 14758 bp, 11 predicted proteins | sample 9134231 | NCBI WGS metagenome assembly JAEEGL01 (sample SAMN16246548, study PRJNA631951) | gut metagenome | biome: gut microbiome; feature: rumen; material: fiber-attached | host: Bos | place: Iran: Karaj | collected 2018-10 | reverse complement strand
GATGCTACGTCAAAAAGCTTTTCTCTCTTTACAGGAAGTGATCCGTAAAGGTCAGTTGATCTTGAATCAAACAGATAGGACAATCCCTGCAAAGCATTTATAAATGCAAGACCAATAACTATCAAAAGAGCTGTAATACCCATACCGCACGCTGCATTCTGATAAAAAGAATCAATTACATCAGGCAGTGTTGTGCGCTTCATGGCAAGCCTGCTCTCATAGGAGCTGCACAAAAGCATCGCATAAACTATCTGTGCAAAGAAGTTTCCAGCTACTGTGAGGGCAATGGGCCAAAGTCTTCTTTTTCTGTTTTCTGAGCATAAGTTAACAAATAATCTTTTTGATATCATATCCCTTTACCCCCGTTTCACTAATGAAAATCTCCTCCAGTGACAGCGGAAGCATCTCCATGTAAACCGGGCTCTCCGCTCTCATAACATCCTCTATCTCTTCCTCTGTTCCCCTGACTGTAAGGGTGAGAAGCTTACCTCTGCTCTCCTCTGTTATTACACAGAGCTGCTTAAGCGCGCTGTCCTTACTTGCATCATCTCTGAATACACACTGGAGCTTATGAACATCTGCCTTAGCAGCATCAAGGTTCTTGGAAAGAATGATTCCGCCCTTGTGAAGAAGTCCCACATTATCGCAGATATCCTCAAGCTCTCTAAGGTTGTGAGAAGCGATTATAGGAGTAAAGTTTCTTGTTGCCATATCTCCTGCAAAAAGGCTTTTTACTGCCTGTCTCATTACAGGATCAAGTCCATCAAAGGTCTCATCGCAGAACAGATATCTTGTAAGTGCGCTGACACCAAGTATTACACTCAGCTGCTTTTTCATACCCTTTGAAAAAGTGCTGATCTTTCTGTTTTTCTCAAGTTCGAACTTGCCCATGAGCTCCACAAAGCGCTGCATGCTGAAGTTCTTGTAAATCTTCTGATAAAATGTAGCCATTTCTGCGGGCGTTGTATTAGAAAAAAACGCCGTGTCATCTGAGATATAGAAAAATTCCTCCTTAACCTCAGGATTCTCAAATATCTCTTTATCATCAATGGTTATGCTTCCCTTATCAGGCTTAAGGATACCTGCTGCCATTCTGAGAAATGTACTTTTACCAGCCCCATTCGTTCCTATAAGCCCAAATACCTGTCCATCTTCAATAGTCAGGTCAAGTCCTTTAATCGCCACAATATTATCAAAACTCTTAGATAAATCCTGTGCTTTTATCATGACTTGTTTCTCCTCCGTTCCACTTTTCCTTCGCTATTGTATGCTCATGCTTCCGGCTGCATACTAGCCTTCATAGTTTTCCTTCACGTAATCAGTTATCTCTTCCTGCTTCAATTTCAGGGTAACTGCCTTTTTCAAAAGTTCCGATAGTTCCTCGAAAAATTCATTCCGCTGTCCCGGCATAACTTCTGAAATCCCCGTGGCAAATCTGCCCCTTCCTGCAACTGAATAGCAAAATCCCCTCTGTTCTAAATTGTCGTAGGCCTTCTGAATCGTATTGGGATTGATTGAAAGCTCGACTGCAAGAGATCTGACTGAAGGAAGTGCCTCATCAGCTCCTATGACACCACATAGGATAAGCTCTTCCAGCTTTGCTGATATCTGTTCATATATTGGTCTCTTATCTCTGAAATCAATTTGTATCAGCATTCCTACCTCCTGTACTACGAATACTTACTGTACTATGTCAATTAGTACACTTAATTTATATAATGTTTTCATTATCATGTCAACAAGTATTTAAAAAAGTTTTCAAAAGTCCTTTATTTATGCGAAAAACGGAGACTTTACCAAGCCTCCGTTTTCATAATTAACTAAATACTGTACTAGTACGGTATTCTATTACTGTATTATTTGAATGATTATCTCAATTACCAAACAATGTTCTCTTTCGCTCTATCATCTCATCTATCTTCTCGATGTAGAGCTTTACATCCTTCACATTGTCGCATCTCTCTATTCTGCCATCGCCATACACTCTCTTGGTAACTGTACCGGCTCCAAGGGCAACGATTGACTGAACCTCTTCCATCATGAGGATGTTGTAGATACCGGCCTTTCCTTCCTCAGCGTAGCCTGTGTTTTCAAGGTTTCCTGATATGTTCTTCTGACGGTACATGTAGTAGGGTGTAAGTCCCATTCTTGCTGCGCCTTCTCTTGCAATATCCATCATCCTTCCGGTATCTCCCTCAAGGAAATATCCGTTGGTTCTGATGTGCTCCGCAAGTCTTGATCCTCTCTTTACTGAGAGGCTGTGTACTGTAAGATCATTAGGGCGGAGCTTTTCAATCTCCTCCATGGTATGGCGCACGTCATCCTCTGTTTCTCCGGGAAGTCCAAGGATGATATCCATGTTGATATTGTCAAAGCCCTCTTCTCTTGCGATGTTGTAGGCTTCAATAAACTGTTCTACTGTGTGCTGTCTTCCAATCCTCTTAAGAGTATCATTGCTCATGGTCTGCGGATTTACTGATATTCTGTCAACGCCGCATTCCTTCATAGCTTTGAGTTTTTCCCTTGTGATGGAATCAGGACGGCCTGACTCAACAGTAAACTCTCTGCATCCGGACAGGTCAATTTTGTTTCCAAGATAAGTGATAAGTCTTCTCATCTCATCAGGCTCAAGTGTTGTGGGTGTACCACCACCTATGTACACTGAATTGACCTTCTTGCCCTTAAAGGCATCTGCCACATAATCTATCTCTTTTTCAAGGCAGCTAAGGTAAGTGCCAACCGTCTTTTTCCAGGTTGCTATAGGAAAAGACGTAAATGAACAGTAAAGGCATGTTGTAGGGCAGAACGGAATTCCAAGGTAAATACTGTAATTGCCGTCATAGTCGATGTCGTCCATGATCTTCTTTTCACGAACTGCTATGTTGTAGGCAAGGTCAATCTTTTCATCAGAAACAAAGAATGTGCCCTTCATGTAATCACGAATTTCAGGCTCGCTCTTGTTTTCATAGAGCATCTGCATGGGTATTCTTGTGGGTCTTATTCCTGTGAGTGATCCCCAGGGAAGCTCATGTCCTACTTCCTTACAGAGTTCTCTGTACATAAGCTGCTTAAGAGCATTCTTGGGAGTAGTAAGTGAACTTGTACTTCCGTTTGTGGAGCTCTCGGATACGCTTTTTACTGCAGTAACATCAGCTTCAGTACCACTATTATCTGATTCCTTGCGACTATTATCCACTTCACTCATACTGACTGCATCCTTACCACATATGGCATCAGTTGGCACCCCGGATACATCTTTATCACACTCTGAGCTGACTTTTCTTACAACCTCTCCATCGTGAAGGATTTCCATGTTGATACGGCCTTCTTTTGTGGCAAATTCAAGCTTGAATGAGAGCTCATATGCTTTGCCGCTCTCTTTTTCATGATTACTTCCAAGTTCTTCCTTTGTTTCTGTATTTACTGCATCTGCATTTACTACATCTGTATTCTCTGCATCTGTACTCTCTGTATCTATATTTCCATCACTGCTTTCAGAGCATTTTTTCACATTATCACTTGCAAATGTTTTTGCCTTAAGCTCTTCCCCCGTCAGAACCCTGACATCCTCAGCAGGATAAAAAGCCTTCACAAGAGAGTGTATATCGTATTTGAACCTGTCTTCACTAATTTCTACAAGTATCATAGTTTTCTATTTCCCTTAATTGTTTTAAATAACTTAATCATCATATGGTCATCAGGAAGTTATATCTCATCTGTTATGACTTTCCGAACGATAACAAGGAAAAATCGTTTGGAAATCTGCCTTTGGCTGATACGCCCTTCACTTCGTGAAAGCCTAACCCAATATGGTATCCTATGCCTTATCGTAATATCTTACTTATCAAAAACACTTTTTCTCAAAGCATATAAATATCCATATAATCAAATTTTTATCTGTCTTCAAAATCTATTTATTCTGGCCCGGCATATAACAAATTTAATTTCTTCAAAATTATATGCCAGATTTTTTATGGTGAAAAAAATCAGGCATATAACTCAAAACTTTTCCTTTACTTATATGCCTTTTTTGGAGCTACAACACTAATAATCATGGTTATAAAGCAAAAGTGTTGCTTGAAAAGCATATAAATATTGCTGCCTTTCTATTTTATATGCTCGCTTGGATTAAATCATTGTAAATTAGGCATATAAAATATCGACTTTTGTGTAACTATATGCCTCCATGCTAAAATCGTGTAAATAAGACATATAAGAATAATAATTATTGCGCAGTTATATGCCTGTATTTAAAAAGCAAATTACTCACGCATATAAAATAACGATTTTTGTATAGCTATATGCCTCTATGTAAAAAGCAATTTACTAAGGCATATAAATCGTTCACTTTGAAAAATACAACTTTTTCTTTCTTCTTTTGTTATACAAAGCCATTATATTTCTTCTCATAACCAATCGTGGTTATATCGTCATGTCCCGGATAAACGATTGTTTCATCAGGGAGAGTAAAAAGCTTTTCACGAATTGAACGTGAAAGTGTCGCAGCTGAGCCAAGAGGGAAGTCCGTTCTTCCTACTGAGCCCGCAAATAATGTATCGCCGCTTATTACAATTCCATCATCCTCGAAATAATAGCAGCAGCTTCCTTCAGTGTGTCCGGGAGTTTCAAGGACTTTAAACTTAAAGCCTGCTGCCTCGCATACATCACCTTCATTAACAAATCCATCGGGCTTTACTGTACAGCTCTGCCCCATAAACGGTGCTGAAAGATTTAAGGACGGATCCTCGCAGTACTTCTTTTCCTTCTCACAGACATAAACCTTTGCGCCAGAGAGTTCTCTAAGCTTATCCACGCCAAGGAAGTGATCAAAATGAGCATGGGTAAGATATATGGCTTCAATCTTGTAGCCACGATTCTTAAGCTCCTCGTAGATCATCTCTCCCCTGTCAGCAGGGTCAAAGAAAACACATGGAGTAGGATCATCATAATGTACTCCTCTGCTGTGATCTCTTCCATCCTCTTTATAAACAAAATAGCAGTTAGTCTGCACCATTCCCAGGAGCATAGACCCAACTGCCGCTGTACCGATTTCTCTATCCTTCATACAACCTCACTTCGAACAGATCCCTAAAGACCTGGCAAAATCAACAATTCATTCTCATCCATAATCTGTTACTAATCAGATGGCAGCTATATACAAGCTGGCATCCGATTTGTAACTATTAAGTCCCGGACATATTGTCCGTTTATCAACCTGATGTTCTCTCAATATCAATTACGCTGTCAATGTTGCGAATCTTATCAACGATTTCTCCAAGCTCTTCTCTGCTGGATACCTGGAATGCCGTCTCCATTGTAGCAAGTCCCTGCTTACTGGTTCTGGTATTCATGGAAATGATATCAACATTTTTCTCGGTGAGAGCTCTTGATACATCAGCCAAAAGACCGGATCTGTTGTTCGCAAAAATATTGATGGTCGCAACATATTTCTCTCCGGGAGCACGAGCTTCCCATCTGGCCTCGATAAGCCTTGTGCGATCCTCCTTCTGCATGGCTGCCACATTCACACAGTCTCTTCTGTGGATGGAAACGCCTCTTCCTCTTGTGACAAAGCCAACAATCGGATCACCGGGAACAGGATTACAGCACTTGGAAAAACGAACTGCCACATCATGTATTCCCTTAACGATGATTGCACTTCCGCTACTGCTGACTCTGGGTGTTACGCCTGTCTCAGCAACCGCAGCAAGAACCTCCTCATCTGTCATGTTGCGCTTATGATCCTTCTCATAAAGCTCGAGGATCTTGTTTACAACCTGTCCTTCCTTAAGTCCGCCATGACCTACAGCAGCAAGTACAGCATCCCAGCTGTGGAATCCATACTTTCTCACAATGAGTTCCTGATATTCAGGCTTCATTACGCTGTAAAGATCAATACCCTTGGATCTGCAGTGTTCAAGAAGAAGTTCTTTACCCTTGGAGATATTCTCTTCCTTGAACTCATTTCTAAACCACTGATTGATCTTGTTCTTGGTAGATGTACTTCCAACAATACTCAGCCAGTCACGGCTGGGTCCCTTGGAATTCTGGCTGGTAAGTATTTCAATTCTGTCACCGTTCTGGATGCGGTAATCAAGAGGCACAAGCTTACCATTAACCTTGGCGCCTATCATCTTGTTACCTACAGCACTGTGAATTGAATAAGCAAAATCTATAGGTGTAGAGCCTGCAGGGAGGTTCTTAACTTCACCATTGGGAGTGAAGCAGTAAACATCCTCTGAAAAGAGATTAAGGTCACTCTTAAGCAGGTTCATAAATTCCTGGTTATCTGACATGTCCTGCTGCCATTCAAGAATCTGGCGAAGCCATGTAAGCTTCTCTTCTTCCTGTCCCTCAGCATGTTTTCCATCAGATGCCTCTTTGTATTTCCAGTGAGCAGCGATACCGTACTCAGCAGCCCTATGCATATCATAGGTTCTGATCTGGATTTCAAAAGGCTGTCCCGTAGTACCAATAAGTGTCGTATGAAGTGACTGATACATATTGGGCTTGGGCATTGCTATATAGTCTTTGAATCTGCCGGGGATTGGCTTATACATCTCATGGATTACACCAAGGGCTGCATAGCAATCCTTAACAGAGTTCACTATTATTCTGACTGCAAAAAGATCATAGATCTGTTCAAGAGATTTACCCTGGTTGTGCATCTTTTTGTAAATACTAAAGAAATGCTTTACTCTACCATTTACTTCACCAGGGATACCAGCTGCTATGATGTGGCTTCTAACCTCTTCGCAGATACCCTCTACATATTTCTCTCGTTCTACCTTCCTCTGAGCAACTCGCTTAACCAGATCGTAGTAAATATCTGGCTCTAAGTATTTAAGTGAAAGGTCATCAAGCTCAATCTTGATCTTACTGATACCAAGTCTGCCGGCTATAGGACTATAAATATCCAGTGTCTCCTGGGCTATTCTCTGCTGCTTCTCAGGAGGCATATGCTTTAATGTCCTCATGTTATGCAGTCTGTCGGCAAGCTTGATAAGAATTACTCTGATATCCTTTGCCATAGCAAGGAACATTTTTCTAAGGTTCTGAGCCTGCATCTCCATCTGATCAGGAGTCTTGGTTGCATAGTCACCGGAAAGCTCCAGTCCCTGCAACTTGGTAACACCATCAACAAGAAGTGCTACGTCTGCTCCGAACTGCTTTTCTACCTGCTCCTTGGTATAGATCGTGTCCTCAACAACATCATGAAGAAGTCCTGCTGCTATTGTCTCCTTATCCATTTCAAGATCTGCAAGGATAATAGCAACACATAAAGGATGAATAATATAAGGCTCACCGGATTTTCTTCTCTGTTCCTTGTGAGCCTCTGCTGCGGCAGTATATGCCTTTTCAATCAGTGTAATATCATCAGAAGGGTGGTATCTGCGGACACGACTAATAAGCCCATCATAGAGGGCTTCCGGTGATTGGAATTCATCGATTGATTCAATTTTTCCATCATCAAACTCAGTCTGTCCCATTAGTTCCACCTTCTAGTATTAAGATTACTTTCCTTCGTAAGCAAGTGCTGAGAAAAGCTTGTAGTCGCCAAGAGCTTCTCTGCCCTTAAGCCCCTTAAGCTCCATCATTACAAGAACACCTGCAACCTCACCCTCAAGCTTCTCGATCAATCTGATCATAGCCTTGGTTGTTCCACCTGTAGCGATAAGGTCGTCAACGATAAGTACCTTCTGTCCAGGCTTAATAGAATCCTTGTGCATCTCAAGAGTAGCTGTGCCATACTCAAGCTCATAGTCCTCTGAAATTGTCTCGCAAGGAAGCTTACCCTTTTTACGAATCATAACGAAGGGCTTCTTCATATTGTATGCAATAGCTGTACCAAAGATAAATCCTCTTGATTCAGCGCCAACAACCACATCGAAATCAAGATCCTTTACAAGGTTCTGCATCTCATCGATTGCAAGCTGAAGTCCGTCAGCATCCTGTAAAACGCTTGTGATATCGCGGAACATGATACCAGGCTCCGGGAAATCAGGGATTGTTCTTACGTACTCGTCTAATTTTTTCATTTTCATTACCTCATTAAAATTTCACTTAACCAATGTAGTATATCACAATTCATTCTTGAAATACACATTTTGGTTTTAAGTGGTTTCCACATTTCCAAAGGCCCTTTATGATAACCATTATCATAAAAGGCCTTAAAGCTACTCTTATTCAAGATTAAAGGTTGTTGTCTCTCCCTTAAGGTCTCCGATAAGTCCAAGGCTCTCAACAGTCTTTACCTTATCAGCTTTCATCTGCTTTACCAGTACCATGTTTACCTTAGCGCCTGCAGGAATAGTTCCTGTAAAGCTGCTGAGGTCATTCTGGAGCATGGTCACATTTGTATATCCTACATTAGTTCCATTTAAGATAATCTGGAAATGAGGATTAGCCTTGACCATATCCACAGCCACATCCATTCCGCTGGTATTTATAAGCTTAAAGTTCAGTATCAACAGCTTATTTCCACTGGTTGCAGTAATAGAGAAAACTTCACTTTCATCAGCATAAGAAGAGTTAACGCTGTAGCCTGAGTAGGTAAGGAAGATTCCCTTTGAAATCTCCTGTCTCATTCCATCAACAGTATTATCTGTCTCAGTTGTAAGCACCTCTTCTGAAGTTTCTTCACTTACAGGCTGCTCACTTTCAGGTTCTTCAGCTTCAGATGAATTATCGATTCCTTCCTGAAGGTCATCCTCGTATTTCTCTAAAAGCTTATCGATATCATCTTCCTCAGAGTTCTGCTCAGGCTTTGTCTCCTGAGTACTCTCTGGCTCCTCTGTTTCCTCCTTCGAAGCCTCTGAAGTCTCTTCCTGTGCTATTTCCTCTTCTTTAGGTTCCTCTACAGTCTCTTCTTCAGAGGGTAAAGTCGTTTCTTCTGATGGTTCTTCTGTCTCTTCAACCTGTTCTTCTACAGGCTCTTCAGTTTCATTCTCCTCAGGAATCTGAGTCTCTTCAGCCATTGCAAGATCTGTTTCTTCCTCCTGAGTTTCTTCTGTACTTAATCCCATCGCAGCAGCATTCTCAGCATCTCTTGCCGCCTTTGCTGCCTCTCTGTTTTCTTTTTCAATCTGCTTTTGCATTTCAAGAGCAGACAATGACGAGAGCCTCTCAACTCCGTTATTGGAATACTTCAATAACAGGTTCACAGAATACTGTACAACCTGATCATATTCCTCCTGAGTCATCTCAGGAAATTGTGAGCCGCATCCTGTCAGCAAAAGACTGGATGTAATACCTATTGCCAATGCTTTAAGTACGCTCTTCTTCATAGTGCCCCCTCTTTTTGCCTTATAGCAAAAACGCAAGTTCTACATCAAGTATTACACTCAAGTTCAAACCAGAATTCCACGCCGTTATCATAATTTCTCACACCGTACTCCTGGTGCATGGAATCCATAATCGCCTTAACAATCGAAAGTCCTACTCCACTTCCACCATACTCTCTGGTCCTTGCTTTATCAACCTTGTAAAACTTCTCCCAGATATGGTCAATGCTATCCTCAGGAATAGGTTCTCCTGTATTAAAGACGGATACTCTTACCTTATCATCTATCTTTTCATGCTTAATTTCAATTACACACTCTCCGTCCAAATGGTTAAGGGCGTTGGTGTAGTAGTTCATTATCACTTCTTCTGTCTTGAATTCATCTGCCCATACATAAATTGGCTCATAATCTGCCATATGCACAGTTGCATTTTTCTGTTTCGTTAATATATCGGCAGATTTAAGGTAATTCTTTATGGTTTCCACTATATCAAAGCGTTCCATCTGAACTACGTCATTACCAAACTCAAGCTGATTCAGAGTCAGGAGTTTTTTTACAAGCACATCCATCTTGGATGCCTCATCACGGATTACCTCACAGTAAAAATCCATGCTCTCCTGATCATCTATAATTCCCTCCTGAAGTCCCTCTGCATACCCCTGAATAAGAGCGATAGGAGTCTTTAGCTCATGAGATACATTTGACAAAAACTCTCGTCTCATTTCATCTATCTCTTCTTTATGAGCGATATCCTGCTTGAGTTCATTGTTAGCAGTCTTTAACTCCCTGATAGTAGTCTCAAGAGTCTCAGAAAGTTCGTTTATATTCTCTCCAAGTATATCCAGCTCATTTCTGTTTTTACCACTAGACTGGTACTTGGCTTCAAAGTTGAGATTCTTCATCTCACTTGATATCTGGCTTAATCTCAAAATAGGCCTTGTAACCCTGTTTGTTAAAAAGATAAGAAGAATACTTCCTATAAGAATCGCAGCACCTCCAACAATAGCCATGAATCTGTTGAAGATACTTACACTCTCTCTGATTCCGGCTATAGCACTTCTAACCATTACTATATATCCAGAATCAATGACACCCCATATCTCGAGGTATTCAGTGTTCATTCTCTTATCAACTTCTATCTGAACTGTGTAATCATCAGTTTTCTCAAGGATCACTCTGTTCGTTACAACCGCGGAAAACATATCCTCGCCGATGAGATTATCCCACAAAACATGAGCCATATACTCAGCATCGCTTGATGAAGATTTGATCATCTGGGAATCAGCATCAAGCACGATCAGCTCTATACCATAGGTATCACATATGCTCTGAAGCTCTATATCATATTCATCTGTTGCAAAGCTTCCATCAGCAGAAGCATCATTAATATTGCTGTAAGCAGTTTTTACAACCTTAGTCTGATGAGAGAGGTAAACTCTTTCAAGGAGCATCATGTTTATTAAGAGGCAAAATCCAATCATCGCCACCATAACAAGGATGAATAAAACGCTAAATTCTGCCCTTAAAGAATGATTTACCCTCTTTGTTGCATCTTTATTTCTAGAAAAAATCGACATTATCTTCACTCTTCAAATTTGTATCCCATGCCCCAGATAGTCTTAATGAGATCACCCTTTTCTCCCATTTTTCCACGAAGCTTTTTAACATGGGTATCAATTGTTCTGGCATCTCCAAAATAGTCATAGTTCCAGACATTATTGAGAATCTTCTCTCTTGAAAGAGCGATGCCCTTGTTCTCAATAAAGTATGTCAAAAGCTCGAACTCCTTAAAGCTAAGCTCGATTTCCTTACCATCAATCTCAACGCTATGCGCAGCCTTGTTAATAACAATTCCTCCAGCCTCTAGAATATCCTCGCTGGTAACCTGTGTAGTTCTTCTAAGAATCGCATCAACTCTGGCAACTAATATCTTGGGGCTAAATGGCTTACCAATATATTCATCAACACCAAGCTCAAAGCCCTGAAGCTCATCTCTTTCTTCTGTCTTTGCAGTAAGCATGATGATCGGAACCTTGGAATATGCTCTTACCTCTCTGCAAACCTGCCATCCATCCATCTTCGGCATCATAACGTCCAGAATAATAAGCGCAATGTCATTCTGGTTTTCAAAGAAAATATCAAGCGCCTTCTGGCCATCCTCTGCTTCTATTACGTCAAAATTACTTTTTACAAGAAAGTCACGAACAAGCTTCCTCATTCTGGCTTCATCATCAACCACTAATATTTTCAGCTTTTCCATTATGTAAATCTCCTAAGTAAATATATGTAAAATAAAGCTACTCACATATACTACACTAATTTTGTGAATTTTCTGTTTTATTTTGTTCCTGATTTTCCTCAGTATCTTCATCAAGGTCTATACCTTCTCCATACTCGGTATCATCCTCGATCATCAAATCTCTTTCTTTTATTCTTACAGCTTTTTCTCTTTCCTTTAAGGACTGCTCCCACTCAGCAAATCTGTTTGTTACATTCCTCTTATAATTGATTATGTTATCTGTTTCTCCAAGCCACGCTATAAGAAACATTGCGATAACAAGTAGAGCCAGTATTACATTCAAAGCTCCCATCAAAAGCATGGTAGTCTTGGGATCTCTTTTTTTCTTTGGAATAGGCGTGATGTACTGTCTTGGGCGATATTCGTCCGGCAAAGGTACATTTGTAATCTTAAGTGTAATTGGAATTGGTGTAAGATCTTCCTCATTAACTCCCGCACTAATAAGCCTGTCCCGAAGCTTCGCAAGGTACTCCCAGCCAACAGGCGTAGAAAAAATCTTATTGGAAATAGCTTTCTCATAGACAGCCTCAAGGTCAGAAACCTTTGTGGATTTAACCTTTTGGCCAAGGATGTTTATCTTTTGCTTATCGAGCTTAGCCTTTTCAACATCCTCTTTTGACAAAAAGCTGTAGCCATCTACAGTAAGATCCTCTGGTTTCTCTAAATCCGCAAGGTTGATCTCTGGATTCTCTATTTCCTTAGTCTCTTCAGTTTTTTCTACAGCATCATTTTCATCTGCCATACTCTACTCCATAAGCTGCAATAAATATACTCACGCTCCTGGCCTTCATTCTCCAGTTCGGAACAGTAAGCGGCTTGGGCCTATTGTTAAAGTATCTGCCATCCTCAGCAGCTGTATCAACAACCAATGTCCAGTATGCTCCCTGCGGAGGCTCTGGAAGTGTTATCTGGATATCCTCCCAGAAAGAATTAACCGACATTATTACAACATCATCATGCCCAAGCTTCTTAACAAAGCCTGCGTACATTACAGTTATAACCTTGGTATTATCATTTATATCCCTGTGGTTAGGATGATCTGTAAACACACTTATAGCAGGGAATCCGCATATAGCCAATTTCAAATCCTTTCGGATTGAATGGTGCTTTCTTCTAAACTGGATCATATTTCTGTAAAAATCGAAATACGCCTTGTTCTTTTCAAGGAGCTCCCAGTTGAGCCAGGAAATCTCATTGTCCTGACAATACGCATTGTTATTACCATACTGAGTGTTAGCAAACTCATCTCCCTGAAGTATCATAGGAGTTCCTCTGCTGCACATCAAAATGGCAATTGCATTTCTCATCATCTTAAAGCGGAGCTTCATAATCTCCGGATCGTCAGTTTCTCCTTCCCATCCGCAGTTCCAGCTTCTGTTATCATTCGCTCCGTCAGTATTGTTCCAGCCATTAGCCTCATTATGCTTTTCATTATAGGCAAACATGTCATAGAGACTAAAGCCATCATGACAGGTAATAAAATTAACCGACGAATCAGAACCAGCATAGTTATGCTGATACATATCCATGGATCCAGTTATACGTCTGACAGCATCAGGCGCAGCCCAGTAATCACCCTTTAAGAAGGATCTTATACTGTCACGATATTTTCCGTTCCACTCTGCCCATCTGCCCCATGAAGGGAATGAACCTACCTGATACATTCCGCCAGCATCCCATGCCTCAGCGATAAGCTTTACATCACCAAGAAGCGGATCAAAAGCAAGTCTGTGAAGAAGCGGCGGATGTTCCATAGGAGCACCGTTTATGTCACGTCCCAGGATACTTGCAAGATCAAATCTGAATCCATCAATCTTATATTCCTCAACCCAGTAGTGCAGACAATCAACTATCATCTGCTGAACTATGGGATGATTACAATTCAAAGTATTGCCGCAACCACTGAAGTTATAATAATCTCCACCAGGTGTCAGCATGTAGTAAATATTATTATCAAATCCCTTAAAGGATATGAAGGGTCCGTTCTCATTTCCCTCAGCTGTATGGTTAAATACAACGTCGAGAATTACTTCTATGCCATTTTCTTTAAGAAGCTTTATCATCTCCTTAAGCTCAAAGCCTTCCTTGTTGTACTCAGACTTATAGGCATAGCTGGTGTTAGGCGCAAAGAAGCTTACTGTGTTATAGCCCCAATAATCAAGAAGCGTTCTTCCATTAACGATTCTCTTATCTCTTGTTTCATCAAATTCAAAAATGGGCATAAGCTCAACAGCTGTAACTCCAAGGCGTTTTAAGTAATCAACCTTTTCCATGATTCCTGCAAAAGAGCCCTTGCATTTAACTCCAGAGGATTCATGCTTTGTAAATCCTCTTACATGCATTTCATAAATTATGGAATCACTCATTGGTGTTTTAAGCCATGAGGTCTCTCCCCAGTCAAATTCATTGCTTACGACTCTGGCTCTATAGGCACCTTCAAACCTGACTGTCTCGCCCCAGATTTTCTGGCCTACTACAGCTTTGGCATAAGGATCAAGCAGTACATGGTTATAGTCAAATAAAAGTCCCTTCTGCTCATCCCAAGGGCCGTCCACACGATATGCATATTCCAGGTTTTCGATAGGAAGTCCGAATACGATCATCGAATGTACTTTACCGATTCTGTATTCCTCAGGAAAAGTGATTGATGTATATGGGCGTTCTTCTCCTCGATGATATAAAAGCAGTGTAATCTTGGTTGCACCATTTGAATGCACAGTGAAATTAACGCCATCCGGAAGAACAGTGGCGCCATTCATACCATAGAGGCCGGGTCTTACTCTGTATCCATTAATAGTGTCCACCGCAAGGAGCTGTCTCGATTCCTCAGACTTGCGCTGATCCAGTCTAAATGACCCTGGGGTTGCATTAAATTTAGATCGTTGTCTTCTAAATTCTGCCATACCTTTTAGAACTCTCCCAAACAATTTTCGAAAAAGCAATAAAATACTAACTTAATTATAGCACAAAAAGAGCGCCCTGCGGCGCCCTTTATAAAAACATTATAATCCATCAGTTATGCAGGATATGCACCATTCTTGGTGTCTGCTTCTGAAAGATCAACCTTATCCTGCTGTGCAAGACGATACTTGAAGAAGTCTGTAGCAACCTGAGGGAACAGCGCATAGGACAGAACGTCCTCATCCTGCTGCTTCCACTGCTTAACTTCCTCTTC
>JAEEGL011099038.1_pt1 | contig 14758 bp, 15 predicted proteins | sample 9134231 | NCBI WGS metagenome assembly JAEEGL01 (sample SAMN16246548, study PRJNA631951) | gut metagenome | biome: gut microbiome; feature: rumen; material: fiber-attached | host: Bos | place: Iran: Karaj | collected 2018-10 | reverse complement strand
CTTTTTCCGCGCGCAGCGCGGAAACAGTAAGGATTCCAAAGGGAATTATTCCCTTGGCGAGGGGTCCGGGGGCGAGGAGCTCCCGGCGTTCCCCCCGTCCTCTCCGTCCCCTTCGTCCACTCCCCGCAGGCGGCGGACGATGCGCTTGGAGCGCCCGTCGAGGGCATCCAGCTCGGCGTCGGCCTGATTCAGGCGCTGGCGGAGCCGGTCAATGGACTCGTCATAGCGCGCCATTTCCTGGCGGATCTCGGCGAGCAGGCGCATGACCTCGCCGCTCTTGCGCTCGAGGGTGCAGGTGCGGAACCCCATGCGCAGGCTGGTGAGCAGGGCCGCGAGGGTGGCAGGCCCGGCGACGAGCACGCGGAACCGGGTCTGGACCTTCTCGATGAGCCCGGGCCTGCGCGCGGCCTCGGCGTAGAGGCTTTCGGCGGGCAGGAACATGACGGCGTAATCGGTGGTATAGGGCGGGCGGATATACTTTTCGGAGATGGCGCGGGCCTGTTCCAGCAGCGCGCGTTCCAGCTGCGCGGCGCAGCGCTCCGCGGCCTGCAGATCGCCGGAGGCGGAGGCCTCCGCCAGCCGGAGGAAGTCCTCCTGGGGAAACTTGGAATCAATGGGCAGCAGCGCCTCGCCGTCGTCCCGGGCGGAGGGCATGCGCACGGCGAACTCCACGCGCTGCTGGGTATCCGGTTCCGCCTGTGCGTTTTCCACGTACTGCCCGGGCGCGAGGATCTCCTGCAGCAGCGCCTTGAGCTGCACCTCGCCCCACACGCCGCGGGTCTTGACGTTCCCGAACAGCTTTTTGAGGTCGGTGACGTTGTCCGCCAGGGCGCGCATCTCGCCCAGGCCGCGGTGCACGTCGGCCAGCTGCCGGTTCACGGCGGAAAAGGACTCCGTCAGCCGCCCGTCCAGCTTCTCGGCGACGGTTTCCCGCACCTGTTCCAGCTTGTGATCGTTCTGCCGGGCCAGGGCGTCCAGCCGCTGGTCCAGGGCGCTGCGCAGCCGATCCTGCTTCTCGTCCATGCGATCGGTGGAATCGCTGAGCAGCTGCTGAAAGGCGAGGATGGTCTGCGCCTGCTTCTCGCCCTCCCGGCGGATGCGCTCCTCCAGCATGCGGATGGCGCGCCGGTCGCGCCTGTGCGCGGCGGACAGGCTGGACGCCACGGCGATCCCCCCGACCAGCACCACGATGAGCACGATCAGGGACACCGCGTTTTCCCGAATGAAATTCAGCATGGGCCTGCCTCCTTCCGGGCATGAACAAACCACCCGAAGGCGGTTTATTCTTCATCTTCCTTTTTTTCTGCCTTTTGCCAATCAGGTGTGAGCGAATCCCCCATTGTAAGAAATTCGCCTACCTTCTTGCCATCTTCCCAAACCTCTGATATTCCGGCCTCGTTATTTCTTATAAACTCCTTCATCATTCCCTCCTGAATATTACCTTTGTGCGGTTTAGTATTACTGTATACGGGCCGCACGTACCATGTCCTTCAGCATTTATTGCATCATACCCAAGCAAGGCCGCATATGCGCCAACATCAGTAATTCTATCCTTCGACAACTCATCATGGGCTTTGTTCCTCCCCGCGCAGCACGGCCTGCACGTCCGCCTTCATCTGTCGAACCAGCGCCTGCGCGGAATCGAATTTGCGCTCCGGCCGAAGGAACCGCTCCAGGCGCAGCCGCACCCGCTTTCCGTACAGATCGCCGGAAAAACCGGGAATGTGCGCCTCAATGGTGGGCGGCCCCTCGGGCAGCGTGGGGTGGGACCCCACGTTCACCACGCAGCGCAGGGGCCCTTCGCCGAAATCGAGGGTCCCGGCGTACACGCCCCGGACGCCGGGCGCGGGGCGGTCCGGCCGGATATTGGCCGTGGGGAAGCCCAGCGTCCGCCCGAGCCGCTTGCCCGGAACGACGACCCCCGTGCATTCAAACAGTGCCAAGTGTGCGCTCCTTTCCATGTGCCGCGCGGCCCGCAGGGAAGGTCTTTCCCTGCGGGCCGGTGAAGGTACGCGCTCGGTTTCCCGCGTCAGAAGTCCGCGTTGCGGGTGGTGCGGGGGAAGGGCAGCACGTCGCGGATGTTGGCGATGCCGGTGAGATACATAATCATGCGCTCGAAGCCCATGCCGAAGCCGGCGTGCTTGGCGGTGCCGTACTTGCGCAGCTCCAGATACCACCAGTAGTCCTCGGGGTTCATGCCCAGCTCCTCGATGCGCGCCTTGAGCACGTCGTAGCGCTCCTCGCGCTGGGAGCCGCCGCACAGCTCGCCCACGGCGGGCACCAGCAGGTCGGCCGCGGCGACGGTCTTGCCGTCCTCGTTGGCGCGCATGTAGAAGGCCTTGATCTCCTTGGGCCAGTCGGTGACGAATACCGGCTTGCCGAAGTGCTTTTCGGTGAGATACCGCTCGTGCTCCGTCTGCAGGTCGCTGCCCCAGAAGATGGGATACTCGAAGCTCTCGCCGGATTCCTGCAGGATGCGGATGGCGTCGGTATAGCTGCACCGCACGAATTCGGAATCCCGCACGAACTGCAGGCGCTGGATGAGGTTCTTGTCCACAAAGCTGTTCAGGAACTCCATCTCGGCGGGGCACTCCTCCAGCACGGCGGAGATGATGTACTTCACCATTTCCTCCTGCAGGTCCATGTCCACGGCCAGGTCGGCGAAGGCGATCTCCGGCTCGATCATCCAGAACTCCGCGGCGTGGCGGGGGGTATAGGACACCTCCGCGCGGAAGGTGGGGCCGAAGGTGTATACGTTGCGGAACGCCATGGCGAATATCTCGGCGTTCAGCTGGCCGGACACGGTGAGGGACACGGGCTTTCCGAAGAAGTCCTTGTCGTAATCCACCTTGCCGTCCTCGGTGCGGGGCAGGTTCTCCATGTCCAGGGTCGTCACCTGGAACATTTCGCCGGCGCCCTCGCAGTCGCTGCCGGTGATGAGGGGCGTGTGCACGTACAGAAAGCCCTTGTCGTGGAAGAAGCGATGGATGGCCTGGGCCGCCACGGAGCGCACGCGGAACGCGCACTGGAACAGGTTGGCCCGGGGACGAAGATGCTGAATCGTGCGCAGATATTCCAGCGTGTGGCGCTTTTTCTGCAGCGGATAATCCGTGGGGCTCTCGCCCACGATGGTCACGCTGTCCGCCTTCAGCTCAAAGGGCTGCTTCATGCCGGGGGTGACCGCCAGCGTGCCGGTGATCTCGACAGCCGCGCCGACGTTCAGCTGCTTCACCACTTCCCGGTAATTGTCCAGCTTGTCCTCCTCGACGATGACCTGCAGGTTTTTGAAGTAACTGCCGTCGTTGACTTCCACAAAAGCAAAGCTCTTGCTTTCGCGGGTGGTGCGTACCCAGCCGCTGATGGTGACGCCTTCCAGATCCGCCTGGGGAACGGCTTCATACAGAGAGCGGACGAGAACTTGTGCCATGATTGATCCTCCTTTCAGCATTATATCCCGTATTATATCCCATCCCGGCCGGAAAGTAAAGGGAGATGTATGTTAACGCTCGCGTCCGGCGCGCAAATGCCCGGGCCGATTTCTTCCTTCGACGCCTTCTTTTCCCCGTTAACGCTCGCGCCCGGCGCAAATTACGCGGAAGCGCGCAAAAGCCCCCGCGCCGGAGGGCGCAGGGGCAAAACGCAGCCGCGAAGGGCCGTCAGGCGCGCTCCACGCCCAGCACGGCGCTTTCGCCGTTGATGTCCCATTCCTTGGCGTAGGCGGTTTCCGGGGCCCCGCCGCGAATATACTCCACGCACAGCGTGGCGTTCCTGATCTCCTCCAGGTTGGCGTCCAGGATGGCGGCCAGCTTGTCGGAGCAGGCGTTGTACACGCGGATGCGGTCCACCACGTCGAATCCGGCCTCCTTGCGCATGGTCTGGAGCTTGGAGATGGTCTCCCGCACGAACCCCTTGGCGATGAGCGCCTCGGTGAGGTTGGTGTCCAGCACCACGGTCATGCCGCCGTCGGTCTGGGCGGTGAATCCGGGCTTCTGGGCGGGGCTGATGAGGGTATCGTCCCGGCTCAGGCTTACCTGCACGCCGTCGATCTCGAAGTCCAATTTCTCGCCCCGGTCGAAGGTGTCCACCACGTCGTTGCCGTCCGCCTTGGCCAGATACTGGCCGATCTTGCCCAGGATCTTGCCGTAGCGCGGGCCCAGGGTGCGCATCTGGGGCTTGATCTGATAGGTGGTGAAGGCGCGGGCGTCGCTGACGAACCGGATCTCCTCCACGTTCAGCTCGGCTTTGATGAGCTGGGTGAGGTCGTCCGATACCTGCGCGCCCTTGACGTACATCACGCCCAGGGCCTGGCGCACCTTGATGTTGGCCAGGTTGCGGCAGGAGCGGCCCAGGGCCACCGCCTGCATGACCTCCTCCATCTGGCTCTCCAGGTCCGCGTCGATGCGGCTTTCGTCGCATGCGGGGAAGTCCGCCATGTGCACGGATTCCGGCGCTTCGGGGAAGTTGGCGGCCACCAGGTTGCGGTACATGGATTCCGTCATGAAGGGCGTATAGGGCGCCAGCAGCTTCGCCAGGGTGGTGAGCACGGTCCACAGCGTCTCGAAGGCGGCCAGCTTGTCGCCCTCCAGGCCCTTGCCCCAGAAGCGCTGCTTGCAGAGGCGCACATACCAGTTGGACAGCTCGTCCACGAACGCGGAGATGGCCCGGGCGGTCTCGGTGATCTGATACTGGGCGAGACCCTCGTCCACTGTCTTCACCAGGGTGTTCAGCTTGCTCAGCACCCACTTGTCCATCAGGGAGAAGTCCTCCGAAGCGGCGCGCCGCCCGGCGGGATCGTACCTGTCGATGGAGGCGTACAGCGTAAAGAAGGCGTATGTGTTCCACAGCGTGCCCATGAACCGGCTCTGCATCTCGCTCACCAGCTCGTGGGAGAAGCGGGTGGGCAGCCAGGGCGCGCCGTTGGCGTAGAAATACCAGCGCACGGCGTCCGCGCCCTGCCGGTTCAGCACGTCCCAGGGGTCCACCACGTTGCCGATGTGCTTGGACATCTTCCGCCCCTCCGCGTCCTGCACGTGGCCCAGCACGATGCAGTTCTCAAAGGGCGCGCGGCCGAACACCAGCGTGCCGATGGCGATGAGGGTATAGAACCAGCCGCGGGTCTGGTCGATGGCCTCGGAGATGAAGTTCGCGGGGAAGTTGGCCTCGAAGATCTCCTTGTTCTCGAAGGGATAGTGCCACTGGGCGAAGGGCATGGAGCCGGAATCGTACCAGCAGTCGATGACCTCCGGCGTGCGCCGCATCTCCCCGCCGCACTTGGGGCAGGGGAAGGTCACCTGGTCGATGAAGGGCCGGTGCAGGTCGTCGGGGGCTTCGCCGGCCAGTTCCTTCAGCTCCGCCCGGGAGCCCACCACGTGGGTGTGGCCGCAGGAGCACACCCACACGGGCAGCGGCGTGCCCCAGTAGCGCTCGCGGGACAGGCCCCAGTCGATGACGTTCTCCAGGAAGTTGCCCATGCGCCCTTCCTTGATGTTGTCCGGCATCCAGTTCACGGCCCGGTTGGAGGCCACCAGCTGGTCCCGGATCTCCGTCATGCGGATGAACCAGGTGGTGCGGGCGTAGTAGATCAGCGGCGTGTCGCAGCGCCAGCAGAAGGGATAATCGTGGGTGAAGGCCTGGGCGCGCAGCAGCAGGCCGCGGCTCTCCAGATCCTGCAGGATCAGCGGGTCGGCGTCCTTCACGAACACGCCCGCCCAGGGCGTGGCCTTGTCCATGCGGCCGCGGGTGTCCACCAGCTGCAGGAAGGGGATGCCGTAATCCCGGCCCACACGGGCGTCGTCCTCGCCGAAGGCGGGGGCGATGTGCACGATGCCGGTGCCGTCGGTCATGGTGACGTAGCTGTCCGCCACCACGCGGAATGCCTTCTCCGGGTGTTCCAGCAGTCCGGCCTGGAAGTCGAACAGCGGCTCGTAGCGCATGCCCACCAGCTCCCTGCCGGGCATGGTGACCATGTCCTCCACCCGGGCGTCCTCGCCCAGCACGGCGGGGATCAGCGCCGTAGCCATGATGATGGTGCGGCCCTCGAAGCGGAACCGGGCGTACTCGTCGTCCGGGTTGACGCACAGCGCCACGTTGCTGGGCAGCGTCCAGGGGGTGGTGGTCCAGGCGTACAGATACGTGTTCTCCTCGCCCGCCGCCTTGAACCGCACGAAGGCGGATTTCTCCGTCACGGTCTTGTAGCCCTGGGAGACCTCGTGGGAGGACAGCGCCGTGCCGCAGCGGGGGCAGTAGGGCACGATCTTGTGGCCCTTGTACAAAAGCCCCTTTTCGGCGATGGTCTTCAGGGACCACCACTCGCTCTCGATGTAGTTGTTGTCATAGGTGATGTAGGGGTTCTCCATGTCCGCCCAGAAGCCCACGCGCTCGGACATCTTCTCCCACTCGCCCTTGTATTTCCACACGGATTCCTTGCACTTGCGGATGAAGGGCTCGATGCCGTACTGCTCGATCTGCTCCTTGCCGTCCAGGCCGAGCTGCTTCTCCACCTCCAGCTCCACGGGCAGGCCGTGGGTGTCCCAGCCGGCCTTGCGGGTGACGTTCTTGCCCTTCATGGTCTGATAGCGCGGGATCAGGTCCTTGATGGCGCGGGTCTCGATGTGGCCGATGTGGGGCTTGCCGTTGGCCGTGGGCGGGCCGTCGTAGAAGGTGAACACGTCGCCGCCCTTGCGCATGTCCATGGTCTTTTTGAAGATCCCGTTGTCTTGCCAGAATTTCAGTACCTCCTCCTCCCGGGAGATAAAGTCCATGCTGGCGGGGGCCTTTTCGATCATAAGAAATCCCTCCGGTTTCTGAATTATCTGCGGAACAAAAAACGAGCCTCGCCCTTTCCTTGGGACGATGGCTCGCGGTACCACCCAATTTGGCGCATAGCGCCCACTCTCGGCGCGCGTTTGCGCGCCATCCGCGGTAACGGGCGGGCCCGGCGCTGCTTAATGGCGGATGCGTTCGGCAGGCGGCTCGAGGGCGATTCCCCGTCGGCGGCGCGCGCCGGACTCGCACCATACTCCGGCTCGCTTCGGGCGCCGTGCTCCGCGGGCGTTCCCTGTCAAAGCTGTTGGGTCCCCGGCGGGCGCCGCCCGGCCGGGAATCGGATCATCCATTATTATATCCGTTTTCGCTGCACTGTAAAGCACCGCCGTGTTAATTCCGGCGGCCTCCGTCGCCCCGGAACCGCGGGTTTTCAACAAGGAATCGCCCTGTTGCGTTCCGGCAGGGAAACGGCAGACCGTTCTCCGGCCCCGGAGAGGCCGGGGAGAACCGCGGGCATCTGTGAATCAGGATTCAGAAATGCTGCAAACAGGCGTTGATTGCCTCAGCACCCCTTCTCGCTGAAAAACCGCCGGTTTTCCAAAAACAATCGTCCCGCCGCTTTTCGGCGGCGGGGCGCTGTGTCAGCCCTTGAATCCCTTCATCAGCGTGCGCAGGCGCTGCACCCGCGATGCCCCGGCGGCCCGGGCGGCCCGCTCCGCCTCCAGGTACTTGTCGTTGGCGGGGCACTGGTGCGCGGCCACGGAGAGGAACGTCAGGGCTTTTCTGTATTCGCACATGCGGTACAGCACCGCCCCGAACAGGTAATTCCACTCGGCGGAGCGGGTGCTCAGCCGCATGAGCATGGCGCGGGCGTCCTGCAGCTCGCCCTGCCGGATCATGTCCTCGATTTTCCGGAGCTGTTCCGCCTCGCCGCTGCCGCGCTGGTTGGCCGCGGTCTGCTTCAGACACGCCTGATACGCGGCGTTGATCCGCGCCATCTTTTCGGCGGCCCATTCGCGCTCTGGCCCGGCCATGAACCGGTCGGGATGCCAGCGCCGGGCCAGCGCGCGGTAGGCCGCGCGCACCTGTTCCCGGCTGGATCCGGGGCTCACGTTCAATATCTCAAAGGGACTCAAGCCGCTTCACTCCATCCTGACGTCCTGCCAGACGCGACGTTCCGCGAAGATTGTATGCGCCGCTGTGGACCGGAATTCTTTCGTGACAAAAAATGCCTCTCATTATTGTACAAAAAATTTTAGCAGAATTATGACATTGTGTCAAGCGCAATTTTGGCGCGGTGATGTTGCGAAACTGTTTCACATATTGTGAAAGATGGAAGATTTCCTGAAAAAGGCAGCGGTTTCATTTACTGCCTCTCCCAAAAGGGCTAAAATGGGAGAACGAACACTGTTTTTGTCAGAAAATGACGAAAGGACTGTGCCCGCCTTGCAAAGCCGGAACCAGATCCGTCAGCAGCGCATGAGGGAAAAAAAGAACAGCGCAAGGGTTTTGCGCTGGCTTTTGCTGTGCTTTCCCTATGGTCTTTCCCTGATGTGGCGCGCCTCCTGCCGCTGGCACACGGGCGTGAAACTGGCGGTGACGGGCTTCTTCGCGGCCGTCCTGATCGGCCTTCTGGCATATCCCATGCCCGAACTCCGCCCCAGGAGCGGCAAGGTAGAAATCGTGGGCATCCAGCGCGAGGTGGAGGTCTACGGCCCCGAGCTGCCCGACGTCCTGCCGGACCAGAGCACGTACCGCTACAACGCCAGCGATTCCGTCCTGGCCTCCAGGGACGGCTCCGAGGAAGTGGAGTACGTCTACGCGGCCCCGGGCGCGTACAACTATCACAGATACGAATGCAAATACGCCTACGCCAGCTCCCAGGCGCTCACGGTGTACGAGGCCACCTTCCTGGGCTACACCCCGTGCAAGCTGTGCCGGCCGCCGGTGTACGGCCAGGATACCGCCGCGGAGACGGATCTCGCCGAAGACGGAGGCTACTGATGGCGCGGGAAACCTGGCAGCAGAAGCTCGAACGTATGACGGCGCTCGAGCTTTCTCTATGGAACGAGGGCAGGGCCGTGGCCGGCATCGACGAGGTGGGCCGCGGGCCCCTGGCCGGGCCGGTGGTGACGGCCTGCGTGTCGATCCCCCGGAACAGGCTTGTCCCCGGCGTGGATGACTCCAAGAAGCTCTCGGAAAAGCGGCGCGAGGCGCTGTTCCAGCCGCTGCTGGACGCGGCGGACTACGTCCGCACCGCCTTCGTGTCGCCTCAGCGCATCGACGAAATCAACATCCTGAACGCCACAAAGGAAGCCATGGAGGCCTGCGCCCGGGACTTCCGGGGCGTGTTCCTCATCGACGCCGTCGCGGGCCTTACCCTGCCGGGGGAGAGCCGCTCGCTGATCCACGGGGACGCCATCAGCTACATGATCGCGGCGGCGTCCGTCGTGGCGAAGGTCACCCGGGACCGGTACATGGTGGAGCTGGACGCGAAATATCCCATGTACGGCTTCGCCCGGAACAAGGGCTACGGCACCCGGGAGCACATCGAGGCGCTGCGAAAATACGGCCCCTGCCCGGAGCACCGCCGCAGCTTCATCGGCCATTTCGTGGGAGACGGCGCATGAACGCCCGGGACACCGGCGCCCAGGGGGAGCTCCGGGCGGCGGAGTACCTGGAAACAAAGGGCATGCAGGTGCTGGAGACCAACTTCCGCCAGCGCGGCGGGGAGATCGACATCATCGCCCGGGAGGGCGGCCGGCTGGTGTTCGTGGAGGTCAAGGCCCGGGGAGACGTCCGGCGCGGGCGGCCCTCCGAGGCGGTGGACGCGCGCAAGCAGCGCCGGATCCTGCTCACCGCCATGCGCTACATGCAGCTCCACGGCCTGGCGGACAGCCCGGTGCGCTTCGACGTGGTGGAGGTGCTCCCCTGGGAGATCCGCCACATCCCCGGCGCCTTCGACGCCACGGACGCGCTGTGACGCCGATCCCTGAAACCGCCGCTCAAGCGCCCAAAGGCAAATCGGGCCGGACAAAGCACGCCGCTATGAAGCTGATCGAACCCGCAATGGAGTATGACCGGCAGATACAGGCGTACCGCGGCGAATTCCCGCGTCCGGGGCTGTCCATGGACGGCGGCGGCTCGCTGATCCGCTTTGACAGCACGAAGGACTGGCTGGATCACGTGGAGCGGATGAAAAGGCCGGAGACCCTGCCGCCGGACCGCGCGCCGTCGACGCAGTACATCTTCGTCCGGGAATCGGACGGCAAAGCGGTGGGCGTCGTTCAGATCCGGCATTCTCTGAACGGCCTCCTTGCGAAGTGCGGCGGACATATCGGTTATTCCGCCGCCCCCAGCGAGCGCCGCAGGGGATACGCCGCGGAAATGCTGCGCCTGGCGCTCCCGAAACGCAGGGAACCGGGGATCGAAAAGCTCTGATTCCCTGCGTTCAGGGGAACGAAGGCAGCCGCGGAACGATCCTGAAGCGCGGCGGGGTCTATGAATCCACCGTCTGTGCGGCGGAAGAAGGCCAATTCCTTGAACGGTACCGGATCGACCTTTCCGGGTGACGGCCTCCCGCGGGAAAGAGCCTCCGACCGCGCGGCTCCAAAGCTTCTTTTCAACATTTTAATCTTTCCCATGGAACAAAATCCCAGGACGCGTCGTCTTAATATTAAACAAAAAACAAGGGGGACATGAAACATGAAAAAGTACGCTTGGCTGACGATCCTGACCGCTCTCATTCTCGCGCTTGGCACCATCGGAGTTGTTCACGCGGAGATCATCCCGCCCCACGGCGAGGGACAGATCGGCCTTCAGGCCGCGGTGCTGTGCGAAAAGCTCACCCTGCGCGAAGAGCCCAAAAACTCTGGCAAAGCCATTCAGACCCTGGAATATCGTGATCTTATCATCGTGACGGAGCAGAAGGACGGATGGGCGCGCTGTGTCCTTGGGGATTCCGAGGATGCGAAGTCGGGATGGGTAAACGCTGACTATATCGTCATCGACCCCGCCTGGTACCGCACGGAAAAGAAGACGCCGGTGTACGCCTGGAACGATACGTCGGCCCCCAAAGTAGCCCTGCTGGACGCGAACAAGGAATTTCTGGATGAGAAAACCTACCTGCCCATTTTGAAGCAGGAAGGAGACTGGATCGTCGTCAGCCTGCGCGGCGCGGCCGGATGGATCTACATTGGCGGCGACAAATAACCTGCCGCCCGGAACGAACCCTTGACACAACAGCAGATCAAACCAACGCCCCGCGCCGTGTACTTCCACGGCGCGGGGCTTCGTTCGTCCAAAAAGGCGAAAACGCAAAAGCCGGGAGCGGCTTTTGCTTGCTGCGTCGGCGGCGATTGCGAATATCGGTCACTTACGCAAATGTCAGCGCCCTCATTGGCAATCCGGCTTCCTTGCCTCGCGGTCTTTCTTGCCGCGCCGGCCTTTATTGACAACCAACGCCCCGCGCCGTGTTCTCCCACGGCGCGGGGCTTCTCCTTCTCCTTCCATTTCGTCAGGGCCCGGTCTTCCTTCCCGTGGCCCTGGACATATACAGCACCAACTCGTCGTCGTTAACGCAGGCCGAGTAGGGGGCGCAGGGCTTATCCCCGTACCATACCCCGGAGCCGTCCGGGACGTAGCCCCGCTTGACGTACATCCGCTGGGCGCTGCCGTAACCGCTGTGCAGCCCCACCCCGATGCACACGGTGTCCGCGTACCGTGCCGCGATTTCCTCTGCAACGTCCATCAGCCGGGTCCCGACGCCTCTCCGGCGGTATTTTTCCAGCACGCCGAAGTCCACGATCACCGGATACCCTTTTCCGGCGAAGGGGCCGGAGCGGGCGCTCCTGTACACGTTTATATAGCCCGCGACGTGTCCCAGGTACTCCGCCGCCAGGGCGACGCACCTTCCCGCCGCCTGGTCCCGCAGGCGCATCTCATATTTGTCCGGCGTGGAATTCCACCCCTGCCGGACCTCCTCCTCGGCGATCTCCCGCGCGTCGGAGGGGATCATGCCCCGGATCGTGATCTCATCGTCCCGATAATAGACTTCGCTCATATCCCGTCCCCGCCTTGCAGTCTTTCCAGCCTGAACACCACCGGCCGGTAGCCGTCCGTGCAGCAGGTGACGAACGATTCCTGTCCGCCGCGGGCCATCCCGTACACGGTCCGCTGAATGTCCGCCCAGGCCCAGCCGCAGAACCCCTCCGGCATGTCCCACGGGCGCTCGGGGTCGGTCACGAAGCTGTCGCCGATCTCAAAGTGCGTGCACGGCGACCAGTTCTCCGGGTTCGCCGCGTACAGTTCCACCATATCCGGGTGATAGAGCTTCTTCATCACCGTGATCCGCACCGGATGCTTCTCGATCGAAAGTCCGTTTCCCATGCCGCTCCTCCCTTTCCGGAAATCCAATCAAGTTATCTGATCATATCAACTACATTTATGGGTTTGGTCAATACCAGTGTGCCATCCGGAGTTTTGCCGGTACGGAATGCGGTGTACCAGTAATCATATACTTGCTTTCCGCCAAAGACCGTAGAAGCCATGCTTCTGTCCTTCCACAATGGAAGGTCTCTCAGATTGCAGATAAAGGACCGGATATTTGTCCAAAGCTGATCGGGGAACTTGATTTGGAACAAATTCTGATCATTATAAAGTTCACCTGTCATGCTGAAATAGTTCTTTATCAGCAATTCGATATACTGAATCCAGTTGTACATGATTTCTTCTTTGAAAATCCGGTATGCGGCAAGATGATCATCCGTAATGTCACTATCTTTTCCCTCGGCAATCTTGTTCTCAATTCGGTATGTACCTACTCCTGCGTCATATCTCCCGATCAGCAATTCTTCGGCCAGGATATTGCAGAGATGAACCAACTGTTCTTTCTCCAATACTCTCGGGTTCAGGCCTTCGTCTGCACGATAGTCAAGCGGCGAAGTCAAAATCGTTTTTACGTTGATGAACCGGGTCAACAAGGTTTTTTCAAATGTTGAATAGGAGAGGGGAAGTTCCGATCCTCTTCCTTCAAAATTGATATATGATTGGAGTTTGTTGTCTGCGTTTTTTGTAATCAGATTTTTCTGACTGTTGATTATATATGTCCGTATGTTTCCTCTTTCTCCCTTAAAATACTCAACCAGATTGGCTTCTGAAAAGCTTAAGTCATCCTCTGCAAGCATATGGTCGAGCTGGAATTTCTTGATTCTTTCGGCATAAAGAGTATCATGGAGCTGCCGAACAATTGATTTATCGAAAGCGATTTGTTTGAGTTTGCTTCCCGCGGTCGTATTCGTTTCAATCATCCGATCAACATCCGTGTTCAAAAACAGCCTGACAAGAAGGGCCTTTGTTCCCAGCATTATTTGGGCAACGGCTTTGTGCTGCCCATCAAAAATCAAAATTCTGTTGCCATCCAGTCTTGCAAGGCTAATATGCAACTGTGGATTGCCCTTGTGAAATTCCTTGATCAGCAAAGTAATTGAGCTATTGATGCCTCTGGGGTTGATCATATCATCATGATAGAGATATTGAAGCGGCACTAGAATAAAAGCAGTTTGTTCATTCGACAGCTCGTCAAGGAAAATCTCTGCCGTCCGTATAGTGTCGTCTCCCGTTTGAGAAAAAGAATATTTCAGTTTCCCATCTTCAATCTTGTATGAAAAGTCGTACAAAGACCCGTTGTTCGCAGCCAGAACATGCCGCAAAGACGGAGTTTCATGCTTTTCCTCTGCGGTCTTCATGATTTTTGAAAGCTTTGCTATTGCTTTTGCAACTTCAAGATCCGCATCCTGCTTTGATTTGTTGCAGTTCTCGTGTGTTAGCGCGAAGTTGGTCTCATCGTCTTTTCCGCCGTTGACCAGAGGCTTGATATGGTCGATGTTTGTTGGATTCAAATCAAGATCGATTTCTTCTCCACAAATAAAGCACTTATGATTCTGAATTGTCCATAGCTTGTTAGTAAGTGCCTTATACTCGTCGGCAGAGAGCCCGTCTAAATGCTTTGAATTTCCCATTGATGAGCCTCCTTCTTGCTCCGATAATGCTTAAGCATGTCCTCTCGTTGTGCGATAAATCGCTTATCTGACTCTTTTATGGGAATTATATCACATAAAACGTCTATTTACAAAGTATAATCACAACTTTTGTGCGATGTTAAAAAAAGAACCGACCCTCACGGCCGGCCCTTCCCTTGTCATTATGTGCCCATATCTCTTCGCCCGTCACACCTCAAACGCCCACTTGCCCCGGCGCATGACGGGCACGGTCCTGCCGTCCCTCGTCCCGGCGTCGATGTCCAGTCCCTCGTAACCGATCATGAAGTCCTCGTGGTTCATGGAGTCGTTCACGCCCATCTCGCGGCACTCGTCCAGCGTCTTGTCCTCATATCCGCGGATGGTGTTCGTGAAGCCCATGCCCAGCGCCAGGTGGCACGCGGCGTTCTCGTCAAACAGGGTGTTGTAGAACAGCAGTCCGGATTCGGAGATGGGGGAATCCACCGGCACCAGCGCGCACTCGCCCAGATAGGGAGCGCCCTCGTCCATGGAGATCATCTTCTCCAGCAGCGCCTGGTTCTTCTCGGCGCGCACCTCCACGGCTTTTCCGCCCTCAAAGCGGACGGAGAAGTTTTCGATCAGTTCGCCCGAGTAGGACAGCGGCTTGGTGGCGTACACGATGCCCTCCGCTCTTCCGCGCATGGGTGTGGTGAAGACCTCCTCGGTGGGAATGTTGGGGTTGAAGAACTGACCGCCCAGGGTTTTCTCCCCGCCTCCGAGGAACAACGCCTCGGGGATCATGCCGACGGTCAGGTCGGTGCCGTTGTCGCCGCGGTAGCGCAGCGTGTCGATGCCCAGCGCGTTGAGATAGTCGCAGCGCTTCTGCATCTCGGCGTTGTGGGCCTCCCAGGCGGCGACGGGATCGTCGGTGACGCGGGCGGTAAAGAGAATGGCCTCCCACAGCTTTTCGATGGCCTTGCTCTTGGACAGGTCGG
>JAEEGL016100456.1_pt1 | contig 14759 bp, 8 predicted proteins | sample 9134231 | NCBI WGS metagenome assembly JAEEGL01 (sample SAMN16246548, study PRJNA631951) | gut metagenome | biome: gut microbiome; feature: rumen; material: fiber-attached | host: Bos | place: Iran: Karaj | collected 2018-10 | reverse complement strand
TGAGCTCAGTGGCAGCAACCTCTGTGAAGCCTAACATATCTGTCTTCGAGTACGACAGCTGATAGGCTGTGACTGACTCGGGGATAGGCAGAGCGTAGGGCAGGCATACGGTGTAGCCCTGCTGCTTGTTGTTGGCAACAGTCGTCAACTTACGTGTGTTCACGATGTTGTTTGCAGTGAATGCAACGGGAATCATCATGTCCCACTTTGCATCTGTTGCATTGGTGAATCCAGTCTGTGTGCCGCTGATGTCATCGTAAATCTTGAATGTCTCACAGTTCAGTCCTGCTCCGGTATCATAGATATAGTTCTCACCCTCTACGGTTGAGCCCGTCAGGTATACCAGTGTCTGCTTGGGCAGACCTGTGAACGGCGTGTTAGTAGCGGTACGGCTGAGGCTTGACGGTTTGTAGTTTGCAATCTGTCGGGCATCGATGAAGCGAAGCGTGCTGAAATCCTTGAAAGCGCCATTCTCGATACCGACGATGTCGAAGGTGATGTTATTGGGACCGGCGTTGACACTCTTCGTTGCAGGAATCTCCAGGGTCTTTATAGCTCCAGCTGTGGCTTGTTCAGTCTTGTCGCCCACCATCATCTTACCTTTGACAAAAGCGCCTGTAGGTGATGTCAGTCCTAGAAAATAGCCCGGCTCTGTGATGTGCAGGCTGACGTTCTCACCAGTAAGTTGATATTCTTTGACAGCCCAGAATTCTTGCTTTATCCAACCATCATATTTCGTACCTATGCCGGTAATCTCAACAACGTATTTATTCTCCACGTTAGCGGCACTATAGTCCAAGCCGTTGGTTTTGAAGTCTGTAATCTCTGTTGTTCCGTCATTCTGATAATACTTCAAAGTATAGTCAACGCCTTCATAGAGCGTTTCGTGACTCTCTTTATCAGAAATAGTCATGTTGAGAGCAGTGAGCTTATCCTCAAATGGAATAATCTGTACGGGAATGTCGTAAAGCATGACATTCTTTATAATGGCTGGTGCGCTCAAGTCCTTCTTTACATCGAAGGTCTTGGTGATGGTACCGGTGAAGTTGCCCTTACCAGTGAATACTATGGTGTAGCGACCTGCATCCTTAATGGTAGTGGGAGTTTCTTCCTTCGTCACATAGACATCATAGTCAGCGGCAGTAAGATTAGCGCCTTCAAATTTGATTGTATATACAGCAGAGATGTTGATTGCACTTCCCGTCCACTCCTTGTCGTTTACAGTGATGGTTACATATTTATTATCAGCATAACCAGATGTCTTAGAGATATCACGGGGCAGGATGGACCAGTTATAAGTTACACTTCCCACATGGAATTCTTCATAATAGTCCCCGCCATTATATGTTCCATGTCCATAGCACTGACTTGAAATGGTTGCAGTATAGCTACCAGCATTTGTTGCAGTGTTTCCCGTAAGACTTCCATCGTTTAAAGAGCAATTGTCTGCAAAGCTCGTGATATATGTTTTCGGCGTTCCATCATAAACAAACGGGTAGTTGGCATTAAATGTCACCGATGTGACTTCAAAATATTCAGTTGTTTGTCCCCACGCCGTTCCTGCGAAGGCGAGACTAAGTACCAATGTCAGGAATATATTCTTTTTCATATCTGTTTTCTTCATATCATTCGTTGATTTTCTTGATTCTTCTCTTTTCAATGACAAAGGCAAGAGCAGCGATAGAGTTTTCTGCCCTTGCCTTTTTCTGTTGTAACGATTCAGCTGATGGCTGACAGTTGTGATGTATCGGATGTGGCTCTTGCCTCACCCTGTGGTTGTAATTTACTTCACAATAGTCTTCTTGCCGTTGACGATGTAGAGACCATTACGCTGTGGAGCGCTGACCTTGCGGCCCTGAACGTCGTAGACCTCTGCCTTGTCATTGGCGTCAATCTGCAGACCCTCGATAGCTGTCGTGCTGCCGTCGGCGTTGGTGAAGACAGTGTAGAGACGAGAGGGTGATGCAGTGGCCTTGATGTAAGCACGCATCGGCAGGACACATGGTCCAGGATAATCTGTGGCTGTACACTTATTCCACACGTTGTCCTTCTGCATGATGTACATATCTGTAGTGCCTGCAAGATACTCCATCGTGCCAAGCATATCGAACTTCTGCTCTCCAGATTTTGCACTGGATGTAATAACAGACGTATAATTTATGTATTTACTCGGAGACGTCAACGCCTTGTCGTAAGTTTGGGCAACCTTAGCGCCAGTTGTGCTTAAGATCTGTCCGCTTTCGGAAGGAATGATCAATAATTGGCCTTTAGCAGGGATGGGGTTGGTTGTATACTCTTCAAAGCCTACGACACCATCAAAGCTCTCTGAACCAATGGTCGTTGCTCCCTTTGAGTAATACAATTGGTAAGCCTTGAACTTACTTGACTGAGGCATCTCGTAAGGCAGACTGATGGTGTAACCCTGCTGCTTATCACTGACAGTAGCATTCAGCTTACGCGTGTTCGTGACTGTATTGGCAGTGAACGCAATCGGGTTCTGGAAGCCCCACTTAGCATTGAAGGCTTTCTCTGTGGCGTCGGCACCTTCGAAGCCCTGCTGATTGCCCTCAGTGTCGTCGTAAATCTTCAGTACGTCGCACTGGTAGTTATCTACAGCAACTTTATAGACGTAGTTCTCGCCTTCAACGGTAGAGCCGTTGAGGAAGATAAGCGAGCGCTTGTTGATACCCTTGAACGGAGCAGCTGTAGCTGTGCGGCTCAAGGTTGTCGGTACGAAGCCCGTAGCCTCAGAAGCATCAATCCAGTGCAGGTTTGTTGCGCCGTCGAAAGCACCATCGGTGATGCTGGTGATAGAAGAAGGCAACGTCACGCTGTTGATGACAGTAGCGTTCAGTGCTTCGACACCTGTCACGTTGAAGGTCAGGGCATCAATGGGCTTCATCGTTGCAGGCACGATGACGTCTGTGCCGTCAGTAGTGCCGGTGTAACCCTTGACATTCACATTGTTTGTCTTGTCAATAAGACCATACTGAATCTTGGTATCTGCACCTGTCGTCACGTCTGTCATTGTAACTGGTACGATGTAATAATCTCTCAGGAACTCTTCTGAGTAGATGCCAATACCTTCGATTTTGACTGTAACTTTCGTCACAGCGGTTTCGCTACCGGTAGGAGCAGTCAATGAATAATCGCTGGCGCCTTCTGGTTTGTACCACAGCTTGTAGTCAACGCCCTGAATCAGCTCTTCGCCGAAATCATAGACATTGAAGGCTGAAGGCAGCTCAGACCCCGTCCATGTACGTGCGGGCAGTAAGTCTGTGGCATTGGGGGTTGCCGGGTCTGTAGTGATTTTGACAACTGCTGATGCTTTCGTGGGATTGATAGACTTGCAAATGGTGAAGTCAGCATAGACATAGCCAAAGTATGAACCTTTACCCGTAATCTTTATACCGTGAGGATAGACGCCCGGCAGAATCAGTTCGTCGTAAGTCACTGTATAGTCATTGCTCGGATCCAGCGTTGTGCTACCTATTTTAACTGTGATAGTTGATGGCGTCTTTTGGGTACCATCGTAGGTAGCCCAGCGCTGCTCAGTTGACCCATTCAACAGATAAATAGTCGCGGCAGAGATGTCGTTACCAGCTCGTGTGATGCCTGCATATTCAGAAGTTCCTAATTCGTCCGGCACATTAAAGCCACGGCAGGATTTAGTACCATCAATGAGATCATTGTTGAGTTTATACACTCCGCCATTAGTAACTTTTAACCATCTGCTGTTAGTCGTGTCATAATAGCGTACTTCAACGTCGTTCGAATAGGTGTTGCTTCCAACAGATTTATCGGTAGTATTATCAAATTCGCCAATGATTGCACCTACGCTAACGGCTTTTCCGTAAACTTTCGTGCCACCGAAAACGGTACAGTTCAAGACGGAACATACTCCGTTCAGACGTCCTACGATGCCACCGGCACCGTTACAATACTGACTTCCGCTACCGCCTCTTGTCGTGCCATTAATAGTACAACCGTTAGCAGCGCAACCTATGATCTTCGTTTTACCAACGGTGCCTGCAATACCGCCAATCAGGCTGAAGTCAGCAGATTCAGAAGCGGTACAAGTAATGGTACTGTTGATGACATTACAATTTTGGATAATGTTGTCTTTGTCTGCGTCAGGAAAAGCGCGTGCAACGATTCCGGCAACGCGGTGACCCTTACCAGAAATTGTGCAGTCTTCAAGATTCAGGTTCTTGATGGTTGCACCCTTTATGCACTGGAAGAGTCCTGCCTGCTGTACATTCTCGCTGACAATCTTCAGACCCCTAATGGTAAAGCCCTGGCCGTCGAAGATACCTTTGAAGGGATTCAGCGAACTGTCGTCAGTAGGAACTTCCTCTGTATCGTCCTGCAGCAGTCCGATACCGTATGCCCATACGGTAGCGGTGGCGTCGATATCGGCAGTCACAAAGATGGTATCACCTGCATAGTTTTTCTCGCCACTGTAGACACAGTCGCGGAACATGACCAGATCTGCCAAATTATTGATATAGAATGTACCTGCCCACGACGTGCTGACGCCAACCGACAGCAGGCAAAGTAATGTTAATATAGTCTTTTTCATATCTGATCTCTCCTTATTTGCTTATTTATGGATGCGGCTGTAAGACGGTTCGGTAGCGGTGCCGCCGAGCGTCCATACCTCGTGCATCAGGTCGTAGTCCTTGCCGAGAGTCAGAGCGATACCCTGCATCTTGCCTTCCAGGTTGTTGTCTAACTTGAAGGTGTTGCTGGCCTCTGCAGCGGGTTCCGTTTCGAGAGGCTTGTAGATGTTGGGGCCGAGGATGTGAACGCGGTAGTAGAGCGTTACAGTAGCCGTAGCGTCCTCTGTGCCTGCAATCTTGAGGGGGATGTAGAACAGACCGTCGCCCTGTGTTGTCATAGGATCGGGTGCGCCTGTTGTGGGGCCGTTCAAATAGGGTATGTCAACAGCTGTCGAAGATGAGCCGTCGAAGGTCATCGGTGTTTGGAACATATTCAGATAGGTACGTGTGGTTGTCAGCTCACCGCTGATAATCTCTTTCCAGTTGGCCGTTCCGTCAGCGCTGTTCAGAATGAGGCGAGCCTTGTTTGTCAAGTTCTTGTACTCAATCTTGATACCGTAAATCTTAATCTCTGAATAGTTGAAGATGAGACCGTTCAGCTCGGCATTCGTCTTGATGGTGATCTTGTTGCCAATGCTGGCCAAGGCGTGCTTCATTGTGAACTGCACCTTGTGGTTAATCAGCTTGGCTGTCGGGTTGGCCTCGTTATCCCAGTTTGTTACGTCCGTCCAAGGCTCGTAAGATGTGCCATTCTTGCGTGTGCCGAAGAGCAGGTCAATCTGGTTGGCATCTTCCGTCTTAGCCCAGTTGTTGGGATCGGGGTCAGTGTAATTCCACACGTCCCAGGGCTTCGAAGCCAAGCGGTAGTTAATCCAAGGATCGCCCGTCACATTGTTGTCGCTGATGTCAGTGATGCACTTGTCGCTGGCCGGTGCTGCTTCGTAGGGAGCGTAAGCAAAGAAACTGAGGTATTCGGGCACCTCTGCCAAAGCATTGGGCCAGTACTTCAATGGGGCGTATCCCCAGGCTGTACCAGTGTAGGTCAGACTCTGATTCCACATGAAGTCAGGACTTACCGTGACATTTTCGTACTTCAGCTTGCCTGTGTAAGAGGCAAAGACGCCGATTTTTTCTGCCTGCAGGGCAACATCATTGTAGATGGCGCCGCTGGCACGTGTTGCGTTCTCCACTTCGTCTCCGTTGAATTCGAAGGCGATGGCGTCTGTCGACGGCTGGTAGCCGTTGTTGCCGGCGATGTCTTCTGCATCGTTAGAGCATGCCGTGAGGAACATGGCGCCAGCAAGTAATGTTAAGTATTTCTTCATACGTTTATATATTTTGTTATTTTTTATTTCTTCATTTGGGGCTGCCATTAATGGCTGCATCTTGTAACAGTCGAAACTGTCGTTTTCTTCTCCCTCATTTTCGCCTTGCGGCAGGGCAGGGGACAGAACCCGTTTGGTAATGGATAATTGACAATGGATAATTGACAATTATGTTGTCAAAGAGCGCTTTTCAGCTTTGTTTTTTTCTTTTTTGAAAAAGAGAGGCCGCCGCCCTTTTGCGGCGGCTTCTCTTGTATACAGAGGGTTAAGGAAGCTTGTTAGAGGGGAGCTCAACGTCTACGTCAGCCGTTGTAGTATCCCAGGGTACAACTACAGCCTCGAACTTAACGCTGGTCATACCGAGGATGATGTTGATGTTGTAACCCTTACCAGGCTCCATAGGTGTAGCAGCACCGAAGATCTTGTCGCTGGTCTTGGTGATGATGTTCTGGGTGGTTTTACCGTGAGTCAGACCGTCAGAGAGGTATTCAGCCAAAGCTGCGTCCTTTGTCTCAACGTCGTAGCAGATTTCGATGTCGATGTCCTCACCAGTAGGAATGACGAAGATCGGCGTGGTGGCGTCGCCGCCGGCGAAGAGGTTCACCTTCTTGTTGGTGACACCAGAGGTCTTGCCGCTGGGCCAGATAGCCTTACTGTAGTTCTCGACGATGTCGGGGTTCAGACCGGCATTCTCCTCGTTCTTGTCAAGGCCATTGTAAGTACCCTCCTTGCCGTCCTTACGACCGTCGTTGAAGGTAGTGGTGGTGTAAGCCAGAGAGGTCTGACCGTCGTAAGCCTTCCACAGAGGCTCGCCAGCAGTGGTGTTGTTCAGGTTCAGGGCACCCTTCATCACGAAACCGCCGATCTTCACGTAGCGGACGTAGATGCGGGTCTCGTTGCTGTTGATCTCCTCGCTGGCAGCATCAGTTGTAGCGTAGGCCGTCGGTGTCTCCTTGTCAGCAACATACTGGATGTTGACGTTCAGCTTTGACAGAGCGTGCTTCAGGTTCCAGTTCAGCTTGCTATCAACAGGATTTGCGGGCTTGATCATGTTAACGAAAGGCATATCAACTGCGTTCTGGACATTGGTGTTAGCCACGATTGACTGATAGTCGGTAGCGTTAGCAGCAACACCCCAGAGGAGGTCAACTGAAGTAGCAGGATTGGTGTCAACCACGTACTTCACAACAGGATCACCACCGTCGGTGTTCTTCGGCAGCTTGGTAATGTTCTTACCCTGAACCTGCTCCTTCCAGAGCTCGTCGAGAGCAGCCTTAGCCTCATCATCAGTTGCAACGCCTAAATACTCCTTATAGTCAGCCAGGTCTGTGACAGGAGTAGCAGTGCCAAGATAATACTCTGTACCAAGGCCAGCGATTGCGGTCTCAACTGTGGCAATATCACCAGCGGTATAAGCGGTACCGTTATCGAAGTTCCAAGCGTTAACAATTGCATCGTCTGTATCGGCGATACCCTTGTACTCTACATAAGAGGCACGATCAGTTACCGTCTTTGTCGTATACTTGACATACTTAATGCCGAGAGAAGCTGCATAGGCGTCATAGTCTGCAATATCCTCAAGTACGGGAATACCAGTCTCGTTCACTACGTCGATATAAGGAGCGTATGTGAAGAACGATACGTAGTCGGTGTTGGTTGAGTTAGCACCAGTACCGAACTCGTTGGGCCAGTACATCACAGGGTTGTACTCCCATTTTGTACCATTCTTTGTTACCTGTGTGTTGTACATGAAGTCGGGCTTTGAAGACTCTGAGTTGTAAGTCTCGTCGTCAGTGTAGTATGCAAAGACACCAAAGCCAACAGTACCAATATTAGCGTTGTCAAGGGCACCAGCAGCGCCAGCACGTGTCACGTTACGCGGTGTATAGACGCTGAAGTTGATAGGAGCACCGTCAGCGTTCTGCTGAGCGGTTTCCACGCTTGCCAGCTCGTCACTTGAGCAAGCTGTCAGCAATGCAGCGGCAGCTGCGAATAAAAATATCTTTTTCATAATTGTTACTTTTTTCTTTTTGTTAAAACTGATGTTTTTACTTGCTTAAATGAGTCTATTACTGGTTGGCAGGCAGGTTAGCAAGACCGTTGGTGTCAGTCCAGTCGGTAACAGCAGCGTCTACCTTGACACTGGTCATACCGAGGTGGAGTCTCAACTCATAGTACTTACCAGCCTCCATGTTCGTAGCGGCACCGAAGATCTCAGCACTGGTCTTGAAGATCTTGTTCTCGACGCTCTTACCAGGAGTCAGGTTGTCAGAGAGCTTGCCTGCGAGTTTCGGGTTGTAGGTCTCAACGTCGTAAACGATAGAGATGTCAATGGGCTTGTCCATAGGAATGACGAAGATGGGCTTTGGGCTGTTGTTGGCAATCCACTTCTTGTTGGTAGCATCCCATGCGCCAAACAGAGGCTGAGTCAAAACGGTAACACCCTTGTTGTCGTTGAACCATGTGTCCTCGAACTTACCGTCGTCAGGTGTATTCAGTTTGTACTCCGTGCTCTGGAGCAGCGTGGGGTTCAGACCGAGGAACTTCTCGCTGCTGTTCTCACCGTCGATGGCACCCTCGCGACCGTCCTTACGACCGTCCTTGAAGGTGGTCTCCTCATACTCCAAGTCGCTAACGCCGTCGTATGCTTTCCAGTTAGGAACACCGATTTTGTACTCGTCACCGCTGCTAGGTGTACCATCGGGGTCAATCTCTTTGGTAGCGGTGCTGTTCAGGTTCAGGGCACCCTTCATCATAAAGCCACCAATCTTAATCTCGCGGATCCAGATCTTGGTCTGCTTAGTACCTTCGAGATCACCTGTCGTGCCGTATGTGCCGCCACCATTTGAATCATCGAAGTAGTCGATGGTCACAAGCAGCTTAGCCAGAGCGTGGCACAGGTTGAAACGCACCTTGTTGTCGGTAGTGGGAGCCGCAGTGAGGGTTGTCGTCCAGTCTGTGTAAGCGGTGGTCTCAGGATCGTTGGGCTTCAGCAGGTCGATGAAAGGCATACCAGGCTGTACGGTAGCCTCTGCAGTACCCCATGCAGTGTGGTACTGTGTCTGACCAGCGTAGACACCCCAGAGGAGGTCAACAGAAGTAATACCGTCAGGATCGACCACGTACTTGATGATGGGGTCGCCAGTGGCAGTGTTCTTGGTCATAGCAGTGATGTTTCTCTCATCCTCTGTCACACCAGCTGTGGGAATACCAGTGGCGGGAGAAACGGGAGTCCAAGGAGCATAGGCGAAGAACGTCACGCGGTCGACGTCGTCAGAGACAGCTGAGTTGCCGTACTCGTTCGGCCAGTACTTGACGGGCTCGTACATCCAAGCACTCTCGCCGTCATTCCATTTCACTTGCTGGTTGTACATGAAATTAGGTGTACTAGTCTCGCTGTACGTTCCATTGTCGGTGAAGTAACCGAAGACGCCAAAACCAGCCTTGTGGTCACCAGTCTTGAGTGAAGCAGTTGTGATTGTTTCCGGCTGACCAGCACGTGTCACGCTACGCGGCGTGTAGATGCTGAAGGCCACCGGGGTCTCAGCATTGTTCTGCTGAGCAACCTCAGAGTTTGACAGCTCCTCGCTTGAGCAAGCGGTCAACAATGCAGCGGCTGCTGCGAATAAGAAAATCTTTTTCATACTGTTGATGATTTTGATTAAGTTAATAAAATATGATTATTACATTCCTTTGTTTTTCATTAGAACGTCACGTTTACAGGATCCTCATCCTGCCAGGGAACAACGACGCCGTCGAATTCCAGACCGTTGGCTGCATCGACGTACGGCAGCTCGGGCTGTCCGAGGAAGCCGTTCAGCAGGTCGATACGCAGTGCGTACTCGTTGCGGAAGACGTTGATGAGGTTACCTACGTTGAAGTGGTAGTAGCAGACGGTGCGGCGGTCGCGGAGCAGGCATCTAAGGTTGATGCGGATCTGATCGGTCGGACGGTCAGAAAGTTCTTCGTAGCTATAGCCGTCGATGGCAGCGTCGGTGCTGTACTCACGGTTAGAGAGGGCACGCTGCGGGGTGTGTACATCCCAGTTGCGGTTGGTGAAGTTCATCGGTCCCCAGGTCTTGAAGGTCTTGGCGATGTAGCCGAGGCCGCCCTCAGCAGCGTAGTCAGCGTGGTTAGGATCGTAGTGTATCTCCCAGTCGTCGAGCTTCAGCAGACAGGGCGTGTCTGTGGTGACACAGTCAACGAGCTTATAGCCATCAGCCAAACCTGCCACAGAGGCTTCAACACCGTAGAGGTAGTAGATACCCTTGATATAGATGCGGATACGCATGTTCCAGGGGATAATAAGAGGCTCCATGTTGTAGAGCTGCTTGACCAGCGTCGACTGGTAGGTGTCGCGCTCCTCGTAGGGGATGTAGCGGTCGTACTCACCGGTGTTGACATAGAAGTGGATGGTGTCGTTGGCGATGTCCTCCGGCTCCCAGGCAATCTGGTAGAGACCGTTGGCATTCTTCTTCAGCATCTGTCCGTAGGCAGGCTCACCATACAGTTCGGGAATAGAGTCAGCCTGGTAGCTGTTAGGCGTTGCCTGCACCGTGGCGGTGTTGGCGAAGTCCATACCGACGAACTCCTGATGGCCATACTCCTCGGGTGAGTAGTCAATCACCAAGCCATCGTAGTCGCCACGGCTGAGATAGGACTCGAAGTGACGCACCTCAGAGGTGGTGTAGCGGAACGATGTGCGTCCGTCCTTGGGGAAGAACCAAACGGTCATACCATCGGGATCCGAGGCGGGCTGAACATTGGGGTTGATGCCCCACTCGCGGTAGTAGTTACGCCAGTCGATGTCGAGCTCCACCTGCTTAAAGTTGTCCTGATAGACCCACAGGTCGCGGCGGCAGCTGGCCGTCGTCAGGAGCATCAAGGCTGCTGCCGCCAGGGTGACGGCCTTCGTGCAGCGTTTCATATACTTATTTTTATTCATAGCTACTTGTAATTATCGGTTTTACTCGTTTGACTTGGCAGCTTTAGCGGCGGCCTTAGCGGCCTCCTTAGCTGCTTTCTCTGCGGCCTTTGCCTCTGCGGCGTCAGCCTTAGCCTTTGCCTTGGCAGCTTCTGCCTCAGCCTTAGCGGCAGCCTTGGCAGCCTCTGCCTCAGCCTTTGCTCTTGCCTTTGCGTCGGCCTCAGCAGCCTTGGCAGCTTCCTTCGCAGCCTTGGCAGCAGCCTTGTCGGCAGCAGCCTTAGCCTTTGCCTCAGCCTCAGCTACTTTTGCAGCCTCTTTCTCGGCAGCAGCCTTTGCCTTAGCCTCAGCTTCGGCAACTTTAGCAGCTTCCTTCTCAGCTTTTGCAGCAGCCTTGGCGGCCTCCTTGTCAGCGTTTGCAGCAGCCTCGTTGCCGGCAGCGGCTAACTTGGCAGCTTTCTTCTCAGCCTTGGCAGCCTCTTTAGCGGCCTTAGCCTCAGCCTTAGCTCTTGCCTTTGCCTCAGCGTCAGCAAGCTTGGCGGCCTCAGCCTCTGCCTTCACTCTTGCCTTAGCCTCAGCCTCTGCAGCTTTAGCGGCTTCCTTGTCAGCCTTGGCTTCTGCCTTCTGGGCATCCTCTTCGGGAACGTCGAAACGGAGAGACTTGTCGAAGACGGCGTCGTTATAGCCGTCGCGGTCGGACTCCTCATAGTAGTGTGAAGGAATCATCACGTAGTCAGGATCCAACGGACGCGATGTGGGAACCATCGGGTTCTTCTTCGTGCCGAAGAGATAAGCTATAGTAAGGTTCGCGTGCGTGGCTCCTATAATATGCTTCCAGCCCGTGTCCTGCCACATCAGGTGATCGTCGTACTCCTCCTCGTGGCCCACGGGGAACTGTGAGCTGCCGAGGTAGTGACGGTACTTGGTGGGGATGTAGCCGAAGCCGATGCCACCGTCGATGGCCCACTGCTTGTGGCGTCCGAAGCGGTGCTGGTAGCCGATGTTGCAGTAAACATTCAGATACTCACCCTGATAGCCTTCGCTGTGCTTCCACTCCCAGTCGTAGTAACCGATGGCAACGGCGGGACCAATGTGCCAGCCGTCGAGACGGTGGTGCTTAGCGCGGTTGCCGAGCCAGTAGCGCAGTTCCAGACCCCAGTTGAGGAACTGGTGTGCGTGTGCGTTGTGCGACCATGTGAACCAGGGGCAGAAGAACTCGCCTTCGATACTCCAGCGGTTGGTCTTGCCGAGTGAGCGCTCCACCTGAATGTTAGGTGTGATGAAGCCCCACATCAGCAGGTTCGTCTTCACAGCCCAAACGTGGTTCTGGTAGACCGGCTCCACATAAGGTGCGCAAGGCTCAGGTATATAAAATACGGTATCGCGAATAACTAAGGTGTCCTTCATATTGACAACCTTGGCGATGACAGCCGAACCAGACGAACGGAGGGTAGGCAAGTACTTTGTGTTCAGTACGTTCCAAACGCGACCGCGGTCGAGCTTGCGCAACTTGGCCTCACGCTCATCACGAGCCCAAGTGTCCTCAGAGGGTTCCTCCTGAATGATTTTCAGGACATCGTACTTCCAAGGCTCGTTGCTCTCGTCGATCATCTTGTAGAGACCACCCCAGCGGGCACCCTGGTTGATGACGGCGATGCGGCCGTTGAGCCAGCCGAGACGATCGAGCAGGGCTTGCTTCAGGGCCAGACCGCGCTCCTCGCCGAGGCGACGGTTGATCTCTATGGGGCCTTCAGGTGATGCACCGCTGTAGACATCAAGTTTCAGATACTGTGCCGGTACATTGGCATAATTTGCATTAATGTACTGAACAAACTGGTCAATCTCCCGTTTGTTGTCGGCGAAGTTGAGATCCAGGTTGCTATTGCCAACGCGGAAGTGGACTTCCAGCGTGTCTCTTGCTTCTTGGGTGTTCGCCTGCGCACAGGTAAAGCCGAAAATTGCAAGGAGCAACCATACTTTCTTGTAATAATGTTTTTTTGCCATTATATTGATAATTTTTATAAAATTCGGTTGTTAGGTTGGTTAAAATCTCTGCAAAGATAGATAATTTGCTTAAATAGTGTTTCTTTTCTAATGTACAAGTATTCCCAATTTGTCTTTTTATGTATCTCATTTTGTCTTTTTACACGGACAAATCGGTATTTTCTTGGTCTTTCGTAGGTGTTTGTTGGCCGTTTTGTCGTATTTTGCGGTATTCGTTGGGTGATGTGCCGTAGATCTGCTTGAAGACGCGATAGAAAGTGGAGGGATTGCCGATGCCGCACTCTTCGGCGACGGCTTCCATGCTGTAGTGGGGGTGCTGCTGCATCAGGGTGAGGGCGTAGGCAACGCGCTTGCGGTTGAGGTAGGTCTGGACGTTGCCGCCACCGCCGAAGCGGCGGATGAGCTGACCGATGCGCTCCTTGGAGAGACCGGAGGCGGCGCAGAGGCCCTCGCGGCCAAAGGTGGCGTCGAGGAACAGGCGCTGCTCGTCGACGCGGCGGTCGATGGCGGCGAACTCCTCGGCGGGGGTGAGGACTTGCTGCGGCAGAGGCGCGGCCTGCGGGGAAGGAAGGGGGGAGGCCTGCGGGGAAACCGCAGGGGCGGGTATTGGTTGCGGGGAAACCGCAGGGGCGGGTATTGTTTGCGGGGAAACCGCGGGGGCGGGCTGGGGGGAAGACGGCGGGAGCTGGGAGAGGCGGCGCCGGAGGGCGCGGTTGGTGCGGACGAGGTAGGCAACAGCCGCAAGGAGTGCTATGATGATGAGGGAAAGGACGGTGGTTAGCATAGGAGAGTAGGTTGGTGGGACCTGTTGGGGCTTGGTGGGACGGGGAGGATTGGAACTATATTTTGATGCCGTTGGCGATGACGGCGTCGCGCATCTTCTTCTGGAGGTTGCTGGCGAAGATGAAATCGGTGAGGCGCTGGTTGGGCGACTCCATGATCTGGTGGCTCTGGCCCTGCCACTCCTTGCGGCCCTCGTAGATGAAGATGATGTTCTCGCCGATGCCCATGACTGAGTTCATGTCGTGGGTGTTGATGATGGTGGTCATGCCGAACTCGCGGGTGATGCCGTGCAGGAGATCGTCGATGACGAGAGAGGTCTTCGGGTCGAGGCCGGAGTTCGGCTCGTCACAGAAAAGGTACTTGGGGTTCATGACGATGGCGCGGGCGATGGCCACGCGTTTCTGCATACCGCCGGAGATCTCGCCCGGGAACTTCTGTTCGGCGCCGACGAGGTTGACGCGGTCGAGGCAGTCCATGGCGCGCTTCTGGCGCTCGCGGAGGTTCATGGTCGAGAACATATCGAGGGGGAACATGACGTTTTCGAGGACGGTCATCGAGTCGAAGAGTGCTGCTGCCTGGAAGATCATGCCCATCTCGCGGCGCATGAGTACCTTCTCCTTCTTCGTCATGGCAACGAAGTCGCGGCCGTCGTAGAGGATTTTCCCGCTTGTGGGGGTGAAGAGTCCGACGAGGTTCTTCATCAGTACGGTCTTGCCGGAGCCTGACTGACCGATGATGAGGTTCGTCTTGCCATCCTCGAAGACGGTGGAGATGTCCTTGAGCACTTCTTTGTCGTCGAAGGACTTGTATAGGTTCTTGACTTCTATCATGACAGCAATTGCGTTAGGAAGACGTCGGAGAAGAGGATGAGGACCGAGGAGGAGACGACGGCGTCTGTCGACGCCTTGCCGACGTTCACCGAGCCACCCTCGACGGTGTAGCCGAAGAAGGCGGGGACACTGCTGATGATGAAAGCGAAGAAGAGACTCTTGATGATCGACATCAACATGAACGACGGTATGAACGAGTGCAGCAGACCGAGCGTCAGGTCATCGGGTGTGATGATATGCATGCCGTAGGCCGGGAAGTAGGCGCCGACGATGCCCATGGCCGACGAGAAGATGACGAGGAAGGGCATCAGCGTCAGCAGGCCCAGGATTTTCG
>JAEEGL014697693.1_pt1 | contig 14759 bp, 11 predicted proteins | sample 9134231 | NCBI WGS metagenome assembly JAEEGL01 (sample SAMN16246548, study PRJNA631951) | gut metagenome | biome: gut microbiome; feature: rumen; material: fiber-attached | host: Bos | place: Iran: Karaj | collected 2018-10 | reverse complement strand
GGGGCAGGCCGTTGATCATAGGGAGGAAAGGCAAACCGTCGGGAAGTCCCGGACGCTTGGAAATGTAAGTGATCACATCCTCACGGAATCCGTCAACTCCCATATCCAGCCAGAAGCGCATGATGTCCTTGACCTCCTGCCTGACCTTGGGATTATCCATATTAAGATCCGGCTGCTTTTTTGCAAAAATGTGGAGGTAATACTGACCACGCTGCTCATTGTATTCCCAGGCTTTGCCCTCAAACTGGCTGTACCAGTTGTTGGGAAGCTTTACGCCATGTCTGCTTTTGCGGCCATCCCTCCAAATATAGTAATCGCTGTAGGGATTATCCTTTCCCTTGCAGCTCTCAATAAACCAGGGATGCTCGTCGGATGTATGGTTGATAACAAGGTCCAAAAGAACACGAAGTCCCAATTCGTGCGCTTTATCCAGCACTTTTTTAAACTGATCCAGGGTACCGTAGTCAGGATGAATGTTGCGATAGTCACTGATATCATAGCCATAGTCTGCATTCGGACTCGGATATATGGGCGAAAACCAGATGCCGTCTACCCCAAGAGACTTTATATACTCCAGTTTATTGTATACACCGTACAGATCTCCGATGCCGTCACCGTTGCCATCGGAAAAACTCCGTATCCATATCTGATAAAAGGACATTCCTCTGAATTCATACTGTTCCATAATATTCCCCCAAACCAAGGTAGCTGCGGTTTACTCATGTGTGCCCACAGGCTCACGTCTTAAAGGCTCAGACTCGGAGCTCACTTTGAGTCCTTGAAAAGATCGGAACTTCCCCACATATCCCGTGCTTTCTCCCTCCAAGTCTCTACGGCGGTTAATTCCACCTCCTGGATATTCTCCATCATACCGGCTGCAGCATTTTGGATGTCACCGAAAAAGTCTCGCCACGCAGTACGGATCTTGTCCTGCTCACTCATCATCCCCGCAGTCATTGACACCAGATAGTCAGAAGGCATCTTGGGCTTTTGGGGAAGTTCCCCCAGATGCTTGGCCTCCAGGATCTCCTGATACCTGTCATAAGCATCGGAAACACAGCTCTCCCAGGAAAGATAGATCTCATCCATGGCACAGCTGCCTACCTGATGAAGATGAGAAAGATCACCGGAAACCTCGGCAAGAAGAGTCGCCATGGAATCTGCGTTTTCCTCTATCAAAAAGCCGTTGCGTCCGTCGGTTATACCCTCTGCCGCACAGGATCCTTTCACCAGAACGCTGGCCAGCCCGCAGGCTGCAGCCTCTCTGACAACCAAGCCGTTGGTGTCAAAGGTTGAAGGAAAAAGGAAAAGATCCGCTCTCGTATTCCATGCACGGAGAACATCTCTGTCATAGATAGGGCCCGTAAAGATCACCTTATCCCGAAGGCCCTCTCCCATAAGTCCGAGTTCGGATGATCTCTTTTTAAAAAGATCCATATCAGGGCCTTTTCCTATAAAGACCATCCTGAAATCAAGCCCCTGCTTATCCAGTTTGCTGAGAGCATCAAGGATTATGGGTATACCTTTGTAGGTCATCATCCTGCCTACAAATAAGAATACGGGTATGCCCTCCGGAAGATCGTAGCCATCAGTTGCTTTTGAAACCAGCTCGTCCGCAACACGGCCTCTTGCAAAATCCACGCCATTATTGGCTACCCTATAATCTCCCGTGTAACCCAGAGCCTTTAGACTCTCCCCGGCTCCGCGGCTTACCACCCAAACGTCATCACAGGCCTCAATATTTGAGACCATGGCTTTTACACCTTCCTTAGCCGCTGCCTTGACTTTGAAGAAGCGTTCAATATCAATGTCGTACTTGGTATGATAGGTGAAAATAATGGGCGCCTCTGTCTGCTCCCGAAGAAGCCTGGCAATGACAGTTGCCGATGCAGGACAATGAGAATGTATTATATCAGGTCTGAAAGCGGACATCTCACTTACCGCTTTGCCATCAAAGGGATTACCGGTTCGGTACCCGCTGGTCATTGCAGAGGTGTTGATGCTGGGGTAAGGGATCACCGGGTATGGATAGTCATCGTAAGTGGCGTCCGGATACTCGGGTGTGCCCACCATAACAGAAGCACCGTGGTCGGACATAAGGTGCTCCGCGTAGTTCTGCATAACATTTACAACGCCGTCAATAACGGGTGGGAAGGAATCGTTTAGTAAGCAAACTTTCATATATTTCTCAAATCCTTTACAATGAGCTGTTTTACTACGATGCGAATACGCTCCCGCGATGGGGCCCATACGCCCTCTTGCCAGTGGCAACCCGGGCGCATCTTACCCATCGCTCGCGCGTTACAAAGCGTATATTTGCTCCGCAAAGTCTATAACAATCACCAATAAGAAAAACTTAATATTTTATAATCACGAATCAAGCAATCGTTTGCACAATTCGACCTTCAGCGGATCGTCACTGCTATTAAAAAACGAAACGTTTCCTTTACGGGAAGGTTCAGCGTTTAATAATCCCGCTGCTTCGATACGACGACGCATTTCACGGGCGGTACCTTCAGCGCCGTCAAAAACTCGGCAGTTTTCGCCCAAAACCTTTTGGATCTCAGCTGCTACAAAGGGATAATGAGTGCAGCCCATGACCACGGCGTCCATAGGTCCAAAGGGGCCCTCAGCGGTATACTCGGCCAACAGAACACGAAGGAAGGACTCCACCTCCGGAGTGTGGGAAAGTCCCCTTTCTACATACTCCATAAGTCCCGGACAGGGAAGAGGATGGATATCGGCCTTGTCCTCAAAACGAGCCATGAGCTTCTGAAACTTTTCCTCCCTGATGGTCATGGGAGTTGCCATAACAAGAACCCGGGGATGATCCATAAACTGAGACGCAGGCTTGATAGCCGGCTCGATCCCAACTATAGGAAAGTCCGGATGCTTGATGCGAAGAGATCTGACAGCCGCACTTGTTGCAGTGTTACAGGCGATACATACACCCTTGGCTCCTCCGGCGATAAATCTTTCCACATGATCAGAAGTCAATTTTCGGACTTCCTCAGTGCTCTTTGTCCCGTAAGGCGCATTGGCGGAATCACCGAAAAAATAAAAATCTTCCTGGGGCATGATCCTTACCAGTTCTCTGAGAACCGATATGCCGCCCACGCCTGAATCAAAAACAGCTATGGCATCCTTCATCTTCTTATCGGAAGAAAAAGCCGCGGTGTCTTTCTCCGCGGCCATGTTTTCTTTTCTCATAAGTAAACCTGTCTTTCTCTTAAAGCTTTGCGCCTTTGCTCCCCTTGGAACCGGAAAAGGCATTGTTGGAAAGAATATTGGTCTCAAATGTATAAGTTGTATTTGCCTCACGGCGTGCTCTCTTCATGCCCAGCTCGATGAGCTCATCGATAAGCTCTGCATAGGGCAACCCCACGGGCTCCCATAAATAGAAGGAAAGGGAACCGGGGATGGTGTTGATCTCATTAAAGTAAAGCTCTCCCGAATCCTCATCGATCATAAAATCGATCCTGGCTACGCCGCAGCATCCGAAAGCAATAAATGCACGAACCGCATAGTCACGGATCCTCTGGGCAAGCTCCTCAGGGATATCAGCCGGGATCTTGCGGGAAACAGAAGCCATGCCTGCTCCCTTTGTACCCGAGCCCTTGGCGCCTTTGCCTCCGCCCATGTATTTATCTTCATAACTGAGGATGTCCTTGGAATGGAAAGGCTCCTCCAAAATGCTGGCCCTTGCACCGCTGCAATCTCCGAGAACCGAGCAGTTGATCTCCTTAAGATTTGTAATGGCGTGCTCCGCAAGGATCGCAGATGAATATGAAAATGCATCATCTACAGCCTCGGTAAGCTCCGTTCTATCCTTTGCAACTGCAATGCCGACAGATGATCCGGAATTGACAGGCTTGATGATGACAGGATATCCGATCTCGGACTCGATCCTGTTCAAAAGCGCGTCCATATCTTCATAATCCGCCTCATGGAAACAAATGCAATCAAGAACCGGAATGTTGTTATCCTTGAGGACTGCCTTTGAAATGTACTTATCCATGCCAACAGCGGAAGCAGTAACATCGCAGCCCACGAAAGGTACTCCGATAGTCTTGAGATAACCGGCAAGGGTTCCATCCTCTACATTGGTTCCGTGAACAACAGGGAATGCGATATCCACTGTAATATCATTGCCGCCAAAAAGCTTTTTGGGATAGGGTGAAAGCTTGACTTCATTTCCGTCATTGACCCATATCACTCTCTGGGATCTGGAAAGAAGTCCCGGTATATCCTTGTAAGCCTCGATATTGCCAATATCATCGCCTACATAAAACTTGTTATCCTTGGTAATATATACAGGTATGGTTTCGTACTTATCTGTATTCATAGCCATAAGAGCCTGGATTCCTGAAATAACGGAAACCTCATGCTCTACGCTGCGTCCTCCGTAAAGGACAGCTACTCTTAGTTTCATTATCCTACCTCTTTCTTAATACTGGTCAGGCAGATCATTCTCAAGAAGGATATACCTATGACCCGCTCCGTCTGCTCTGTATGCCTGTGCAAGAGCCTCCTCCAAAGTATCGAAAGCCATAAGGCGCTCCTCAGGGAAACCGGCCTCTCTGGCCCCCTCTGCTATGGGCTTGGTCCTTTCCTTTCCTACTAAAAGGATATGATCACAACAAGCTGCGGCATAACCACCGAAAGCCTTGTTGTACTCCTCTTCCTTATCTCCAAGCTCCACCATGCCCGGTGTCACCAGGATACGAACCCCATCAAACATTGCCAGGGTCTCAACAGCTGCCTTGGATCCTACGGGATTGGAATTGTATGCATCATCAATGATGGTCACCTGTCCATGGTGCTTCATCTCAAGTCTGTGAGGCACTGACTGGATCCTGCGGACAGGAACGCGGAGCTTTTTCAGGGGAACTCCCAATCTGTTGGCTACCGCAATAGCACCGACTATATTGATAACATTATGCTCACCGATAAGCCTCGTGGCAAATCTCTCACTCTCGCCATCAGGAGCCGTAACTGTAAACTCAGTACCGGAAGGCGATACGGAAACATCACATGTCGTATATCCGCTGACCTTGTATGATCCGGCTTCTGCTGAAGATCCGGCCGTATCAGATGTACCACTGTATCTGATCACCTCTCCCGGAAGTCCGGCGCCGGACTTGAACCTGCGATCAAGTTCTCCCGTGATATTCTCGTTGTCGGCATTTACAAACAGTATACCATCTGAAGGCAATGCATCAGAGAGCTCATACTTAGTGGAGATGATATTCTCCATATTGAAAAAAGTCTCGAGATGCTGGGGACCTATGGATGTCAGGATACCGTGCTTGGGATGAACGATATCGCAGATCTCCTTGATATCTCCTACGTGACGCGCTCCCATCTCACAAATAAAGATCTCATGGGACGGCTGCATGGAACCTCTGATGGTCTTTACAACGCCCATTGGAGTGTTAAAACTTTCCGGTGTCATGATAACATTGAAAAAGTCCGAAAGCAGAGTATGGAGATAATACTTTACACTCGTCTTGCCGTAGCTTCCGGTAATGCCGATGACCGTAAGGTCCGGATTTTGACCCAGGATCCTTTTGGCATCATTGATGTAATGGTTGTTGATGCCCTGCTCCATGGGGTGATTGATAATATTGGCAAGGATAAGCATCTCCGGCACAAAAGCCGCCAGCAGTAAAGTGATAACTGCCAGGCTCTCAAAACGTCTGGGCTGATACCATGTCAATACACGCGGCACCACAAAAAACATCAAAGCATTGATGATCACCAGCAAAAGAACCATTGTAACTATCAGCCGCTTAACCCTGGCGGTATATACCAGTTTCTTCTTGGTGGCTCCCTTTTCAAAAGAAATGTAGTTGATGATCAGGATAAGGCTGATAATAGCCGCCAGTATCCTGGCTACGATTATAAAGTGTGAAAATGCAAGCGGTATGATGGCTGCATAAAGAAGTCGCTGGGTGGCGGAGTTTTTGGAAAGCCACCGTCTCCACTCATCGTTTTTGTAGCCGTTGAGCTGGAACATATGCATGTTGTATTTCAGGATGCATATCCATGCAAATAAGGCTAAGGCGAAGCCTATTAAATATAGTATAAAGTCTATATATTGCAATTTCTATTTACCTCTGTAATAAACCTAACCCATAGTTTCGGAGTATGTGCCTTTGCTCGGCACCGTCTTCGCTTTTTTAACACAGCAGTATTCACTTGCTGAATACTGCGTCTGTCCAAATATCCGGCACGGGTCTCTGCGCCTTGCGAAGCATCTTTAATGCGCAGAGACAAACGACGTTGCATAAGATCGCAAAGCGATCTTTGCCGTCGTGTATTCGGAACGCTCTCGCGGTGTCTGTCGCAAAAGCACATACTCCGAAACTATTATGTACTCTTGCTGTAGATTTAGCTATATTTTAAAATATGCTTTCATAATGTTCGCGAACACGGTCGGCTGGTCAAGGTATGAAAAATGACCTGCCCCGTGGATGACTGCCAGACCCGAGTCCGGAATCTGACTATCCATCTTTTCCCCGTCTGAAAGTGGTGTTGCTGTGTCCTGATCACCCCAAACCAAAAGAGTCTCGTAGGGAATGTCCGGAAGAAGATCCGAAAGATCCTCATTGACCGCCATAACAAGAGCCTGCCTCATAAGAGGTGTTGCATTGCGGTAATCGTCCGAACCCTGACGGGACTTCCACTGCTCAATAGGCTCCTTAAAAAGAGCGTACACCGGTGGGAAGGATAAAAAAGCCTTGAGCCTTTTGTAACGGGCAATCTTACGAAGCTGTGACGGAGATCTCTGGGGAAGGATCCCGGCAGCATCAACCATAACAAGGCGCTCTATCTCAAAAGGGATCTCCGAAGGCTTGCGTGATGCAAGTCTTATGATCACACGACCTCCATAGGAGTGTCCCATGAGGATCACTTTTTTAAGTCCCAGAGCCTCAACAAACTTTATAAAAAACTCTGTGTAGTCCAGAACGCTCCATGCCTTTTCCGGCTCAGGTGATCTTCCGAAACCCGGCATATCAAACTGGACGACCCGCATGTGCGGTGACAACAGGCGCATGATGGGATCGTAGGCCTCATAGGTCGTGCCCCATCCCTGAAGTATGACAAGGGTCTTGTCACCCTCTCCGCTTATCTGATATCGGACTTTGTGTCCGTCAACTGTTATTTCCATTTTTACTCCGTATTTACTCCGGTTTGAATATCCCCTCGAGGTTTCTGAGTATACCTGCAGCCACATCCGGCTTGTTCATGGTATAAACATGGATATGTCGGATATTGTTGGCAAGAAGATCTATGATCTGCTCAGACGCATAGATAATACCTGCCTGCTTCATAGCCACCGGATCATCTCCGAACATATCGACCATAGCCGCAAATCTGGGCGGTATGATACAGCCCGAAAGTTCTATGGAACGCTTCATCTGAACGCGGGATGTAACAGGCATGATACCGGCCACAACGGGAACATAGATACCGTTCTCACGAAGTCTGTACAGGTAGTTATAATATATGGAATTATCAAAAAACATCTGAGTGGTAAGGAACTGGCAGCCTGCGTCAACTTTTGACTTGATGGCTTTGATGTCCGATTCTTTACTTGCTGCCTCCGGGTGCTTTTCGGGATAGCAGGCACCACCAATGCAGGCACCCGGATAAATCTCCCTGATGGCACGCACTAATTGGTCCGCATGCAAAAAGCCATCATCTCCGGGTACGAAATCGGAATCCTTGGGAATATCCCCGCGAAGAGCCAGGATGTTTTCAATACCGGAAGCCTTGAGTTCTCCGATCTGGGACTCAATGGTCTGGCGATTGGAACTGATGCAGGTAAGATGAGCCATTCCGGTCACCCCTGCATCATATATCCTCCTGGTGATGCGGGTTGTATACTCACTGGTCCCGCCACCGGCACCATATGTACAACTGATAAATGACGGGCGGAGAGCAGCAATCTCATCAACTGCCTTTTCCACGGTGGCAAAACTTGCATCCGTCTTTGGAGGAAAGACCTCCATTGAAATGGTAACCTCGCCATTGGCAAGGATATCGCTTATTTTCATCACATCTCCTCTGCATGGATCGTGGCCACGCTGTAAGCCTTTGATACAAATCTGATAATATTGCCCTCAAGTTCATGGTCCATCTCTCTAACCCGAACCTGCTCTAATACCATGCGGTCAAAGGCGATCTCATTACGTGCGGTGGTAATGCCTCCGGGAGAATCAATATCCGACTCATCTCCAACTGCAGTCAGGATCTCCGCCCATGACGCAGCAACCTTGGAAGGACATACAACCTCAACGTGCTCATCATGTCCTGTTGTATTAACGTACTTGATATAAATCGCTCCCTCGTCACCTGTTACGGAAAGGAAATGTCCTCCGGGAAGCTCACTTGTTTCAAACCCAAGAAGCCACTCACCCATACTCGAGGAAAAGAGCTGCTGAACATAGTAGTTCGCAGATCTGGAAACAGACAAGGGATTGAAGGTGATCAGACTGTGACGCTCATATCCGTACTCTGCCATACTGATGAGCGAAACGTATGATACACGCCGTTTCTCATCGCCCAGCTGCTCCACTCTCGTAAGCTTAGCCGCCTCAATAAGCGCTGCTGCAAGAGTATCGCTGGCGTTACCGTTGGGAGGGAAATAGCCGTCACTGGGAACAGCCCAAAAATCCGGATACTTAGCGTGGATCCTGTCTGCAATGGCATTGTTGGGAACCCTCATCCGGTCAAAGTTTTCAAAGGGAGCAGGATGTCCCATTTCGGACCTGATAGCTGCCCACTTATTTTTGGCAGGATCTCCCTTTGCAAATTCTATAAGATCAAGATAGTCATCTATATCATCTGTCCATAGCATGGGGATCGGCTTGGCTTCAAGATCCTCACACATACAGAAAAACTCATAAAAACCGACCTGCACGGAATACTGGCCGTTGGCCTTGCGATTGATGATGGGACCAACAGTATTTTTCCACTTATACTCGTAGGTACCGCTGCGACCACCGGGAAATCTGATAAATGAAGGACGGAGCTGCTCGATAGCAGAAACCAGATCCTTGCGGAGCTTGCCCCCGGACCACTTGGGATTGCCTGCTCCCCAATAATCCGCATCTATAAGACTCACCTGATCCAGATAAACCGTACCGCGTCCCTTAAAATGCAAAAGCAGCTTACCGCAATTGGTCTCCCTGGACATAAGGATGATCTCCATATGGTGCCACTCGGTATCCTCAGGCAACTGAAGAGAACGCTCCTTAACAAGTGCACGGTCCGCACGATTTACAACATTGACATAAAGCTGTCCCTGGTAATCCATGCGTCTTATATCGCAGGAAAAGATATAGGTATGCTCCTCCCTGATACCAATAGCCGGAATATCTATATATTTGGAGTTGCCATTATATCCGAGATTGGACAAAAAGCCGTCCCCCTCGCTATAAATGATAGCATAGGAAGACTCTCCTCTTTTTTCGGAACTGAACCTGATGCTTCCACCGGTAAAATTCCAGTGCTGCAAGGGATCAAATCCGTCAAAGCTGTGATTGGGGATCAGATTGGCATTGATACCTCCATCACATGAAAAACTTTTGTCTTCAAAGGACACCCCGTAAAGTATAGGACTTACCGGAGCTCCATGCTTTCCGTCTATAATGATACGGCTCATATGTTACCTCCATACATCCCTTCTAGTATACAATAATAAAGGCCAAAGATTCAAGGAAATAATAGTGTCCGCGCCCTTTCCAGACGTAAAAAAAGAAGCACCATAAGGTGCCTCTTTTGTGCCATTTTTGTGATTTTAGCGTCCATATGAGAAGTAAGTTCCCTCGGATGACATGTACTGACGGTATCCTGAGAAGAAATGTCCTGCTCTGAAGTAAAGAACCTTCTGAGGATGAACGCTGCGAAGGAGTGCATCCTTGCAAGCATTGATGGTCTCGCCGTCAACCTTAACCCTATTGATGGATGAGCTGTTAACAACTGTAAACTGATTTCTTGCGTGAAGAACGCCCCAGATGGTCTTCTCTCTGAAGACATTGTCCTGTGCTCTGTGAACGATAACCTCTGCAAGAAGCTCCTTGGTGTAGTAGCTTACATAGCCTGCCTCGTGCTGAACAACTCTGCACATAAGCTCGAATGACTTTTTGTCGATAGAAACGGATGACTGCTTCATCAGTTCGTTAAGACTGGTATCGATAAGTGCATCATCGATGATCTCAAGTCTCTTTTCGTACTTAGTGCCATTGCCGGTGTAGCTGTAGCTCTTCTTAGCCTTGGCAAGAGCAGCCTTGTACTCTTTTTCCATCTGGCTTTCGCTGACAACCTCGCCCTCAACTGCGGCCTCAACAGTACTCATATATACTTCTGAAACAGGACCGAATGCACTGATAAAAACAAGTGCTGCTGTTATAAGTCCTAAAAACTTGTTACGGGATTTCATATTAACCTCGCTTTGTTACATAATTGTTACAATTTGTTTCGTTGTGATATGTATTCTGCCATAAACGAGTAACAATTGCAAGTCTTTTCGTAATCTTTGTGCAAAGTTAACTATATAAATCCGTAAATATTACATGGGTTGTAACAATTCTCTTACGCGCGAAAGCCTAAATAACGGCTAAAACCCGCTGATCAGCGGGTTTCTTTAAATAGTTCACGTAATTCTTCCATTGTAGAGATCTCATTCATTTTCCTGCGAAGTTGGGATGAGTGGGGGAATCCGGCTGTATACCAAGCTGCTGCCTTGCGCATCTCACGGATCGCAACATACTCTCCTTTGGTCTCAACCTCCATGTGTGCATGCCTAAGGACCATGTTACAAACTTCCTCCCAGGTGGGATCTGCCATTTGAGTTCCTTCTATATAATATGTAATGATCTCTTTAAATATCCAGGGATTGCCCTCCGCCGCCCTGCCGATCATGAATCCGTCGCACCCCGTCGCTTCGTACATTTTTTTAACAGACAACGGATCTGTAATATCTCCGTTACCTATTACGGGAATGCTGACAGCCTCTTTGACAGCCCTGATGGCCTCCAGATCCGCTTTTCCGGAATACATCTGATCCCTTGTTCGACCATGGACTATAACCGCTGCCGCGCCTGCTGTCTCCGCCGCCTTTGCCAGCTCCTTACAACTCACATGCTCCGCATCAAAGCCTTTTCGCATCTTGACAGTCACCGGTTTTTTCGTATTCTTTACAACCGACTCGATGACACGGGAAGCCAACTTGATATCCAACATAAGAGCAGAGCCGTCTCCGTTTTTAACAACCTTGGGAACCGGGCAGCCCATATTGATGTCCAAAATACAATTAGGCAGCTCCTCTAAAACAGCAGCTGCCTCCCCCATGCACTCCGGATCCGAACCGAATATCTGAAGGGAAACCGCCCCCTCATCCGGATGGATCCTGACAAGCTCAAATGTATTTTTATTTTTAAAATGAATAGCCTTGGCACTGACCATCTCCATGCAGCACATCCCAGCACCCATCTCATGAGCCAGAACCCTGTAGGGCAGGTCACTGACTCCCGCCATGGGAGCCAGTATGAGATTGTTGGGAAGTGTAACATCTCCGATGGCCAAAGGCCTGATGATCTCCTGTCCCATTATGCCTGCTGTCTTTCGTAAATAAATCTAAGACCCTGAAGCGTCAGATCCGGATCGTAAGTCTCTATGCAAGGCGTCTCACGGGAGATCATTCCACCAAGACCGCCTGTTGCAACTACTCTGATATCAGACAAACCTATCTCCTTCTTCATCTGCGCCACAATGTACTCTGTCGCACCGATCTGACCGTAAACAAGACCTGCCTGCATCGAAGAAATGGTCTCTGTTGCAAGAATGGACTCCGGACACTTGATCTCGATCTCGGGAAGCTTTGCAGCATCTTCCCAAAGTGCCTTGGCGCTGATCCTGATACCGGGAGCCGTAACTCCGTAAAGGAACCTTCCATCCGCATCAATATAATCATAGGTTGTTGCGGTTCCGAAATCCAAAACCAGGATGGGGCCACCATATTGATAAAAGGCTCCTGCCGCATCAACGATACGGTCTGCTCCGATCTGCTCCGGGAAAGGCGTATCAACAGTTATACCCGTATCGATCCCGGGGCCAACGATCACAGGTGTGATATGAAAATACTTGATGATACCGCTGATCAGCGAATGGTTTACCGCAGGCACAACGCTGGAAACGATCGCCGCGTCAACATTACCGCTGCCGATAGCATTTTGGTCCATAATATCTCTGAGTACTATACCGTACTCATCTGAAGTCCTGCGGATACTGGTGGTCATTCGGAAATTACCGATGAGCTCAGTACCTTTAAAAACTCCAACGGTAATATTTGTATTACCTACATCTACTGTCAAAAGCATCAGTACATTCCTCCTAATTCAAGAAGACTCATTATATCAATACCCGTCATTTCGGATATCGTGCTGAGCAGTGAATATATCGCTTCATAATCACCGATATATGAGCTCATGTCCTCACTGTTGGATGCGTCATATACCTTGTCGGATGAAGAGGGTTTATCAACCTTGGGTGCCCCCGACTCCTTTAATGTAGAATTGATGGCCAAAAGCACCTCATCTGCCTGATTACATGTGATCTTGCAAGATCCGCCTTTTTCTGTCTGATCGACATCAAAGTTCAGAGAATAAACCGACAAAAGAGGCACTGTTGTTGAAACTGAAAACTTTCCGCTGACCAATCCGTTTTCCAGTTTTTTCTCATCAAAATCCTTTACCTTGATAGACAATACGCTGGACATTGAGTATACGTAAGAAGAAACTTCACTGGGCATCATCTCGGGATCTACCGCAACATCAAAGTCGCCGCTGAGTTTACCACCGGATCTCTTTCCTTTACCGGTGATGTCAAACACATCCTGTCCGTTATAATCAAGTCTGCATTCATACTCAAACTTTGTGCCCTTCATAGGCATCAGATTATAATATGAAACTGACTCCTCACCATTGGTAATGGTGACCTCCCTGCCTCTGACCTCGCCAACATCATCTACATACACCTTCATGTTGACCTTAACATCCGTATCCTGTACGGCAGGGTTTTCTTTAAGCTCCTCGCGGGCATCCTTGATGCTGTCATAATACTCCGATGACAGATCCTCATCTCCGGTCAGGTCTTCGACCCTATCCAGATATTCCTTGATGTCTTTATTATCCTCTGCAGTATCAAGTTCGTTTTCAATGGCTTCCTGATAGTCATCACCATCGAGATTTAATTCAAGCACGGTATACTTTGATGAAATCGAACCAACCTCAAGTTTTTCAGAAGACTTTTTGACATCACCTACCGCGTCAAAAGCACCATCCATCAGTTCATCGACAACTCCGCGAACCTTTTCCGGTTTGGGCAGAAAATCCGACGCATTTTGAGTAAATGCCTTGAAAACCTTCTCTCCCTTTAACTCCTTATAATCGCCCATCTCCTCGGATGCCTCTCCGTAGGCCTCCCTCATTATGGATGTGCAGTCAATATATCCATCGTTGATCTGAGGACATCTGATGTAGTACTCACCGTTATCTGTATCAAAGTACAGCTCGGCGGTAAGGATATCCGTTCCATTGATACCTATCTGACCCACTGCCATGATCTCATGATCCTTAACGCCGGACTGGGAGTGGAAATCCAGACTTTTCAGTTTACTGATGTCGATCCCTGACATAGCTACAAGCTGTGCTACCTGTTCGCCCACCTCCACGCTGACGTCCTCTTCATAACCGTATTTTTTGTCCTCCATCAACTTGTATGCGCGCTCATAGGAATTCAACATTGCGTCTGTAGCACCGGTGATATTTTTCTTTTCAACGTAGGCATAGTAGTCCTTAGGACTCATAGTGTGGAGCTTGATAAAATTCTCTATCCTATCACGACCAAAAGCGAATGCCACAACGACAACAACTGCCACTATTGCCACCGGGATAACGATCTTAGGCCAAATAGGACGCTTTTTAACAGGCTGCGTCTGCATGGGTGTACCCTGATACTGGGGCTGCCACTCCTGCTGCTCATATGCTACCTGAGGCTGAGGCTGAGACCCTGCCTGCTGCTCGGTTGCCGCCTGAGGCTGGGACTGTCCAGGCTCGCCCACCGGGGCTCCGCACTTATTACAAAACTTTGCTGTTTCCGAAAGACTGTTACCGCAATTTGGACAAAACATAGATCATTTCCTCCCTTTTCATAAACTTACATGAAAACAACGGTAAATGCGTTCATTAAATGACTCCGGACAGAGTCTGCGTCAACTTGTAGTACTTCTTCAAAAGGTCGTTCATTTTACCGTATGATGCCATATCTGTATCACCCATGTACTCCTTGTAAAAGACCTCCCAGATCCTTCGACAGTCATCCTGGGACAGTCCATAGTTGGTACTGGTGTAATACGGTGTCTCTTTTTCCATCTCGATAAGAGATGCGTAAAGCCCCTGAAGATCAAAGATCCTATGTCCGTAACCGGACTCAGACATATCCGTCAGGATCAGTTCATCCCCCAGGACCATAACATTGTCTATCCTTATATCTCCATGCACATACGTGTCACTCTCCGGCATGGCCTCGATAAGAGCCTTCATATCTCTCTTTTTATCAGCCGGAAGTTTGTTTCCCGCCATATTGATCCAGCCCTTATATCGCTCTTTGATATTCGGAAAAACATCCTTATCCGGCTTCAAGGAATGAAGTTCCCTGACTAGCGCGCCAAGCCTGCGAGCCAAAGGCTC
>JAEEGL011299179.1_pt1 | contig 14759 bp, 13 predicted proteins | sample 9134231 | NCBI WGS metagenome assembly JAEEGL01 (sample SAMN16246548, study PRJNA631951) | gut metagenome | biome: gut microbiome; feature: rumen; material: fiber-attached | host: Bos | place: Iran: Karaj | collected 2018-10 | reverse complement strand
GATGCGCTCACCGATTGGCTCCAGACCCGCTATGCGGATCAGATTTCCGACGTGTACGTCAGCCCCCTGGACCTGCCGATACCGCTCGGCGTGGGTCCGCTCGGCCTCGTGCCTTCCGGCAGGACGGACGGCTTCATCTGCTTCGACGCCGTCCGCGGCTATCCCCTGCCCTTCGTGGCCCGCGGCTACTACGACCTTGCTTCCCAGGAATCCTTCTCGGGCAGCCAGGAGTAACGTTCAGGCCACGGCTGCCAGCGCACGATGCCCGTCGAATCCTTCGTCGGGGCGAGCGCCGCGGCAAGCCGCGCCAGAAATTCCCTTCGGGGAATCATGCGCGCGCCCATGCGCATCATATGCGGGGTCTCCTGCTGGCAGTCCAGCAGCGTGACTCCGCGTTGGCGCAACAGGCTCACGAGCCCTGACAAGGCCGCCCGCGAGGCCTCTGAAACGCGATGGAACATGGATTCGCCGAAGAACGCCCGGCCGAGCCCGACCCCGTACAATCCGCCGACGAGATGACCGTCCTGCCACGCTTCCACGGAATGGGCGTAGCCCTGGCGGTGCAGTTCCGCATAGGCGCTGCGCATTTCAGGCACAAGCCAAGTGCCTTCGCTCGTCGAACGCGGGCCGGCGCAGGCGCTTATGACCTCATCGAAGGCCTCATCCCAGGTCAGTCGGAAGCGCGCATGCCGTATCGCCCGCGCACTGCGCCGCGGCAGACGGAATTTTTCCAGCGGCAGGACGCAGCGGGGATCGGGCGACCACCACAGTATGGGCGTCGTCTCGTCATACCACGGAAATATCCCCCGGCTGTACCCCGCAACAAGCCGCTCGACGCACAAATCACCCCCATGGCAGAGCAAACCGTCCCCGCGGGCGTTTTCCACAGGGGGAAAACACTCGGCGAGAATGGCGGCCAGCCCGGCGTCCACCGAATCAGGCCTCTACGGTCTCAACCTGTTTTCCGCCTTCGGAATCACCCTGGGCCTTGCCCCTGTGAGCCTGCGCATGGCGGACGGAAAACGAGAGCCCGTTCCCCTCGACGCCTATCGTCGCCACGCCGCCCTTCTTGAGCTCGCCGAACAAGAGCTCATGGGCGAGCCTGTCCTCGACTTCCGTGCGTATCAGGCGGCGCAGAGGCCGCGCGCCCATCGCGGGATCAAAGCCGTTCTTCGCCATCCAGCGGCGGGCCTTGTCCGTCACATGCAGGGTGACGTTCTTCCCGTCGAGCGAAGCGCGAATCTCGCCGAGGAACTTGTTCACGATGTGCAGCATCATGTCTTCCGTGAGGCTGTGGAAGGGCACCATCGCGTCCAGCCGGTTGCGGAATTCGGGCGTGAAAAGGTTCTCCACAGCCTTGAGGGCCTTGCCGGCGGCATCGTCATGCCTGCCGCCCTGACCGAATCCGAGGGATGCCTTCGACATCTCAAAGGCCCCCGCATTGGAGGTCATGATGAGTATGACGTTCGAGAAATCCGTCTTGCGGCCGGTGTTGTCCGTCAGGGTGGCGTAATCCATGACCTGCAGGAGAATGTTGAAGACATCCGGATGGGCCTTTTCCATCTCGTCCAGGAGAACGAGGGAGTACGGGGCCTTGCGCACGGCCTCGGTCAAAAGGCCGCCCTGCTCGAAGCCGACGTAGCCGGGAGGCGTGCCGACGAGCCTGGCCACGGAGTGTTTCTCCATGTACTCGCTCATGTCGTAGCGAAGATACTCAATGCCCAGAATCTGCGCGAGGCTGCGGGCGACCTCCGTCTTGCCGACCCCGGTGGGGCCGTAGAAGAGGAATGCGCCCGCCGGGCGTCTGTCCTGCCCGAGTCCGGCACGCGCCCGCAGTATGGCCCGCACGACGAGGTCGATGGCCTCGTCCTGCCCGAAGACCATGCGCTTCAGATCACGCTCGAGGTTCGCAAGGCGCGTGCGCTCATGGCCGGAGACCGTTCTCTGCGGAACCCCAGCCATGCGGGCGATGACCCGCTCCACGTCGGCCATGGTTACGGCCGGCCGCGGGGCGGCCTCCATTTCCTCAAGGGATTTCTCCCCGCTGTGCCTGAGGCGTACGGCAGCGCCCGTCTCGTCCATGATGTCTATGGCCTTGTCGGGCAGCATGCGGTCGCGCACGTGGCGGACGGAAAGATCGACCATCGCGCGCAGAACAGCCGGGGAATACCTCACGTGATGGAAATCGGCGTAGCGGGACTGTAGGCCCCGCAGGATGGCCACGCCGTCCTCGACGCCCGGCTCGCGGAGATCTATCTTCTGGAAACGGCGGGTCAGGGCCCGATCCTTCTCCAGATGGTTGCGAAACTCTTCATAGGTCGTCGAGCCGATGCAGCGCAGCTCCCCGCTCGCGAGGGCCGGTTTCAGGAGGTTCGAGGCGTCCATCGAGCCGCCGGAGGTGCTCCCCGCACCGACGATGGTGTGCAGTTCGTCTATGAAGAGGATGGATCCGGGAACCTTCTTCAAGGCCTTGAGCACGCCTTTCAGCCTGCCCTCGAAATCGCCCCGGTATTTCGTGCCGGCGAGAAGAAGCCCCATGTCGAGGGCGTAGATGCGGGTGTTCGCGAACATGGGCGGCACCCTGCCCTCGACGATGCGCAGGGCGAGGCCTTCAGCCATGGCTGTCTTGCCCACGCCCGGGTCGCCCACGTACAGGGGGTTGTTCTTGCGCCTGCGGCACAGAACCTCGATTGTGCGGTCAAGCTCGGACTCACGGCCGACAAGGGGGTCAATCCGGCCTTCGCGCGCCTTCGCCGTCAGCTCGACGGTGTACTCGGCCAGGGGATCCTTCTTGCCTTCCGCCGGGGATTTTCCGTCCTGCCGCTTTTCCTCTTCCCGATCCTCATCCTCTTCGCTTTCCATGCCATGCGAGATGAAGGTGAGGATGTCGACGCGCTCCACGCCCTGCTTGCGCAGGAAGAATTCGGCGTAGCTTTCCTCGTCGACGATGGCCACGAGCAGGTCGCCCAGTTCGACGATGTCCCGACCGGATGAGCGCACCTGATTCAGCGCGCGCTCAAGCACGCGCTGCACGCCCAGAGTCTGAATGATCTCGTAGCTGCCCGGGTGGTCGACCCTCTCCATCTCCCGATGGAAGAAGGATTCGAGCTGTTCGCGCAGAACCGGTATGCTGACGCCGCTTCCTTCGAGAATGACGCGGCCTTTCATGTTTTTTGTCAGGGCGAACAAGAGATGTTCGACGGTGAGCATGTCATGGCGACGCTGCTGCACCTCGATGAGGGCGTCGCGCAATACGCTCTGCACGCCTTTGCTCAACATAGACTACTCCGGATCGAATGAAATTGTCAGACTTTTTCCATCGTGCACTTGAGGGGATAGCCGGCTGCCCGCGACAGACTCTTCACCCGGTCGACCTTGGCCTCGGCTATTTCCTGCGTGTAGACGCCGCATTCTCCGACGCCGTTCTTGTGCACGTTGAGCATGATGGCCGTCGCGGCCTCCGTTGTCTTATGGAAAACGGAACAGAGAACCTGCACGACGAAATGCATGGTCGTGTAGTCATCGTTATGAAGGAGCACGCGGTATCGGACTGGTTCGGCCAGTTTTCGGGCGACGGTCACCTGTCCTTCGAGCTCGGGGCATTCCAGATTATCCGACATGCTTTCCTCCTCAATGGTCGGCGGCGCGCAAGCCGCCCGCCGAACGCACGGGGCGGGTTCAGGTCATTTTAAGCCTGCGGAACCACGCTTCCCTTTCACGCTCGTCGAAAACGAAGCTCTCTTCAGGGGCAAGGCCCTTCGCGCGGCGCCATTCCTGATGCAGTTCATGATAAGATTTGACACTAAAGGGGCTATTGTCAAGCCCCGGCAGACCGGCGACACGGACTATGGCATCCTGCGGCCCCTCCAGCTCGACGACCCTGCAGAAGGGGAGCACGTCCATGGCTATCTCGACGCCGTCAAAGGCCCACGGCTCGCGAATCTTCTCGTAACGGGCCCTTACGGCGTAGCCCAGCCCCTCAAGGATGCCGCGCATGACGGCGGCGTCCTGGACGACCGTCTCCCTTTCCTCCCGGACCTTGAACGTCACGCTTCCGGCGGCGGGCAGCTTGAGCGTGAGCACATGGCGGCGCCTTCCGTCCGGCCATGCCTGCGTACGCAGCCTGAGCAGGCGCCTTGAGGGGAGGAGTGAGGGGGGCGTCGTCTCGAAGACCATGTTCTCCTCCCAGTGGATGCCGTGGCAGACCGCGCCGCATTCCTCAAGGGCCAGCCTTAACCTTTCCATGTCGACGTCGAGGTATTTGCGCTCTGTCTCAAGAGGCATGGCTGCCCCCGTCGGCTGCCTGGCGCCTGTGGAAAAGTCTCCGCTGCAACTCCACGAGGGTGACAATGCCGTCGTTGCGCTCCGTCCCCCTCGGGTAGACGACGGGATTGAACCCCAGCCGGCGCGCCTGCGCCAGGCGCAGTTCCTGCGCGGAGACGGGCCTGACCTGCCCGTTCAAATCCACCTCGCCCCAAAGGACGCACTTTTCCGGCAGGGGCACGTCGTAATAGGAGGAAAGCACGGCCGCGACCAGGGCGAGGTCAAGGCCCGGCTCCTGCAGTCGCATGCCTCCTCCGACCTTGGCGTAGATATCGACCTGACCGAAGTTGAGCTTGAGGCGCTTTTCCAGAACGGCCAGAAGAAGATGAAGACGGTTCACGTCGAAACCGAGCGCCGTGCGCCTCGGTATGCTCAAAAAGGTGCGCGAGACGAGGGCCTGCACCTCGACCGCGAGCGGACGCTGCCCGTCCACGGCCATGACGACAGCCGTTCCCGAAAGCGAGGGGTCGCGGGCGCCCAGAAAAAAAGTGGAGGGGTCATCGATGACCTGCATGCCCCCCTGCCCCATGCGGAAGACGAGCAGCTCCTCGTTTGGGCCGAAGCGGTTCTTGAAGACGCGCAGCAGGCGGAACATCTGCCGCCGGTCGCCCTCAAGGGAGATGACGGTATCGACCATGTGCTCCAGGAGACGCGGCCCGGCGAGCAGGCCGTCCTTGGTGACGTGCCCCACGAGGATAAGGGTCGTGCCGAGCCTGCGGCAGACCTCAAGCAGGGTTGTCGTCACGGCGCGCACCTGACTGACGTTGCCGGGCAGGCCGTCGGCGTCCACGCAGGTCAGCGTCTGCACCGAGTCCACCACGAGCAGAGCGGGAGGGGCGGCGCTTACGATATCCACCACGTCCTCGACGCGCGAGGTCGAAAGCGCCAGAAGACGGGGATCAAGCATGCCAAGTCGCTCGGCCCGCGCCTTTATCTGCGGAAGAGCCTCCTCGCCGCTCGCATAGAGCACGGGCATACCCTGCTCCGCCACCCGGCCCGCGACCTGAAGCAGCAGGGTCGACTTGCCGATGCCCGGCTCGCCGCCCACAAGCAGTGCCGCCCCGGGCACGAGGCCCGCCCCGAGAACATGGTCAAGCGCCCTGAGGCCGCTCGTATAGGGCACATACCCGCTTTCGGTCACGTCACGCAGAGGCACGGGCCGTTCCGCCTGCGGGGCGGACGCCTTGCCCGCGGCCGGCTTCGCCGCTCTGACGGCGGCCGTCAGGGTGTTCCAGGCGTTGCAGGCGGGGCACTGGCCCCGCCACTGCAGGCTCTCCGCCCCGCAGGCCGAGCAGACATAGACTTCACGACTTTTTGCCATCGTCATTCTCTCTGCGAGCGCATCATCCGGCTTCGACGGGGAGAGCGCCGGCGCGGGGAAAAAGCCGCTAGGCCTGCCCCCTGGACTCGTCGTCGCCGAGCGTCCGACGGATCTCGTCGTCGCTTATCGTGTTCAGGGCGCTCACTACGGCGGGGTCGTAGATGGGCCGCTCCGTCAGCTTCTGACGGGCATCGGCCATGGGCAGCGGCGGCCTGTTGCCGCGCTGGCTTATCATGGCGCAGAAATCGTTCGCGACGAGCAGCACGCGCGCCTCCAGGGACATCTCCTTCAAGGTGAGCTCATGGTTCGCGCCCGTATCCGGATCGTCCACGACCTTGCCGCCCATCTGGTAGATGGTGGTCGCCACGCGCTTGGGCAGAACCCCCTTGAGAACGTTGAAAGCGTGGTAAGGAGCAAGCTGCACGAGTCGGCGTTCCTCAACGGTGAGCACGCCCTTTTTCGTCATGACCTCGCGGGGGACGAATATCTTGCCCACCTGCGACAGGCGGGCGGCGAGGCGCATGGTCTCCATGCTCTCATTGGAAAGGCGCATATTGCCACCCAGAAGGTTGGCCAGAAGTTCAAGCCGGTGCGAGCGTCCCTGCAGGTAGCGGAACTTGGGGTCGCGACCGTCGAGAGCGCATTCGATGGCATGGACGAGGCCGCTGATGCACTTGCGGCCTTCCTGCGCCCTGCGCCGCATGATGGCCCCGCCGCCGACGAAGGCGAGCAGAAACGCGAAGAGAAGGCTTGCGAGTATGCCTATGGCGTAGATTTCGCGGGCCGCGTCGGCTATTCGCTCTTCCACGAGCTCCGCCGGCTTTTCAATGAGCGCGTACCAGTCGGGATCGCGCATTCTCCCCGCGAGCGACCAGACCTCGCCGCCTCCCGCCAACGATGCGCGCCGCATGAAGGGCAACGTGAAGGGTTGCGAGCCGCCCTCGGGCAGGACCACGGGATCATCGGCGATCACGAGGCTTTCCCCGACGGCCTGCAGAAGGGCGAAGCCCTTTTCACCGCGCATCAAAAGGGCGGCCTTGAAGCCGGGCTCCTTCAGCTTGCCTACGGAGACGAGCTCCCCGCCGATGCCGTCGAAGGGCAGCGAGACAAGCAGGTAGCCGACCATGCGCGCCTCGCCCTCGTTCAAGACCTCGTACAAGGGCGCCGCGATGTCCATCAGAAGCTTGCCACCCTCCTGATACGCCGCGGAGAAGACCGTCGTGCGCCCTGCCGCAGCCTTCTCGACCAGGGCGTTGCGCCCGGGCGTCATCGGAAATGCCTTTTCCGGCACGATCAGGGCCTCGCCGCGCCTGCCGACGATGCTTGCCGACGCCCAGCCGCGGTGCTTTGCCGTATCCTGCAGGAGGTCGCGCAGATAAGACAGTTCCTCCCACATGCTGTAGAGCGGATGGGACGGGTCGGCCGAGATCCTGCCCGTGGCGACGGCCTTCATCGACTCCTCGCCGAGGTTCTGCAGATCGACGGCGAAGAGGCGGAAGACCTCCGCGCTGCTGACGTTGTGTATCTGCTCCAGGGTCTTCGTCTGCCAGGCGCGCGCGTTCTCCACTGCCGTATCGGCCCAGGCCTGCTCTAGGACGCGCTGTTCCTCGAGCATGTCGTGCCGCATATTGCTGATGTGCGAACGGCACAGGAAGAACGCCACGACGCTCGCCACGAGGAAAAGCGCGACGCCGCCGATGACGATGTACTTTCTCGTATAGGGAAAGGAGGAAGATTCCTCTTCCCTGCGCTCGTCAGGCATGCCCGTACGGTCCGTATCCTGCATTTCCATAAGAGTCACCTTGTGTTACTTCTTCGGGCGCGCCTTGATGTGCGCCCACCGTCCGCTCTCGTTCACCGAATACTGGGGGGTGTACTGCCGCAGGCGCTTGTGCGAGAGCACCGCGTTGCTCAAATTGTCGAGGATGTAGGCATCCCCGTCCATGTAAACGGCCAGAACGGCGTGCGCGAGGTTCCGCACCGTATCTCGCAACACGACTATGCGCATCTTTTCGGGCGAAACGCCCAATTCCTTTAGCGTAAAATACTTGGCGATGGAGTAATCCTCGCAATCACCCGAGCGCGCAAGGAACTCCGCGGGAATGGCCCAGTAGTCCTCGACCTTCCAGTTGAGGATGTCTTCGCGGTAGGGCCAGGTGTTCCAAAACGTATTGACGAAGCGCAGAAGATCAATGCCCTTCTTGCCTGCGGCTCCGGACTTGAGGTTGTCCCAGGAGACGTTTTTCTTGAAGGGCTTGCCCTTCACGAATACGGGGCTTTCGCCGTTCTTCTTGATGACGCTAAGCCATTGCGGCAGGGATTGCAGAGGGCGCTTGAACTCCACCGTGCCGAAAAGCTGAACCTTTTTGTCGTCCGGGGCCGCGCTGTCCGCCTGGGCGTTCTGCGGGGGATTTGCGGGGGGCGCTTCCTCCGCGGCATGAGTTGAGGCGGCGAAAACGAAGACGAGACACAAGACGAGTAGCGCTGCAATAAAATGACGCCGTCCGCCATACGAAACGCCCGCCGCAGGGCAGGGCTGAAAAGTCATCACTCGAAGTCGATGCATAGGGCTATGTCTGAATATCGCGGAACTTTTTGCACAACGTTTGCCTTATACCCTGCTATGCGGGCGCTTGTCCATAGCCGGCAGGGCCCGTCGGCTTGCCAAAGTCCGCCGCTTACCCTACATACAGGCCCATGGCTCAACAAAAGATATCCAAGACGAACGTCGCCCGGCTGCTCGACAGGCTCTCCCTGGCCTACGCAATGCATCAGATCGACGTGGATGAAAGCGACCTCTCCGCAGTGACGATGGCGAAAAAACTCGGGCAGGATCCTGCCCGCGTCTTCAAGACCCTGGTCGCCCGCGGTGACAAAACGGGCGTTGTGATGGCGTGCATACCGGCTGCGGCGGAGCTTGACCTCAAGGCGCTCGCGCAGGCATCGGGCAACAAGCATGTCGAGATGGTGCCCCTGAAGGAAGTGCGCCCGCTCACGGGCTACGTTCGCGGCGGCTGCTCGCCCATGGCGGCCAGGAAGGACTACCCCGTCTTCATTGACGAGACGGCCATTCTGCATGATACGGTGTGCGTCAGCGCGGGCCAGCGCGGCGTGCAGGTCGAGCTTTCCCCCGACGACCTCATCACGGCGACGCAGGGAGCTTTCGCGCCGCTCACAAGGGCGTAGGCCTTGCCGCCCCACCCCGCCTGCTTCCCCCACGGGAGCAGGATGTTCCCGAATCTGGGCTTTGCCTTCAATCGCTTTTCGACAGTCCCGTTCAAGAACAAGGGCCCGCTATGCCAAGGCCAACAGCCACCTTGACATGATCAGCGGACATATATATCTAAATCAACGCCGCGCTCGTAGCTCAGTTGGATAGAGCGATTGCCTCCTAAGCAGTAGGCCGCAGGTTCGACTCCTGCCGGGCGCACCATAAAGATAAATAAAACTGGATAGTTAGATGCAAAATCTGGCTATCCTGTTTGTTTTTTTGGTAGATGGCCAGTTGTTGGATTTTTGTTGGATCACAGAAGAAACAGGCTATAACACATTGGAATAGAAGTACTTATTATCCAACCGTGAATCCTCTCCCGGCCTATTCCCTGACGGACAATTGCCCGGAAATTGGATGAGCTGGATAGCTATCCAACCAGCTAACATAACGTACTTTTTTAACAGAGTTCAAAAGCCGTTCTACTGACCGAAAAACAAAAGGCATTAGTATTGGATCGGAAAGTCGGCGCAGTCTGGGGGATAGAGAAAGGCTCGGCCTATAGCCCCCAAAGAATGCGGCCGGATTGTTGGATTCGCGTCTCAGAAGTCCGATACGAGACGGGCATCGTATTACTTCCAGCCCTTCAAATAATCGTTCGCGTTTTCCAGCACGCCGATGAAAAAGGCAAGGCGATCATCATCGCGGGTTAAGGTCAAAGCATAGACTCTGTCCTTTCCGTACGGCTTGAGTATGTCCTGCAGCCGTGCAGCGGGGGATTCTTTGAACGCCGCGCGTGCGCTCAGGAATGCTTTTTCAGGCAGGAAAAGAACCGTGAGGAGCTTCTTTCCGTCTCCCGCCCACGTTCCCATGGCCTCCACGGTGGATTCACGGCAGTAATCGGGATCCTTGCCTTTTTCCGCCGCCTCGCGAAGGAAATTGACTTTTACGTCGTCGCTTACGAGGAGGGTCGGTACCATGTTCCTTTCAGACATTTCACCGATGAACATGCCTATCAGGCCATTATCCTGATTGCCCCTCAGCAGGGCGCTCTTGACAATTTCCTTCTCCAATCGGACATCGGCTGTGAGTTCACTGCCGTCCCACGCGACGGACCCATGAAGAGCCTTCCCGGCGTCCTGCTTGCGTAGTTTCAGACTGGCCAGCGAGTTCGCACGTGAACCGGGAGTGAACGTGTCCAGCGTTACCGCAGGAAGTTCTGCCTGCGCCGGCGATATCCAGCCCGCGAATACGAGCACAGACAAAGCCAGAATAGTCGACGCCAGCTTTTTCGATGCCTTCATGGAAATGCCTCCTCTGATTGGCGGTTGGGAAGAATCGTGAACCACGGACGATGAGAAAGCATATTCAATCAAAATCAAAAAAGTCGCAAGCAGCGCAGGCATGGCGAAGCGCGAAAGCCATAAGACTCTCCGCTGCTTCGCTGTGCGCAACGGAAAGTTCTACGGCCGCGACATTGCTTAATCCAGCGTTTTTTTGAAGAATCGAGCAGATATGCTCATGACAACAAGGCAGAATATCAGTAAGGGAAAAAGATGAGGCCACAAATCCGTCCAGCTGTAGCCTTTGAGAAGTATGCCGCGTACAGCCCTGTTAAAATAGGTCAGTGGCAGTATATTGCCTATGGCTTGTGCCCATTTCGGCATACCGGCAAAAGGAAACATGAATCCTGAAAGCATAATGTTAGGGAGAAAATAAAATAGCGTCATCTGCAATGCCTGCAATTGATTCTTTGCAAATGAAGAGAGTGTCACGCCAACGGTGAGATTGGCTGCGATGAACAGCAGTGCTGCTACGTACAGAGCGAGTGGATTCCCAAGGAAGGGGACGTCAAACAGGAGGAACGAGAGCAGCAGAATTATGGCGACCTGGACATGGCCGATGAAAATATAGGGCACGATTTTTCCGGTCATGATTTCCAACGGACTCACCGGCGAAGCAAGCAAATTCTCCATGGTGCCCCGTTCCCGTTCGCGGGTCATCGCCAGCCCTGTCATCATTACGGTGGTCATGGTCAGTATGACCCCCATCAGGCCGGGGACGATGTTGTAGTGCGTCAATCCTTCGGGATTATACAATCGGTGGACGATGAACTGAAACGGATCCGGCTTGCCACGCAAAAATGCCAAAGCTCCCCTGCACTCTCGAGAGGCAGCGGAAGCGACAATTCCCTGCAAAGCGGCCAGTGCGCCCCCCGTGGCTGTGGGGTCGGTGGCGTCGGCTTCCAGAAGCATTGCGGGATGTTCGCCGCGTAGCAGGCGCCGCGTGAAATCCTGCGGCACGGAAACGACGAATTGCACCTTCCCCTGCGCGAGTAAAGTGCGCGCTTCTTGTTCGTCAGCAGCTGTGACAAGGGAAAAATACTCGGAATTATGCAGCGCAGTCTCAATGGAACGCGTGAAGCCGGTTTGCTCTCCAAGTACGAGGGCTGTAGGCAAGTGCTTGGGGTCACTGTTGATGGCATAGCCGAAAAGCACCAGCTGGATGACGGGAATGCCCACGATCATGCCGAAGGTCAGACGGTCACGGCGCAGTTGCAGGAACTCCTTCATCACGACGCCCCACCAGCGGGTGAAGGAAAACGCTCGTCTCATGGCCGGGCTCCGAAATTGTCCCGGGAATGGTTCATCATGTAAATGAAAACGTCTTCCAGCCCGGTTTCCACCGGCGTAACCTCATAGCCGGATGACGTCCCGTTCACCGCGCCCTGCAAGGCGCTCTCATCCGTCCCGCTGACGTGCAGCGCCGTCCCGAACATGACAGTCTGCGCCACCTCAGGCATGGCTTCCAGTCTGGCAGCAAGGGCGGCAAGTCCATCCCCGCGCACAGCCAGGGTGAATAGCTTCTGCGATGCAACGATTTCTTGCGCCGTACCTGTGGCCAAGAGCTTTCCGTAGGCAATATACGCCAGTTTGTGACAACGTTCGGCCTCGTCCATGTAGTGCGTGCTGACCAGGACAGAAATGCCCTGCGCGGCCAGCTTGTGCAGTTCCTCCCAGAAATCCCGTCGGGCCGTGGGGTCAACCCCGGCTGTTGGCTCATCCAGCAGAAGAAGCTCCGGCTTGTGCAGCATGCAGGCGGCAAGGGCAAGACGCTGTTTCCATCCTCCCGAGAGAGAACCTGCAAGCTGATTGGCCCGCCCCTGGAGGCCGAGGTTTTCGATGGCAAGGTCAACAGTTTCCCGGCGTCGATCCATTTCATACAGCCGAGCCACGAATTCTAAGTTTTCGCGAATGGTTAAATCTTCCCAAAATGAGAATCGCTGGGTCATGTAACCCACGCGCCGTTTGATGGACGCGCTTTCTTGCAGGATGTCGAACCCCAAACATGTGCCGCTGCCTTTGTCCGGCGTAAGCAGACCGCACATAAGCCGGATGCTCGTCGTTTTGCCGCTCCCGTTCGGGCCGAGGAAGCCGTAGATTTCGCCTCGCCGCACAGTGAGCGATACGTCATCCACCACCCTGCGGCCGTGGAAGCTCTTGCACAGATGCTTCACGTCTATCGCGGGATCTGTCATGGCAGTGCCGCCGTGATGGGCTGGCCGGGGTGCAGCATGGCGGTGACGGAGAGCTCCGGCAGTGCCTCTATCATAAAGCAGAGCTTGGAGCGTGTCTCATTGCTGTAAATGACGGGCGGGGTGTATTCCGCCTCCGGGGAAATCCATGAGATGACGGCCTGAAAATCTTTGTCGAGGCCATCCACGCGGCAGTGCAGTTTCTCTCCCTGCCGAATGCGCGGCAAAAACCTTTCGGGCACGAAAAAACGCAATTTGAGATTTCCCGGCGGCAGGAGCTGCACCACGGGACTGCCTGCCGCCACCCATTCTCCCTCGCGGTAGAGCGTATCCACGATGAGTCCGGCAATCGGGGCTTTCATCTCCATCTGCTCCAAATTCCACCGGGCCTGAGCGACGCGGGCCTCCTCAGCCGCCACCAGGGCGCGTTGCGCCTTGAGTCTGTGATCGCGTTCCGGAAGATTGAAAACATCCACCTGGCTTTCCAGCTCCGCCACCCGATCCGCCGTGGTCTTTGCACGCGCACGCGCGTCATCCAGTGTCCGTTGCGATACGCCGCCTCCCTTGCGCAATGCTTCATCCCTGCGCAATTCTGCACGGGCATTGGCGGCATCTGCCTTTGCCTGCCTCAACTGCGCTTCCGCCATGGCCACTTCTTCCGGCCTGCGGCCGTGTTCCATATCCTCAAGCGTTGCTGTCGCGGCACGCAGATTTTCCTCGGCGGCGCGCAGGGCGTGACGCTCATATTCGGCATCCAGACGGTAAAGAACCGCGTTCAGTTCCGCCTGCGTTCCCTTTGCCTGTGTCAAGGTTTCCAGACGGCCAGGCCGCGCCGGAGCGAGATAGACATACTCTCCTTCCACATATCCCTGGAATGAAGTCTCTCCGGCATCGCCGCACGCGGTCAGCAGGCAGGCGGAAAGCATAAGAAACCATTTCACGAGCATGAAACGTCCCCCCGATGCGTCAGCATGCCGTCAAGAAGCACCGCGAGGGCATGCTTCCTCAGGTGTTCCCTGTCCGGAAAGGAGACATCTGCTATGCCTTCGATCATATCTTTTGCGGCTAACGGCAACATGACAATCCCCATGGCGGCGGGAAGTGCCAGACCCGGTATGACATCCCTCCGCACGGTTCCGGCTTTTTGCGCGGCGGTGAGGGCCTCACACAGCAACGCAAAGCGTTCTTTCGGGACACAGGCGATGAGACGTTGCCGGAGGCTGCCGCCGGCATTCATTACTTCCCGGCTCCATAATTGCGGCAGCTCGGGGGCTACGTCCACGGCGTCCAGCAAACCGTCCACAAATGCCGTAAGCACTTGGCGCGGCGTTCCGCCCTCAATGGGCAAGGCGTTCCAGATTTGTCGGATGACGGGAGCAACACGTTCCTCCACAAAGGCGTCAATGAGACCGTCACGGCCGGAAAAATAGTAATGGGCCATTGCCGGCGTGACCTCGGCGGCGCGAGCTATCTGTGCGACCGTTGTTCCTGCGATTCCTTGCGCTGCGAAAAGGCTGAACGCGCAATCCAGCAGACGCTCTCTGCAATCCAGGCCGTCTTGAGCCGGAGGACGGCCCAAAGGATGTTTCGATGTCGTGACCATGGCACTAATTAACGCATTGATTAATTTTTTGCAAGCGTCTTTTCACCGGGATGAGCACCCAGCATTGTACGGCTCCACAATTTTCGTAAAGGCGTCAAGGTCGGCGTTCCCGGCATTCCGGATTGATTCTCGCGGGGTTTCCTTTTGTGCGCCTAGCCTTGATAGTGCACATTGTCTTGCGGTTGCTGTAAGGGGGCATTCGCCTTCTGCGAAATACGACAACTTTCTTGAAAAGGGCATGGCAGTATAACAAAATATCAATATATTTTACATTGTTATCTTATTTTTGAAAGGAGACTAAGAAAAGCCCCCGGCTTTGCCGGGGGGATTCTTGCGAAACATTATTGCATGAACGCAACACGAAGCCCACCCTTTAGTCCCGGCCACGGAAGTGAGGGTGGCGCTCACATCTGTTAGCTCTTCGCAAAGATTCTTGGCAGGTTATACCTCAACAAGCCGGTACTTCCGGCTCCCCATGCCCAGTTCCTCCATTGCGGTGAGCTGGCGCAGTCCCTTGCGGGATTCTATGCGTTCCACCAGGTCTTTCTTGTCCTTTTCCGGCAGGGCGTACACCAGGTCGATGGACGCCTAGTCTATGGCGAGAATGTCAGCGGAAGCGAGAATTCCCAGATCCGGCGCTGTGGGTTCCGCGGCGCGCGTGCCCGCGCAGTCACAGTGTCTGTCATCATCACAACGAATCTCAATTTCACGGAATGGCCACAGGTTTTTGGAGAGAAAAAGATGACAGCGGCGCTTCTGGACAGAG
>JAEEGL011063402.1_pt1 | contig 14759 bp, 12 predicted proteins | sample 9134231 | NCBI WGS metagenome assembly JAEEGL01 (sample SAMN16246548, study PRJNA631951) | gut metagenome | biome: gut microbiome; feature: rumen; material: fiber-attached | host: Bos | place: Iran: Karaj | collected 2018-10 | reverse complement strand
GGTATTCCGATCTCCGTAAGAGAGTCGCCTACGATACTGAGAACACGACGCAGTCGCTGTGGCTCGAGTATCTCGAAAAACCGGTGCCTACGTGTTTCCGGGTGATCATCGACGGCTCCAATCAGGAGGATCACGCGGACGATCCGAATTTCAGTCTTCCGAGAGGCTACTGGACCAACTACGCAGCCGCCTATATCGAATCCTATGCCGCGACCAGCGAATATGCAGGTGGAGGCTACTATATTCACGGTTACCACATCCACGATTTCGGCATCGTCCGGACGATGACCGGCCCGGAGAACTGGTATGCGAATCTGAACTTCTCCGTGACGCTGAAACACGATGAAATGGACGGATGGGCGTTCGATCACTGGGAGATCTACAACTGGGAGACAGGCGAATGGGACGTGTTCACCGAAGTGAACGGCGATAGCCAGCCATGTCTAAACTACACCGAGGTGAACGGTGATAAGACGGCGTTCGTCATCGATCACCGGCTTACGGACATCCCGATCCTTCGCGCGAGATACCGCGCGGTCCCGGTGGAAACGGTCCGCGTTTCGGTCTCGGGCGGATATTTCACCAGAATCACGGACAGCGACTTCATTTACTATGAAGGCGCCGGAGATGTGCCGGTCGGATCTGCCCTTTCGCTGGACTATTACAATCAGCAGATACCTGAAGGAAAAGCCTTCAGTTCCTGGAAAATGTTCGTGGACAACGTGGAAACGCCGATCACGTGGGAATCGATCCGGTATTTCGACTGCGTCAGAGTGTACGGGACCAGGGTCCGTTTCGTCCCGGTGTACACGGACGCGAGCTACTATGTGGATTCGTACGCTATGAACGGCATGGTCTACAGGGGGAATGAGGAATTCTGGGGCGGATCCTTTATCAAGGGAGACGAGGTCACCCTTACGACGAGAGGCGACGACGGGTATCAGACCTTCCTCGGCTGGTACCGGCCGGTGGAGGGGGACAAGACGGGCACGAAGTGGGATCTTCTTTCGGAAGACACGGAATACACTTTCACGGTCACCGGCAATACGCAACTCGTCGCGAAATGGAGCGACGGATCCGATCCCGGCGACGGCTCCCTGACGATCCGGATCAGCAACGGGTTCGTCTTCGCCGTGGTCTCCTTTGAAGGCCGTCCCGTCCCGTTCAATTATTTCTCCGTGGTGAACGCCCCCGGGAACTATCCCGTCATCGCGGTGGACGACCCGACGGACGACATGACCGTCGGATCCTGGGAAGTCGTCTATACGGACTATGAGAGCACGGAGCATACACTGACAGAATACGTCGATTTCGAGTCCGGCGAAGGAACGTATATCACCGTTTTCGACTATTCTTCCTATGGAGAGAAGACAATCGCCGTGACCGGCATCCAGGCCGAATCCTGCGATGAGGAATCGCACAGCTGGACGCCCTGCTGTGACGAGGGCGGCCACTGGCAGGTATGCAGTACCTGCGGTCAGGAGAAGGATCATGGAGACCACGTCTGGGGCGAGTGGGATATCAACGATGATATGCTCCACGTCCATGAGTGCACGGTATGCGGCTACTATCTGTCCGAAGACCACGAGTGGGATAACGGCGAATTGATCGACGAACCGTCTCCCTATCATGCCGGAACCGTTCGCTACACCTGCGGCATCTGCGGCAAGACGAGGAACGAGGCGGTCTACTCGATCACGCTGCATCAGGCGGCCGGCGGGACGGTATCCACCGAGCTTCAGTACGCGCCGGCGGGAATGCCGGTCCTGATCGCGGTAGAGCCGGACCCGGATTACAGACTGGTCGGATGGGACGTCGCTTATCCGGAATCGTTCGAACTGGTCGGCAGCAGTTTCTACATGCCGGCTTCGCATGTCGATCTCGCGCCTGTCTTTGCCGAGAATGACGCCAAGGTCGGAGACCTTCAGGTCAATCCGCATCCGGAGTCCCCCGAGGCAGGCTTTGAGGCGGAGGTCACGATCTCCCTATCTGGCGATATTGAGTTCGGCGTGACGGTGCGAGTCATGATCTGTACCTACGATGCCGAAGGGAAATTGATCAGCGCGGAGATCAGGGACGTGTCCAAAACCGACGCGGCCCAGTATGCGGTGAACGCCGTCATCGAAGATCCGGACAACGAGGTTTCCACACTGGTGGTGTATATCCTCGAAGAAGACGGATGGGTCCCGGTCGCGAACAGCCGCTCGTTCTCGATCGACTGAATCCGATCCGGCGGGAAGAGACTCACAATCCGAATATGACAGCATGAAAGCCATGATCCGCCGGATCATGGCTTTCTGTCGTCCTGCAGGGAAGGGCGGCTTTTACGCCGGGGAACCTTCCGACAACCGCGAACAGGGGGCGCTTCGTCTGAAGCGCCCCCTGCGTTTGACTGGAGGTTTGATTATTTCCCGATCGTCAGAGCTTCGGACCAGTAGTGCTGCTGATAGATGTCGGTGAAGCGGTACAGGATTCTGGCGCTTCCGCCGAGGATCGTGTCGCTGACGGTCAGCGTGCCGTTGTAGATGATGGGTTCGTTCAGCATGTAGCTGTCCAGATATTCGCCTTCGTAGGAGTAGAAGTCGCAGACGAAATCAAGACGGTCGCCTATCTCCAGTTCGATAAGACCGCGGGAAACGGTCTCGGTGTCGGACACGTCGTATTCCGGCTGTGCCCCGGCGACGAAGCCGTACGGATTCTCATCATTGAAGATCAGGATCAGTTTGACGAGCTCGCCGTTGAGCATGGCAGGAACGTAACCGGTGATGGCGTATCCGCCGTCATCCTCGGTGGTGCCCATGTAGTAGTAGGCAACGGGCTGATTGTTCAGGGAGATCCAGGTCCCGTCCGTATCAGGAACCAGATTGCCGTCGTCGTCGATGGAGAAGAGATTGTCAAGGCCGAGGTCTACATAACCTTCGCCGTCGTCGTAGAACATGTTGAGCGCTACATCCTGGACGAGATTCCACTGGGTCGCATCCATGGAGATGACGTAGTTCCCCTTTTCATTCTTCTGCCAGAAGAGCTGGGAGGGATCGAAGCGGTTGTCCACCAGATAGGCAGCGTCGCTCTGAATGTCAGCCATGGAACGTCCGGAGAAGAAGTCCGCCGTCCCGCCGCCGAGGTTCAGGATCGAACCCAGATTGCCGGACATGGCCGCGCTCAGCAGATCGCTGATCCCGCCGAGACCTCCGGAGGTCTCCGTGTATCCGCTGGTGAAACTGCCGATTAGAGAAGAGTAGGGACTGTTCGAAGAGCCGCCCGTGCTGATCTGTCCGCTGGATTCCATACTGGCAAAGGCGCGGATGCAGTCGCTGTAGCTGTCATCCATCCCGAGGGCGTCATACTCCTTGACCGCCTTGTCCACCGTCGAGAGCTTTTTTAGCGGGAAGTAGACGGACAGGCCGTAGGCGTTGGTCACGCTGCTGCCGGTGCGGTTGTATTTCACGGCGCTCTTCAGCGTCTTGACCAGGTTCTTGCTCTCGGTGGAACCGATCCGCTGGGCGAAGTCTACGAAGTCGATCTGGTCGATTTTGTTGGAACTGGCGAATTCCTTGCTGTTGCCGCGTGCCGTGGAGACCGCCTGATACTCGTTGCCGGTAATCATGTCTTTCAGGTCTTCTGAGAACGCTTTCATTTCGTCGGGAAGCGTCTCGCCCAGCTCCGCCAGGTCGATCACGGAAAGCGTGGTCGGCTGACCGTTGCACTGGCGGTTGCAGGCGGTGATGAAATCATCCACGATCTGGCGTCCGACATCCAGTGTCGGCATGGATGGGTTCTTGGAGAGAGCGGTCAGCCAGTCGGTATAATACCAGCCGATACCCGGCTCGGTCTCTTCGGATGCGACCAGATAGTCGGCATATTCCGAGAGCATGGCGGCGTTTTCCACGGTTGCCATCAGACATGCGTCGAAACCGATGAGGTCGTATTTGATCCCGCTGCTCTTCAGTACGCTGGAGAGCGAGGCAAGCGTCATGGAACCGGACTTTGGATGAGTCTCGTCATAGCCGTATCCGGAGACCGATCCACCGCCGTGATCCCAGAGGATCAGCATGTAGCGGTTGGCCGGATACTGCTCAGTCGCGTAACGGATAAAGCTGAGAAGCGTATTCGGATCCGTCATCGAATTCTTGCCGACGTTTTTGCCCGTGTCGATAAGATAACCATCTTTGATCTGATAGACCTGGTTGATGTCGGTGCGGATCGAACCTGTCTTCCACTGTTTGCAGCCGCCCGTACAGACGATCAGATTCACATTGTCGGAAAGCGTCGCCTGTCCCATTTCGGAAAGGTCGCGGCTGGCCATCGAGGATTTGGACTCCAGGTCGGTCCCGCAGACGTAGACCATGATGGTGATCTGATCGGTCCCGTTGCCTTTGATCGTGGTGAACTTATCCCGTGCGGAAGGATCGGTGTTCCGGTTCAGAGAGCCGGTATTGCTGCTGCCGCTCCAAGTCGTGGTTTCCTGGCTGCTCCAGTTGTTTCCGCCGCCGGACAGAAGGCTGCTGAGCCCGGAAAGCAACCCGCCTGGGGACGAAGAACTGTCGTTTGTGGCGGTTGTAGTCGTTCCGCTGTTCGGTGAAGTGTCGGTGGAAGAATCGCCGCCGCCAAACAGACCTGTGAGTTTGCCGCCGAAGAGGAGGACGACAACCACGACCACGATGATCAGGATGATGCTTTTTTTGCTGCCGCCTGCTCTCGTGCCGGTCGAGCCGGTCTGTTGAGACATGCCGGTCGAGCCGATCTGATGCGATGTGCCGGTCGAACCGACCCGTCGCGGAGCACTGTTTTGAGGGCGTCCGGTCGGATTGCTGCCGCTGCCGACCGGACCTGTGCCCAGTCCCTCGCCCCGGCGGTGAACGCCGGCACCCTGACCGGTGACGTTCTTTTCTCTGCTTCTAGGCTTGTTGTCTGCCATCTTGTTTGCACTCCTTCTGTGAATCAAATAGGGAAGTCGTCGCAGGTATTCTCAAACCGGGGACAGCCCGGCTCATTGACCAAGAAGTTTCAGGAACCGTTTGTCATTCATTTGCTCGTTGGTAAGGTATTCTCCATCCCGGAAGAGAGCATAGGTCGTAACAGGGGTCGGAGCATTTTGTGCTTCCTCCCTGCTGCTGATCCTGATCGAACGGAACCGAATGTTCCTGTCATGCGCCAGTTCTTCCAACATCGGGACGTACTTTGCGTTGAACGGACACTGGTTGGTATAGTACAAGACGAAGCCAGCTTCCTCCGTTTTCGGATGTCTGGCACATTCTTTGAAACGGGGAGGTTGCGCGCCGACGGACAGGGGCAGTGACCATAGTTGAATGCCGTTATCCGACTCGTCGCAGACCGAAAACCCCTTGTAGGCCAGATATTTCGGATCTGCGAGGAAAGGTTTCTTCTTCCGAGAAGAGAGAATACAGAGTCCTTTTTTCCCCTTCTCGGAACTGTCTCTGATGCACGCGCCGAGCAGATCATTCGAGTAGCCGTGGCCTTTCAATGAACCTGAGACCCACAGGCAGTCGATATACATATAACCGTCCGCCGCCAAGGGTACCCAGGCGTATTCGGCAGGGATATACTCGATGAAGCATTTGCCGCGTTCCACGCTTTTGAGGAATACGAGCCCTTCATCGAACCGTTCCGACAGCCAGGCTTTCTTGGAGGATACCTGTATGTCGCTGTTGTTCGAAATGGCGCAGCAGATGTGTTCCCGATCCAGATTGTCTTTGTTGACTTGTATGTAGTCCATAGGGCATCTCAACAGCCATCCGGCACAGCATATGCGGAGTGCGGCGGACCGTTTTTATTCTCCTTTCAGGTTTTTCAGGGCAACCGGATTGTTCGATGTGATGGCAGCGACAGTCTGACAGCCGTCAAGAAGGTCACAGTCGCCGCACGTTTCGAACCCTTTTGCCGAGGCGCAGCGACGGATCTGACATAATCTGTCGCAATAGACTGTCTTCACGCCGTCGACACGGCATCCTTCGCATCGGATCTGCTCCGGCAGGATCAGGGTCTGGTTCCATTCGCTCCATTTCTGCGCGGTCCGTATCCGCAGAGCCTCGTCGTTATTGACTGTCGCCAGGTATGCGTCACACTTTTCACAGTCAAGCCCGCAGAACGCAATCATTTTCTTCATGAGTCATCCTCACATCGGGTTTTATTCGAGACAGGCCAGGAGGGATTCCGCTGCTCTGAAAGCATCCATTCTTCACGGGTCAGACAATTGACATGTCCTTTTCGTACCTCTCCCATCTGCGGGACAGGTACGTTCTCGTTCATCCACTGGTACCGGAAACCGAGCTTCTCCTGCACGCGCTTCGACTTTTCGTTTCCTTCGTAGTAACCGCACCAGACCTGTTCGAGGCACAGATCCTCGAATGCGTGTCGCAACAATTCCCGTGCGGCCTCCGGCACGATGCCGTTACCCCAGTAGGGGACACCGATCCAGTAGCCGAGCTCCGCTTCGCCATCCCTTTCCGCGAGATCACTGTGGAAGTGGAGACTGATGCTCCCAATCGGCCGGTTCGTCGTCTTTAGGACGATCGCATATGTCTCCGGAACAGCCAGCACGTCGCGAATGATCTGACGGCTGTATTCCACATCGGGATGGACAGGCCAGCCGGCGCTGGGTCCTACGCGCGGGTCCCTGGCATACTCGTAACAGTCTTCCGCGTCTTCTTCCATCCAAGGGCGGAGGAGAAGCCGCTCTGTTTTCAGCGGTTTCGCGTCAGTCATTTTCATCCTGCTCTTCAAATCAGTCAGAGGTGGAATGCCGGACCGTTGTCATCTGGTATCAATGATACTACCGTTATCATTATATCACATCATCGCCGACAGTTCAATAAGACAAGCCGAAAATGAAGACCGGTCCGAACGGGCCGTACGGTGCAAACAAAAACAGGCCGGACCAAGCCGGCCTGCCTGGATATTTCGTGTCGGAGTCGGAGTGTGTCAATGCAGGACAAGCATGTAGTAGTGGGCATCGAAGAAGGTTTCCTCTCCCCACTTTTTATATCGCGTCTTTCTGTCTTCACAGAACCCGAATTTACGTAGGAGCGCGATCGAAGCGGCGTTGGCATCCGCAACTTCTACGGTAACGGAAACGCCTCCGGACTTCCTGATCCAGCGGATCAGCGCCTCCAATATTTCCGTTCCGAGCCCGTTCTTCCAGTATTTCCTGGAAACGCAGTATCCGATATCGTAGTTTTTCCCTTCCGGAAAGGCACAGCAGGTGGCGACGGGCGTTCCGTCCTTCTTCATCTCGGCGATCAGATAGTATCCGTCCTGACTGTCGGCCATTTCCGCCAGGCAGGAACGGTATTTTTCGTCGATGTTTTCGAAAGCGGGATCGCTCATGTATTTCCCGTTCTCTCTGTCGCACCACAGGGAAGTGCAAAAGTCCAGATCCTCTCCGCGATAGGAGCGGATCAGCAGTCTGGGCGTTTCCAACGGACGAATGATCTCCATTTTTCCTCCAAAAGTGGCGAAGCCTCCGGCTGGTCCGGCGATCAGGTCAAAGGCTGAACGTGTTCCTGATCATTTCGGCTACGATATCCGGCGCCTTGTCGAAATTCTCGATCCTCAGGTAATTTTCAAACTTGATCTCGCCCTCGTGACTCACACAGCGATGCTTTTCGTCGTCATGGATGAGCCGCTGATTCGACAAGGCGATATCCCGTTTGGATGGTTTGTGTTTCAGACGGTTTTCGGTCGAGTTCCTTTCAAGTCTGATCTCCTGCGGAGCGATCAGCTCGACGTAATAGAACGTCGTCCCGTAAGGTTCGAAAAATGATTTCACATGTTCCAGATACGCCCAGTCCGACGGATCGTCGAAGTCCATCATTAGTGTGAAAATCATTCCTGCGTTCTCGGATGCAGCGAAGTTCCGGAAAATGACATCCCGTATCTCGAAGACCGCCTGAGAGTCGTACCTGCCGAAGATCTCGATCACGGGTTCTATGGTCATATGGTTGTGGAACAGCTTCAGACCGGTGATCTTCATCAGTTCCTGTCCGAGCGTCATTTTTCCGACCGCCGCGTCGCCCAGAATAAAAATGAACTTCATCCGCAACCTCCATGATGACAGCCGGTATGCCGTCGCGTATCGGCTGCTTGTTTACCGTGTTTCCCGATCAGTAACGGTTGTGTACCTTTTCCGCGAAACACATTAGGTCTCTGAACCGGATCTCTTGCCCGTCGTCGAGCACAGCCTTTCCGCTCATTTTCCCGAAGACCTGATGCTGGTCGGACACCAGCAGTTTGAAATCGAGCTTGGCGGACCGGTCAAGGACCGGAAGGAAATCCGCTTCGAATCGTCCGTCGGATGAGGTGAATCTCCAGGGATCCATGTAACCGCTTTCCGGGATGTGGAAGGTCACGTCGTCCAGTTTGTGCACTTTCCCGCCGTAGAAAATGACGTTCTCCGAAGCCGCCTCCGTGTTTCCGAAGCCGTATCCCAGATTGAAGCCGAAAGGCTGGCCGTCGATGTCCGCATTCCCGGACCCCCAGAACCAGGTGTTGTCATAGGTCCAGACGCCCCGCCCCCAGTCCAGTGTGCCGAAATCCTTCGAGGGGTCGAACTCATACCGTACGCCGTCGAATTCCATGTAACCCGACGCGCGCATGCAGTTGATCTTCTGGTTATAGTAGAAGGCGTGTTTTTTGTCCCATGGGGTGGCGATCACCATTGAGTCCATTTCCGGCTGCGACAGGACGATGTCGCAGTCGAAAGGCTTTTCATCGCAGAATCTTGAAAAGTGGCAGGTGATGCGGCGGGTCCCTTGCCCGGCGGCGAACCTCATTTGAAGCCGCTTGTCCCGGTATTCCGTGACGCAGTCAGAGGAGTCCTCGGGAAGTTTAAGCCTGCCCATCGGAAACGCGTTGAGAACGGTTTCCGTGTGTTCCCAGGGCTCGCTCCCGAACCGGAGAAGCGACACGGACTGCAGTCCGATGTACCCGTCGTCGGAAATGGTGAACGCGCCCGCGAAGCTTCCGCTCAGGATCAGATAGTAGTCCCATTCCTTGATCCGCCACTTCGGGGCTTTGATCATGCCGCGCTCGTACCGCTGGACCAGAGATCTAGACCATCCGGGTTCCCGGAGCTCTCCCTGGGCGTCCAGCAGCGGCTGTCTCTTCGTTATCTCGCGATTTCTTTCCACAGTTCGTTTCCTCCGTCGTCGTGTTGCTCTTTCCGGGGGATGCAGCGGGGGCCTGACGGTTTCCCGTACCCGTTATCCTTTTTTCAGGATCTTTATTGTCTCGAACACGCTTCGGTGTTCGACCTTCCTGGGTTCGAATTTAATCAGACTGTATATGATCTGCATGACAATGCCCGATCCGAAGGTGCTGACGATCGTTCCGATACCCACCGGCCCTCCGAGCAGCCATCCGATCAGGAGCACGGTCCCCCATAGAATGATCTGTACAACTCCGATCGGAAGTTTACGGAGGCGTTTCCCCAGCCCGACCAGAAGGGCGTCTCTCGGGCCGCAGCATTGCGCGGCCGACATGTAGAAGAACTGGCCGACGGCCATCAGAGCAAGTCCCGCGATAATGATGATTATCCCGGGGAATATGCCCGTCGTTTTCGGAAAAGGATCGATGTCGTTGAACAGCTGAACAAAGTTGCCGGTCAGGAGTGCGTCAATGATCGTGCCGAAACCGATCTTTTCCTTCAAGAAGATGTCGATGATCAGAATGCTCACGCTCATGGATGTCATAGCAAGACCGTAGTTCAGGGGAGTGTGATAGGAAATGCCCATGCCGAAGCAGTCCCACGGTGCGAGACCGAGATTTGCGCGGATCGTCAGATGAACGCCGAGAGCGAACACAAGCAGCCCGAGCACGATCTTCAGCCAACCGAGTATGACGCTTTTCCGGTCCATTTTGCTCACCCCATCGGTCTCTTTCTGTTCATTCCCCAGGCGAATGCCCGTGCCGTCCTGATGTCTGCATCCATGAAATGACCGCCCGGATTCCACTCCAGTTCCGTGTCGACCCCTTGTTTCTTCAACAGTTCGTGGGCGGTTATGATCCGGTCGCCCATGGTAGCCATCACGGAATTTCTGGCTCTCCCCTCTTTGTCGCCGAGGCTCAGGTACACAGAGCCGGTCTGCGGCTTCCGTTCTTTCATGTAGTCTACAAAGCCGGGGAACCATACGGACGGAGAAGCCGCCGCTACCGCAGTAAACACATCGGTCTGATAGGCGGCCCACAGGGCGAACAGGCCGGCCAGTGAGTACCCCCCGATGATGTAGGTCCTTTCTTCCCGGCCGGAGCAGATCCTCAATACGTCTGTCAGCGTTTTCGCGGCTCCGTCTCCGAAGTTCTCTCTGCCGAAAACGGCCGGAGCTTTCCATGGCGACAGATCGGAATTCCAGTGCTGCACCTTGACCGTGACCAGATAAAAGTCTCTGTCCGTCAGCCTCTGTATTTCAGCGATTTCTGATCCTATGCTCTCGAGATCATGGCCATCGACCATCTGGACCAGGACCGTCGAGGCGTCGGGATCCCCGTATTCGGCTATAACCATTATGAAATCCTCTTTTGATATGATCTCGCTTACTTTCTGAACAAATAGCCTTTTGCGATCGTTCGGCCTTTTGCCGGTTTCGAGGCCTCGTATCGGTTCGACGGCAAGGCACGGATTCGCGGTCGTCAAGACGCTCTCTCGGCTTCCAGATATACCGTAAGAATTTTGGCGCATTCCGCCCGGGTGGCCATGGCTCTCGGCCGCAGGTGACCGAGAGTGTCGCCCTGTAAGATACCGGTCTTCGAAGCCCAGCGCACAGCGTCTTTCGCATAGTCTGCAACTTCCGCTCCGTCCTCGAAAGGCACCTCTCCTGTAGCCATTGCGGGGCTGCCGGCCATACGGTAGAGTATGGTCACCAGATCCTGTCTGGTGATGCTGTCATCCGGATAGAAGCGTCCGTCAGGCTTGCCGAGTACGATCCCCTGTTCCGCAGCCCAGGTCACGGCGCTGCTGTAGTAGGCTCCGTCGTCCACATCGGGGAACGGACAGATCCCTGCGTCAGGTGCTCCTGCCAGGCGGTAGAGCACCGTAACCAAGCTGCCTCGGGTCATCTGGCTGGAGGGGGAGAAATGAGCCGTGTCCATTCCGGTCATGAGCCCGTGTTCGGCCATGTTTTCCACATAGTCGTAATACCAGTCATCCAGCTGAACATCCGCAAACCGGGGAGGCGGAGCTAGGAATCTGTCTTTGAGGAAAACGCTTCGCTCGTCAAGATATTCACGGACGTAGAGGAGATTCTCCTCGAAACCGTCGCCGGCCTGCGCTCCGCCGTAGTAGGAGCGAAATGGCCATACACGGTAATTCATGCGGGCAGAGGCTGCAAGCATCTCATGGTAATCGTCGATCCGGCCGTCATCTGCGACACAGGAGCGGAGCAGGGGAAACAGTTCTTCCGTGTATACCTCCTGGACTCGCTCCCGGAAGTCGGAAAGCGCCAGAAGGCCTTTGCCCAGATTAGTGTTTCCGGCACACAGCTTGCGCGTATTATTGCTCATGGACAGGTCGTAATCCCACATGGGCCCGCAGAAGAAAGAATCGTCCGCGGCGTCTTTGTAGAAAAAGGTGGAGTTGATGAAGCACTCGGAATTGCCGGAAACCTCCATGACGGCGTAACAGCGGACCAGGGATTCAAGATCCATATATTCGGTATAGTGCCTGCCGGTATCGGGATTTGTCCCGCCGTTGAAGACAGCATCCTCGAAGGCTTGATAGAGTTCGGCGATGTAAAGGAGCGCTTCCCGGGACACCGCCTCAGGGGAGTTGACGAAGAGGTAGTCGCCCTGCCTGGTCTGAAACCAGGAGGTCTCCGTTCCGATACGGTAGGCATTTTCCATCTCCAGAAGGTAGCCGCCGGTGATGTCCGCGGGATCAACCAATCCTTCCACGTACTGCATCGGGGTGTCCCACGGAGTGGTATCGAGCACGGTGACAGGGGCGTCGAAATCGTAATCCGGATTGATGTCCTCGATCTCGCTTTCCAGCTCTCTGATTTCCACCCGCCCGGACTTGATCTCTACCTTTTCAATGAGCTGGTAACTGCCCCTGTATTCTCCATCGTACCAGAGATCGGTGTGAACGTACTCCGGCGTATCTGTCAAGCCGATCCCTCTGGACAGGTCGTATACCAGGGAATTGCGAATCAGAGAGGCGTCCAGATAGTTGGCCAGAAGGAGCCAGGTCTTGGCGGCGTTGGATTTGTCCCCCGTTCTCAGCAGATCTGTCTTTTTATCCAGTTTGATCTGATAGGGCCGCTTGGGCTGGGACCAGCTGGTGTTCCCACGTCCGCGGATCTGGGTCAACTTGCCGCTATAGATTGTTTTCCCCGTGGGAGTCAGAAGCACCATGCTGCCCGTGGTTTTGCGCGAATGATCCGGACTGTCCTCGACCCAGTCCCGTCCAGCATTCTCCGGGTCGCTGCTTATCAGAAATATCGCGTCCAGGTTTTCGCTTTTCATCACGGTAAAAGGACAGCATGTACCGTCGGAGGCGGTAAGCACAAGGCTGGCTTCCGTCCCGTCGTTGACGAGAAAGGACGTCAGATCCGCCACGTCACCGGGACGGAAGGGAAGACCATCGGCATTTTCGGCGCTTAGCACAACCTGCTCGTCCTCGAAAAAGAGAGGAACCGAGTCCAGACTCATGGAGGAGGGAAGAAACAGGATTTGTTCATCCTCTGCCGTTTGAGCATCGATGCGGGTCAGCGGGTTTTCGGGATCGGCATAGGTCCAAAGCTGGATGTTCTCAGCATATGTTATGCAGGCAAGGCCGATCGCCAGAAAGGATAGCATTATTGCACACACAACGCTTTTTCTAATGATTATCACGATTCGCTCCCATTTATACGAAATACAGGGCACAGTTCGTTATCGGCTCAATAACAGCGACCGAGGGCTGGTCTCGCTGTCATTTCAGTATTCAAATTCAAACGTTGCCTTCTCAGTCACAAAGTGAAATATCTGCTCGTCTCCGATTCGGAATTCATATTCCGCCTTGCATTCGGCACTTTCATGGATGGTTCGGACCATGCTTCCCTTCACGGGTGCTTTCAGGCCTTTCCCTGAAGATTCCAGAAGACGGGCTTTCAGGGTCTTCTTCCCCTGTCGGATGACGGCTCCGCCGTTCGAGATCTCTGTAGCTTTCGCGCCGAGATAGGTGGCAAAACGGTATTCTTTCCCCTTCCAGTAGACCACGCCAATGATCCCTGTAAAGGAAAAGCCTGGCATCGGGATATCCGCTACAGACAGCATCAGCGATCCTTCTTCGGGAAGAAAGGTGTGTGTCCAGAGGTACTCTTTCGGAAATGAACGCCCCTGATCTCCTTCCCAGTAGCCGTTGTCGTTCTGGAAACGGTATTTCTCGCCGTTTACCGTCAGGACTCCGGTCACCGTATGCCTCATACTTCCGACCATATGACGGCATTCCATGCGGGGCACGAGAGCGAAAGGACCCATGATATCGTATTTCAGCTTCGTTATGGGACCGAATGACAGCTTCCCATGGATCTGCAGCTGCTCGGAATCAACGTCGACTTTCATGCCGTCGCGGTCAAAAACGCTTTTCCCGATTCTGATGAGATTTCCCTTGTGGTAGTACTCTTCAAGGGGATATTCCACGGACCAGGACTTCTTTTCTGTAATCACCTGAACGGAGCAGCTGCGTTTTTTGCCGGTCCCGTGAGTGACAGCTATCAGCGCGATCGTCTGCGTGGGTGACTGACATTTATAGTAATAGCCAAAGAAGTATTCGTCCATGATTCGTTCCTCTATTTTTCTCTTTCTTTTGAAGGGCTAGGGGTGACACAGTTTACAGAGCCTTAGTGTTGATTCCTGCATAGCCCTTGAAGGCAGAATCATTATGGCAGTTCTCTATCATTGAAATATCTTCCGATTGCTGGAGATAACAGGCGTTTCTCTAACTACAGTTATTCTCCGCCTCAGCAGCTCCTGAATGCTGTTATCGTTTTTTCTTGGTTATTCGACTGTTCGCCGCATCCAGAAAGCGGCGAAGCATATCGTTGGACATAAGTTGTTCATGCAGGCGCTCGGGAAAGTTGCTGGAAAACTGTTCCAGCGAACACCCTGCGTAGAAATCTTTGGGAAGTTCCTTCACATATTCACCGCCGCCGTAACTGCCTGCGGAACTCCCCGGGGTAAAGCAGTTGTAGTGAATGTCCGGAGCGCCCTTCGTGTGAAAGCGCAGCGTTATGATGTCATGCTCATAATGATTCCCGATATCATCCTCAGCCAGAGGTATGTCACAGTGAAGGAATTTTAACCCTTTCTCCTGTGCAAATGTCTCGGCGAACGTGTTGTACTCGCCGCGTATAAGGATTTTGTTTTTTCGCAATTTTTTATCGAGTTCCGGCGTCGTGGCGATTGATTCCACCGTCCTGCTGAGGATAAGGCAGTCTATATTCGGAAAAGCCTCCAGATATCCCTCTCCGAGACCGGTTATGCCTTCCTTGACGCTTAGCGTGTCATATTCAATCTGCCAGTCTCTTCCTCCGGTCGGCCAGACCTCGGTATCTTCTTTGCAGAGAAGACCTTCGCCTTCCACTTCAAGCAGGCCGCTGTAATGGTTTATGTAGATCGTCTTTTCATTTTGTTTTGAAAAGTACATCGCTGTTCACCTCGCCAAAACGGAATATGTCAATCCAGCCGTTTCTTTATTTCTTGCTTGACTTTTGCCAGGTCGCTGCAGGTAAGGAGCGGGATAAGAGCGTCGATCTCGTCGATTT
>JAEEGL010176656.1_pt1 | contig 14759 bp, 15 predicted proteins | sample 9134231 | NCBI WGS metagenome assembly JAEEGL01 (sample SAMN16246548, study PRJNA631951) | gut metagenome | biome: gut microbiome; feature: rumen; material: fiber-attached | host: Bos | place: Iran: Karaj | collected 2018-10 | reverse complement strand
GGAGGTATTAGGTGGAATTCCTAATAATTCTTATTGTGATAATGGTATTAATCATTATTATCAATAAGAATAACTATCGTTAGATAGTCTCATAACTAATTTTTGTTTCCTCTAAAATGAGAAAAGGGATGATTGCAGTCATCCCTTTTCGCTTTTTCATAACTAATTGTTGTCCCTCAAGACACTTATAGTATAACATATTTTTATGATAATTCAAGATTCATTCAGTGGACTAGTTTTTTTACATTATCGTTTGACTAAAAGAGTAACACTCTCTGTATGAACAGTGTTAGGAAACATGTCAAAAACAGAAATAGATTTAATATCATATGAATCTTTTAAGATCTCTAAATCCTTAGCTAATGTAGCTGGATTACATGATACATAAACTATTCTATTGATATTAGTTTTTAAAATTGTATTTATAAATTCTTTTCCTAATCCTGTTCTTGGTGGATCAACAACTATAGAATCAAATTGCTTTTCATTTAATATTTCAGGTAATAATTTATTTATATCACCTTGTAAGAATGAAGCATTTTTTATTTTATTTATTTTAGCATTTAAATTAGCTTGAGTTACTGAATCCTTATTATATTCAATACCAATAACCTCTTTTGCCCTTTTGGCTATATAAAGTCCTATTGCGCCAACACCACAATATGCATCAAGAACTACTTCCTTTCCTGATAGCTTTAAATTCTTTAAAATAGCTTCAAATAAATTTCCAACTTGATAACTATTTAATTGGAAGAATGTAGTTGGCGTAAGTGAATATTTAATATTATTAACTGTATATAATAAATATTCATCACCTTCTAATAAATTAGATTTATCACCATATATAACATTTCTTTTATTTTCATAATTTAGATTTTCATATACGGATTTAACATTATCTAATTTAATAACTTCTTTAGCTAATTCTTTTATCTTATCATCCTTTTGATAACATACAAAGCATACTAAAGCTTCCTTCTTTTCATTTACTCTAATAGTTAAATATTTTAATGTACCAGTCTTAGTTTTATAATCATAAGATGTTATTTTTAGCTTAGAAGCTATTTCTAATATTTTAGTATTTAGCTCATTAATAACCTCATCATTTACTAAACAGTTATCAACAGGTATAGAAATATTAGAATTTTCCTTTATCATAAATGTTTGAAATTTATCGTTATTATTGGCAACAATCATCTGACTCTTATTTCTATAGCCAAAGCTTTTTGATGGCATAGTTTGTCTTATTTCAAATGCTCTATAATTAATTGTTGTATATCTTGATAATGCCTCAATTACTAAATCTCTTTTTATTTTAAGCATTTCTTCATATTTTATATGCATTGTGTTACATGCACCACAATCCTCATAATATTTACAAAGAGGAGTTTGTCTTGCATCTGACTTTTTTTCAAAAGATTCAATTTTAGCATATGCCATCTTATTTTCTAATTTAGTTATAGTTACACATACTCTATCGCCCGGAATAGCATTAGGCACAAAAATAGCTAGTCTATTATAATAGCCAATACCTTCTCCATTTATTCCTATTCTTTTTATATCTAAATAAATCTTATCATTTTCCTTCATTTTAAATCCTTTCTAGGTTAATAAATCATAACCTATATATGGCTTATTCTTTTCTCTTTTAGAATAATAATATTCCAAATCTTTAATAACATCTTCCTTGTTATATATAACATTTTCATGGCTAGTTAAAATATATTTAAAATCTAATGATTTGAGTAATTTAATTTCATCATACAAAAGTGAAACATTTAAGCCATATCTATTACCATCTAATGAATCACCAATTAATAAATATTTTTTATTAACACCCGCACATAAACTTCCTTTGGCATGACTATTAGGAATATGAATTATTTTTAAATTAATGCCATCATTAATTTCAAAAATATCATTTATAACATTGCCATAGCCTAATATTTTAAATGTATAATCACCAATATACAATTCATCATCCAAAAAATATTTCATATTATCCATATGATCAGTGTGAAAATGTGATATTATTATACATCTATTTTCTATATTCTTTATTAAATCTCTTGATGCTTTATTTGAGCCAACATCAAATATATAATTTTTATTATTCCCTTTAATAACAAAAACCTTAGCTGAAAGAGGATTATCACTAGCTTCTAAAAAACTAATATATTCATTTATATTAACCATTAAAAAATCCTCCTTATAAATCATTAAGCACTCTTAAAACCTAAATCCCTGAAATACAAAACTAGTGGATTTATAGTATCATTTTTAATATCTGAGCTTTCCACAATTGATAATTCTGTTAAATTATCATTTATGGTAGCTATTAAAGTAGTTGTGACAAAAATTCTAACTGGAGTCTTATTACCCCAAATAGCCTTAAGAAATGATGTTTCATATGAAAAGACATATATTGTTCTACTTCCTTCTACAAATTTCTTTTCATAATATTCTTCCACTTTATTATTCATTAAAAAAGTTCTAAATGATTGACGCACATCTAGTCTTTTATCTATTTTTAATTTAATCTCTCTCATATTTTCCTACATTTGAAATATTCAAATTTCGCATTACCTTTCTTTAAACCTTTAGCATAAATTCCATATTTACCACCAATCCATCTACCTGGAGTAGCTATAAATTCAAAGTTTAAATAATTACCATTAAAGCCTAAATAATATTTATTTGGCTCATTATATTTTAAATTAAATATAATTTCATTTGAATCATATATTTCATCATATATAATTTCATCATCTTCATTATCAAAGCTACCTTTTTTAATAATTATATGATTTATATTATCTATTCTTTTAACTAAAATATAGGCATAGCAAAAACCCATATAGCATAAGCCTGTCTCATCACCACCCTCTAAATAAAGATAAGCCTTAGTCTTTATTTCAAAGGATGGATATAATATTTTAGTTAATAATGAATTAGGTAGCATATTTAATGGTTTAATATCACCGTTTATAGCATTTAATATAATGCCATTATCAAATTTAAAAAAATTAAGCTTTATATTGGCAGGACACTGCCACATTAAAGATAATTTATTTTCCTTAAAATCATCAGAATCCATAATCTTATAATCTGATTTTTTATCAATAATATATGGATATTTTTCAACTGCTGTTCCAGCAAGAAGTCTATCCTTTACTCTTCCACAAATAGGCCAATCATCAATCCATTCGGCAGGCTCTAGGCAAATTGTTCTACCATAGGCTTTTTTATCACTAAAATGAATAAATGCCCATTTATCATCTGGTAAATCAATTAAAGCTCCTTGGTGAGGTCCATTAATGCTAGAATCATTTTGCATTAAGATTATTTTCATCTCATATGGCCCATATATATTTTTACTTCTTAATGCAATTTGCCAGCCAGTTTTAACAGATCCACATGGTGCTAAAATATAAAAATAATCATTTCTATAATAGAATTTAGGTCCTTCTACAGTAGGAGCTACATTATGTCCATCAAATACTACTTTATAATCTGTTAATTTATTTTTTAAATCTGGTGATACTTCATAAATAGCTAAAAGTGAATTAAAACCAATTCTAGATTTAACAAAGCCAACAACTAAATAGCACTTATCACCAACCCAAATTGGACATGGATCTTCGATTCCTTTTGCATCTATTAAGCACCAAGGCTCACTCCATTTACCTTCAATGTCAGTAGTTTCATATACATAAATACCTTCATCAGGAAATGGAACAACCGCATAATACTTTCCATTATGATATCTAAGTGATGGAGCCCATACTCCATGACCATGACAAACCTTGTCAAATTTTTTAAATGGAAGCTTATCAGCTATATATGAAATTAATTTCCAATCAACCAAGTTTTCACTTTTTAAAATAGGAAGTACAGGTGTATGGTTAAAGCTTGAGGCAATCATATAATAATAGCCCTCTACTCTAATCACATCTGGATCACTATAATCACTTAAAATTATTGGATTTTTATATTCCATCTTACTCCTCCATATTTAGGACTAAAAGTCACTGAAAAAAATCAGTGACTTATTTTTTTATAATTCTTAAGATATCATTATATGTTACATATACAAGCAGTAACATTAATAATATGAAAAATACCATATTTATAGCATTTTCGACCTTTTTAGAGACTTTCTTTTTAGTTATAGCCTCTATTATTAAAAACAATATTCTACCGCCATCTAAGGCTGGAATTGGAAGTAAATTAACTATACCAATATTTACTGATAACATACACATAAATGCTAAAAGTGGTAATATACCAGCACCTACATAGCCTTTAATCATATCAAATATACCAACTACACTTGATAGATTAGATGCATCTACCTGTCTTACATCTGATGGGAATAATAATATCTTTAATGTCTTAAAAATCATTGAAAAATCATTCCAGAATCTTTGGAAGGCTTCCTTTATAGATCCTCCAAAATCAAAATGATATTCAGGTGATATTCCTACATAATGTAAAACCGGCGTTATATTTTGGCTAGATAATAATTCATCTGTATAAGGTGATATTGTTTTTGAATCAGCATAATCGACTAAAACATAAGTATTATCTGTTGTTTTATGATAATATTTAAATTTAACGTCTGGTGAACCTTTACCAATATTATTTTTAGTTAAATATGCTAAATAAGCCCAGCCTGATAACTGTTTACCATTAACATCAACAACTTCATTTAGACTATATTCGACATTATCAATTGAAACACCAACGATATAATCATTTTTAGATAATGGATTTTTAACTTCAGTAGAATCCTTATAATGAGGATTTGGATTACCAATTTCTAATCCTTCCACCTCAGTTCCAGGAATTAATGATAACTTTAAATTATCTATGCCAAAATTTGTTACACCATAATAATTAAATCCAATTACTGAATCTAAATCATATTCTAAAATTTGAGAATTTCTATCAATTTGAAATTTAAATGATAATTCATAATTGTTGTAACCTTCAGCTAAAATATTTTGAATGTCATACCAGCTATTAACATCCTTATTGTTTATTTTTAATATTTTATCTCCTGGCATTAAAACATTATAGGCTGGCTCTCCTTCTGTAGTAGCACCTAAGACTGAAGAATTATAATTTGGACATCCTGTAGAAAATGCTACAATTAAAGCTATGATAATTGCTAAAATCATATTCATCATAGGTCCAGCAAATAATGTTAAGAATCTATCAAATTTAGATTTTGAGTCGAAACATCTATCATATGGAGTAATTTGCATACGTTCGTTCTTTTCAAAAACAAAATATGCATCATTTTTTACTGTATAATATTTTTCCCCTAAATTATCCTCTAAGGTAATATGAAGCTCATTATTATCCTTACCAAATAAGTCTACATCTATTACCTTACCTCTAATATCACACTCTTTATTATCATCTAGGATTATTTCAAATATTTCCTTTTCATCATTTAAATTAATACCTATTTCCATATCTGGCTTAATTAGCTCATTTAATGTACCATCAGCCATAGATACAAATCCACCAATAGGTATAGCTCTAATATTAAATGCTGTCTCACCAAATTGATGATGATAAATTACAGGTCCAAAGCCAATTGAAAAATCATGACATAATATTCCACATCTTTTAGCAAATATTAAATGTCCTAATTCATGAACTGTAATTATAACACCAATAACTAGAATAAAGGCAATAACTGAAACGATAATAAGTGGCGCACCAGTTAATGCAAAAATCATCTTGATCCTCCATAAATCTTATCTATTTCATCCATAATATTTCTACTTACAGTTAAAATATTATCTAGGTTATATTCTAATTTTTCATATTTAGAATCACTAATATATGAATATATTATTTTTTCTATATCTAAAAATTCAATTTTATCATTTAAGAATAATCTAACCGCAGCCTCATTTGAAGCATTTAATACGGCAAGATATACTCCACCCTTTTTAGCTGCCATATAAGCATATGATAAGCATGGATATCTATCAAATGATAATTCCTTAAAATCTAGGCTCAAGCCTATTAAATCTAGATAGCTAGATTCTAAATTATTATGTGATGGATAACGTAGAGCATATGAAATTGGGTTATGCATATCGCTTGTCCCAATTAATGCCTTGATTGAGCCATCATTAAATTCAACAAGTGAATGAACTATACTTTGCTTATGTAGGATTGTTGAAATCTTTTCATATGGCATATCAAATAAATAATGTGCTTCAATTACCTCAAAGCCCTTATTCATCATAGTAGCTGAATCAATAGTGATTTTAGCTCCCATACTCCAATTTGGATGTTTTAAAGCATCATTTTTTGTAACACCAATAAGTTCTTCTCTAGTTTTATCTCTAAATGAACCACCTGATGCTGTTATAATTAATCTTTTAACATCTGATTTAACTTCACCTTGAAGACATTGTAAAATAGCTGAATGTTCAGAATCAATCGGAATTAAATCTACACCATTTTCTTTTACTAAGGCTTTAATTAAATCTCCTGCAACAACAAGTGTTTCTTTATTTGCCAAGCAGATTTCTTTTTTTGCCTTAATAGCATAAATAGTAGGTAATAAACCAGCAATACCTACTAATGCATTTACAAATGTTTCACTTTCATATTTATGATATGAAGCAACCTCATTTAAGCCCTCATCACCATATACGCATTTAGGGTTATATTCTAGATTCATAATATCTTCTTTTTTTCTAAAGCATACAATTTCAGGCTTAAATTCTAATATTAATTTTTTAGCTAAATCTAGGTCATGACCAACAGACATACCAACTACTCTAAATTCATTTGGATTATTCCTTACGATATCTAATGTTTGAGTACCAATTGAGCCTGAAGCACCTACAACATATAAATTTTTCATATTATTATCCTAAATATGGGAATGAAATAGCGATTAACTGAACAATTGCAACTAAGACTGCTGATGAAAATAAGGTAGAATCAAATCTATCTAATATTCCACCATGTCCTGGGAATATATCAGAATAATCCTTTATTCCATAAGTTCTTTTTAATTTTGAAGCAACTAAATCTCCAATTTGTGAGCATACACTCATAAAGAATGTAGCAAGTAACATAACAATTACAATTCTTGTACTATCGTATACATAAGATTCTTCTGCTACTCCATCAAAGAACTCAATAACAGCTCCACCATGGAAATATGGTGAAATATAGTGATATAAATATAAGAATAAAAATCCGATTACTACAGCTACTGCTGTACCACCAATAGCACCCTCCCAAGTCTTTTTAGGAGAAACTATTGGAGCCATCTTATGCTTACCAAAGCGTAGTCCAAATACTAATGCAAATATATCAGTTGATGTTGTTACAAATAAAACATAAACAATAAATCTTACACCATAAGATCTTAAGATTGTAAAAGCACCAAAGGTAATTGACATATAAAGTATTTGAGCAAAGCATTCAAATGCTTCCCTAGTATCAAAATTCTTAACTACTAGCATACAAAATGTAATTATTACAAATACTGTAACTAAAACCATATATAAATCAATTTCATATGGTGTTTTATCTAAAAATCGGCACACTAAAGTATCAGCAACACCAGGAAATAATCTTCTATAGGAATCAACAATAGCAAAATACATGATAAGTGTTAAAACAGTTGAGCATATTTTCATTCCTAGTGGAATTTTACCTTTTTTATCAAACATATTTAATAATTCTACAGAACCACAAATTAAACACAATATTACTATAAGTTCAAATACTGTCTTTAATTCGGGTACGATTACTGCTGGCACTAAAATTAGCGCTAATATTATACCTGTAAATATTCTTTTTTTCATTTTTGATTACCCCTTACATAAATGAAAAATTACTCCATAATTATAGCATTATATATAAAAAAAATCTAGCAAATACGTATTTGCTAGATAATTTAATTAAATTGACATAAGCTCTTTAGATTTTTCAGCAGTAAGCTTTTCTAATTCAGCAATCTTTTTATCTGTTAGAGTTTGAGCATCTTCTAAAGATGCTTTTTCATCATCCTCAGGTAAAGCAAGCTTTTTGATATCATCATTTAAGTCTCTTCTTAAATTTCTAATAGCTACCTTAGCTTGTTCTTCCATCTTGCCTACTAATTTAACTAATTCTTTTCTTCTTTCTTCTGTCATCTTTGGAAGTATTAATCTAATACCATTTCCATCATTTTGAGGAGTTAATCCTAAAGGAGATGAGAAAATTGCTTTTTCAATATCCTTTACAGAAGACTTATCATAAGGCTTAATATAAATTTGGTTAGCTTCAGGAATAGTAATTGATGAAACCTGCTTAACTGGTGTTGGAACACCATAATAATCAATCATAATTGAGTCTAATAAAGATGCGTTAGCTCTACCAGTTCTAACTGTTGTTAATTCTGTTTTATAGTTAGCGATAGTCTTATCCATCTTTTCTTCAACTTCAAGTAATGTCATTTCTAATTCTTCCATATTAACCTCCTATTCAACCTTTACTAAAGTTCCAATTTTTTCGCCTTTTACAGCTCTTGTGATATTACCTTCAACATTCATATTGAATACGATAATACCCATTTTATTATCTTTACATAATGAAGCTGCAGTAGCATCCATTACCTTTAAATTCTTTGATAGAATTTCTTCAAATGTTAATTCAGTATACATCTTAGCATCCTTATTATATTTAGGATCAGAATCATATACACCATCAACATTATTCTTTGCCATCATAACAATTTCAGCACCAATTTCAGTACCTCTTAAAACACAAGCTGTATCTGTAGAAAAATATGGTGAGCCTAAGCCTCCAACAAAGATACATACTCTGCCTTTTTCTAAATGTCTAATAGCTCTTCTTCTAATATATGGTTCAGCAACCTGATTAATAGGTAGGGCTGTCATAGCACGTGTAGGAACTCCTAAATGCTCTAAAGCATCTTGAACAGCTAAACCATTCATGATAGTAGCAAGCATACCCATATAGTCTGCTTGGCTTCTATCCATACCTAGTTCCTCACCAGTTTTACCACGCCATAGGTTTCCACCACCTACTACGATACCAATTTCAACACCCAAGTCATGAGCTTCTTTGATTTGAGCTGCAATCTTATTTACTGTCTTTGGGTCGATACCATATTCAGTTTGACCCTTTAATGCTTCACCTGATAATTTTAATAAAACACGTTTATACATCAGTAAATCCTCCTTAAATTTAAATTAAAAGAGGCAAAAAAGCCTCTTCAAATTACTTATTAAAAGCGGCAGATTGAGCTGCTACCTCAGCTGCGAAATCATTAACTTGCTTTTCAATACCTTCGCCAACTTCAAGACGAACGAAACAAGCAACTGATGACTTAGCACCATTAACATATGCTTCAACAGTTTGATCTGGATTCTTAACGAATGCTTGTGATAATAAGCAAATTTCCTTTAATTGCTTATCTAATCTACCTGGAACGATTCTAGTTTCGATGATATTCTCAGGCTTTGGTTTAGCAGAAGTTGCGTTTTCATTTAAAGCAGCAGCTAAAATGATTTCCTTTTCCTTTGCTATAACTTCAGCTGGAATATCTTGGTTAGATACATACTTAGGAGCTAAAGCTGCAACATGCATAGCAACATCCTTTGCAACTACTTCATCATTACCATTTAATAAAACAACAGTAACGATTCTTCCACCCATATGCTTATAAGCACCGAATACTTGGCTATCAGTCTTAGTTAAAACTTGAACTCTTCTTAAAGAAATCTTTTCACCGATAACACCAGAAGCTTCTAAGATAATAGTTGCTAAAGTCTTTCCACCTTCAACTACTTCTAATGCTTCTTCAGTATTTGTAGCATTTGATGCTAAAATGATATTTCCTACTTGTTCAACTAATGCTGTGAATTTAGCATTTTGAGCAACGAAATCTGTTTGTGAGTTTAATTCGAATAAAACACACTTATTACCTGAAATTGCATAAGAGCATAAACCTTCAGCAGCAACAACGCCTGCCTTCTTTTCTGCTTTAGCGATTCCACGTTCACGAAGCCATGTTACAGCTTCTTCCATGTTACCATCTGTAGCTGTTAATGCCTTTTTGCAATCTAACATACCAGCAGATGTCATTTCACGTAATTCTTTTACCATTTGTGCAGTAATGTTTGCCATAATTGTTCTCCTTAATATTAGTTAGCTGCTTCTTCAGCTGCTTTTTCTTCTACTACTTCTTTAGCTTTTCTAGTCTTCTTAGGAGCTGCCTTTTCTACTGGCTTAGCATCTTCCTTAGCTGCTTCTTCGTTGATGTTTACTTCTTCGTTTTCTTCGAATCTTTCAACAACACCACCGTTAGCTTCGATAATAGCATTACCCATTACATATGTAACTAACTTAACTGCTCTGATTGCATCATCATTTGCAGGAATTACATAGTCAACATCATCTGGGTCGCAGTTTGTATCAACGATACCAAATACAGGAATGTTTAACTTTCTAGCTTCTAAGATTGCATTGTGTTCCTTACGAGGGTCAATAATGAATAAAGCATCAGGAAGCTTCTTCATTTCCTTAATACCGCCTAAGAACTTTTCTAATCTGTCTCTTTCAGAAACTAAATTAGCAACTTCCTTCTTAGTTAATTTAGCGAAATCGCCATCTTCTTCCATCTTATATAAATCTTGTAATCTCTTAATTCTCTTTCTGATTGTCTTGAAGTTAGTTAAAGTACCACCTAACCATCTTTGATTTACATAATAAGAATCTGTTCTTTCTGCTTCTTCCTTAACAGCTTCTTGAGCTTGCTTCTTTGTACCAACAAAAAGAACCTTTCCACCATCTTTAACGATGTTTAATAATGCAACATATGCATCCTCGATTTGCTTTGCAGTTTTTTGTAAATCGATAATATAGATTCCATTTCTAGCTGTGAAGATATACTTAGCCATCTTTGGATTCCATCTACGAGTAGTATGTCCAAAATGAACACCTGACTCTAATAATTGTTTCATTGAAACTACTGATTCAGACATTTTTTAATTTTCCTCCATATTTTATTTTTGTTATGTCCTCTGCCTTCTTCAACGCTCGCCCCCATCAATTTAACTTGCACACGATGACAAGCTCCAAAGACATGTGTATTTTGTGCCTTATAAATAATACCATATTAATTTTTAATATGCAAATAAAATTTAATTAAAAAATAAAAAAACCTCAAGTTTTTAAAAACTCGAGGTTAAATATTATATATTTAAGCTTTTACAATATATGAATTTTCAAATGCAATTGCAGTTGTTAAATCATTTAATCCTTCAAAGCTTGCTGAAGTATCCTTATAGATTTCAGCGTATAGAGGAAGCATCATATATACATCAAGTACAGTAGAACCTGATCTAACATGTGTAACCTTTGCTGGAACATAAATTGTAGATATTTTATAACCTGTTTGACCAGCCTTAATACTATCTACTACTTCACTTGAAATAGTTACATTATATTGAAGTGAATTAGCATTTACCTTTTCTAAGCCAAATGATTCAGCCTTCATTATTTCATCCTTATAGAATGTTGAGCTAACTGCTGATACCTCATCTGAAGTAATTGTGCTTTCAAATCTTAATAAAAGAACAGTGAAATAATCAATTTGAGTGTTAATCTCTTTAACCTTTTCATCAATTGCTGTTGTATAGACGAATAAAGTTGCATTCTTATTTTCAGCTGTCTTTATTGTGTAATATTCATTAGCATTTGAATCATATTCATTTATTGTGCTACCACTATCAACTGTATCTAATTTAAATAAAGTTCTTAAATCAGCTGATGGGTTATCTGTTCTTTTTGAATTATCTTGAGCATTGTTACAAGAAGTTAATCCTAATAACAAAACACAAGCTATTATAGCGAATAATTTTTTCATTATATCTACTCCATTTCTAAACAAAAAAATTATATCAAAATAACATATTTATTACAAGTTATTTTTTATCTTCTTTTTTAGCTCTACTAAAGGCTTTATTATATTCTTCTGCCATTTTTTCAAATGATACGTGAGTATAAATTTGGGTAGTAGATAGGTTTTCATGTCCAAGTAATTCTTGAACACTTCTTAAATCCATACCCTTATTTAATAATTTAGTCGCAAAGCTATGACGAAGCATATGTGGTGAAATATGATAATATTCTCCACATTGTGAAACTAAATTTTCTAGTATTTTTCTTACTCCAACTCTAGTTAATCTAGTACCATTTTTATTTAAAAATAAGGCTCTATTTGTAAAATCCTTTGAATTAAATAATAAATCATTTCTAAATGTTGAAATATAATGCTTAAGACAATCAGCTAAATCATTAGAGAAGATAACAATTCTTGTTTTATCCCCCTTACCATGAACATTAATTGTTCTATCTAAAAAATCTAAGTCCTTAACATCTAGACTGCAAAGTTCTGATACTCTTAGTCCACAAAAGTATAATGTACCTAAGATACAGTAATTTCTATAGCCTAGCTTATCATCTAAATCACATATTTCAAATAATCTATTAATTTCATTATCATCTAAAATTTGAGGAAGCTTCTTTTTAACCTTTGGTGCATCTACAGAATCAAAATAATTGACCTTAATTATATCTTCCTTTAACAAATATTCATAAAAGGTATGAAGACTTGATAAATGTCTTCTTATTGTTGTTGAAGCAAAATCCTTTTTAGATAAATAAGAAATATAATTCTTCGATGTTCTACTTGAAATTCTAAGTAAATTTGGAGCCATATGCTCTGATATAATAAAATCCTTAAAATCTAGGACATCCTTTTTATATCCTTCGATAGTATTATTAGAATAATTTTTGATGGCAGCTAAATAATTTATAAATTCATTAATTAATTCATCATCAGTCATTTATCTTATTTAAAGCCTCCTTCATATCTGCTAGGGCTCTATTTGCATATAGCATCTTTCTTTCCTTCTTGCCATGCTTAAAGCCTAATTCTCTTAAAATACCAAAATTAGCATTCATTGGCTGGAAGCCATCAGCTGATGCATTACAAATATATAGTGACATTGAGCCCATAATAGTTGTATCAGGTAAAACTATTAATTCTTTATTCTGCAAATATCTATCCATATTTATAGCTGCATAAATACCTGATGCGGCAGATTCTACGTATCCTTCAACTCCAGATATTTGTCCAGCAAAAAAGATATTTGGATATTTTTTAGTCTGATATGTTGGATTTAAAATTTTAGGTGCATTGATATATGTATTTTTATGCATTCTTCCATATTTTGCAAATCTAGCATTTTCTAAACCTGGTATCATTTGAAATACTCTTTTTTGCTCAGGGAAGGTTAAATGTGTTTGAAAGCCTACAATGTTATACATTGTTTTTGCAGCATCATCCTGTCTTAATTGAACTACAGCATATGGAGTTATCCCATCTGGAGTTCTAAGTCCTACAGGCTTCATAGGTCCAAAGGTTAATGTTTGAGGACCACGCTTTGCCATAATTTCAACTGGCATACAGCCTTCAAATACTTTTATTTCAAAATCCTTTGTTTCTACTCCTTCAGCATTAATTAGGGCATCATAGAATTTATCAAATTCTTCTTTAGTAAAAGGACAATTATAGTATGACGCTACACCCTTATCATATCTTGATTTTAAATATACCTTATCATAGTTAATTGAATCAGCATAAATAATTGGTGCTTGTGCATCAAAAAAATAAAAGTCATCAGCATCAAATAATTCCTTTATTTGTTCACATAAAGGATCTGATGTCAACGGTCCTGTTGCTATTATAGTTGGTTTATTTATATCAATTTTAGAAATTTCTTCATTAATAACCTTGATATTTGGAAAGCTTTTTATGTAATCAGTTACGTAATTTGTATAGCCTTCTCTATCAACAGCTAAGGCTCCACCTGCTTCTACTGAATTAGCTCTTGCAGCCTTAATGATAATTGAATCTAGCATCTCCATTTCCTTTTTTAAAATACCACAGGCATTTTCTAATGAGTCACTTCTTAAGGAATTAGAGCATACTAGCTCTGCAAATTTATCAGTTTTATGAGCCGGAGTCATCTTGACTGGTCTCATTTCATATAAATTGATATTATATCCTTTTTTTGCTAAATAGGCTGCACTTTCGCATCCTGCAAGTCCAGCCCCAATAATGTTAATTTCCATTTAAACTTCCTACTTATAAATTACAAAATCTTCTATATCAATTCTTGTATTGTGCTCTTTAATTTCTTCTGGATAGCCAACAGGAATTAAGGCAGACACAACATAATCAGCTGGAATTGATAAAACAGCTTTAATTATAGCCTCATCAAATGAGCAAACCATACAGCTACCTAAATTTAGAGCTGTTGCGGCAAGCATCATATGAGTTGCAACAATAGCACAGTCTATATCTCCATGCTCTTTTTCATCTATTGCTCTTTTATATGAAATAGATTTATCATAGCAAATAATAAATAATGTTTTAGCATTAAATGTATATCTTGGATTAATTTTAGAAAGTAATGCTTCATTTTCAACAACATAGATTCTTTGAGGCTGAATGTTTTTAGCTGTTGGTGCTAAATTTGCAGCCTTAAGTATTTCTTCTACATCCTCTGTTGAAATTTTATCCTCTTTAAAATTTCTACAAGAAAATCTTTCATTTATGCAATCATAAAAGCTTTTATTACTATCCTTTAAAGTCATATTATTTTTCCTCCATAAATAAATCTATTTTTAATTCT
>JAEEGL015078110.1_pt1 | contig 14760 bp, 12 predicted proteins | sample 9134231 | NCBI WGS metagenome assembly JAEEGL01 (sample SAMN16246548, study PRJNA631951) | gut metagenome | biome: gut microbiome; feature: rumen; material: fiber-attached | host: Bos | place: Iran: Karaj | collected 2018-10 | reverse complement strand
CAATTGAATAACTATAAATACCACTTTTCTTTAAATAATCATCAAAGAATTTATCTAAATATATACTTTCCATAAATTGATAAAATATATCAGTAAAATCATCCATACTAAGTATTGAATAATTCTCAGTTTTATAATCAACATCATCTGGATATAATCTTTCTACTCCATAAGCAACTTGATTCATATATGATAAATGAAATTGCTTGTCTTCAATAAACTTTTCTAACATTTCATCTTCTAATTTAACTAACTTTCTACTAAATTTCTTAGCATATTTATTACTACCAAAGATATCTTTTTTCTTTAGACAAAGATCTTTATCATATACCAATGAAATAGCTTCATATATATTTCCAATATAATTACATAAAGCTATTTTTTCATCTGGATTATTACAATCCTTTAATAATGATTTGGCTGTTTGAATCCTTCTATATAAATTTTTCTTCTTATTATTAATCTCTATCATAGTTACTCCTCGTTGAGATATTATATCACAATAATAAAAAAAGACAATTAAATTGTCTCTTTTACTATATTCATACCTTTCTTTATATCTTTCTTAAAGAAATGATAAGTACATCTAATAAATAAATATATAGGTAAAGCTATAATGATTCCCCAAATACCAGCAACTGTACCACCAATAGATACAACCATGATAGTAATTAATGGATTAACGTTATTAGTCTTACCATATATTTTAGGACTAATTACATAACCATCTAATTGAGGGAATATCATACATATAATAATTGTTGCGATAAGTAATGGTACTGATACAACACTTGCTAATATAATAGCAATAATATTAGTAATTAAACCTCCAAAATATGGAATTACTGTTGTAATACAAGCAAGTACTCCAAGTAATAACCAGTTAGGATGTCCTACTACTAAGAATAGAATGCTATATTCAAAGAATTGAATAATCATAAACATTACTAATCCTTTTAAATAATTACCTAATTCTACATCCAATGTTTTGAAATATTTGAATGCCCTCTTACTAATACTTAATAATATATCTTTGAACCCTTTTCTAATTTTATCCATATCAATTAAGAAATAAACAAATCCAACAAAGCCTACTATTAATTGCCCAATAAAACCAAGTGACTTATTAATAACATCAAAAGCGGTACTTGATACAATTCCACCCAATTCTTTTCCAAAATCACTAATGTAATCGATAAGTTTAATTTCAAAACTACCAAAACTAACATTAAAATCATTATCAAAATTATTAAGTACCTTAGATACCATATCTACAAGTAATATTACTTGATCATATAGCAAAGGTAATATTAGTACTAATAAACCTACTAATATTAATAGTATTACTATTATCACTCCAAGAACAGCTAACCATCTACGTACGCCCTTTTTCTCTAACCATTTAACTACTGGAGTTAAAGCATAAGCAAAAGCAAAACCAATAATAAATGGTGCTAGAAGAGAAATTATTTTAACTAACATTCCCCACCAAAGGCCAACATTGGAGAAAACAAGATATAGTAATAACAAAAATGCTGTCCAATTAATTATTCTATAATTTAATCTTTTCCCTGACATATTATTACCTCTCTAACATTATAGTAACAGGTCCATCATTAGTAAATGAAACTAACATTTCTGCTCCAAAGACTCCTGTTCCAACTTTAACATATTTCTCTAATTCTTTATTAAATAATTCATATAATTTAATAGCTTTTTCTCCACCAAGTGCATTTATATAACTTGGTCTATTACCTTTATTGGTGTCAGCATATAAAGTAAATTGTGAAATACTAAGTATAGATCCACCAACATCTAAAATACTTTTATTCATAACGCCATTCTCATCATCAAAGATTCGTAAATTGACTACCTTCTTAGCTAAATACTCTATTTGTTCAATAGAATCACCTTCAGTAAAACCAACTAATAGCATTAAGCCTTTATCAATACTACCAGTAACTTTTCCATCAACTTCTACTTTGGCTTCTCTACTTCTTTGTACTATTACTCTCATCGAAACGCCCTCTCTACTTTCTCTACATATGGATTTTTCTTTATAGCTACTATTAACTTATCTAATTGTTCAAGACCAGTTACATAGCAACTTAATTCATACATAATATTTTCTCTATTGATAGTTTTAATTCCATCTACTGATAAATTAAACATTGAAATACTTTGCATTAAATCAAACATATGGTTTTCAGATGACTTAGTATAGATAAGTAACACTGATAAATATCTCTTATTATTATTTTGATTCCAACTAACATCAACAGTTCTATCATCCATATTTTCTAGATTATGGCAATTCATTCTATGTACAGAAATACCATTACCTTTAGTAATATAACCAATTATTTCATCACCAAATACAGGATTACAACAATTAGCTAAATTAACTTTTACTTTATCTATACCACTAACAATAATATCTGCATCTATATTCTTAGGAGTTTGCTTTAATACTTTTGGTGTTGGTACTACTTCTTCCCTCTTATCGATAATATTAATAATACTATTAGGAGTATTTTTTCCATTACCAACAGTTAAATATACTTCATCTAAATTATCACAATTAATTTCTTCACAAATTTTTTTAATATTATCATCACTAAAGAATTCAGAGAAAACCAATTTTCTCTTTCTTAATTCTTTTTCTAAGATATATTTACCACGTTCTATATAAACTTCTCTTTCATTCTTCGTAAAGAAGTTTTTAATCTTATTACGAGCTTGAGTAGTCTTAACGATATTTAGCCACTCTTTTGAAGGAGTAGAACTCTTATTAGTGTTAATCTTAACTATATCATTATCTTGTAATTCATAATCAAGTGGAACAATGCTATTATTAACAATAACCCCAACAGTTGTTTCTCCTACTTTAGAATGAATCTTATATGCAAAGTCTAAAGGTGTTGCTCCTCGAGGAAGTTCAATAACATCTCCTTTAGGAGTAAAACAATAAATATTATTATTTAAAACTTCATCTTTAACACTATTAACAAACTCTTCACTACTCATTTTATCTTGACTAAGATCAATAATTGATTTAAAGAATTGTAGTTTTTGTTCAGTTGTACTAGTTAAATTAGCAGCCCTTTCACTACCACCATTCTCTTTATATGACCAGTGTGATGCGATACCATTTTCAGCAATTTCATCCATCTCATGAGTACGTATTTGTATTTCGAATAAATAACCATCTATACCAAATACAGTTGTATGTAAAGATTGATACATATTTGGTTTAGGCATAGCAACATAGTCCTTAAATCTCTTTGGCATTGGTCTAAACTTAGAATGGATAATACCAAGAGCTAAATAACATTCTTGTTCGGTTTCTACTATAATTCTAAGAGCAAGCAAATCATATATATCGCTAAACTTCTTACCTTTATCAAGTTTATTATAAATACTATAAATTGACTTAGCTCTTCCCTTTATCTCGTGTGGTATATGATAATCATTTAATAAATCAGACACTTCTTGTTGCATGTCATATACTGTTTTATCTCTTTCAATTTTTGTTTTATTTAATTTTTCAGCTATATCATAAAAGACATCTGGTTTTAAATAACGAAGAGATAAATCTTCTAATTCACTCTTTATTTTGTGAATACCTAAATGATCAGCTATAGGTGCCAAAATATCTAAAGCTTCATGAGCTTTTACTTTTTGTCTATCTTCAGGCATAGCCCAAAGTGTTCTCATATTATGTAATCTATCAGCAAGTTTGATAATAATTACACGAACATCTTCACTCATACCAACAATTATCTTCTTGTAGTATTCAATTAAATACTCATTTTCAGTTGAAAAGTGAATTTTAGATAATTTAGTAACACCTTGAACTAATCTCGTAATTGTACTACCAAACTCTTCTTCCATCTCTTCAAATGTACAATCGCAATCTTCTAAAACATCATGTAAAAAACCAGCAGAAATTGTTTCATAATCAGCATAGATAGAAGTAAGAATTAAGGCTACATTCATCGGATGATAAATGTAGTCCTCTCCACTTTTACGATATTGCCCCTCATGTTTCTCTTTAGCAAACAGATAGGCTTTTTTTATAGTTGCAATTTGTTCTTTATCATCGATGTATTTCTTAAAAGCAGTCTCTATCTCTTTGTATGTAATTTTTTCATTATCTTTTGACAAAGAACTCATCTCCCCTCATTAACAATTTATTCCCTTAACTTGTCTCTCCTCTAAATCGTCTTTATATTCTTTTTTCTTTACTCTTTCTTTACCTAAACTTCTCTTTTCAAACAACATAAATATAACAGTTGCTATAAAGATTGAAGAATAAGTTCCAGCGATAAGTCCAAATAACATTGCCATATTAAATGTAAAGATTCCTCTTGAACCTAATACCAATAAAGCAATTACTGGAATTAATGTTGTAACAGTAGTATATATTGTTCTAGTAAATGTTTGTCTTATACTCTCATTACATATTTCTTGGAAACTATCATATGATAATTTCTTATAATCTTTACCATCTAAATTTTCACGAATTCTATCAAAGGATACAATCGTATCATTAATACTGTAACCTATAATAGCAAGTACTGCTGCAATAAACATAGTACTAACTTCAAATCTAGTTAATGCAAATAATGCAAATATAATTAATACATCGTGAGCAAGAGCAATTACTCCACCAATTGCATAACTAAATTTAAATCTAATAGATACATATAAAATAATACCAATTAAAGCAATTAAAACAGATAGAATAGCATTTTTAATTAATTCAAGTTTAACTATATTAGATACAACTCCAATATTAACTTTAGCTTGATATTTATCCTCAAAATATCTATTAACTGCTTTTACTTCTTCTCCATCAAAGGCCTTATCAATACGAACATCTATTTCTCCATTACCTCTAGTAATATCAGATGTCTTATATCCAAGCTCTTTAAAATCAGCTTTTAACTCACCATTACTAATTTTATTTTCAGTTGCAATAGCTACATTAGTTCCAGCACGATAATCAATACTTAGATTAAATCCTTTTAAAGCAAATGCAACTGCTCCAACTATAATAATTAATAATGATAAGCCAATAGCAAGTTTTTTGTGTTTAAAGAAATTAGTTTTAGCAAAAGCTTTTACTTTTACTTCTTCCCCTTTAGAGACATTAGGAATATTTTCTTTCTTAACATTTATAAATAAATTAGTTTTATCATCAAAGAAACCACTTCTAACAAATAATTTCATTAATAATCTAGTAATAAATACCATAGTAAACATTGTTACTAATACCGTAATTATTAACATAGTAGCAAATCCTTTAATACTAGATTCACCAAATTCAAACATAATAATCGCAACAATCAATGTTGTTACATTAGCATCTATAATAGATGAAAGAGATGCTTTTGATCCATTAGCAAACGCTGTTGGAAGACTCTTTCCTTTATGTAATTCATCTCTAATTCTAGAGAACATTATTACATTAGAATCAACTGCCATTCCAATACCTAGAACTAAAGCAGCTATTCCAGGAAGAGTAAGTACTCCACCTACTAACCAGAATACGCCAAATACTAAGAATGCATATATCATCATAGATACACTAGATAAGAATCCACTGAAATGATATATAATCATCAACAATAACATAATTAATAAAATACCAATAATACCAGCAGTTAATGTTGTTGATAATGTCTCATCACCAAAACTAGCTCCTACTGTATTAGATGATATTTCTACTAACTTAGATGGAAGTGATCCACTATTAATTAAATCTACTAAGTTAGATACTTCATCTTTAGTAAAATTACCTTGAATAATAACATCACTAGCAAATCCTTGAGAAACAGTAGCTGCACTTAAACATCTAGATCCACTAGTTCCACATTTATTGCCTTCAGCTTGATAACTATCACCATCAGCATAGTCTAACCAAATAACAATTAACTTATCTTCAGTAGTACTAATAGCTTTAGTAACTTCATAGAATTTATCTTTATCTTTTACAGATAATGATACTGCAGGATTACCTTTAGCATCTTGACCAATTTTAGCACCACCACTAGTTAATACATCACTAGTCATAAGCAAATTATCTTTACTATCTCTAAAAGATAATGTTGCAACTGTACTAAGTTGAGTACGAGCTTCTTCTGGATCTTTAACACCAGCAAGTTTTACCCTAATTCTATCTTTTCCTTCTAATACTATTTCTGGTTCACTTACTCCCAGACTATCAATTCTTTTACTTAATGTTTTATATGTTGCTGTTAATTTTGATGAAGTCATTTTAGAACCATCAATAGATTCAGCTTTATACAAAACTTCAAATCCACCTTGTAAGTCCAAACCAAACTTCAAACCTTTAAACAACGGACCAAACAAAAAGCAAATTAGGACTACAATTGCTATCAAAAATACAGAAGCAGTTATAACCTTACTTTTTCCATTCTTTTTCTTTTTCATGTCTTTCACCTCATATAATTTCTAAATCTTCGAAATAGTTTCTTTCTTTTTCTAACTTTTCCATAACATAAGAATTAATCTTATTAGAATCACATTTTAAAATATCATTTACTAAATCCGACAAATATAAATTATGGCCATTCTTCCATTTAAAATCAGAAAGATATTTCCATATATCAATCTCTTTAATATACTTTAATCCAAGTCTATCAAATTCTCTTTTTTTACATCTTAAGGCCGGAGATAATCTTCTTCTAAGTTCTTCTATATTATGAAACTCAATATCCACGGAAACCACTTCCTCCTGAATTACTTTTATTATAACAAAATATTGAAAAAATAAAAGACTTATAAAGAAAAAATAGCTATTTCTAGCTATTTTTTATTATTAATTTTAGCTCTAGGAAAACTATTATAATAAACATCCTTCAATCTATCTGTAGAAACATGTGTATATACTTGTGTGGCTTTTATACTTTCATGCCCTAATAATTTTTGAACAGTAAGTAGATCACAACCATTATTAAGTAAGTGTGTAGCAAAACTATGTCTAATCATATGAGGACTAATTTTTTTATTTATACTAGTATCTTTAATAATCTTATCAAGGATATATCTAACTCCTCTTTCTGTTAATTGTCCTCCATTATTATTAAGAAATAAATAATCATTACTATTATTATTTAAGAAGCCTCTTCCATTATTTAAATAGTCATTTAAAGCATCCTCACAATATTCGCCATAAGTTACTAATCTTTCTTTATTACCTTTTCCAAGTATTAAAATTTTTTTACTTTTTAAATCAATATCACTAACTTTTATATTTACTAATTCAGATACACGGACACCAGTTGCATATAACATTTCAAGAATAAGTAAATCTCTTTGTCCCAAACTAGTAGCTGTATTAGGTACTTTAAATAATTCTTCTAATTCATTATATTCAAAATATCTAGGAAGTTTCTTCTCTTTTTTAGGACCACTAACTAAAGAAAAAACATTTGTTTTTACTATACCTTCATTAGCCATATATTTATAGAATCCTCTTAAAGCACTAAGCTTTCTATCAATACTACTATTATTATCTTTTTTCTTCTCTTTTAAATACATTAAATAGAATCTAATATCACTATATTCAATATTCTTATAATTTAAGCCTTCTCCATCTAAATAAGTTAAATATTCTAAGATATCATCTTTATAACTAATAATAGTATTCTTAGAATAATTTTTTTGATATTCTAAGTACTCTAAATAATTCATTAAATCTTTATTTATTTTCTCTTCCATATAATCATCTCTAATATTATTATAACAAAAAAAGATACTATTTAGTATCTTTCTTATATACTTTAGGATCTTTATCCAAATATTTATTATAAATTAAACACCAATTATAAGCATTATCTAAATTCTTACTTCTACGCAAATAATCAATTATTTTATCTTTACTTAACCCTGCTCTTTGGCCTAATTCTATATCATATTTATTTGAACAATATTCATATATATATTCAAGTAATTTACCTCTTATTAAAGTTTTTAATTTTAGTAAATCTATTTCATCTAAAGAAGCAAACTTTTCTTCATTAAGCACTATCTTATTTTTTTCTTTTATAAATGTATCAATATCAATACTATCAATAGTACTCATAACTTCAATTAGTCTATCTTCTTCACTAATCATTTGTTCTTGTTCAATATAATCAAATATATTCATTTGTCCTTCAACAAAATCTTTACTAGTCTCTCTCATTAATCTATTATTAATCATTTTTCTATATGGAACATTTTCATTTAAATAATCCCTATTTTCTTTTTCAGTAAATTGATCAAATCTATTGAAAGCTTCCACAATATTTCTAATTAATAAATAGGAGTCCATAACCCAAGCTCCGTCAGCATACTTAACTGAATACATTGGTTTACTATGGATAGTACTATCTTCATCTAAACCAAAAGTAGGAGTTTTTTCAAAATACTTAATAAATTTCTTATATAAATTAGTATTACCATTCATAATAAAATGATAAAACAAATCATTATATTCCATTTTTTGACAAAACTTATCTACTATTCTTTTTGCATCAGGGCTCTTTTTCATATCTCCATTACTAGAATTAATTAAAGCACTTTTTAAATCAGCAACTCTATCATTTTTACTATTATAAATAAGTTCTAAATATTTCATTTCTTTATTATTACCTTTATAAGCAATAAATAAATCGTAATTCTTAGAATCAATTCTTTCTCTAGAATATAATAAATCAATTAATTCTTCATATGAAGTATATTTACTAGTAGCATAATCTATTCTCTCTAAACTATTTCCTCTTTCACCATAGACTTTAAGTATTTTAAAGTCATTAGTATCACGATTTCTAGCTACTAAATAATAATTCTTTTTTCTCATAGAACCACCCCAGTTCATAGTTATTACGGCATATTATATCACAATTTAATAAAAAAGTCCACAAAAAAGGAAGATTACTCTTCCGTATATTCACAACTAGAACATTTAATCTTCCCATTTTTTTCAGTTAACATTTCACCACATTCAGGACATTTCTTATTAATTGGTTTATCCCAATAAGCAGTCTTACATTTTGGATAATGATTACATCCATAGAATAGTTTACCTTTACGTGATCTTTTTTCTACTATCTTACCATCACATTTAGGACAATCACATATTTCTACTACTTCTTCTTTTTTATCATTCTTTATATATTTACAAGTAGGATAATTAGAACAAGCAACAAATTCTCCAAACTTACTTTTTCTAATAACTAATGGACTGCCACACTCTGGACAAGTTTCTCCTGTTTCTTCTGGTCCTTTCTTTTCCATTTCTTTAAAAGCAGCTTCTACTCTTGGTTCAAATAAATTCCAAAAATCTGTTAAAACATCTGTCTTTTTAAGTTCTCCTTCAGCAATATCATCTAATTCAGTTTCCATATTAGAAGTATATTCAGTATTAATAATATCACTAAAGAAATCTTGTAAATTATCAGTAGTTTCAAATCCCATATCAGTAGGCTTAAACTTTTTATCTTCAAGAACTACATAATCATGAGTTTTAATTGTATCAATAATAGTAGCATAAGTACTAGGTCTACCAATACCATCTTCTTCTAACTTTTTAATTAATGTAGCTTCTGTATACCTAGCTGGTGGTTGTGTAAAATGTTGCTTCTTTTCAACATCTTTTGTTATTTTATCTTCACCAACTACAAAATCTGGAATAACTTTATCATCACTAGATTCATAATCTCCATATACTTTTAAGTATCCATCAAAAATTATAATACTACCTGTTGTCTTAAATGTATAACCATTATTATCTAAAACAACTGTTGTTTGATCAAGTATAGCATCAGCCATTAAACTAGCTAATGTTCTTTTATAAATCAAACTATATAATTTAAATTCATCATTACTTAAATATTGTTTAATTTTTAAAGGTTCTCTTAAAACACTAGTAGGACGAATTGCTTCATGAGCATCTTGGACATTATCTTTCTTCTTACCACTTTTAGTATGACCCATATAATCCTTACCATACTCTTTTTCAATATGCTTCATAGCAGATCCAACAAAATCATCTGAAAGTCTAATAGAATCAGTTCTCATATAAGTAATTAAACCTACAGTTTCATCACCTAAATCTACACCTTCATATAACTTTTGAGCTAGACTCATTGTCTTCTTAGCATTAAAACCTAATTTATTAGAAGCTTCTTGTTGTAATGTTGAAGTAGTAAAAGGAGCTTTACTCTTTCTAGTACCCTTTTTCTTTTGAACATCTAATACTTTATATTTATCACTTAAATTATTAATAATCTTATCAGCTTCTGCTTCAGTTTTAATAAGATCTTTTTTCTCTTTCACTTTCTCATCAAAATATTCAGCATCAAATTTATCAAAATGAGCTGTTATAGTCCAATACTCTTCTGGTACAAAAGCTAATATTTCTCTTTCTCTATCAACGATAAGTTTAACTGCAACACTTTGTACTCTTCCAGCAGACTTAGCTCCTATCTTAGCTTGTAATAGCTTACTAAGTCTAAATCCAATAATACGATCAAGTATTCTACGAGTTTCTTGACTCTTTACTAAATTATCATCTATAACAGTAGGATTATCAATAGCTTCTATTACTTTATCATGAGTAATCTCATTAAATAATACTCTTTTATACTTACCATCCTTAATACCCAAAGTATCTTTTAAATGCCAAGCAATTGCTTCTCCTTCCCTATCTGGATCGGATGCTAGATATACCATATCACTATCTTTAACGGCTTTCTTTAAAGATGTAATCACCGTTCCCTTACCTTTAATAGTAATATAATTAGGCTTAAAATCATTTTCTATATCTACACCTAATCCAAACTTACCAGTAGTTGCTAAATCACGAATATGACCAATAGAAGCAACTACTTTATAATCCTTTCCTAAATACTTTTCAATAGTTCTACTTTTACTAGGACTTTCCACTATAACTAAATTCTTTGGCATAAAATCCCTCCAGTCATTTATAACTTATACATATGATTTTTATTTTTGTCAATAATATTTTTGTTAAGAATTTTAAATAAATAATACCTTTACACGCGAAAAAATAACTAAATATATATTATATATTTCCTCTTTTTTACTTGACACTTTTCTTAGTAGCAATATATTCCTTAACCGGACCATAACTCTTTCTATGTTCTTTTATTATTCCATATTTATTAATTGCTTCTATATGTTTTTTAGTGGGATACCCCACATTATTTTTAAAATCATACATAGGATATTTCTTATCTAATTCATACATCATTCTATCTCTTGTTACTTTAGCAAGGACTGATGCTGCACTAATTGTAATAGATCTCAAGTCTCCTTTAATAATAGGTTTACAAGGAATATCTATATCTAACTTCATAGCATCAGTAAGTACATAATCTGGTTTAACATTACAATTGTTTATAGCCATAATCATAGCTTCTTTAGTAGCTTCATATATATTAATTTCATCTATTCTTTTCTCATCTACTATACCAATACCGAAACTCACAGCTTGTTTTTTTATTTCTTCAAAATAATAATCTCGTCTCTTTTCACTTAGCTTTTTACTATCAGTTAATCCCTCTAAATTAAAATCATCAGGAAGTATACAGCAAGCAGCTACTACTGGTCCAACTAAAGGACCTCTTCCAACTTCATCTACTCCTCCAACTAATTTATAACCTTGTTTCTTTAATTCTCTTTCATTCTTATATGTATCTTTACAATCAATAGCAAGTTCTATCTTTTTTATAATACTTTTTTCTTCTTTTTTATTCTTTAATTTATATAAATCTAATAAATCTTCTAATTTCATAAATCTATATCCATTAATAACATCATAATCCTTAGTATAAAAATTAGGTCCAATTTCAAAACAATCATTATATTTTATTTCAGTATTAAAATAACTAGTTCTATTTTCCCAATTTAATTTATCATATACTTCTTTACTGCAACTCAAATCAATATCTTTAGTTTCACTTTTTATTCCAAGACACACTAAAGCAGATCCTCCTATAATAATATATTCCGAAGGATCTAAAGATAATTTCTCTAATTCTAAAAAAATTTCTTTTTTCTTCATTTTAGTCACCACTTTTATTATAACAAAAAAAGAAAATACAGCAATGTATTTTCTAATAACTATATGCTTCTTCTACAACAAACTCTATTCTATCGTAATTAATATTTTTATAATCATCACCATTATCTGGTATAAAGAATTTTGCTGTCTTAGTAGCCTTTTTCTTTATATCAAAATCAAAGTCACTATCATAACCAATAATTTTATCACCATTATAAAACAATACCCCTAAACTTAAACATTCTATTTTCTTATTACAAGTATTTTTATATTTTAAATATAGGTTCCATTCCTTTTCCTTATATCTAATCATTTTAATACATTTATTAGAGAAATTTATTCCATAAGCATACTTAAATACAACTTTAGTTTTATATGATGAATAATTAGAATTAGAATTTTCTTCTTCTATTATTGAATTAGTATAAAACTTAACATAAGACTTTTTCTTAGGAGCAATATAAGTAGAATTATTAGATTGAGCTATTACATTATTATTTTCATCTAAATATTCTATATAGACATCAGCATCTACTCCATACTTATTATTATTTTTAACTTCAACCAACACATCATTATCTACCAAAACATAGTCTTTAATACTAGAATGTTTATTTAATTCTTCATTTATACTTTCTTCATCTTCTTCATAAGCCTTATCTAATGGACCAACATATTCTTCCCCAAATAAGCTGTTTGTTTCAAACCCATTAGTTATATTATAAAACATATATGTTATAAAAATTATACATATAATTGCAATTACTGATGCAACTATAAGAATTATATTATTTGAATTTTTCATCTTATCACTACCCTAATAATAGTTTACTAATAAATACAATTATTTACAACAAAAAAGATTACTATTATCTAGTAATCTTTTTTATAAGTTCACATCTTTCATCTTGGAATTCTTCATAAAATTGCCACTTATCACTTGGAACCTTTAATTGTCTTTGATTATATGCTCTACTAATACAAGAACATAAATCAATATCTAAATAACTTAATAACATATCTCTAAACTCTGGATATTTTCTCATAAATAATTTCAACTCATTCATATTATTAAAAGTAACTAAGTCACTTTCATAGATTCTACCTCTATCTAAATAACTACTTTTTAATGAATATTCAAAATCATATAATGGAGCAAGTCTAATATTACCAGATTTATCTTCTTCAAACATAAAGTTATGATCTAATCTATCAGTTTGTCCCATATAAATATCTAAAGCTACCATTTTTAGCATATCACTACGTAAATCTTCTTTATTCTTTTCTGTTGGCGCATACTTTAACATACTACCAATTTTATCAGGATCTACCCATACAACATAGTCTCCTATTTTCTTATATTGCATATCATCTTTTCTAAAGTCTATAGAAGCTATCTTATATTTATAATGTTCTTTTATTTCTCCTACTCTGGAAAATCTTTTTAAATGCATTAATCCACATCCAACTAAGAAGTAATGAACACATCTAATATTTTGAACATCACATAATTCTTCTCCAATAAATTCAGCATGGTTAAAGTCTTTTATGAATAATTCTGGATTCTCATCCTTATAAAAGAATCCCTTTTTACAGTCTCTGTCTCGTGTTATATAGACCCTAGAATCAGGTCTAAGACATTCACTAATATCCATCATAAGCATACCTAAGTATTAAAATTAATTAATACTATACCCCCTACACTCAATGTGTACATAATTATACCATATTTTAATAAAAAAAGCAATTATTTTAGCCTATCTAAAGTAATTGCTCCTAAATATCCATTCTTTAAATCTCTAATAATTATTTCAGAAACTCGTTCATAATCAGTAACTCCTCCACGGGAAATAGCACCTCTTCTTTTACCAATTAGATCATATGCTTCTATTAAATCTTCATCTAATTCTTCTATTCCATATCTATCAATTAAGCTTTCTGGATATAATTCATACATCTTTTTTAATATAAAACTAGCTATTTGATCATTATTAAGTATTTCTTCTTTTATAGAAGATAAACTAGCAAGTATATGAGCAGCTTCTTGATCTTCTAATTTTGGCCATAATATTCCAGGGGAATCTAACAATTCTAAATCTTTATTAATACGTATCCAACTAAGAGATTTAGTAAATCCTGGTTTGTTTCCAACACCAGCAGCCTTTTTACCAACCAATCTATTAATTAAAGTACTCTTTCCTACATTAGGAGCTCCTACTATTAATATACGAGCAGGTCTTTCTTTCATACCTTTATTAATTCTATCTTTATTAATATCTTTCATAATACTATTACTAATATTAATTAATTCAGAAACATTCCCTTTCATTAAATCACACATGACTACTTTATAACCTAAAGTTTTATAATAATCTGCTATTTTATTTGTTTCTTCTTTATCACACAAATCATATTTAGTCATAATTAAAACTCTAGGTTTGTTTTTAATTAATTCATCTATATCAACTATTTTACTAGATAAAGGCATTCTAGCATCTACTACTTCAAATACAATATCTATTAAATTTAATTTTTCAGATATTTCTCTTTTAGTCTTAGCCATATGCCCTGGATACCAGTTTATATAAGTTTTATTTTCGTTCATAGAAATCACTTCCTAACTGCACTAATTATAACATAAAAGAGTAGATTCCTCTACT
>JAEEGL013567426.1_pt1 | contig 14760 bp, 11 predicted proteins | sample 9134231 | NCBI WGS metagenome assembly JAEEGL01 (sample SAMN16246548, study PRJNA631951) | gut metagenome | biome: gut microbiome; feature: rumen; material: fiber-attached | host: Bos | place: Iran: Karaj | collected 2018-10 | reverse complement strand
TTTAATTCCTTATTCGGACGGTAGACCGTGGGATTGACGGCATGCACATACAGCTCGGCCACCTCGGCGCCGTCGCGGTCGCCGGTGTTGGTCAGCGTAAACGTGACCTTCTGATCGTCCGCTTCGATGTCGCTGTACGCGAACGTCGTGTAGGACAGACCGAAGCCGAACGGGAACAGCACCGGCACGTTCGCGGAATCGTAATACCGATAGCCGACGTACAGACCCTCGCGGTATTCCACGCTGCGTTCCTTGGCGGGGAAGTAGGTCGAGGTGGAGCAGTCCTCATACTTGATGGGGTAGCTTTCGGAGAGCTTGCCGGACGGGTTGACCTCGCCGAGCAGCACCTTCAAAACGGCGCTCGCACCCGCTTGCCCGCAGAGGTAGCCATGCACAAGGCCCTTGACCTTGTCGATCCACGGCATCTCGACGGAGGAACCGGCGCTCATCACGACGACGATGTTCGGGTTCGCGGCGGCAACGGCGTCGAGCAGCTCGATCTGGCACTTCGGCAGCGACAGCGTCGAACGGTCGAGACCCTCGGATTCGCTGATCTCATCCAAGCCGAGGTAGAGCAGGACGGTGTCGGCCTTCTTGGCAAGCTCGACGGCCTTCTGCTGCATTTCGGGATTCGTCGCGCCGTGACGCGGATAACCGGCCTCAAAGCCGACGACGTTGAGATCAAAGTTGCCGATCACGTCCATCGTGTGATCCAGCTTCGTGCAGTTGACGACGGAGGAGCCTGCGCCCTGATAGCGCGCCTTTTGCGCAAATTCACCCATCACGGCGACCTTCGCGCCTTTTTGCAGCGGGAGGATGTTGTTTTCGTTCTTCAGCAGGACGATGCTTTCCTCGCTTGCCTTCTGCGCAAACGCATGATGCGCGTCCTTATCGAACGGCTTGCCCTTCAAGGGGTTCACGGCCTTGCGGGTGGACAGCATCACGTCGAGCAGCTCGTCTACGCGGACGTCTACTTCCTTTTCGGTGATCTTGCCGTCCGCCACGGCCTGCATCAGCTGCCGCGGGCCGTCGCCGCCCGAGGACGGCATTTCGAGGTGCGAACCGGCGCGGACGCCCTCGGTAAAGTCGTTGTTGGCGCCCCAGTCGGACACGACGAAGCCGTCGAAGCCCCACGTATCGCGCAGGATCTCCTGCAAAAGATGCGCGTTCTCGTTGGCATAGGTGCCGTTGACCATGTTGTAGGAGGACATGATCGACTTCGGATGCCCCTCGCGCACGGCGATTTCAAAGTTGGTGAGGTAGATTTCACGGAGCGTGCGTTCGTCCATGACCGAGTTGGAGGCCATGCGTCTCAGCTCCGTGTTGTTGGCGGCAAAGTGCTTCGGGCAGGCGGAAACGCCGTTTGCCTGAATGCCGCGGATATAGCCCGCCGCCATCTTGCCGGCAAGGTACGGATCCTCGGAGAAATACTCAAAGTTGCGGCCGCAGAAAGGACTGCGCTTGATGTTCAGACCCGGGCCGAGCAGAACGCACACATCCTGCGAAGCGGCCTCTGCGCCGAGATGCTTGCCGAGCTCCTCGCCAAGCGCCGGATCCCAGGAGTTCGCCATCGTCGCGGCGGTGGGGTAGCAGGTGGCGGGCAGGGAGCCGTTCAGACCGAGCTGGTCGCCCGCGCCCTCCTGCTTGCGGATACCGTGCGGTCCGTCCGACAGGGTCATGTTTTCGATGCCGAGACGCTTTACGCTTTGGGTCTGCCAAAAATCGCGCCCCGAAAGCAGATGACACTTTTCTTCCAAGGTCATTTGCTTGATCAGATCTTCATGCTTCAAGGTTACCGTTCCTCCCCTCTAATGGTACAAATACAATTTTACAGGATGCTGACGTGTTTGTAAAGGACAAATTCCACAGGCTTGTCCAATCTTACTTTACCATTTTACAAGATTTTTGCGGGCTTGTAAAGCGCCGCTTGTGTCGGTTTGTGCACCGATTACGACAGATTGTGCCGCCGCTGCACAGCGGGGAAACGTCCGCAAGGTTCGTGTACTGGAATTCGCCGATGTTGTTGAACGCGGGAACCGCGGTCAGGTCGGCAACGAACGTGTCGATCGTGCGGCCGGACGGGTTGACCTTGCCGGTGAGGATGTTGCCGAGCGCGTTAAAGCCGGTCTGGCCGGGGCGCGGGGCTCGGCTATGTGCTGCTGCCGGGCTTCATTGCGGATCGCGTCTGCAACGGCGCCTCGTTGGTTGCGCGGCGGATGATCGGCTATGAGGAGGAGATCACCATCGGCGCGGTGCGCAAAAAGGACAACACCGACCCGCTGCTGCGCCGGTTTTTGGAAATCTGCATGACGACGCTGCACCGGTAGGATTTTTCAAAATTGCGTAAAAATCCGATTGCTCTTGCAGACAATTCATGGTAGAATATTTTGTAAATGTTGATTTGGGGAGGACAGAGCATGCAGCACATCCTGGTCGTTGTGGACATGCAGAAGGATTTTGTGGACGGCGCGCTCGGCACCAAGGAGGCCGTCGGCATCGTGGACGCGGTATGCGACCGCATCAAAAACCACGACGGGTCGATCCTCGTCACGCTCGACACGCACGGCAAGGACTATATGGCCACGCGCGAGGGGCGGTTTCTGCCGGTGCCGCATTGCATCAAGGGCACGGACGGCTGGCAGTTGAACGAGAAGGTCGCCGCCGCGCTCGAAGCGCACGGGCGGTATATCCCGGTCGAAAAGCCGACGTTCGGATCGGTGCGTCTGCCCGAATACGTGCGGCTGCTCGCCGGAAGCGAGCCGTTTGATCTCACGCTCTGTGGGCTTTGCACGGATATCTGCGTCGTGTCGAACGCGCTGCTGCTGAAGGCGGCTTTTTTGGAGACGGATATTTTCGTGGACGCCGCGGCGTCGGCGGGCGTCACGCCCGAAAAGCATGAGGCGGCGCTCGAAACGATGCGCTCCTGCCAGATCACAATAATATAATAGGAAATATGCGTCGCGGTACGAGCCGCGATGCTTTGCCGCAAGGCGAAACATTTTCAGAGAAGGGATAAACGTATGGCAAAATGGATCATGGCGCTCGACGCCGGTACGACCTCGAACCGCTGTATCCTGTTCGACGAGCGCGGACGGATGCATTCGGTGGCGCAGCGGGAGTTTCCGCAGTATTTCCCGAAGCCCGGATGGGTCGAGCATGACGCAAACGAAATCTGGGCGACGCAGCTTTCCGTGGCGGTCGAGGCAATGCAGCGCATCGGCGCGACGGCGGACGATATCGCCGCCATCGGCATTACGAATCAGCGTGAAACGACCGTCGTGTGGGACAAAAGAACCGGCGAGCCGGTTTGCCCCGCGATCGTGTGGCAATGCCGCCGAACCGCGGAATACTGCGATCTGCTGAAGGCCAAGGGGCTTGTCGAATGGTTCCGCAAAAAGACCGGCCTTGTGCTCGACGCATACTTTTCCGGCACGAAGCTGCGCTGGATCCTGGAGAACGTTCCCCATGCGCGCGAGCGTGCCGAGCGCGGCGAGCTGCTGTTCGGCACCGTCGAAACGTGGCTGATGTGGAAGCTTTCCGGCGGCAAGGTGCATGCGACGGACTATTCCAACGCGTCCCGCACGCTGCTGTTCAATATCAACACGCTCGACTGGGACGATGAGATCCTGAACCTTTTGGAAATCCCGCGCTGCATGCTGCCCAAGGCGATGCCGTCGAGCGGCGTGTTCGGCTATGCGGACCCGAAGTTTTTGGGCGGCCCGATCCCGCTTGCGGGCGCGGCGGGCGATCAGCAGGCGGCGCTGTTCGGCCAGACCTGCTTTGCCCCCGGCGAAGCGAAAAACACCTACGGCACGGGCTGCTTCCTGCTGATGAACACCGGCGACAAGCCCGTATTCAGCCGCAACGGCCTCGTCACAACGATTGCATGGGGCTTGGACGACAAGGTGACCTACGCGCTCGAAGGCTCGATCTTCGTCGCGGGCGCGGCGATCCAATGGCTGCGGGACGAGATGCGCATGATCGAATCCGCGGCGGACTCGGACTATATGGCGCGCAAGGTGCGCGACACGAACGGCTGCTACGTCGTGCCCGCGTTCACGGGCCTCGGCGCGCCGCATTGGGACGCCTACGCGCGCGGCACGATCGTCGGCCTCACGCGCGGCTGCAATAAGTACCACATCATCCGCGCCACGCTCGATTCGATTGCGTACCAGACGAACGAGGTGCTGGCCGCGATGCGCGCGGATTCCGGCATCACGCTTTCGACATTGAAGGTGGACGGCGGCGCGAGCGCGAACAACTATCTGATGCAGACGCAGGCCGACATCATCAACGCGCCGGTGGAGCGTCCGACGTGCGTGGAAACGACGGCGCTCGGTGCGGCGTACCTCGCGGGGCTTGCGGTCGGCTACTGGGCGGACAAGCTGGACGTGATCCGCAACCGCGCCATCGACCGCGCGTTCTTGCCCTCCATCGACGACGAGGAACGGCAGCAGCGCATCAAGGGATGGAACAAGGCGGTCAAGTGCGCCTATCATTGGGAGAAAGAGGAGTAAACATGTTCGATGTAGTGGTTATCGGCGCGGGCGTTGTCGGCTGCGCCATTGCAAGGGAGCTGTCCAAATACGACATTGAGGTCGTTGTGGTCGATAAGGAGGACGACGTTTGCTGCGGCACCTCCAAGGCGAACAGCGCGATCATTCATGCGGGCTTCGACGCCGCGCACGGCTCGCTGATGGCTGAAATGAACGTCCGCGGCAGCGAAATGATGGAACAGCTGTCCAAGGATCTCGATTTTTCCTACGACCGCTGCGGCAGCCTTGTCGTATGTCTTTCGGAGGACGATCTGCCGCGCCTGCAGGCGCTGTATGAAAACGGCGTCGCAAACGGCGTGAAGGGACTCGAGATCATCGACCGCGCCCGCCTGAAGGAGATGGAGCCGAACGTGAGCGACGAGGCCGTGGCGGCGCTGTGGGCGCCGACCGGCGCGATTGTCTGCCCGTTTGAAATAACGCTCGCGTTTGCGGAGGTCGCCGCGCTGAACGGCGCCAAGTTCCTTATGAACGCCGAGGTCATGGATATCTCCTATGAGCGCGGCGCTTACACCGTCTACACCCCGCGCGGCTGTCTCATGGCCGGGGCGGTCGTCAATGCCGCCGGCGTCAACGCCGATCTGATTTCGCGCAAGGTGGCACGGACGGAGTACAAGATCACGCCGCGCCGCGGCGACTATTACCTGCTCGACCACACCGCGCAGGGCTTTGTGAAGCATACGGTGTTCCAGCTGCCGGGCAAGTTCGGCAAGGGCGTGCTGGTCACGCCGACCGTGCACGGCAACATTCTCGTCGGGCCGACGGCCATCGACGTGGACAACCGCGAGGGCACGAACACCACGGCGGCGGGGCTTGCCGAGGTGGCGAAGAAGGCCGGGCTTTCGGTGAAGAACCTGCCGCTTCGGCAGACGATCACGAGCTTTGCGGGTCTGCGCGCGCATGAAAGGGGACACGAATTCATCATCGAGGAGAGCCGTCCCGGGTTTATCGACTGCGTCGGCATCGAATCGCCGGGGCTGTCGAGTGCGCCCGCCATCGCGGAGCGCGCTGCGGCGCTGCTGCAGGCACGGTTCGAATGGGATGAGAAGCCGCAATACGTCAAAACGCGCAAGGGCATTCTCGATCCGAAGAAGCTGACCGAGGAGGAATGGAATCAGCTGATTCTCGAAAAGCCGGCTTACGGCCAGATCATCTGCCGCTGCGAAAGCGTAACGGAAGGCCAGATCCTCGATGCGATCCATCGTCCGGTTCCGGCGTATTCCATCGACGCGATCAAGCGCCGCGTCCGCGCGGGCATGGGCCGCTGTCAGGGCGGGTTCTGCTCGCCGCGCGTGATGGAGATTCTGGCGCGCGAATGGCACATGCCGCTGTGGGAGGTCGGCAAGTCCGGCCCGTTCGCCACGCTGATCACCGACGCGACAAAGGATGCCTACCGCGAAACGCCGCTGATGCCGAAGCAGGAGACCGAGGCCGAATGGCTGAAGGGGCTTTCGGGCGACGAGCCGCGCAGCGAGGAATCGCTGGAGGCGCAGCGGACGTACGTGCGGATGCACAACCGGTATCTCGACGGCAAGCTGCCGTTTGAGGAATGGGAAGCGTTCCGCCTCGAAGCCGAAAAGGAGGGCCTCAAGGTGCGCGTAAAGGAAGCGATCCGGGGCGCTTTGGAGGAGATTCAAAACGGTGCGCCGCAGGGGGAGACGCTGCGCGAATGGACCGTGTATCTGCCCGCCGAGGCGGCGGAGGAAGTCAAGACGGCGGTGGAGGAAGCCCTCCGCAAGGCCGAACAGGAGGTGCTGCATGAAGAAGCATGACTTGGCCATTTTGGGCGGTGGCCCCGCGGGGCTCGCGGCGGCGATTGCCGCGTATGATGCGGGCGTCCGCGATATCCTGATCGTCGAGCGCGACAAGGAGCTCGGCGGGATTCTGAACCAATGCATCCACAACGGGTTCGGTCTGCACACGTTCAAGGAGGAGCTGACCGGCCCCGAATACGCCGCGCGGTTCATCGCGGGCGTGCTCGAACGGAACATCCCGTATGTGCTGAACACGATGGCGCTGCACGTTTCGCCCGATAAAAAGGTGACGATCCTGAACCGTACCGACGGCGTGCAGACCATCGACGCCAAGGCGATCATTCTGGCGATGGGCTGCCGCGAGCGTGCGCGCGGCGCGCTGAACATTCCGGGCTACCGTCCCGCGGGCATCTATTCGGCGGGCACGGCGCAGCGGCTTGTGAATATCGAAGGCTTTATGCCGGGGCGCGAGGTCGTGATCTTAGGCAGCGGCGATATCGGCCTGATCATGGCGCGGCGCCTGACGCTTGAGGGCGCGAAGGTCAAGGTCGTGGCCGAGCTGATGCCGTATTCCGGCGGCTTGAAGCGCAACATCGTGCAATGCCTGGACGACTACGGGATTCCGTTAAAGCTATCGCACACCGTCGTCGATATTCGCGGCAAGAAGCGCGTCGAGGGCGTGACGATTGCGGCGGTGGACGAGCATCTAAAGCCGATCCCCGGCACCGAGGAGGATTACGACTGCGATACGCTGCTGCTCTCCTGCGGCTTGATCCCCGAAAACGAGCTTTCGCGCGAGATGGGCGTTGCGATCAACCCGGTCACCAACGGCCCCGCGGTCAATGAATCGCTCGAAACGTCGATCCCCGGCGTGTTCGCGGCGGGCAATGTGCTGCATGTGCATGACCTTGTCGATTTCGTGTCCGAGGAAGCGGGCGCGGCGGGTCGTGCGGCGGCAGGCTATCTGGCGGCGGGCGGCGTGGACAAGGAGCGTCATCCGATCCCGGTCACGTTCGAGGGCGGCGTGCGCTACACCGTGCCCGGCACGATCGACCCGGCGTTTGTCGGGGATTCGCTCGTGGTGCGCTACCGCGTCGGCGGCGTGATGAAGAACCGGCTCGTCACCGTTTGGATGGACGGCGAGCAGGTCTCCAAAAAGCGGCGGCAGATCATGGCGCCCGGCGAGATGGAGGAGGTCAAGCTCACGCGCGACATGTTCGATCGGCACCCGGATCTCAAGACCCTGCTGATCCGGATCGAGGAGGTGTAAACGATGGAAACCGTTCAGCTCATTTGCATCGGCTGCCCGATGGGCTGCCCCATGACCGTTACGCTTGAAAACGGCGTCGTGCAAAGCGTCGTTGGCAACACCTGCAAGCGCGGCGAGATCTACGCTCGCAAGGAGGTCACGGCGCCTACGCGCATCGTCACCTCTACCGTGCGGCTTTCCGGAAGCCTCAGCGGCGCGGTCGTCGTTCCGTGCAAGACCAAGACCGATATCCCCAAGCAGGATATTTTCCGCGTCATGCAGGCGCTGGCGGACGTGGTCGTGCCCGCCCCGGTGAAGATCGGGGATGTGCTGGTCGAGAACGTCGCCGGCACCGGCGCGGATATCGTGGCGACAAAGGATGTGCAATAACTGTTAATAAAAGGGACGCGGCTGACAGGCTGCGTCCTTTTTGTAAATCGGGGCTTCCCTTTTGGGTAAGGCTATGGTAAAATATATACGGGAGAGGTTGTTTTTGGCTCGGAAATGCGGCAAAGACCGCAGAAAACCGACCGCTTTTCGATACACTATTTATCCAAGGAGGAAGGATTATGGGCAAGGACATTAAACGAATCGGCGTTCTGACAAGCGGCGGCGACGCGCCGGGCATGAACGCGGCGGTGCGCGCGGTTGTGCGTACGGCGGACGCTTACGGGATCGAGTGCGTCGGCATCCGCAGAGGCTGGCAGGGCCTGATCACAAGCGACTTTGTGAAGCTGTCCGGCGAGGCCGTCGGCCATACGCTTTCGCGCGGCGGCACGATTTTGTACACCGCCCGCAGCGAGGACTTTATGACCGAAAAGGGCCGCAAGCGCGCGGTCGCCACCTGCAAGATGCTCGGCCTTGACGGCATCGTAGCCATCGGCGGCGACGGTACGTTCCGCGGCGCGCTCGAGCTTTCGCGGCTCGGCATTCCGACGGTCGGCATCCCGGCAACGATTGACAACGACGTGGGCTGCACGAACTATACCATCGGCTTCGATACCGCGTGCAACACCGCGATTGATTGTATCGACAAGCTCAGAGATACGATGCAGTCCCATGAACGCTGCTCGGTCGTCGAGGTCATGGGACGCAACGCGGGCTTTTTGGCCTTGTATGTCGGCATTGCAGTCGGCGCGACGGCGGTGCTCGTCCCGGAGCATGAGCTCAATTTTGAAAACGACGTTGTCAAGCGCATTCAGGATTCGCGCCTTGCGGGCAACACGCACTTCATGATCGTCGTCGCCGAGGGCGTCGGCAGCGCCGTCGATATCGGCCGCCGCATCAAGGAGGAGGTCGGCATCGACCCGCGCGTGACCGTGCTCGGCCATATCCAGCGCGGCGGCGCGCCCAACGCGCGTGACCGCGAAACCGCGACCCGCATGGGCTACTACGCCGTGCGCGCGTTTGCGGAGGGCCGCGGCAACTGCATCATCTGCACGCAGGAGGGCGACATCACCGAGATCCCGATCGAGGAAGCTCTGCAGATGAAAAAACACCTCCAGATGTACCGCTATGAGATCATGGAGGCTATGCAGATCGGCAGCCATATCGAGCGCCCGAAGAAGGATTAAGGGTTACATACGAATACAATAAAGGGAGCCGCGCGGCTCCCTTTTCGTATGCTTTTCAGACCGGTTCGCCGCCGATATACACGCGGCGAAGGGTCAAGGATGCGTCGCAGACGACAAAGTCCGCATATTTTCCCGGCGCGATGGCGCCGAGCCTGTCGTCCAGTCCGGCAGCCCTTGCCGGAACGAGCGAAGCGGCGTTGATCGCGTCGGCTTCGGGAATCCCGAAGCGGATCGCGTTCCCAAGATCGGTAAACAGGTTCGACGCCGCGCCGGCAATCGTGCCGTCCGAAAGCCTCGCCACGCCGCCCGAAAGGGTCACGTCCTGTCCGCCGAGCGTATACGTGCCGTCTGGCATGCCGCAGCAGCGCAGCGAATCGGAGATCAGGCAGACGCGGCCGGGGAACAGCGCAAACGCCGCCCGCACGACGGAGGGGTGCACATGGTATCCGTCCGCGATCAGCTCGACAGTCACGTTCTTACGGTCGAACGCCGCGCCGATCACACCGGGCTTGCGGTGATGCAGCGGCGGCATCGCGTTGAACAGATGCGTCACATGATCCGCGCCTGCGTCGAACGCGGCAAGCGTTTGGGCATAGTCGGCATCGGTATGCGCGACCGATACGCGGCAAAGCGATTTGGCCTGCTCGATAAACGGGATCGCGCCGTCCGTTTCGGGCGCGATGTCCACGATCCGGAGCAGCCCGCCGCAGTCGTCATAGAGCGACCCAAAAGCGGCAAAGTCCGGCTTGCACAGGTAGGCGGGGTTTTGCGCGCCCTTCTTCGCTTCGGATAAAAACGGCCCCTCGGCGTGGACGCCGGGCACGCGGGCAAGGCCGGGTTTCGGCGCATCGTGCAAGGCTCTTGCGGCGCGGAACGCCTTGGACAGCACCGCAAAGGGCAGCGTCATGGAAGTGGGCAGGAATGTCGTGACGCCGTGCGCGGCTTCGTAGGCCGCCATTTGGCAAAGCCCCGCCTCGTCGCCGTCCGAAAAGTCCGCGCCCGCCGCGCCGTGCGTATGGATATCTACCAATCCCGGCAGCACCTTCGCGCCGCAAAGCGATTCGCCGCCGGTCACTTGCCCCGGCAGAATTTCGGCAAACCGCCCGTTTTCGACGCGGAACCCGCCGTGCACATAGCCGGTCGGGGTAAAGAGCAGGGCATCGGTAAACAGCATAAAAACCTCCTGACAGGCTGTCGCAAAAGGGGTCAGACCATTTGCGGCAAGGTTTTACTGAATCATACTTGTAGGAAGAAAAGACGTAAATACGTCTTTTCTTTGATTGTTTGCCGCAAATTATTCGGTTTTTCGCCCTTGGCGTAACGTCAGTACAGCCTTCGGGCGAAAATTCCGAATTCTTTCTCACTCCGCTTGCGCTTCGTTGCAGCAGTGCCGTCGCGCGCTTCCCGCGCGTCGCCATCTCACCCTTATCAACAGCCTGTTTAACGTGACAAAGATTCTTGACGTGCGTGCCTATTATTTCCGCTTTCGCAAAACGACAAGCGCCGCAATGCCGATGGCGGCGGCGAGCCCCGCCGCGCAAAGCAGCGCAATCACCGGCAGCGTCCACACGGTCGGCGCGGAAACGGCTTCCGGGGTGTGGGAGACGGCGGGCGTCGGCGCTTCGGTCGGAACCGGCGTGTCGGTCGGCGCGGGCGTATCGGTCGGGACGGGCGTCGGCGCTTCGGTCGGCGCGGGCGTATCCGTCGGGACAGGGGTCGGCGTATCGGTCGGCGCGGGCGTATCCGTCGGAACAGGGGACGGCGTATCGGTCGGCGCAGGGGTTTGCGCCGAAAGGTTCGCATACAGCAGCGCGGGGTCGATGTTGTCGAACGCATCCGTTCCGGCCTCGACGGTGCCGTAGACCATGCCGAAGCGGGCAATCGAATACGGTTCGCGCACGCCGTTGACGTGGTGGCGGCCGCTTTGCTGCGATTCGTGCAGGGCAAACGCCTGCTTGGCGACCTCAAACGCGGTCTTGCCGCCGAGCGCGGCAATCGGCGTGTCGATATCGAGTGTCAGCGGGTTTTCGGGATAGAGGTGGACATAACACTTTTTGACCTCCCATGTCCCGAAGGCCGCGGCGGAATCGGGGTCATACGCGGGATCGGCGCAAAGCTGCACGGCTTCGGTGACGCAATGCGCGACACGCGAGTGCTGCCAATGGCCGTATTCGCCGTTGTAGTCCTGCGTGAACACGACGAGCGGCCTGTGCTCGCGCAGCAGCCGCACCAGCGCCTTTGTCACGTCCTCGGCGAGAAACTTGGAGCCTTCCGTGGAACGGCGCGCCTGCGGCACGTCGGCAAAGCCCAAAAACAGCGGGTAATACCGGGAGCCCATCGCCCAAACGCCGTTCTGCGCTTCGGTCATGCGCTCGCGCTTCGAGGCGGTCAGAAAAGCGACCGTGCCGACCTTGCCGTCCTTCGCGCCGTAAAGCGGGATGCAGGCACCCATGAACAGCGTATCGTCGTCCGGGTGTGTGGCGATCAGCAGGTAATCGAGGTGCTCCGGCGCGGGCTGCCAGTCGTGGTACGGATGGGGCGTGACGCCCTCCGAATACATCTGGGCGCGGACGACCGTCATACCGCCCTCGCCTGCGATCACCTCCACGGCGCGCGCACCGTCCGGCAGAGGATAGAAGCTGTCCATATACGGCGGCAGCGGCGTTTCGGCAAGCACCGCACCGTCCCGGTCATACGAAACGACACGGGCGGTTTGGGGCACGGTGAGCCATTGCGTGCAAAGGTAGTAGGCGGGTACGTCGTCTGTCCAAGCGAACCGGAACAGCTCGCCCTCGGCAAACGTAACGGTGGCTTCAAAGAAGCGGCTGTGGATCGCCGTTCCCGCACCGGGGTGACGCCCAGTATACGTCAGCGTGCAGCTTGCGGAAAGGTCCTTTGCGGCGGGCGCATCGTCGGCCACGGCGAACGCGGGCAAAAGACACAGGCAAAGCAGCAGCAGGATCGTGCGTTTTATCGACTTCATCCGCGGCGTCTCCGGATCGCCTGCACCAGCGATATGCCGCCGATGACGATCAGACCGAGCGCGGCGGTGCCGACGGCAAGCCAAACGATGTTGGACACCGGCGGACGCCCTGCGGGTGCGCGCGGCGCTTCGCCTTCGTCAGCGGCGGGCGCGTCGGGCTTCGGCGTTGTTGGGTTGTTCTGCACGGAGCGATCCTCATAGTGCGGCGCTTCGGTCACGGGAACCGGCGTGTCGGTCGGCGCGGGCGTGGGGGTCGGCGTGGGCGTCGGGGTCGGGGTCGGCGTGGGCGTAGGCGTCGGGGTGGGGATCGGCGTCGGGGACGCGTAGGAGAGGAAGCTCTCCGGCGCAAGACCCGCAAGCAGGTCGGGCTCCGCGCCCTCGGTCAGCAGCTGCATCGAAACGGACTGCGCAACGCCGTCGCGGTAGACGCGGCGCGACGCCTGCAGGCGGTAGGCCTCGTTCAGCGGCGCGGCCTCCTCATCGGTCAGCGTCAGCGTGATCGGGCCGTTTTCGGTCAGCACATAGTTTTTCACAACGCTGTTTGTCACGGTCGGCCAGACCTTTTCCACGATCTGTCCCGCGCCGAGGCCGTCGGTGATCCAGATCTTCGGCGCGCAGAGCGACAGCAGCGATGCAAACGCCTTTCTCGCTTCGGAGGGCTGATAGCGGCGCTGCGCGCCCTTCAGCGTGTCGTAAGCGGGCTTTTGCCAGTTCCAGAAGATCGGCTCGCGCGGGATGCCCATGGCGCGGAGCGTTTGGATGCACTCGGCCTTGCGATCCCGCAGGTCGTTGTAGATATAGCAGACCTGCACGGAAAGGTGATAGTCGGTCAGCGTTTTCAGAATCGGCGCGGCGACAAGCGATTCATCCCCGACGTGCGTTAACAGCAGCACAACGTCGGCGGGCTTGTCGTTGGATGCAAACGGGATCGAGGCCTCGTCCGCTACCGGCACGAACTCCGCGATCTCCATTTTGGTGCCGGACAGCCGCACGGCGGTCGCGCCGTTCAGCGGCAGATACGTGTTCAGCATCGAGGGCGTGATCGTTTCGGTGCGCATCACGATGCCGTCCGATCCGTAGAAGTCTGCGCGGACGCGTCCCGGCACCGAGAACCACGAGATCCATACGCCGTCGGTGCCCTCGGCCATGTCGGTCAGCTCGACGCGGCCGCTTGCCGGGATCACCAGATAGGTTTTTTCATTGTTGTCGCAAAGAAAGCTCTCCTTGCCCGCCTTAGCGTCCGGGACAAGGTAGGTGTCCGCCGTCGAAAGCACGGGCGGCGTCAGCAGCAAAAGCGCCAGCAGCGCGGCAAAAATTCGAAAATGCTTCATCATTGCACCTCCGCATTGCCGTTGTGTTGCAGCGGCGCGTTCACGTCCGGCACAAGGTCGGAATAGCCCCACATCAGAGCGTCCACCCACGGGCGCTGATAGTCCGCCGCGCCGGGGCGGCCGTCGTGCTGGTTCAGGTGCTCGCCCATAAAGAGCATACCGGTGGAGCATCCGCCGTCGAGGTTGAACGCCTGCACGCAGCCCTCCTGCACAAAGAGGTCACGGAACTCGGTCAGCGTCAGCCCGTAGCTGTAGCCGTTCTGCCGACCGTCCGCCACGATCGCCACCAGATGCCCCGGCTCGATCATGCCGAGCCCGACGCGCGGATTCACGCGGTTGACGCGGAAGGTGTGCACGTTGTCATTCGGCACGCCGTTTTTGATCAGCCACGGCCCGAACGAATACGTGTCGCGCACGCCCATTTCCAGAAGCTCCTCGGCGCGGATCTCGCCGCGCTCAAAAACCTGGATCGCCATATCGTTGTCGGTAAAAGCCATGACCGCCTCGCCGACGTAGTTGCTGTATACGCGCCCGTGGCGGATCAGCGCGCCCTTCCATTCCTGCTCGGCGTTGATCATATTGTCGCCGGTGATGGCCAGCACGGCCTTGTTTTTGCGCACGATCTTATACGGCTGCGTCATCGTCGTGCCGTTTTCGCCGTCGTCGGCAAAGCCGCTGCGGTAGGTGCTGTATTCGCGCATATAGATGTGCGCGACAAGATAGACGAGCGGCATTTCGGTCGTCGGACGATCCTCCGGGAAGAACTTCGTTTCATGTCGGTCGATCACGATGGAGAGCGCCTCGCTCGAATAGGACCAATGCCCGTTTTCCCGATCCTCTACCACGACCTCCTCGTCGGTGAACAGATCGTCCGGCACTTCGGCATACGCCGGCAGCGGAAGCAGCAGCGTGCATAACAACAGAATAACAGTTCGGATGCGCAGTTTCATTTGCAGTTTGGTTCAGCCTTTCTGATTCAATGCTCCCCGTCCTTGCGGGGAAACGGCGATATGCGCCGGAGTTTTCAGGATTTCTTTCTGCGCCGGAGCAGCAGGATCGTGCCGCCGGTCAGCAGCGCCGCGCCGCCGAGCAAAAGCCACGGCCACAGCGGAGCGGGCTTTGCCGCGGGAACCGGCGCCTCGGTACATTCGGGCGGCTCGGTCGGCGTCGGGGTGGGCTCGTCCGTCGGCGCAGGGGTCGGTGTCGGTGTCGGTGTCAGCGTCGGTGTCGGGGTGGGGGTAGGTGTCGGCATCGGCGTGGGTGTCGGCGTCGGTGCAGGTGTCGGCGTCGGCGTCGGTTCCGGCGTGGGGGACGGC
>JAEEGL011139151.1_pt1 | contig 14760 bp, 14 predicted proteins | sample 9134231 | NCBI WGS metagenome assembly JAEEGL01 (sample SAMN16246548, study PRJNA631951) | gut metagenome | biome: gut microbiome; feature: rumen; material: fiber-attached | host: Bos | place: Iran: Karaj | collected 2018-10 | reverse complement strand
CTGCGGGTCCCACATCTTCTGGCCGGTGTTGCAGTTGAGGAACTGGTAGGCCCATTTGATGGGATGGTGGTCGGTCCAGTCCATGTCGGCGATGACCAGCTCCGGCCGGTAGTCGAGCGGATCGCCCACCTCGCCCGGAGAGAAGACCACGTCGACCTCTTTCGGAAGTAGTTCGAAGAAGGTCATCGAGAAGTCGATGGCCTGCTTGAAGTTGTAGTCCGGCTCCACGGCATCGCCGAAGACGCCGCCCATCGCATAGATGCTTTTCACTTTCCGGCGGACCAGCTCCTGGCCGTTCAGCGGGGAGTATTCATCGGGGCCGGAGAGCAGCAGGCGGGCCAGCGTGGTGACCAGGCCGATGGAGGCGATGGTCACGGAGCGGTCTGGCTGCTCGGCGAGCAGCTTGCGGTAGAGCTTGTAGCCTTCCATATAGGTGCCGTTGTCGCCCACGGTGCGCTCGAACATCGGCTCGCCATTCGTCGTGCGTGCGTAGGCCAGGTTGTGGTAGGGGATCCACACGTGCGTTTCCTCCTGGCCCTGCGTCTCCAGGCCGATGGGGATGTCGGGGTGGCCGTAGTAGGTGTCGAGCACGTCCACGATGTCGGCGTTGGCGCGGCCCATCCGGTCCACGATGACGCCGATCAGCTTGCAGCGCTGCATGTCCATGTAGCGGTGCAGCATCATCAGGGCGAACAGGTCGTCGGTCGAGCTGCCCATATCGGTGTCGAGGATGATGCGGATGTCCTCCTGCTCGTAGTTGCTCCAGATTTCGATGCCCTTGGCCAGGTCATAGACCGTATTCTGTCCGTTTTCGCGGGCGAAGGCCATGGCTGCCGTCAGGCTGTCTTCCGGGAAGAGGCGGGTGCTGTCGAAATAGTACTTCCCGTTCTCGGGATTGTACCAGCCGCCCACGTAGCCGTTGTGCGCCTTTGCATGCTTGATGACATTCAGGATGTTCTTCTTTTCAAAGCTGTTCTGCGTGGCTGCGTAGGATACCGCGATGCCCTTGGTGGGCTGCTTCAGCGTGTTGATGTCAATCGTGAAGCCATCGGGGTGCATTTCCCCCATGGCCCAGAGGATATTGACCAGTTCCTTGTCGGAAAACTGCTTCTGCGCCTGTCCTGTGAAGGGGAAGGCCAGCAGTACGGCCAGGATAAGTACGAGTTTTTTCATATGCGTTCGTTTAGGTTCTATTGGTTTTGCGCGGCCAGCTTGCGGGCTTTGCGGCCGTGGATGACCTTCACGTCTTCGGTCAGGGCTTCGATCGGCTCCATCATCAAGTCGGGGTGCTTGAGCAGCCGTTCCATGAACTTCATCGCGCTGACGAAGTAGAAGCCGTCGCAGAAGCGCTCGTCGGTCGTGATCCAGATGGGCATCTTCTTGGAAGTGACGATGTTCTCCTTGTCCGTGCCGAAGGCGGGGGTGACGGATTCCTTGCCCATCGACATGAAGATGCCGGTGGTTCCGAAGTCGTAGAGGTGGTGGAAGATGGCGGGTCCCTTGATGGACTTCATGTTCGTCACGAACAGCGAAGTATGGAACGGGCTGAGGTCGAGGATGGCCTTGGGCAGCAGGCCGTGCTTGTCCAGGAACTTGATGGTGCCCAGCATGAACTTGATGAGGGCGTTGGGGGTGATGGTCAGCACCCGCGCGATCTTGTCCGTGCCGTTGTTGGCGGCCATGTTGTTGTTGGCCTCGATGGCCTTGTCGATCTTCTTCTGGACCTGCGGCAGGGATTCCAGGCCCGTGAAGGTCAGTTTCACCAGCGAGTCGGCGGCCTCGGGGCTCATGTTCTTCTTGACCACGAAGGAGACCTGGATTTCGCTGTGCTGGAAAATGCGCCCGTTCATGATGAAGCGGTTCAGCCGCGGGAAGCGCGCGAAGGTGCGGACCATCGCGGCGATGAGCAGGTGCATATAGTTATATACGTCGCCTTTGGCGAGCTGGTCGTTGATGAATTCGTCCATCGGCTCGCAGGGGCAGTCGTAGGTAGTCAGGTTCTGGGAATCATGACGGGCCGTCATGATGTGCGGGACAATGCGTTGGATGGGATCGAGGTCCTTGACTTTCTTTCCATCCGATCTGAGTCCAAACATAAGTAACGGTTTAGGTTTTAGCAAGCGCTAAGTTAGCAAAAAATCCCGTAATTTTTATATCTTTGTTGGATATGAGCAATCCTAAGATCTTTGTGGCCGGCATCGGACCCGGGAGTGCGGCCGACATTACGCCCGCCGTCCTGGAGGCGGTCCGGCAGTCCGATGTCATCATCGGCTATAAGTATTATTTCCAGTTCGTCGAGCCGTACGTCTCGCCGGGCGCCGAGTGTGTCGATACGGGGATGAAGAAGGAGCGCGAGCGGGCCGAAGAGGCCTTCGAGCGGGCTGAGGAAGGGAAAACCGTGTGCGTGGTCAGCTCGGGCGATGCAGGCATCTACGGGATGGCCCCGCTCATCTGGGAGATGAAGCGTGAGCGCGGCAGCCGCGTCGAGATCGAGGTGCTGCCGGGCATCAGCGCCTTCCAGAAAGCCGCTTCGCTGCTCGGCGCGCCCATCGGCCACGACCTGTGCATCATCTCGCTCTCCGACCTGATGACGCCCTGGGAAAAGATTGAACGCCGCATCCGCGCCGCCGCCGTGGCCGACTTCATCACGGCGGTCTACAACCCGAAGAGCAACGGCCGCTACTGGCAGCTGTACCGCCTGCAGGAGATCTTCCTGCAGCACCGCAGCCCCGATACGCCGGTGGGCTGCGTCCGCCAGGCCGGCCGCGACGACCAGCAGGTGACCCTCACCACGCTGGGTGCTTTCGACCCGGAGCAGGTGGATATGTTCACGGTCGTGCTCATCGGCAATTCGCAGTCCTATACATGGGAAGGTAAGTTCATCACCCCGCGCGGCTATTACCGCGCGGACCGTGGCGAGGACGCCAGGGGAGTAGGGCAGGAGATCATGATCGAGAGCTTCCGCACCATCGAGCGGGAGCTGCGCCATCCCGACATCCCGCTGGGCCGCAAGTGGCCGCTGCTGCACGCCATCCACACCACGGCCGATTTCGATATGGAAAACATCCTCCGCGTCGACGAAGGGGCGGTGGAGACGCTCTACGCCGGCTTTGCGGAAGGCCGCATCAAGACCATCGTCACCGATGTGACGATGGCTGCCTCCGGCATCCGCAAGGGCGCCCTCGAACGGCTGGGCGCCACTGTGAAGTGCTACCTCCACGACGAGCGGGTGGCCGCACTTGCGGCGGAGAAGGGGATTACGCGCACCCAGGCCGGCATCCGCCTGGCTGTGGAGGAGCATCCCGACGCGCTGTACGTGTTCGGCAATGCGCCCACCGCGCTGATGGAGCTCTGCGACCTCATCCGCAAGGGAAAGGCCGCACCCGCCGGCATCATCGCCGCACCCGTGGGCTTCGTCCACGTGCGGGAGAGCAAGCATATGGTCAAGCCGTTCCGGACGATTCCCAAGCTCATCGTCGAAGGACGCAAGGGCGGCAGCAACCTGGCCGCTACGCTGGTCAATTCGATTCTCTGCTTCAACGATGCGGAGGCCCTAAAACCGGGACGCGATGTCTAGTGCCAGCTCCCAGAAGCAGCGTTTCATCGTCATCGGCATGACCGACGACCGGGACGCCTGGTTCCCGCCGCAGGTGCGCGGCGCCATCGAGGCGGGCCATATCTTCTCGGGCGGGAAACGTCACCACGAGATCGTGGCGTCGCTGCTGCCGACCGATGCCGTCTGGATCGACATCACCGTGCCGCTCGAAGCGGTTTTCAAGCAATATGAAGGACATTCCGAAGTGGTGGTCTTCGCCTCCGGCGACCCGCTGTTCTTCGGCTTTGCCAATACCCTGCGCCGGGAGCTTCCGGATGCGGAGATCACGGTCTTCCCGTCGTTCAACTCCCTCCAGCTGCTGGCCCACCGGATGCAGCTTCCCTATGCCGATATGCGTACCGTGTCGCTCACCGGGCGCCCCTGGGACGCCTTCGACCAGGCGCTGATCACGGGCGAACGGCTCATCGGCGCGCTGACCGACCGGAGCAAGACCCCGGCGGCCATCGCCCGCCGGATGCTCGACTACGGCTACGACAACTACCGGATGACGGTGGGCGAGTGCCTGGGCAACCGCGAAGCGGAGTGCGTGCGGACGCTGCCGCTGGCCGAGGCGGCCGAGGCGGAGTTCGCCAGCCCGAACTGCCTGATCCTGGAGCGCACTGCGCCCCGGACCCATCCCTTCGGGCTGCCGGAACGCGACTTCGACCTGCTCGACGGCCGCGTGAACATGATCACGAAGATGCCCGTCCGCCTGCTGACGCTCAGCCAGCTGGACCTGGCACGCCGCACGTCGTTCTGGGACATCGGCTTCTGCACCGGCTCCGTCTCGATCGAGGCCCGGCTGCAGTTCCCGCACCTGAAGGTCACCTCGTTCGAGATCCGTGAGCAGTGCCGCGAGATCATCGGGAACAATGCCCGCCGCTTCGGCGCGCCGGGCATCGACGTCCACATCGGCGACTTCCTCGAAGCCGACCTCACCGGCCTGCCGGCGCCGGACGCCGTCTTCATCGGCGGCCACGGCGGCCGCCTCGCCGACATGCTCCGCCGCATCGACTCCGTCCTCCTGCCCGGCGGCATCGTCGTCTTCAACGCCGTCAGCGACGAGAGCCAGGCCCTCTTCCGCGAGGCCGTCGCATCCGTCGGCCGCCGCCTCACCGGCGAAATGCACGTCGCCGTCAACCACTTCAACCCCATCACCATCCTCACCGCCGAATGAAAAGCATCGCCATCATACTCGTCTCCGAATCCTCTCGTGAATTAGCTGAAATCATTGCGCGGAGCGATGGGATGCCCGGTCAAGCCGGGCATGACGTGGTTATTTATACAAAGAAGGAGACAGGACCTTATGGGAAGTTCCTGAAAGACCATTGGCAGGACTTCGACGCCGTCATCTTCATCGGCGCGCTCGGCATCTGCGTGCGGAGCATCGCACCGGCACTCAAGAACAAATACGCCGACCCGCCCGTCATCTGCATCGACAGCACCGGCCGGTTCGTCGTCCCCGTCGTCTCCGGCCATGTGGGTGGCGCCAATGAACTGGCGCGCCACATCGCCGACCGCATCGGCGCGCAGGCCGTCGTCACCACCCAGAGCGACAACGAAGGCCTCTGGGCCCTCGACACCCTCGGGCGGACCTATGGATGGCAGGTTGAGGCCACGCCGGCCGAAATGAACCGCGCCATCTTCGCCTTCGTCGAAAAGAAGCCTACGGTCCTCCTGCTGGAGGTCCGTGACGCCGGCACGGACTATCTGGAGCGCACGGCCCCGGCCTACGTCCGAATCTGCTACCGTCGCGAAGACCTCGACCTCTCCGGCGTCGCGCTGCTTGTCGCCGTCACGCCGCGTACGCTGCCCGACGTACCTAAGGGTGTTGCTACGCTGGCCTTCCGCCCGCCCGTGCTCCACCTGGGCTTCGGCTGCCGGAAGCAGTGTGACCCGGCGGGAATTCCCGAATACATGGAGGAAAAGATCCGCGAAGCGGGCTTCTCGCCGAAATCCATCGCGACGGTCGGGACCATTGAACTCAAGAAGGACGAGCCGCTGCTGCAGGCCCTGCTGGCCCGCTGGCCGCAGGCGCAGGAAGCCATCTACCTGGCGGAATCGCTGGCCGTCATCGACGTGCCGAACCCCTCGGAGAAGGCACTGGCAGCCACGGGGAGTGCCGGCGTGGCCGAGGCGGCCGCGATCGCCGGCGCCCAGGGCGGCCCGCTCCGCATCGAAAAGCAGAAAGGACGGCTGACCGAAGGCAACGACTTCACCTTCGCGGTGGCGCAGGCTGCCGCGTCGCTGCGCGAGGGCCACATCGAAATCGTGGGCGCAGGCCCCGGCGACCCGGAGCTGGTGTCGGTGCGCGGCAAGCGCTTCCTTGAGCAGGCCGACCTCATCCTTTACGCCGGCAGCCTCGTGCCGGTCGAGCTGACGCACTACGCAAAGCCCGGCTGTACTGTCCGCAGCTCTGCGTCGATGGACCTCGAGGAACAGTTTGCCCTGATGAAGGCGTTCTATGACAAGGGACTGCTCGTGGTCCGGCTCCATACAGGCGACCCGTGCCTCTACGGCGCCATTCAGGAGCAGATGGCCTTCTTCGACCGCTACGGCATGGACTACCATATCACACCCGGCATCTCGGCCTTTCAGGCCGCTGCGGCGGCGCTCCGCTCCCAGTTCACCATCCCCGAGAAGGTGCAGACCATCATCCTCACGCGCGGCGAAGGCCGCACGCCGATGCCCGAGCGCGAGCAGCTGCACAAGCTGGCGCAGTCGCGCAGCACGATGTGCATCTACCTGAGTGCCGGCATCGTGGAGGAAGTGCAGGCCGAGCTGCTGCAGGCCTATCCGCCCGAGACGCCCGTGGCGGCCTGCTACAAGCTCACCTGGAAGGAAGAGCGCATCTACCGCGGCGAGCTGAAGGACCTGGCGAAGATCGTCCGCGACAACCACCTGACGCTCACCACGCTGCTCGTGGTGGGCGATGCCATCGGCAACCGCGGGGGCCTCTCGCGGCTCTATGCCCACGAATTCAAGCACCTCTTCCGGAAATGATCCTGATTCTCGGCGGCACGACGGAAGGACGGCTCGCGGTCCGGGTGGCCGATGCGGCGGGCTCGCCGTACTGGTACTCGACCCGCGGCGACCTGCAGCAGGTGGAGTGCAAGCACGGCACGCACATCACCGGCGCGCTCGACGCGGCGGCGATGGCGGCCTTCTGTGCCGAAAATGGCATCCGGCTGCTGGTCGATGCCGCGCATCCGTTCGCCACGGAGCTGCACCGGACAGTCGCCTCCGTCGCCGAGTCCCTCGACCTGCCGGTCGTGCGCGTGGAGCGGGTGTATGCAGCGGAGGATGAATATATCCGGTGGTGCGATGATTATGCGGATGCCATCCGGCGGCTGGAGGCCGACGGCATCACGCGCCTGCTGGCCCTGACGGGCGTGCAGACCATCGGCCGTCTGAAGCCCTATTGGGAGAAAAATGACTGCTGGTTTCGCATCCTGCACCGCGACGAGTCGCTCGGGAAGGCGGCGCAGCAGGGTTTTCCGGCCGACAGGCTGGTCTATTATGAGGAGGACGACGAGGCGGCGCTCATCTCGCGCCTGCGGCCGCAGGCCCTCCTGACGAAGGAGAGCGGTGAGTCGGGCGGATTCCCGCAGAAAGTGGCGGCGGCCCGCTCCGCCGGCATTCCGGTGTACGCCGTGCGCCGGCCGGCGCTGCCTGCCGGTTTCGAGGTGGTCACCGGCGAGCATGGCCTGCGCAAGGCCATCGAGCATCTGGTGCCGGGGTTCTTCCCGCTGCGCAGCGGCTTCACCACCGGCGCCTGCGCCACGGCGGCAGCCAAGGCCGCGCTCCTGGCGCTGATGGGTCGCGAAGTGGGGGAGAGGGTCGATGTCTTATTCCCTGACGGAGAAACACTTTCTTTGCCTGTCAAAGAGGTTTGTTCGCAGGGAACGGCGACCGTTGTCAAGGATGCGGGGGATGACCCGGATGTGACCAACGGCCGCGAGATTGTGGCTACTGTCGCGTTCAGCGATGAGCCGGGAATCCATTTCCTGCAGGGCGAGGGCGTGGGACGCGTGACGCTGCCGGGCCTGGGCCTGCCGATCGGCGGGCCGGCCATCAACCGCGTGCCGCGGCAGATGATGGAGCAGAACCTGTCGGCGCTGTACGACGGCGGCCTCGACGTGACGATCTCCGTCCCCGGCGGCCGCGAGCTGGCGCAGCGGACGTTCAATCCCAAGCTGGGCGTCGTCGACGGCATTTCCATCATCGGCACCTCGGGCATCGTCCGGCCTTTCTCGAACGAAGCGTTCGTCGACGCCATCCGCCGCGAAGTCGAAGTGGCCCTGGCCGTCGGAGCACCCATGCTGGTCATCAACTCCGGCGCGAAAAGCGAGGCTTTTCTCAAGGCCCGCTTCCCCGACCTGCCGCCGCAGGCGTTCGTCCACTACGGGAATTTCATCGGCGAAACCCTCAAAATCGCCGCTGACCTCCGGATACCGAAGGTTGTGATGGGCATCATGCTCGGCAAGGCCGTCAAGCTGGCCGAAGGCCATCTCGACACCCACAGCAAGACCGTCGTCATGAACAAGCCGTTCCTGCAAGCTGTCGCGGCCGGGGCCGGCTGTTCGCCGGCCGCCGCCGCTGCCATCGACCGTCTCACCCTCGCCCGCGAGCTCTGGGCCGCCCTTTCGCCCGATGACGCAAAGCGTTTCTTCTCCGCCATCCTCTCCCGCTGCCACACAGCCTGCGCCACGGTCTACCCCGGACCTGACCTCTCCGTCATTCCCGGCTTTGACCGGGAATCTCTCACCATCCTCCTCCTCGACGAGGAAGGGAAGGTCTTCGAATAGCTAAAGGTTGATGCGGATGAGTCCGCCAAAAGAGGTCAGGGCGGAAAAGCCCTGATCAGCCGTGACCAGGCCGGCATAGATCTGTGCCGCAACCAGCACGCCGCCGTGCGCGAAGATGACGACGCGGTTTGCCGGAACTTGCCTCAGTTCGTCGAGGAAGCGGCTCACGCGCTGATACTGCATCATGAACGACTCGCCGCCCGTGACCGGGGTGTTGATGTGGTCGGCAAACCACTCCTGCAGCCGCGGGTCGGAGATATCGTCGAAGTGCTTCATTTCCCATTCGCCGAAGTCGAGTTCCATCAGGCGCGGGTCGCGTATGGCGTCGGCGTAGCCGCAGAAGGCGGCCAGCCGCGTGCAGCGCGACAGCGGGCTGGTGTACGCACGGTCAACAGGCCCGCACGCCTCCAGCGCCGCCTTCGTCACGGCGGCCTCTTCCTCGAACGTCTCCTTCAGCGGGACGTCGCTCTGCCCGTAGCACGTGCCCGTCGGCACGTCAGGCGTGGTATGGCGGATCAGGATAACTTCCATGGTTGAAAGCATTTCAACAACAAAGTTACAAAACATTTCATTACGCTTTTTTTGTATATGTGCCAATGCGTATGGTTGCGTCTCCCACATATTTGTACGGCCTGGCGGCCGCCGTTTATGTGACCACCTGCCTGGTGGTGGCGGCGGTGCGGTGGTTCCATATGTGCAGGCCCTATGACCGCAAACCGGGCTACTACCCACAGTAATGACCAAAGAATCCATTGACGCTACTGGAGGAACTTATGGCAATCCTGGACACTTACAACCTTGGCAACGGCAAGTTCCTCTCCAAACCAACTCTTGGCGTCGCCCAGAGCTCATTTACCCCTCATAGCACCGAGGTAGCTGAAGCCTGGTAACCAGCGGCCGGAACCCCTCGTCAGCACCAGTGGGGGAAAGCGGCCAGCACGGCGAGGTAGAGCGCGAGCTCGCAAAGGAGGAAGGTGGCGCCGCAGCAGTCGCCGGTATAGCCCTGGATCTTGCGCTTCATCACGAGGCGGAGCAGCCACATGACGAGGACCGGGACAATCATAAGCAGGAGGAACTGCCAGGGCAGCCAGCCCAGGGCGAAGACGCAGATGAAAGAAGGTGCCAGGCCACCGAAGAAACATAGCAACAGTTCCGGCAGCGTCATCCGTGTATAGACGGTCTTGTTCTTGGCCTCTTCTTCAGGACGGGCGTAGGGCAGGAAGTTGATCAGCTGGGCGGCGCAGCACTTGGCCCAGCAGTCACAGCAGACCAGCAGGATGCAGAGCGTATCGCGCGAGATGACCGAAGGCATCTGCATCAGCAGCGCGAAATAAACGATCAGGCCGATGACCCCGAACGTGCCGATGTGTGAATCCTTCATGATGGCCAGCGTCTTCTCGCGGGACGTGCCGCCGCCGAAGCCGTCAATGAAATCTGCCAGTCCGTCTTCGTGGAGACATCCGGTGAGCACGATGCGCACCAGCAGGGCCAGGATCCACGCGACGGTCACAGGAAAGAGACGGCTGCTTAGCCAGAGGGTGAGGGCCATGAGGCCGCCTGTGAGCCAGCCTACAAGGGGCCAGCGCGGCACTACGCGCTTGAAACGGTCGGCCGGAACGTCGATCATCCGCCATAAGGGCAGTCGCGTAAAGAAGATGATGGTGGCCAGCAGAATCAACATAACACAACAAAAGTAAGCATTATTCATATTATTTAAAAGTTTTTGTAAAAGGGCGCATATTTGTTATTTTTACAAATTATGAGAAGAATCCTGATCGTCGCCCTTCTTCTGACCCTTTCCCTTCCCGCTTTCGCCGCGGAGCCTTTCTCCCGGCACCAGGTACGTGTGGGCTGGGGCGACATGCTTTTCGAGACGATGGCGTTCCAGCCGTCAGCCACCCACCAGTATGTCAATCCGTCGGCCCTGCCTGAGGGCTATACGTATACCGAAAAGAGCCGTTTCGGCTATACCGGGCATATTTTCGCAGGTTATATGTACCGGTTTAACCGGGTGGTGAGCGTGGGCGTAGAAACCGACTTCGAGGGCATTTTCTGGCAGGAAACCCTTTACAACCGGCTTCACCAGCCGCTGGGCCCCGCCAAGGCGTCCCGCAATTACAACCTCGTGGTCCTGCCGGAGGGCCGTTTCACCTGCCTGGACAGCCGGTGGGTGGACATCTATGCCGGCCTGGGCGTCGGGGGTGTCCTGGCCTTCGACAATGACAGGAACAGGGAATGGGGGATGGCCCTGAACCTCAATTATTTCGGTATCCAGATAGGCAGCGGGCACTGGCGGGGCGGCCTTGAACTGGGCCTGATGGCCGCGCTCCGCGACTCGGGCCATATCTATATGGCCGGTTCCCGGCTGGTTTCCATTAACCTTAGCTACAGTTGGTAAGATGAAGCGCCTGCATTATTTGACTCTCCTTGTCCTTGCCCTTTTCGCGGCAGGATGCCAGCTGCCGGAGCGGGAATACGTCGACTTTACCACCTTCCACGTCACCTCCGTCAAGAGCAGCTATGTCTATGAGAAGGACGGCTCCCTGAATCCGGACATCCGCCTGATGGAAGAGCCCAGCCTCCTGCAGCGGGACCCGCAGACCAAGGTGGCCTCCGCCTCCGTGGCCGACATCGCCCGCAACATGCTGGGCAGTCTCAACAGCAACAAGGTGGACCTGGTCGTCGGGACCTACACCGGCCACGACACGGACATGACGCCCCTCGTCCAGTCCGGCATGCTCGTGCTTCCCAAGTCGGGGCCCGTCAAAAACATGATCCTGGTCAGCCACTATACCATCGGGGCCAACTACGAATGTCCTTCCGAGACCTTCTCCCTCGAGGCGGCGCTGGCCGCCAAGGGCTATGCCGTGGTGATCGCCGACTATATCGGGTTCGGCGTCACCGCCCACCGCGTCCATCCCTATATGCATACGGAGAGCACCGCCCGCAGCGTGGTGGACATGGGTCTGGCCGTCAAGCCCTACCTGGAGCGCATCAACCGAAAGCCGCAGAGCGAGAAAGTGATCCTCGTGGGCTATTCGCAGGGCGGCTCGACCACCCTGGCCGTCATGGACATGATCCAGGATGAGTATTGGGACGAGATGCCCATCGAGAAGGTCTATTGCGGCGGCGGGCCCTACGACCTGGCCGCCACCTTCGACTTCTCGATGCAGGAGGATGTCACCGGCATCCCCTGTGCCATCCCGATGATTGTCCAGGGCATCAACGAGGGGGCCAATCTGGGGCTGAAGATGGAAGACTTCTTTATGCCCGACCTGCTGGCCCATTACGACGAATGGATCAATTCCAAGAAGTACACCGTGTCGCAAATCAACACGATGATGAATGCCAAGGCGTTGCACACCATCATGACGGACAAGGGGCGCGACAAGACCAGCATGGAAACCGCCCGCCTCTACAAAGCCCTGATGATCAATTCCGTCCTCGATTTCATACCCAAGGCGCCCATCTTCATGTTTCACAGCAGGCAGGATGATACCGTTCCCTTCGTGAACGCGCAGAGTGCGGAGCATTTTTTCAAAGACGACCCCATGCGATACGATTTCGGGGATTATGGCGCCCACGCGATGGGCTGCCTCCGCTTCCTGAATACCATTTCCAAAGAGTTGTAGGCCTATGCGATTCCTGAAACTTTTTTCCATTGCCGTGACCGCCGTCACCCTGCTCCTGGGAGGCTGCACCGTGAAGGAGATGCCTACCGACGCCTGTGTTTTCGATGTCTCCACCGATAAGGTGCAGGCAACCAAAGCCCGGTTCTTCGTCATCCCCTCCAACCCGGAGGCCTACTATTTCGTCGCGCTCGTCGCGGTCGGGGAACAAGATTACGGCCTGCCCCTCGATGAGGTTATCACCGGCAGGCTCGACGAGAAGAAACAGTTGTACGAGGATCATCTGCGTAACAACGAACCTGTGACCAACTTTGCGGATATGTACCTTTTCAGGGGTACCCGTTACTTTTTCTTCAAATCCCTGGGCGACGACACCGACTATCGGCTCGTGTTTGCCCAGATCGACCCCGATAGGCGGGTGCCCATCGGAACGCCGACCGAGATGCGCTTCCATACCAAAATACTCGAACTGGTTGAGGGACAGCATTTCTACGCGTCGCTTGAAGACAACATTCTCACCATCACACCGACGGTCAAGGGCGCCCCGTTTGCCTGGGACTTTGTGAGCAAGGACGTGCTGGACGATGATTATTTAGGCAATCAGGATTTGTACCTGTATGAACTGATGGCCATGTACGAGTCTTACAATTTCACCGGCTACGCTTCGTGTGTAGGAACGGAGGTCTGGGACCTGGACAAGAGCATCACCCCGATGAAGGAAGGGGAGGTCTATGTGCTGGTCGTGGCCGGCTACCAAGACGGTGAATTCACCTCTAAAGTCTACAGCGTCAACATCCGCTACCGTAAATCCGGCAGCGAGTTCATTTAACTTTGCCATCGATGAAACGCATCATCCTGATCACTGGAGGTTCCCGTTCCGGGAAGAGTTCCTATGCCGAGCAGCTGGCGCTGGAGCTGTCGGACCGGCCGGTCTATCTGGCGACGGCGCGCATCTGGGACGCGGAGTTCCGCGAACGGGTGCGGCGGCACCAGGAGCGGCGGGGGCCGCAGTGGACCAATATCGAGGAAGAGAAGCAGCTGAGCCGCCACGCGCTCGCCGGACGTGTCGTTCTTGTGGATTGCCTGACGCTCTGGTGCACGAATTTCTTCTTCGACCTGCAGAGCGATGTCGACCGGGCGCTGGCTGAAGCGAAGGCAGAACTGGACCGCTTCACGGCGCAGGACGCCACGTTCATCCTCGTGACCAACGAGATCGGGATGGGCGGCACCTCCGAAAACGAAGTCCAGCGCAAATTCACCGACCTGCAGGGCTGGATGAACCAGTATGCGGCCTCGCTCGCTGACGAGGTCGTCCTGATGGTCAGCGGCATTCCGGTGAAAATCAAAGGATAAGAAGTCATTTCCATGGAATTTCACATCTCCCGGCCCGATCCGGCCATCCGGCCTGCGCTGCAGGCGAAAATCGATAACCTCACCAAACCCAAGGGCTCGCTCGGCCGGCTCGAAGAACTGGCGCTGCAGGTGGGTCTCATCCAGCAGACGCTTTCGCCGTCGCTCCGGCACCCGCAGAACATCGTCTTTGCGGCCGACCACGGCATCGTGGAGGAAGGCGTGAGCATCGCGCCGAAGGAGGTGACCTGGCAGCAGGTGTGCCACTTCACGCATCCGCAGGGCACGGGCGGTGTCAATTTTCTCTGCCGCCAGCACGGTTTCACGCTGAAGGTGGTCGACGCGGGCGTGGACTTCGACCTGCCGCGCGACCGCGGCATCATCGACCTGAAGGTCAGCCGCGGCACCCGCAGCTTCCTGCACGGCCCTGCCATGACCGAAGCGGAGATGGAACAGTGCCTGGAGGGCGGCACACAGGTCGTCCGCCAGTGTTTCGAAGAGGGGAGCAACGTGCTGAGTTTCGGCGAGATGGGCATCGGCAACACCTCGCCATCGTCCATCTGGATGTCCTATTTCACCGGCATCCCGCTTGCGGAATGCGTGGGCGCCGGCAGCGGCCTTGACAGCGCCGGCATCCGGCACAAATATGAGGTCCTCAGGCAGTCGATGGACAACTATGCCGGCGACGGCTCGCCGCGCGACCTCATCCGCTGGTTCGGCGGCTTCGAGATGGTGATGGCTGTCGGAGCGATGCTCCAGGCCGCGGAGTTGAAGATGGTCATCCTTGTGGACGGCTTCATCATGACCAACTGCATGCTGGCCGCCGCGCAGCTTTATCCCGAAGTCCTCGACTATGCGGTATTCGGCCACTGCGGCGACGAATCGGGCCACAAGCGCGTCCTCGACGCCCTCGGCGCCAAGCCGCTTCTTCACCTCAGCCTCCGCCTCGGCGAAGGAACCGGCGCCATCTGCGCCTACCCCATCCTCGACTCCGCCGTGCGGATGATCAACGAGATGGACGATTTCCGCAGCGCCGAGATCACGAAATACTTCTGATAAAAAAGCCCGGTTGACTGACCGGGCTTTTAATTAAAACTTGTGGATGGCTAGGCCGCTTCGGAGCTTCGGCTCAAACCAGGTGGTCTTGGGCGGCATGATGTTGCCGGTGTCGGCAATGTCGATCAGCTGCTTCATAGAGACCGGGTAAAGAGCGAAGGCCACGGCCATCTCGCCGCTGTCCACGCGCCGCTTCAACTCGCCGAGGCCGCGGATGCCGCCGACGAAGTCGATGCGGTTCGAGGTGCGCAGGTCGCCCAGGTTGAGGATCTTGTCGAACACCAGGTTCGAGAGGATCGTCACGTCGAGGACGCCGATCGGG
>JAEEGL010898079.1_pt1 | contig 14760 bp, 8 predicted proteins | sample 9134231 | NCBI WGS metagenome assembly JAEEGL01 (sample SAMN16246548, study PRJNA631951) | gut metagenome | biome: gut microbiome; feature: rumen; material: fiber-attached | host: Bos | place: Iran: Karaj | collected 2018-10 | reverse complement strand
TGCGCATACCGTGGCGGTCGCTCTCGTCGTTGATGTCGGCAATGCCTTCGATCTTCTTCTCCTCGACCAGGCGGGCGATATTCTCGATCAGGTCCTTCTTGTTGACGTTGTAAGGGATCTCGTTGACCACGATGCGCTCGTGGTTGTGCTCTGTCTCAATCTCGGCCTTGGCACGAACGACAATACGGCCGCGACCGGTCTCAAAGGCGTCTCTCACGCCCTGATAACCGTAGATGATACCGCCGGTGGGGAAGTCGGGGGCCTTGATGTAGTTCATCAGGTCGCTCACTTCCATCTCGGGATCCTCGAGCAGCGCCAGGCAGCCGTCGATACACTCGCCCAGGTTGTGCGGTGCCATGTTGGTTGCCATACCGACTGCGATACCCGTTGCTCCGTTCACCAGCAGGTTGGGGATGCGGGTAGGCAGTACTGAGGGCTCCTCAAGGGTGTTGTCAAAGTTGGGCACGAAGTCCACGGTGTCCTTGTCCATGTCCTCCATCATGCTCTCACCCATCTTGTCGAGGCGAACCTCGGTATAACGCATGGCAGCAGGGCTGTCACCATCTACCGAGCCGAAGTTACCCTGGCCGTCAACCAGCGGGTAGCGCATAGCCCATTCCTGAGCCAGGCGGACCATGGCAAAGTAAACCGACGAATCGCCGTGGGGATGGTACTTACCAAGCACGTCACCCACGATACGGGCCGATTTCTTGTAGGGGGCATTGGAGTAGTTGCGCAACTTGTCCATGCCATAGAGTACCCTGCGGTGCACCGGCTTGAAGCCGTCGCGCACATCGGGTAGCGCACGCGAAACGATGACCGACATCGAATAATCGATGTAACTGGACTTCATTTCGTTTTCAATGTTGATCTCTAAAATTCGATCGTTCTCCATTTGTATTTTTACTTTTTAAATCTGTTACGGGCACCGCACCGCAGGCTAATCTTTGCCCCAGGCTAGCACGAGTGCCACGATTTTAGGTTTAACTTACAAAAATACGCATAATTTCTTACATGGCAATCCGTTTTGCGCACTTTTTGACTGAATTGTCGATAAAACGTTTAATTGACCTCTCATTAAACTGATTAAATGGCAAAAAAACGGCACAAACAACATTTTAGATGCTTCTGTTGTTTGTGCCGATGTTTGTTCAGCAAGTTGTATGAATCAGTCGGGCAACTGCTTATTTGAGTCGGTAAAAATAGCCCAGTGTCACGGTGACGCTCATGGAGTTGGACCCCGAGAAGATGTCTGTCTTATGGTTGGGGAACACGTCGGTCAGGCCATAGTAGAACCGTCCCTCGAGCAGCAGCGAGTGCTTGGCGTTGAGCCCGACTTCCATGCCGGCACCCACACAGATGCCATAGTCCAGCTTGTTGTTGATCTCCATTGCCAACTGTTCGATGTGCCGTGAATCCTCAAGGAAGTAATCCAGGTTGGCAGCATCCTGATAGGCGAAGTTGGACTTGATACTGTTGCCCAGCATCACGTTCAGCTCGGGACCCAGGTTGAAGAATCCCTTCACATGCTGGTTGCCGAAGTAGATGTGGGTCATGATGGGCAGCTCCAGGTAGGTGAACTTGCGGCTGTATTTGTAGTCGATATCATCATACGTTTCTTTCCAGCCGCGTTGCGTCATGTTGAGCTCAGCGATGAGACCGAAGTTCTTCTCCTCGATATAGCGGAACGCTACACCCGCAGTCACTCCCGGCTCCATCGTCTGCTGTACCGACGGGTTGAAATTGACCTTAGAGAATGATGCACCGGCCTTGCCGCCCACGGCGATGGTCCCCTTGTAGTGGGTTTGTGCCGTGGCAGCGATTGCCAGCAATGCAATGGTCAGGATGACAGCGAGACGCTTCATCATTTCACGTTGACGGTGATTTGATGGTCAGGGGAGAAGTGAACTACCTCGATGGCCTGGTTGGTGTAGCCGCGCCAGTTGTCACCGCGCTCCCAGCGGAAACTCGTTTGGATACCCTTGTACATTGGGGTCTCCTCATCGATGATTCCGTCAACGCCCAGTGAATGGAGCAGGTAAAGACCCGTGTCGTAGCCATAGATGGCCATGTTGGGAACTGCCTGCAACGGCTCTCCGCCGAAGTTGGTCTTGTAGGCGGCCTCCAGGTCGCGGGTGCGGAACCCCTTGGCATTGAAGAAGCGGGTGAACATCCAGGAGTCCACGTCCTGCAAATCGGTCTGGTAGTCCTTGAGGTAGAGTACATACTCGGGATAGGCGATCAGCGACAGGTCGCAGTCAAAGCGGTCGCTCTTGACCTGCTTCAGGGCCTTGATGTACTTCTTGACCAGGTTCTTGTCTCCGGATGAAGGAATGAATACATATTTCGTTCCCGGGTTCATCTTGTTGGAGATGTCGTTATAGGTGAGGTCACCGTTCACGTTGATGGTCTCGGTGGAGTATTTCTTATGGCTGATGTGTTTGCGTATGTGCTCAAACATCTCCTTGCCGCTATCGCTTGCATCGTTGAGGTAGATGACGCTATAGCCGTTGAACTGTTCGTCAAACCAACGCATTACGTCGTGCATCATCTCACCGGTCGGCGTGTTTACCTGATAGACGTAGGGGTTATCCAGGTAGTCATCGTTCTTGGTGGTGAAGCAGTTGAGCACGGGAACACCGTTTGCTTTGCCGAAGGCGTTGATTTTTGCCAACTGTTGCGGCTCGCTGGGGGCGATAATGATGTTCATCGTCTTCATCTCGGGCAGCGACAGCAGGCTGTCGGTGACGTTCAGGTTGTGCTGCGTGTCATAGACCTTGAGGTTGATGTGCTTGTCAGACACCTTGGTAGTGCTGTCCAGAGCCAGCAGGAAACCTTTGTAGAAATCGGTGTAGAGATAGGCCTGTTTGGGAGGCGCGCTCTTGTGCAGCTGGAAGGGGAGCACCAGGGCGATATTCACCTCGTTCTCAAGGCGTTTGGCAACCAGGTTGTCATACAGGTCATTGATGCGCGGCAAATAGTAATCCCTCAACTCGTCGATGGGGATGGTTGCCATCTCGCCGGTCACACGCTCATTGAAGGGCTTGGGCAGGGTGATGACCTTACCTTTCTTCACTTTCTTCAGGTCGGGGTTGGCGGCTTTCAGCTCGTTCTCGGTGATACCGTTATCGGCGGCAATCGATGCATAGGTCTCGCCACGCTTAACCTCATACTTGTAGTTGCGTCGTCCGGTGCGTTCGTAGATGAAGGGCAGGGCAGTGTTTGGCACGACCTTCACCTTGGCGCCAGTGGTATATTCGTCGGGCTTCAGGCCGGGATTGGCACTGATGATGCCTTCGATCGTGGCGTTATATTGCTTGGCGATAGAGCAGATGTCCTCTCCGGCCTGCAAGGTGTGGAAGATGGGGTCTGAGCCTTGTGGAACAGACACTTGCATCGTCGTGTTGCGGCCAAAGGCTTCCATCACCTGCTGGTTGGCGTTGACCTTGGTGCTGGCAGTCGTCCCTTTGCCGGGAATGGTGAGCACTTGACCTGTCTTGATGCCTTTATCCGATCCGGGGTTGGCAGCGATGATTTCCTCAACGGTCGTACCGTAACGCTTGGCCAGACCATAGAGCGTTTCGCCTTCCTCAACGGTGTGGCGTTGGCCGGTCGCAACTGTCGCTGCAGGCACGTTGCTGTCCTGCTTATCGACAGGGAAATACAGCTTCATTCCGTTCTCTACGCCATCGGCAGCATCGGGATTGTTCTTGATGATCTCGTCCTTGGTGACGCCAATCTTGGCGGCGATGTCATAGATGCTCTCGCCGGCATTCACCTCATAATAATAGAATTGATGCCCTCCAACTGTGGTTTTAGGCAGATTGGACTGGCCATGTAAGGTCATGGCAACGCAGACCAAGGAGGCTGATAAAAAGATATGCTTGATGTTCATAATCAATAAACTGTATTTTGTTGCTTAAAGTAATGGTTTATGGTTTTGGGCATAAAATGACCAAAATATCAGGCAAATTTACTAATTATTGACCATAAATCATGCAATTCGGTCTAAAAAAATATGTGTCAGTTGGGATTGACCACGCGGTCACCGATGACGGCGGCAAGTTCATGGCGCACGTTGTAGAGTTTCTGCAGGTGTTCCATGAGCTGAGGCAGTTCTTCGGCGCTGGCATGGGAAATGCGTTCCTTGATGACATTGATGGCCTGGACGAGCAGCGCGTTTTTCCAGTTGTACAATCGGTCAGGAACCAGACTGAGTAACTTGTCCCGTTCTTCGAGTATTACTGCAAACTGCGTGTGTATCTTGCTGAGCTGCGGTAAGTTGTCTGTCGCAAGGTCGCAGGCAAGCTGTCGCACGTCATCGTCATCAATCGAGCACAGGGCTTTCATCAGATAGCTGCTGCTGAATTCCGTCTCGGCTTGCTTGGCTCTGACATTGGCGCGTGACAGCACTTCTTTTTCCTTGCGCTCTTGGGCGCTGATGAGTGCAGCACTGTCAAGGGCATCGGGGGCTACCTCGTCTTGAGTAGCCATTTCTTGTGAGATGTATTCGTTGGTGCTTTCTTTTAGTTGCTTCTTGAACTCTTCCAGATCCTTGTAGTACTGAGGGACATATTGCAGTGCCAGCTCAAAGGTGCGCTTGTACAACGGGTCACTGAACTCCATGTTCTCCAGGAAGATCTCATTGTTGATGTGTTCGAGCACAGTGGTCGGCCGCACTGAACCGTCATCATATTCAGTATCAGTCAAGTAGCACATGCCGTAATTGACGATGAGTCTAATGACCTCGCGCTCCTGAACCACAATGCCGTCGTTGACATTGGGGGCGTGATGCGTTGTCGGCGGCGTGTCAGCGGGTCCGGTTTCCGGGAATAGGTCATCGGGCAAGGGGGCGGGAGGCATGTCATCGGGCGGTGCTGGCTGTGTTGCTGTGTTGTCGCCTGATGCCTGGTTCATGCGTGCTTCGCGGGCTTGCTGTTGTTCTCGTTCCTTGCGCCACTGTTCGAGGTACTTGCCACGGTATTGCTTGATCTGTCGCAGGATGGTCTGCTCATCAAAGCCGAACAGCGTGCTGCACTCCTTGGCATACACCATGCGGGCAATCTCGTCAGGGATGAGGGCGATGGACTTGACCACATCGGTAATGGCGGCTGTGCGCTTGATGGGGTCGTTCTTAGCGTCCTTCAGTACTATGTTTGACTTGAAATGGATGAAATCAGCCTCGTTCTGGAGAATGTATTCTTCAACCTCGGTGTGGCTATGGGCGCGGACAAAGGTATCGGGGTCATCCTCGGGCGGCAACGGCAACACCTTGATGCTGATGCCTTCCTTGAGCAGCATGTCCACGCCGCGAATGGCTGCTTTGATACCGGCGGCATCACCGTCAAACATCTCGGTGACATTGCTGGTAAAGCGACGGATGGCGTGGATATGTCCCTCGGTCAATGCCGTGCCCGACGAGGCGATGACGTTCTTGAATCCAGCCTGATGCATCGAGATGACGTCGGCATAACCCTCGACGATAAAGCACTTGTCCTCCTTGCTGATCTCTCGCTTGGCTTGATATAAGCCATAGATCACGTTGCGCTTGGAATAGATGACGGACTCGGGGGAGTTGACGTATTTGGCGATGTTTTTGTCCTTCTTGAGCGTCCTGCCGCCAAATGCGATAACCTTGCCGGCAATGTTCATGATGGGAAACATCACGCGCCCACGGAAACGGTCGCGGCCTCCGTCTCGCTCAGCAATGCACAGTCCTGTGTCAAACAGCAGTTTAGGGTTAAATCCTTGGGCGACAGCGGCCTTGTAGAAGTCGTCATAGCCCTCACTGGAATAGCCTAGGCGGAACTCCTTGATAGTGGCATCGTTGAATCCGCGTTCGCGGAAGTAGGAGAGGCCAATCTCTTGCCCCGCTTGTGTATCGAGCAGTTGTTTCTCAAAGTAGGAGCATGCCCACTCATTGAGCATGAGCATCGCTTCACGCTCGGTCTGAGCCTGTTTTTCTTCGTCAGTGAGTTCTTTCTCCTGTATCTCGATGTGATATTTACGGGCCAGATAGCGCAGAGCCTCGGGATAGCTCAACTGCTCGTGCTTCATGATGAAGTTGACGGCGCTTCCTCCCTCGCCACAAGCAAAGCACTTGCAGATGCCCTTGCTGCGGGACACATAGAATGACGGGCGCCTGTCGTTGTGGAACGGGCATAAGCCTATCCAGTTGGCACCGCGTTTCTTCAGTGTCACAAAATCGCTCACCACGTCAACGATGTCGGCGGTGTCAAGGATCTGCTGTACTGTGTTGTGGTCTATCATCTCGAGTTATTCTGTTAATTGTCCGCAGACGGCATCAGGTATTAACGCCTGGTCAACGGCCGAAACGCCGTGAAGCCTTAACTCCATCGCGTCGCCCTTAAAGGCGGAACGGAACTTGGCGGTGTCACCACCCATGCCTTGCAGGGACTTGCGGTAGGTCTCAATGGCTTCCTGCATATTGCCTTGGCACAGCAACACATGGCCTCGGTTGAGCAGGTCTTGGGGAGACGGGGTGTCGTCCCTGGCTATGCGGTCATAGTAGTCGATAGCGCGCTCATAGTCGCTCAGCAGGAAGGAGCACCATGCGATGGGACGCCATGCGCGATGTTTGGCACCCTCCATCAGGTCTGCCTTGAAGTATTGCTGCAGTGCCTCACTGGTGTGGTTCTGTTCCAGCAGCACGTGACCGATGGTAAGTGTCAATGACACGTTGTTGGGAGTCATTGCCTCGGCACGTCGGTAGTAGTCCAGTGCCTGGTCATACATGCCCTGGGCTCGGTAACAGGCGGCAATGTGCCGCATGTTCCAGGCATCATCCTCATGGATGAGTTCATATCTTTTATAATAGGTGAGGGCCTTGTCGATATTGCCGGCATTCTGGTAAGCAAATCCGATTTTCTGATAGATATGGGCGTCGGTAGCATCGTCCATGCCTTCAAGACGGGTGAAACACTTGATGGCGTCGTCATAGAAGGCATTCTTGAAATACAATGCGCCCAGCAGTTCCAGCACATGGGCATCGCGGGTGACCTGGGCAAGCGGCAGGCAGTCGGTCATGTCCAGACCGGGGTCATCCATCACGGCGATGAACTCGCGGCGACGGGTGAACAGCTTGAAGAAGCGGTACAGGTCCTGTACAAAGGCGGTAATGATGGCCATGCGACGGCGACGCTCGTCGGGCAATTCGGTCTGACGGGCCTCGTTGAGCGCGGCGTTCTGTTCCTCCAACTGTGCTGACATCAGGCTGCGCTGCGACTCGGGCAAGGCACCCAGTGACAGGCAGAAGGAATACTTGTCGCTGTTACACAGGTAGGGGGCGTGCTGTACCACATCGGCAAGTGCCAACTTGCTGGCACCCAGGTTCTCTAGGATAGCCGAGTGGGCAGGGTAGAAAGGGAGGAACCAGTTGCTCAGGGTCTTGAAGAAGGGGAAGGTCTTCAAGTGGGCAAACGTGGCGATAAACACGTCGCTACCCTCAATCTGCATGGAGTTGAATTCCTCGATTTTGCGTGTGATGCCGCTCTGGTCAAGCCATTCCTGCCAATCAGGGTTGGCCTCGATTTCGCTCAGGTCAATAATCTGCGATTCCTTGTCCTTGAGTTTGTCGATGATGTCAGGGCGCATCTTCATGATGTTGGGAATCAAATCGTTGCGCACACGTTGTTTCACGTTCTCGGTGTTGCGGGAACGTGCCAGCTGCAGCTGTATGCCCCACACGTCGCGGTCAAAGTCGGGCGTGTCGAGCAGTGCTGCAAGGCGCGTCTGTATGCTCTTGGACGATGACGTGCGCTTCCTGTGCGCCAGCATGGCTAGCATGGCACAGGTCAAGGCACGCAGCTGTACCTCGGGCTCGTCGCTCAAGGAGTAGGCTTCCAGCAGGATGAGCAGTTTGCTCTCGTCATAGAACTTCATCAGTCCCAGCATCAGTGCTGTCACAATCAGGCATCGGGTGTGAACGGGCAGAATGTCACCGCTGATGCACAGTTTTAATGAGCCCGCATCATCGGTCGAGATGGGGAAAGACGACCACACACGGTTGAACAGTTTGGTCTCAAGCCCCTCGGCATGATGCAGACGTGACAATATGACATGATTGTCTTCATCCTTTTGAGGAACGGACTTTACTAACGACAGTTCCTTTATCGCCGAGCGATACTCTTCCACAATGCCGACAAGTGAAGTATTGCCCAGCTCGCGACGGCGTGTGTAGAACACCTCGGGGCTGATGGGCTCCATCAGACCGATAAAGCATTGGTCATTAAGCATATAGAGCGATTGACGTATGCTTGTCAGGATTTCGTCGCGCTGGGGATCCATCACGCCTTGAGCAAGATACTTGAGCATGAACGTATAGGACATGCGCAAGCGTTCCAGCTCGTCGTTCATGTCGCCTCGTCCAAGCTCATCGGTCAACTGCTTGATGTGCACAAAGGCATCATTCACCTCAGCATTGTCAATACACTGGTTGGCGCTCAAGTGGATCTTCTGTATTTCTTGTATCGTCATTGGTTGTCAGTTTTTGCTTGCTGATACAGCAAATACTATGCAAAAGTAACAATTATTGCCCTATTCAGCGAATTTTCTCCAGGAATTATTATGATTATAGAAATATTTCCTTAATTTTGCCGTCAAATTTAGTGATTAACATTTATACATTATGGTTATACAACGCATTCAATCGGTTTATCTTCTCATTGCTGTCATTTTGATGGTAGTGTTTGCATTCTTTCCTGCATTGACATTTGAACTCGGTGGCAGGCAGTTTGTCTATGGTGCTCTCGAGGCTGGCAAGGTGGGTGTTACCCATATCGACCCCCTGATGCTGATGCTCGTGGTTTTGATCTCTCTGCTTGCATTGATTGACATCTTCCTGTTCAAGAACCTGCAGCGTCAGATGACCGTCTGCTTTGTGGATATTATCATCGGTTTGGCCATGCTCGTGGCCATCGGCATCCAGGCTTTCTATGTCAATGGCAAGGATGGTGTCACCTTGACATGGCAGTGGTATCTTCTTCTGCCCATTTTGTCCATTGTCTTCCTGATGCTTGCCCACAAGGCGATGTCGCGTGACAAGAAGATGCTGCGTGATTCCGACCGTCTCAGGTAATACGAGAGAAACCGTTACTTTATTCTATATACTACTATTGACTAACGACTAGAACGTCATGATTACTGCAATGATAGTCATCTTTGTGATCGGTTATGTGCTGATCACTTTGGAGCATACTCTCCACATGAATAAGGCGACCTTTGCCTTGCTCACCTGTGGTGTGCTTTGGACTATTTACGCCCTGTTAGGAAATGACCCGCACATGCACGAGGCGATAGTCAATCAGCTGGGTGATGCCTGCGAGATTGTGGTCTTCCTGATCGGCGCCATGACCATTGTGGAGATCATTGACCGTTATGGTGGCTTCTCGTTTATCACCGAGAACATCAACGCCAAGAGCAAGCGGCACTTGTTATGGATCATGTGTTCGCTGTCGTTTGTCATGTCGGCAGTTCTTGATAACATGACGACGACCATCATCATGGTGATGATGTTGCGACGGCTGCTCAGTGACCAGAAGGACCGTTGGCTGTTTGCCGGACTCATTGTCATTGCTGCCAATGCCGGCGGTGCCTTTTCTCCCATCGGTGACGTGACCACCATCATGCTGTGGATGGACGAGAAGGTGTCGTCTATGGGTCTGATTATCAACCTGCTGATTCCCAGTATTGTTGCTATGGTGGTACCGGTATTGATTGCTCAGTACTCTCTCAAGGAGGGAAAGATGCAGACGGTGACTCGCATGGCCGACAAGAACCCTGGCCTGCATGACCGTCATCCCCACTTGAGCAAGGCGATGCTCATTATCGGTGTTTCGGGACTGTTGTTTGTGCCTTTATTCAAGACTTTGACAGGTTTGCCCCCCTTCATGGGTATCATGATTTCACTGGGTGTGATTTGGGGTGTGACCGAGTTCTGGGTGAAGCATTTCAAGATTGACTCCAAGATGGGCGGCCGAGTTTCCTCGGCATTGCACACCATTGATATGCCCACCATCCTTTTCTTCCTGGGTATCCTGATGGCTGTGTCGGCACTCTCCGAGGTTGGTATCCTCAATACGCTTGCCGATGAGATGAACACCAATATCCACGAACCCGTTACAATGACTTCTATCATCGGTGTCTTGTCATCGATTGTGGATAACGTCCCGCTGGTATCGGCATGTATCAAGATGTTCGAGAACATGGCGCCTGCTGGCACAACCGATCCCTATCTGCTTACCTTTGTGGAGGATGGCTTGTTCTGGCATCTGCTGACCTTCTGTGCTGGTGTGGGTGGTTCGCTGCTCATCATCGGTTCGGCTGCAGGTGTGGTTGCAATGGGTATCGAAAAGATCCCGTTCTTCTGGTATTTCAAGCGGATTTCATGGCTTGCCCTGGCAGGTTATGTGGCAGGTATTCTCATTATCTGGCTCGAAAGCTTCTGCCCATTCTTCCTAAGTTAGCTGGGCAAAACTGAAATAATGAATAATAGCCACCGTAGGACCTCTGTCCCACGGTGGCTGTCTTTAATGAGTTCGATGAAAAAGAGCTGAGTCCCAATTCATCCGCTATGTAGAGACGCAAAATTTTGCGTCTCAAGGGCAACATTTTGGTAAAGCCTAACGATTGGAAACGCAAAATTTTGCGTCTCTACAGGACTTAGGAGGCTATCCAGTTCAAGAGCATATTTTTGTCGAACTTAAAAAATAATGACTTGGAGGCTTGGCGTGAGGTCACCGGTAGATCATGCCGGTATAGAAGTGGAGGGTTTGGCTTTTGGTGTTGAAATGGTTCTGATTGGGTGACCATTCGCCGCGTTGCAGACCTGGAGCCAACTTGACGGAACGGTTGCCGTACATGTTATTGATGCCGTCGATGCTGGTCATCAGGCGGCGCAGTTTTCCATGATCATCTGGGTCAAACACGTTAAGTTGGATGCCTCCGCCATGCTGGATGTCGAGAGCCATGACGCCTGCCTTGCGGTAGGTAAAGCCATCGCGCCAGATGTTGTTGAAGGCATTGAGTGCCTGGCGCGCAATAGTCATTGTGTCGTTTGTCGGTGTGTCGAGTTGCAGTTGGCACGAGTTGGAGTAGAATGGCAGGTCTTCACGGAAACGGTCACCGCGCACATAGGTCATCACGCTGCCTGCCACGCTGCCCTCGTCACGCAGTTGGCGTGCAGTGCGTTCAGCAAAGCTGACGATGGCGTCGGCAATCTCGTCGCGATTGGTTAGCACCTTGCCAAAGGTGCGTGACGTCATGATGGTCTTGTGGGCAATATCCACGGGGTTGGCTATCTGGCAGTCATGGCCCATGAGTTCGCGCTGGGTGCGCTCCAGTGTCACCGAGTATAGCGACCTCACTAAGGATGGCGGCATCTTCACAAAGTCGGCTGCCGTCTTGATGCCACGGCTTTGCAGCGATGCCGACAAACGTCTCCCGATGCCCCACACATCCTCGATAGGCGTGCGCCGCAGGATAATGTCTATGGCCTCGGGGCGCACCAGCCAATAGACACCATCGGTGATGCGACGGTCTTTTTTGGCGATATGGTTGGCAATTTTGGCGAGGGTGCGAGATGGTGCGAACCCTACGCTGACGGGGATGCCGACGTATTGCTTGACCTTTTTAACCACCTCGGCCATCACGCGATGGCTTGTCTCGACGTCCTCGTGCGGCAATAGGAAAAATGCCTCATCGACTGAATACTGTTGCAGGTTCTCGACTTCTTTGCCTAGCAGATGCATCACGCGGTCCGACAAGTCGCGGTACAGGATATGGCGTGCCGACAGTTGGATGACTTGTCGTGGGTCGGTGTACTCCTTGATTTTAAAGGCGGGACATCCCATGGGAATTCCCGCCGCCTTGGCCTCATTGCTGCGGGCGATGACACAACCGTCGTTATTGGACAACACAACAACGGTTTTCCCGTTGAGCCGAGGGTCAAACACCCGCTCACAGGAGACAAAAAAGTTGTTGCAGTCAATTAGCCCGTACATTTGTTCCTCGCTTCGCTCGCTGATTAGAGATTAGTGATTAGAGATTAGTGAAGCATCCGCTATCGGAAAGGCTTAACTCTCAGAGAGTTCCAGCCAGCGCATCTCTTTCTCGTCGAGCAGATCCTTGACTTCCTGGTAACGGGCTGCCTTGGCGGCAACGTCATCAAGAGTTTCTCCGCTGGAGAAGAGGGCGTCCAACTCGGCCTTCTCTTTGTTGAGGGCTTCGATGTCGATGTTGAGTTGTTCCAGTTCGCGTTGCTCTTTGTAACTGAGGCGCTTCTGGTCACTGCGGTTGGCCCAGGTGTTCTCCTTGGGTTTAGCGGTTTCCTGTTCTTTAGCGGCCTGTGCGGCTTCCTGCTCGTGGCGTTGTTTCCAGGCACGATACTCGCTATAGTTTCCAGGGAAGTCTTTGACATGGCCGTTTCCTGTGAATACAAAGGTATGGTCCACGGTGCGGTCCATAAAGAAGCGGTCATGGCTCACGATGATGACGCAGCCGTTGAACTGCGACAGGTATTCCTCCAGGATTTCGAGGGTGGAGATGTCAAGGTCGTTGGTCGGCTCATCGAGGATGAGGAAATTGGGCTTGGTCATCAATACCATGGCCAGGTAGAGCCTGCGGCGCTCGCCACCACTCAGTTTGGCAATGAACTTCTGCTGGTCTTGGGGCGTGAACAGGAAGTGACTGAGCCATGCCATGGCTGTGTAGTGGTGCTTCTCGTCAAAGTAGATATACTCAGCCACGTCGCGCACGGCATCAATCACACGTTTTCCCTCGTCAAAGTGCATCCCTTCTTGGCTATAGTGGGCAAATTTCACCGTTTCGCCAATCTCAAAGTATCCGCTGTCGGGCTTGACAATGTCGAGCAGCAGTTTGATGAATGTGGTCTTGCCCACGCCGTTGTCGCCCACGATACCCAGTTTCTCGTAACGGGCGAATGTGTAGTTGAAATCGTCAAGTATCACCTTGTCGCCGAAGCGCTTATTGACATGGTGGGCGGTAAAAATCTTTTTACCGATATAGGCGCTCTTGACGTTCAACTCCACTTCGCCATCGTCACGTCTTTGCTGTGCACGCTCTTGCAGGTCATAGAAGGCATCGATGCGGTACTGTGCCTTATGGGCTCGGGCCTGCGGCTGGCGGCGCATCCAGTCTAATTCGGTACGCAACAGGTTGCGTGCTCGCTCCACCTGGACGTTTTGCGCTTCAATGCGCTCGGCACGTTTCTCCAGGTAGTAATTGTAGTTGCCGCTATAGGAGAAGATGCTGTGCTGGTCCATCTCCAGGATGCGGTTGCAGATGTTGTCCAGGAAATAGCGGTCGTGGGTCACCATCAGCAGGGTCACACGGCTGCGTTGCAGGTAGTTTTCCAGCCACTCGATCATGTCGATGTCGAGGTAGTTGGTCGGCTCGTCGAGAATAAGCATCTGCGGCTCGTCAATCAGGAGTCGCGCCAGGGCGACGCGCTTCACTTGCCCACCGCTCAACTCTTTGACCGGCTGGTTATAGTCTGTGATCTTCAGTTGGGTAAGAATCTGTTTGAAGCGTTCCTCATAGTCCCATGCCGTGTTGGCGTCCATCGCCTGGATAGCCGCTGTCATGGCATCGCTGTCACCGGTACGAAGGGCCTCCTCATAGTCATGGATGGCAGCCGACCGGGGGTCATCGCCATGCAGACAGGCATCAAGCACGGTATGGGCTCCGCCCAGGTTCGGCAGCTGCGGCAAGTATCCCACGCGCAGGTTGTTACGGTAGATGACCGTGCCGCTGTCCTGTGAGGCAATGCCGGCAAGGATGTCGAGTAGGGTGGACTTGCCGGTACCGTTCTTGGCAATAAGACCGATTTTCTCACCCTCGGCGATACCGAAGGTCAGATCCTCAAAGAGCACATCGACGCCGAACGCCTTGCTCAACCCCTCTACCTGCAAATAACTTACCATGCCTTGTCCTGTTCTGTGGATGTTCAGTGGACCGTGGCTCTGCCACGGTAGTTTCTCAACTGAAGAACTGTTTCATCACCTTGATCATGTTCACGTGGTCGTCACAGGAGCCGGTCTCGCGCACAGAGTGCATGGCCAGTACGGGATTTCCCACGTCAACACCCTCAATATCGAGTTGCCCCGTCAGGATGTTGCCAAGCGTTGAACCGCCGGCGACATCGCTATGGTTTACAAAGTACTGGAACGGTGCTTCGGCCTTCTCGCACAGGCTCTTGAAGATGGCTGCCGAGTGGGCGTCGCTCATATACTTGCAGTTGGCATTGACCTTGATGCACGGACCGCCACCCAATGAGGGATGGTTGGTCGGGTCATATTTCTCGGGATAGTTGGGGTGGAAGGCATGGGCGTTATCGGCCGATACCATAAAGGTGCGGTGCACGGCGCGGCCAAAGTCCTCAAAGTCGCCTCCCAGAGCCATGACAAGGCGCAGCAACATGTTGCCCAGCACGGGCGAGTGGGCACCCTGCTTGGTGCCACTGCCTGTCTCCTCATTGTCAAAGATGGCGGCTACGAGGGTCGCATCCTTGTCCTTAGCCTCGGTGATGGCAGTGATGGCTGCGTGTACCATACTCAGGTCGTCAAGGCGGCCAGCCGAGATGAACTCGTTGTTGAGGCCGAATAGGCTTGCCTTGCTCACGTCATAGAGCATCAGGTCAAAGTCAAGAATGTCTGCAGCCTCGACCTGCAACTCGTCGGCAACAAGGTTGACCAGGGTGTTCCTCCATTCAAAGTCGCTGTT
>JAEEGL017101026.1_pt1 | contig 14761 bp, 17 predicted proteins | sample 9134231 | NCBI WGS metagenome assembly JAEEGL01 (sample SAMN16246548, study PRJNA631951) | gut metagenome | biome: gut microbiome; feature: rumen; material: fiber-attached | host: Bos | place: Iran: Karaj | collected 2018-10 | reverse complement strand
GCTTCAAGAATAATCTTAGTAATCATCTCTCCACCCTTACCAATAACATCCTTAATCTTTTCAGGATCAATTTGCATGATTTCAATCTTAGGTGCATATTTAGATAATTCTTTTCTTGGTTCAGGTAATACTGATTCCATAACATCTAGTATTTGCATTCTAGCTTCTCTAGCTTGATCTAAAGCTTCTTTTAATATTTTCTTTGTTACACCTTTAATCTTAATATCCATTTGTAAAGCTGTAATACCAGTTCTAGTACCAGCAACTTTAAAGTCCATATCTCCCATATGGTCTTCTAAACCTTGAATATCAGTTAAGATTGTATATTTTTTACCATCTTCGCTAGTTATAAGTCCCATAGCAATACCTGCAACAGGTGCTTTAATAGGCACACCAGCAGCCATCAAACTTAAACATCCAGCACATATTGTTGCTTGTGAAGATGAACCATTAGATTCAAGAATTTCTGATACTACTCTAACAGTATAAGGGAATTCTTTTTCATCAGGCATTACTTGTAATAATGCTCTTTCCCCTAAAGCACCATGTCCTATTTCTCTTCTACCAGGAGAACCATATCTTCCTACTTCTCCAACAGAGAATTGTGGGAAGTTATAATGTAACATAAATCTCTTAGTAGCTTCTAAAGTTAAACCATCTAATATTTGGTTTTCTTCTAAACTACCTAAAGTAGTAGTTGCAAGTGATTGTGTTTCACCTCTTGTAAATACTGCTGAACCATGAGTTCTAGGAAGTAAATCTACCATAGCAGATAATGGTCTAATTTCATTCATCTTTCTGCCATCAGTACGTTTCTTATCGTCAGTAATCATTCTTCTAACTACTAAACCTTCAATATCATCTCCTACTTTCTTAACTTGACCTAGTAGTTCATCACAGTTTTCATATTCACCATATACTTCAGCAAAGTTTTCCATAGTATCTTCTTTAACTTTATCTACATCGGCATACTTTTCTAATTTACCTTTCTTACTAGATAAAGCTTCATACATTCTATCCATAGCAAACTCTTTAACAGCTTTTTCTACTTCTTCATCAATATGAGCAAGTTCTACTTCTATCTTTTCTTTGCCACAATCTTTAATTATTTCTTCTTGGAATTCACATAATTTCTTGATATGTTCATGTCCAAACATTAATGCTTCTAACATTTCTTTTTCAGAAACTTCTTTAGAACCAGCTTCTACCATACATATAGCATCTTTAGTACCAGCTACAGTTAAATGTATTGTAGATAATTCTGCTTCTTCTACACTAGGATTAATAATATATTCTTTACCTATTTTACCAACGATAACACCAGCTACAGGTCCATCAAATGGTATATCACTAATACCTAAAGCTAGTGAAGTACCAAATAATGCAGCCATTTCTGGTGAACAATCTTGATCAACAGATAATACAGTATTAATTACTTGTACTTCATTTCTAAATCCTTCAGAAAACATAGGTCTTATAGGTCTATCTATAAGTCTAGCTGCAAGTGTAGCAGCATCTGTAGGTCTTCCTTCTCTTTTAATAAATCCTCCTGGTATTTTACCAACAGAATACAATTTTTCTTGATATAAAACTGTTAATGGGAAGAAATCTTGAGATATAGCATTATGTCCCATAACAGCAGCAGTAAGAATAACTGTATCATTATAACGAATTAATACAGAACCATTTGCTTGTTTTGCTAACTCCCCTGTTTCTACAACCAACTTTTTACCAAGAAAATCCAATTCATAAACTTTTTTCATTTTCATCTCTCTCTTTCCTTTTTCCTAAAAAAAGACACTTAAAAACAAGTGCCTACTTTATTTATTATTACTTTCTTAGATTTAATGCTTCAATTACTTTTCTGTAACTAACAACATCATTATCTTTCAAATAGTCTAATAAACTTCTTCTTCTACCTACCATCATTTGAAGGCCTCTTTTTGAATGATAATCATGAGTATGAACCTTTAAATGTTCAGTTAGGTTATTAATCTCTTCAGTAAGAATAGCAATTTGAACTTCAGTAGCTCCGCTATCTTTTTCATTCTTACCGAACTTTTTGATTAATTCAGCTTTCTTTTCTTTTGAAATAGCCATTATTATTTCCTCCTTATCTTATTAACCGTTTATCCTAGTAAAGAACCGGAAGACTTTCCAAACCAAGATTAAACTTCTTACATACTATAACAAATAATCCCTAGAAAGGCAAGTAAAACTTTACATCTTAAATGAAGTTCCAAATTTATCAAAAGATGGATTACTTATCTCTCCTTTTGCTTTTTGTCTTAACCAATAACCAAATCTACCTTTTATTTTTATTGGTGGATTCAACTCTTTAAATTTAAGATTCTTCGTATTAACCGCTGCAGCACTTTTAGCAATAGACATTGTTATATGAGGACAAACAGACACACCCTCTTTATCTTTATGATGATAATAATCAGCATAAAAAGGATCTACTATTCTTATTAAGAAACCACTATTCATACTATCATTTCCATAGCCAATTAATTCTACTTCAACAATATCTCCAACTATTTCATTTAAAGTACTTACTGTTTCTGCATCAGGACGATACGAATAAGTACAATGAAGAGCTGTCCTAGTAGGTTCTAGACGAAAACTACTTTCTATTTTTCTTAATATTTCTGCACCTCTTCTAACCTCTTCACTCTCATCTTTATCATCAAAGAAAATACCAGCAAATTCTACTATTTTTCCATCCATATTATTCACCTCTACAATCTAATATTATCATACTTATCTATCTTTTTAACAAAAGTGTCAACAGTCTTACCATCTTTTAAAGATAAATCATAATAATTTATCAAATCATCTATATCACTTTGACCGCTTAATATAGACCTTATTTTATTAATTACACTTCTATCGTTTTTATATAATTCATATAATCTTGTAGCATATACATCAGATACTACATAACCAAATACTGTATGCTTAACAAATTCCCCTATTTCATACATATAATCATCAGCTTCTAATAAAGCATTGCATCCTCTTTTCATAGAATCTAATCTCTGAATTGTATTCTTTTTTACTAATTTATCTTTTTTAAACATCTTACTTAATTCATAACAAACAATATATTCAATTAAAATACTAATTAACTCATCATAATGAATATTATTAATTACATCGAAATCAGCCATAATATATTTAGATAATAAAGCATGCATATACTCATGAGCTAAATCAACTACTTCTATATTAGCTAAATCAGCACTAACAAGTATTTTATCAACTTTAATAGATCTACCATTACAACAAATTAAAGTTCTACCATTTCCAACTCTTCTATCTCTACATAAAACTATCTTTTTACTTAAAGCTTTTATTTTTCTGTGAAAACTATTACCTAATATTTTATTTAATATTTCTTCTAGTAATTCCAACATTTCTTTAAAGTTAATTCTACTATATATAAATTTATCAATATCTGGTAATTCTATTTCTCTTAATCTCTTAACAATCATTTCATAGTTTTCTTTACCACTTTTATCATAAAGCTCATTAAAGTCTCTATCAATATTTAACATATTAACAAAGTTTATAAAAGACATTGCATCAACAAACATATTATCTTCCATAATAAAAACCCCTCTACAGGGATAGATTATAACATTTAAAAAGATAGATTACAAATCTATCTTCATTATGCTGCTTTATTTCCTTGTTCTTGAAGTTTTTCAAGAAGCATTTTCATTTTTAAATTGAATTTTCTTGATTCATCATCTTCTAAACCCATATGAAATACTTCTTTAATTTGATCATGATTAAATAATAATGCTTGATCAGAACTTAATGCTCCTTCTGGAAATAATACACCAGAATAATCATACATTTTCTTTGGCTCAGCAGGATCTATTGCACAAAAACCATTAATCATTATTCTCTTAGTACCACCATCTAACATTATTACTGTACCAACTGGTAAAAATTTTTCTTTTATCTCTTTCATTTCAACACCTCTATCCATTAAACTATATCACACAATTAATATAATATCTAGCCTCTTGATAACTTAACTATATGCCCTGTAATAGCATTATTTTTATATCTTTCATAGCTTGTACCATATCTAGGTTTATCAAATTCAAATAGTTTTAATTTATCTTTTTTAAATCCCTTTATAGTCTTAGTAAATTTTCTAGATATATCAATAAATGCTTCTTCTTTAGAACTATACTCATGTACTCCTCTATATTTATACCAAGCATTTTCAAACCAATAGTACTTCTTATTATCTCTATACAATAAGAAAGAATGAGCAGGTCCTAATTCACTCTCTTGATACAATAAATAATATGTTCTAAAAGACACATCCATCTTACTTAGATAGAATCTTTCTACTTCTACTTGATCAAAGCATAAACCTATTTTATTCTTAAGAGCATCTATAGGTTTTTGAAGGTAATAATTATCTAAAAAAGTATTATCTATATTTCTATAATAATTCCCTTTTCTATCTACATAACCTATCTTAAAGTCTTTCATAACAGATAATAATCTGTCAGCAAAATCCATACTTCTTAAAATGGTTATTCTATTATTCTTTTCATATTCTTCAAATCCTAATTTTTTTAATAATTTAATAAACTTCTCATTATTTTGATATAACCAAATATAAGTAAAATCATAATCTTTTCTTATAGTATTAATAATATCTGTTCCTATACCACTATTTCTATAATCTTCAAACAGATACAAAATATCTATCATTACTCCCTTTTGATAAGGAACCGCAAGATATATGCCTGCTTTCTTATTATCTACATAAATAACTTTATATTTATCATAATTATCTTTTATATCTCTACCTATTTTATCCTTAAGTTTAGACCTTTCTTCATATGAAAGTTTTTTATCCATTATATTATCAACCATAGTTATTAATCTAATACTAGTAATAATCTCTATATCTCTTTTTGTAGCATCATGACATACATATTTCATATTATCAACAACTTTCATAAAAAATAATAAAAGTACCCTTAATAATCTCTATACAAAATATAACACATATACTCAAATAATTGAAGCATTAACTGGAAAAAAATGCTATACTTACTTTAGGAAGTGATAGAATGCGTTTTATAAAAAAACTTAGTGAAAAAGAATATCGTAAATTTTGGCAAAGTACAGAGAATAATCACTTTTTACAAAGCTATGAATGGGGTCAAGCCCAAGAAAAGAATAGAAATCAAATACCATATTATGTTGGTTTAATAGATGACAACGGTAATTTATTAGCTGCTGCACTACTTTTAAAAAAGAAAATACCATTTAATTTGTGTTACTTCTATGCACCACGCGGATACACAATGGACTTTAACAATAAGGAAGTATTATCAGAATTTACTAAAGAATTAAAAACTTTTTTAAAAGAAGAAAAAGCTATATATCTTAAAATAGATCCACCAATAATGTATCAGGAAGTAGATACCAATGCAGAAAAAATCAAAGATGGAAAGAATAATTATAAAATTTTTAATACATTTATCAATTTAGGATATAAACATAAAGGATTTAATAAACTATACGAAGGAAATCAACCACGATATACCTTTAGAACCTATTTTAATAAATACTCTTCCCTAGAAGACGTAGAAAAAGACTTTTCTAAGTCTTTCTCTAAACCCTTAAAAAGAAGTTATAATTATGATATCGAGATATATGAAGCGAATGAAGTTAAAACTTTTCATAATCTAATTAAACTAATATCTAATAAAGATGGCTTTAATGAATATAGTTATGATTATTATAAGAATGTTTATGACGAATTAAAAAAAGAAAATTTAGTAAAAGTATTTAATGCTAAAATTGATCCAGAAAAAGTGCTTAAGAATTTAGAGAAAGAACTAGTCAATGAAAAAAAAGAAGAACGAAAAGCTAAGATTGAGAAAGATATTGAATACTTTAAAGAAGTCAAAAAAGAACATAATAAAGAATATACTTGCGCATCTCTAATATGTACTTATACTAATACTGGAGCTTGGTCATTATATATAGGTAATGATGAAGTAGCAACATATACTGGTACAGTTAATAGGTTATATTATGAATTTATTAAAGATGCTTACGAAAGAAAATATGAATATGCAGATTTATTTGGAGTAGTTGGTGATCCAAATACTAAATATAAAAATCTAGCTGGTATATTTGAATATAAAAGAAAAATAGGTGGTGATTTAATTGAATTCATTGGTGAATTTGATTTGGTCAACAAACCTCTTTGGTACTTAATACTACCTATTCTATTAAAAATCTATCGAAAACTAAAAAAATAGAAATTCAGTTTCTATTTTTTTTATACTATATTTAAGTATTCTATATCTTTAACATTCATTCCATCAAATACAACTTTAATTACATGAGGAGCTGTCCAATTACCATCTATTACCGTCTTATCATTAAAACTAAGTATAATTTCATCATCATAATTATATCCTAATTCACACCAGGAACTAAGTAGACAAGTTAATGCTGTTGCATGACTGATAATAGCTACTCTATTACCAGTTTCATACATCAAAATACTTTTCATGCAATCTACCATTCTTTTCTTAGTTTGATTTAAAGATTCTCCACCATTTAATTTAAATGAAAAATCTTTTTTTTGTAATCTAGCAAACTCCCTAGGTTCCATATCCCCTATATCCCCTATTTTGCGTTCTCCTAATCTTTCATCTATATTAATAATAGTATCATTTTCTAAAGCTAAGTACTTAGCAGTTTCCAAAGCTCTAACATAATTAGATGAATAAACAACATCTAGACTAGCTAATTCTTCATTTTTACTAAGTGCTTCAGCTCTTTTCTCTCCACTAACAGAAAGAAAAGCTTTTTCATTTGTAACTTGATTACTATCTTTATTATTAATATTCTTTACATTCGCCTTCGGAGTAACTTCTGAATGTCTTATTAAATATACTACTGTATCCATTATGAAAATACTCCTAACAAACCATAACTAAATATTGCCATGATTAATCCAGCAACTAATACACCACATATAACCGCTATAACTGTCTTCTTAAAATCCAAATCCAACAAACTAGCAGCTAATGTACCTGTCCATGCACCTGTACCAGGAAGAGGTATACCTACAAATAATAGTAGTGCCAAAAATGTTCCTTTAACACCAATACTTTTATTTATTTTCTTACCAGCTCTTTCTCCTTTAGTTAAACACCAATTACAAAACTTACCAATTACTTTCTTATCTTTACCCCATACTAAAACTTTTCTAGCAAAAAGATAAATAATTGGTACAGGTAAAATATTACCAATTATACACACGATAAAAGATGGAAGTAATTCCAAGCGATAGTAATCCAAAGCAAGCGGAATTGCCCCTCTCAATTCTATTATAGGTACCATAGATATCAAAAAAATTATTATATATTTCTTAAACATTAATTATTCACTCCTAATGACGAGAATCGTCTAGAAAATTATATCATATATCGTTACTAAAAATAAACTATCTAATAAATGTAAAAGAGAAGACTAGAATTGTCTTCTCCAAGTGTGAGTTTGAGTTTATATGTTATTTTTAATTGTATAGGGTTTATATTATATAATCAATTATTTTATCATTTTAATATTTACACACAACTATTTTTATCTCTCTTATCTCTTCTCCTTTCATGATTAAATTATAAAACTTAATTATGAAATACATGTGAAGAATAAGTGAATTTTATTTTTTCTTGTTATTGGCTTTTTTTATTTTAAAGTAGAATATTGTTCCTTTCTCTATCCCGTTTTTTACTCCATATTCAAAGTTATGAGATATAAGTATATTCTTTACAATAGAAAGACCTAAGCCTGTACCAACAATATTTCTCTTATGATTCTTTTCATGCTTATAATACTTATCCCATATCTGATCTATTTTATCTTTATCTATACCTTTACCAGTATCGACTATTTCAACTAAATACTTTCTTTTTTCTTCTTTTACATTAATCATTATCTTTTTATCTTCGCCAGTATAGTTTAAAGCATTATTAATCAGATTATATAATACTTGATTAATCTTATTCTTATCAGCTCTTACCATTGTACTAGCTGGTAAATCAACTATAATCTTGTAATCTTCTGTTTCTTTAATAATTTCATATTTCTTTATTATATTATTTATTTCTTCATTTAAATCATACGTTTCTATATTTAACGTATCCGCATTAGATTGTAATTTAGATAATGTTAATATATCTCCTACTAATATATTTAATCTATCTGTTTCAGATATAATAACACTTAAATGATCATCCATTTTATTTTTATCTTTATAGGAGATATCTCTTATCATTTCAGCATATGCTTTAATCATAGTAAGAGGTGTTTTTAAATCATGAGAAACATTTGCCATTAAGTCTCTACGATACTCGTCGGTTTTGCTTACTTCACTTTCTAAGTAATTTAATGTTTCAGCTAATTCATCTATTTCCGAAATACCATTTTTAGTAAATTCTACATTATAATTACCTTCCGCTAACTCTTTAGATTTTTTAGTAATATCCACTATCGGTTTACTAATTCTATTTGACAAGAACAAACCAATTATAATAGCTAATATAATTACAATTATTGTCAAATAAATTAGCTGACTTCTAATAAGCAAGGTGTTATTATCTACAGTACTTAACATACCAAATATGTAAACAAAGCCACCATTCTTTAACTTTACAAAATATAGTAAAGCTTTAGACTTATAATCATTATTTAAAAATTTAATAGCTTTCATCTCTTCTTGTGATTCAAAGAGTTCTCTTTTATATTGCATAAAGTCTTTATTGTTTCTTCCTACCATACAACCAGATAACATATCGTTATATAAAGTTATATGTCCGGAATTATCAACATATTCAATACATATAGAATTCTTGTATACTATATCTTCTAATTTACTATCTATATCTTCTTTAGTATATTCATGTAGTTGATTAGCTACTTTATTAATATCTCTTATTTGATACTTTTCATATAAAAAAGAAAGAAATAACATCTGTATCCCCCAAAAAAGGAGAAGAATAAATATTGAAAAAACAGAAAAATAAAGTATTGTCTTTACCCTAAGACTCATACTCTTAATACTATTCTTTATATTCAAATTTATAACCCATTCCTCTAACTGTTACTATAAATTTTCTGTATTTTCCAATATTATTTCTTAAAGTTTTAACATGTGTATCAATTGTTCTATCATCACCATAAAAGTCATAACCCCATATATTAGTTAATAATTGTTCTCTAGATAAAGCAATGTTCCTATTAGAAACAAAATATTTTAATAAATCATACTCCTTTGGTGTTAGATTTACTTTCTCATCATCTACATATACATCATGAGCTTTATCATCTATTACTAAGCCTTCAAACCTAAGTAGATTATCATCACCATTTACTCTTTTAATTATTGCTTTAACTCTTGCTACTAATTCTTTAGGACTAAAAGGTTTAGTTACATAATCATCTATTCCCAAATCAAAACCTATTAATTTATCATATTCCTCTCCTCTAGCCGATAACATTATAAAAGGAACATTACTAATCTGTTTTATCTCTTTACAAGCTTGATAACCATCTTTATTAGGCATCATTATATCCATTATTATTAAATCATAGGTATTTTCTTTAGCTTTATTAACAGCTTCTACACCATCTTTAGCTTCATCTACTTCATAATTTTCCAAAGATAGATATTCTTTTATAACACCTCTAATTAATTCTTCATCATCTACAACTAGTATCTTCATCTTCTCCACCTCGTTACGTCATATATTATAATACAAATGTGAATTTTATATGAAATATATTTGTCAATCACATGAAAAAAGATATTTATTATAAATTAACATTATGATAAATATCTGTTACATCATCAATTGCATCTAGCATATTATATAGTTTTTCAAAGGTTTCTTTATCTTCACCTTCTAAAGTTACCATATCTTTAGCATACCAACCTGCTTCATCAACATCATAATCTACACCAGGTTCAATACTTTCTATTATTTCTTTAGTTTTTATATTATCAGTATAATTTACCGAAATATTTAACATTCCATCTTCATCTGTTTCACATTCTACTGGTTCTATACCAGCATCTAATAATGCCATTAAAATATCTTCTTCTTTATCTGATTTAAATGCCATTACAGCTAAATTATCATAGTTATATGATACCGAGTTATTAACACCTAAACTCTTATGTACTTTATTAAAAGCTGCTCTAACTTCACCTACAGTACGATTAACATTATCTGTTAATGTCTTAATAATAAGTGTTGAAGCACTAGGTCCAAATCCTTCATAATATATTTCTTCATATTCGTCTTTTCCAGCTCCTTTAGCTTTATCTAAAGCACGATTAATTATATCAGCAGGAACTTGTTCTTTCTTAGCTTTCTCAACTAAATGCTTTAAAGCACTATTCGCTTCTACATCAGGAACACCTTTTTTAGCTACTAAATATATTTCTTTTGCATAATTTGAATATATCTTACCTCTAGCTGCTCCTGTTTTCTTTATTTTAGCTTCTCTTACTGCATAAGCTCTTCCCATAAATACATCTCCTTAAATCTTCACTATTATATACTATTTTTTCTTATTTACCAATAATTTAAAAGGTTTAGCTAGTAATCTAGGTATAAATCTCTTAGCTGAAGTTCTATAGTCTTCTAACATATTATAATATCTATTAATTCCCATACCTCGATAATTAAGTAAATCATTTAATTTATCATCATTAATAACTGGTGATACATAACTGCGATCACTAGTAAAAAACGATTTAAATAATTTCCATGTCAATCCATAAGTATCCAACACCTTCAATACTAAATCTCCATAATAGATATTATAATTTTCTCCTCCATTTACCAAGAATACTTTTTTGTTTAACGCTTTTCTATTAGATAGACAAGATACTATTGAAAAAGCTAAATCATCTACATATATACTATTTATATTATCACCATAAGAAACATTATATATCATATTATCTCTAGCTATATCACTTAGTACATAAGGTATTCTTAATATTGTATAATTCTTTAAATTTTTAATTATATATTTCTCACACTTAATTTTATAAACAGCATAGTAATCTTCTTTATCACTAGATATCTTAGTATCACTATTTATAACCATTTCTTTATCATATACAGAAGTACTAGATCCATAGAATAAATGACAAGAAGGATTAAATCTTTTAATTGAATCAACTAATACCTTAACAGCATTATATTCATTATTATTCATTAAATCTTCATTTATATTAGCAAATGGAGGAAGATTACCTCCTAAATAAATAATATATAAGTTTTCCTTTACTAAATTATCTATCACAGATTTATCATTCATATCAGCATATACTATTCTTATTCTTTTCTGATATTTTTTTAATCTTCTATAAGTCTTCCTACCCTTAATATCCAGTACTGTAATATCGTACTTACCTTCACTAAGTAAAAAGCGTACAACACTTCTACCTATTGTTCCAGCGCCACCAATTATTAATACGTTTTTCATTTTTCATCACCTAATATATTTCTTCACTGCTACTAGCATTTAAATCTAATCCAGCAAATTTACCTTTTTTATACAAAGGATAAGCAGCTGCCCCAATCATCGCCGCGTTATCAGTACAATAGATAAATTTAGGTACAGAAAGATTTACCTTATACTTTTCACATAACTTAGCCATCTCTTCACGTAAATACTTATTTGCCGATACTCCTCCCGCTATAATAACGTTTGAAACATTATATTTATTTATAGCTAATTCTGTTTTTCTTATAAGTTCTCCAACAGCAACGACTTGAAAAGATTTTGCTAAATCATTTACTCTTATTTCATTACCTCTTTGTTTTTCATTATGTACTAAGTTAATAATAGAACTCTTTAACCCACTAAAACTCAAATCTAAACTATCATCATTCATAGGAATAGGTAAATCATAAGTATCTTCACCCTCTAAAGAAGCTTTATCTATATATGGACCACCAGGATATTTAAAACCTAAAACCCTAGCAACTTTATCATAACACTCACCTATAGCATCATCCAAAGTACCACCAATTCGCTCAAATACATAATCATCTTTCATTAATATTAAATCTGTATGTCCTCCACTAACTACTAAAGCTAACAAAGGATATTGCATCTTTCCATCTAAATTATTTGCATATATATGCCCTGCAATATGATTAACTGCAATTAGTGGTTTATTATGAACATAAGATAATGTCTTAGCAAATTCTACTCCTACTAATAAACTACCTAATAAACCAGGAGCATACGTTACAGCTATAGCGTCTATATCATCCATAGTCATATTAGCTTTAGTCAATGTCTCTTCTAATACCATTGTAATATTTTCTGTATGCATACGTGAAGCTACTTCTGGTACAACTCCACCAAATTCAGCGTGTACATCCATTTGTGTTAGTATTGTTAATTGTACACATTCATTTCCATTTCGTACAATAGCCATACTTGTTTCATCACACGAGCTTTCAATAGCTAAAATATTAACATCTTTCACTCCTAGTCACCTCTTTTCATCATCAAAGCATCTTCATTATCATAATACTTTTTTCTAACATTTACTATTTTAAAACCATTCTTTTCATATAAAGCAATAGCTGCTTTATTAGATTCTCTTACTTCTAAATAATAATTATATCTATCTCCATATTTATTATAAACATACTCTATTAATTTAGAAGCAACACCTTTTCTTCTATACTCACTATCAACTACTATGTTGATAACATCTATACTATCAACAGCTATTAAAATATGTATAAAACCTATTAAGATATTATCAATATAATATCCTATCAACATATTATTTTTATCTTTATTAATTATATCTAAATTATATAATTTATCGAATTTATCACTAATCAATTTACCAAGATATAAGAATCTCTCTTTATCTTTTATATCTATTTTACCTATCATTTTGAAATACCAATATGTTTTATATATAAAGGTTTAACAGCATGTGGATTAATAGATTCCTTTTTATTTAAGTAGTTAATAACTTTCTCATAATCTATTTCTACGTTTTCATAAACTATCTTATTATCTTTAAACGATTCATAATCACTTGTAGCCATATATTCATATTCAGAAATATTATTTAAATTACTATCAAATTGCCCTATAAAAGCCCCATTCTTCTCTTTTTCCACTATTATAATACTGTCATTCTTATTTAAAGAAATTGCTTTTATAAGCAAAGAATCTACTGTTTTAATAGGAATATTCAAACTATACGCCATCGTCTTACCTATTACAACAGCTATTCTAACACCAGTAAAAGAACCAGGTCCATTTACAACAACTATTTCATTTATATCTTTAGGTGATAAATTATTTCTAACTAATAAATCATTAACTAAAGGTAAAGTAACTTGACTATGTTGAAATTTAGTTTGTTCATTTACCATATCTATTTTTTTACTATCTTTAAATAATACAATTACAACATCCGAAGAATGTGTATCCAGAAATAAAGTATACATAAACATACCCCTTTCGTGCCACTATTATACCACAATTAGCCCAAAAGAAAAAACTCTATTAAGAGTTTAAAATACTGCTTCACACAAGTCTTCGTATTGTGGACCATATGGTTTTAATACTAGTACCCTTGTCTCCTCATCTATTACTTTAATATCGATATCTAACCTTTCTTTAGGAAGATCATCACTCATCATTTCAGGCCACTCTATAATACAAATTCCATCTTTATTAAAATAATCCAATAAACCTATATCTTCCTTCTTTTCATCTAATCTATATAAATCCATATGATATAAAGGCATTTGACCATCACTATATTCCTTAATGATGTTATAAGTAGGACTTGTAATCGTTTCTTTAATTTCTAATGCTTTTGCAAAACCCTTAACAAAAACTGTTTTACCAGATCCCAACTCACCAGTTAAACAAATAACCATACCAGGGAATTTTTCACTTTCAATATTTTCAGCTAATTCTTGCGTATCTTCTTCTGATCTAGATGTATATTTATAATCCATAATTTAATCACCTAAATTGATTATAGCAATAATAATATTTATATTTCAACAATAAATAACAAATTTACAAATTTATATACAAATATCTTTTATACTGTATAAAAAAAGAAAACATATAAATGCTTTCTATTATGTTCCAGTTGCTCTATCTCTCTTATATTTTTCAGAATCACCAGTAACATTTTGACCTGAATCAAGATCTTCAGCATCTTTCGCAATGGCCGCATAGTAATCATCAATGTATTTGCTGCAAGCAGTAGAAAAAGGATATGTAAGGCATTGATTGCACTTTTTAAAACTATGTCTAGTATCGACAAGAGTAGAAATTAATTTACTAACAATTGTAGGAGCCATAAATACGAGCATAGCTATTATCAATTTAGTAGCAAGTGTTTTAAGACTAACACTAATTTCGTTAGCAGTACCCTTCATAATAACATTAAATATTGGTTTAATAGCAAATATAATTAACAAAATAGGTACCATTATTTTCAATACATATATAATCGAACCCGTTATATGCCAAGCATTGATAGTATTTAAACAAGCATCTTCAGCAAAACCGGATTCAGTCAAGACACTATCATTAGTTTTCAATAAGTATAGCATATCTATCACCGATATAAGTATAGCATTTTATATATAAATAGACAAGGAAGAGGGATTATTTTAAG
>JAEEGL017095159.1_pt1 | contig 14761 bp, 26 predicted proteins | sample 9134231 | NCBI WGS metagenome assembly JAEEGL01 (sample SAMN16246548, study PRJNA631951) | gut metagenome | biome: gut microbiome; feature: rumen; material: fiber-attached | host: Bos | place: Iran: Karaj | collected 2018-10 | reverse complement strand
TGTATCTCTCGATATCTTTTTTCATAAGATATCCAAGCAAATTTCTTCTTTTTCCTACCATAACAAGAAGTCCTCTCCTTGAATGATGGTCTTTTTTGTGAGTTTTTAAATGCTCAGTAAGATCATTGATTCTCTTTGTCAAAAGAGCAACTTGAACTTCCGGAGAACCTGTATCTCCTTCACCACGTGCATACTCACTGATAATCACTTTTTTTTCTTCTGTCAATAACATATAATTACACCTCTCTAAATTTTACCCTAAGCCACAAACCTTGGCTCATTCGCAGATTGCTCCACAAATGGGGGTAGTTAGAGTTTCATTTTAACACATTTTTTTATAAATGTAAAGAAGTAAAAAATTTTTAGAAATCGCTAATTTATTTATACATTTAAATAGTACCTGCCAATATGGATGCCGCTATGGCATTTTTTGCTGAATTATATTCAACACCCCCAGCTACATTTTGCAGCTTATCTTCAGGTAAAAGTTCACCACTATACATTGCTTTCTTAGCGTCATCTAAAGCCTGCATCACTATTTGCAATTGATCATCAGAAAGTTCCAGCCCCTCCGATGCAAACAACGCCTTAGCTCTTGACATATCACCTTCTGCGTCATTAAAACGCGCTAAAAATTTTTCATTTTGCAACAATTTAATTAAAAGATCTGCTTTAGCTTTTGCATCCATTTTTATACCTCCAATTTTTTATTTAGATAAAATTATATATTTAACCTAAAAAAAGTCAATATAGAATTTGAAATTTCATAAATAAAAATAATTTAATAAAAGCACTGTCTATTGGCAGTGCTTTTTAATATTTGTGCTATTTAGTTTCATCCATTATAAAAGGTGAATTGCAACGACCAATCCCGCAAAGACTATGGATACCATGGAAGTAAGCTTAATTAAAATATTAATGGCGGGTCCTGATGTATCTTTGAATGGGTCACCAACTGTATCGCCAACAACTGCGGCTTTATGGCAATCTGAACCTTTTCCACCCAAATTTCCTGCCTCTATATGCTTCTTGGCATTATCCCAAGCGCCACCTGCGTTGGACATCATAACCGCCAAAACGAAACCTGTTATCGTGGTACCTGCTAAAAATCCAGCAACACCATTAACACCTAAAATAAGTCCTACCGCTATCGGCACGATTACCGCCAAAACAGCCGGTAAAATCATCAATTTTTGCGATGACCTTGTGCACAAATCCACGCAAGTTGCATAGTCAGGTTCTGCAGTACCTTCAAGTAATCCTTTTATCTCTTTAAACTGACGTCTAACCTCACGAACTATGCTTTGAGCGGCTTCGCCGACAGCATTCATAGTAAGCGCCGCAAACAAGAAAGGTATCATCGCTCCGATAAATAATCCTACAAGTACAGGCGGATTTGTTATGCTTAAATTAAACTTCATATTCGGCGCCAAATTCGTAACTTCAGCAATATAAGCTGCTATCAAAGCAAGTGCTGTAAGCGCTGCCGAGCCAATTGCAAAGCCTTTTCCGGTTGCCGCTGTTGTATTACCAAGCGAATCAAGTGCATCCGTGCGTTCTCTGACTTCCTCGCCAAGTTCCGCCATTTCGGCAATACCGCCGGCATTATCGGCAATAGGTCCATAAGCGTCGGTTGCAAGGGTAATTCCAAGTGTCGAAAGCATTCCGACTGCCGCAACACCTATTCCGTAAAGTCCACGGTTAAAGCTAAGAAAGTCGTTTACGTTTCCTCCACATGAAAAAAAGCTTATCAAAATTGCTATTCCGACTATTATAATCGGCCAAACAGTTGATTTCATTCCAAGTGATAAGCCACCTATAATAACCGTTGCCGAACCTGTTTCAGAAGTTTTGGATAAATCTTTTGTCGGTTTATATGTATCCGAAGTAAAGTATTCGGTAGTAAATCCAATAAGCACTCCCGCAATAAGTCCCGAAATTACGGCATAAAATACGCCTATATATTGAGGAAGCAACGTATTGATTAAAAAGTAAGATGCAACTAAAATAATTCCAGCACTGATATATGTACCTAAACGCAAAGATTTTAAAAGAGTTTTCTGGGTTGCTTCTTCTTTAGTTTTAACAAAAAATGTTCCAAGTATCGAAGCAATTACGCCAAGAGCCGCCAAAAGCATAGGAACTGCCATACCTTTCATACCAAGTCCCGCACTGACAGCAAGTGCACTAGTTGAAACTATCGAGCCAACATATGATTCATAAAGGTCCGCTCCCATTCCGGCAACATCACCTACGTTATCGCCTACGTTATCAGCAATAACGGCAGGATTTCTCGGATCGTCTTCAGGAATTCCGGCCTCGACTTTTCCAACCAAGTCTGCACCAACATCCGCTGCTTTTGTAAATATTCCCCCGCCGACTCTTGCAAAAAGTGCCATACAAGAAGCACCCATTCCGAAAGTTAACATATCGGAAGTTATATTTTGAATCATTAAAGATTCGCTTGCAATTATTTCAACATTTGTATACCAGTATTTTAAGAAGAAATACCAAATCGAAAGGTCTAAAAGTCCTAAACCTACCACTATAAATCCCATGACTCCGCCTGCTGAAAACGCAACTCTCAAGCCTTTATTAAGTCCGTTTTGTGCAGCACATGCCGTACGAGCATTTGCCATTGTAGCGGTCTTCATTCCAATAAATCCCGAAAGCGCGGAGAAAAATCCTCCGGTTAAAAATGCAAACGGGACAAAGTGATTAAGATATCCTAAAAACGAAAGTGTAAATAATACGACGAATACCACGCTGAAGAATATTCCGACTCCCATATACTGTCTTTTTAAATATGCTCCTGCGCCTTTTCTTATTGACTCCGCTATTTTTGCCATTTTTTCCGTACCTTCAGAATGATTTTTAACTTTAGCATAGAGAAAGCTGGCAAAACAAAGAGAAACAAGAGAAGCTAATGCTACAAATAACATCAAATCCATAATTTTTGAGAGAATTTTTAAAAAGATTATTTTTCAAAAATTCAATCTCTACCTCCCTGCCTTTTAAATCACAATCTTTAAAACATTCAAACCAACAGATTATAAATTCAAATGATTATAATATATTTCAAAATGCAAAAATCATGCCAATGTTTTAAGAAAAATCATATCAACAAAGGCATGATATAAAGTCATTTACTTTTATACCAATTCGATTTTTGCCATTTCAGCACCATCGCCACGGCGTGGACCCAATTTTGTAATCCTTGTATAACCACCTGTTGTACTTACATATTTAGGTGCTATTTCATCAAAAAGTTTTTTAGATACATCTTCCTTTGTAATAAAAGAAAATATCATACGTTTATTGTGCAAGCTATTAATTTTTGCTATCGTAATCATCTTTTCAGCCAAAGAACGTACTTCTTTAGCCCTCGTCACGGTTGTTTCTATGCTTCCATGTTCTAAAAGAAATGTAACAAGTGCTCTTAGCATAGCCAATCTATGCGCTGTTGCACGGCCAAGTTTTCTTTTACCGGACATTCTTATACCTCCCTTAACACGTTTAAACTACTTAATTAAATACCATTTTATTCAGCCGTATCTTCACTAAAGCTAAGACCCATCGAATGAAGTTTTTCGACAACTTCATCAAGGGATTTACGGCCTAAATTACGAACTTTCATCATATCCTCTTCGCTTCTGCTTGTAAGATCCTGAACAGTATTTATTCCTGCTCTCTTTAAACAGTTATATGACCTTACCGAAAGCTCAAGTTCATCAATTGTAACATCTAAATTAGTTATAGATTTTGGATCTTGCTTTTCAACCATCAAGTTTGTTTTTTCTGCGACTTCGGAAAGTCCCACCAACAAATTAAGATGTTCTATCAGTATTTTTGCAGCTATGGATACTGCCTCTTCCGGTGTAATAGTCCCGTTTGTCCAAACTTCCAAGGAAAGTTTATCGAAATCGGTTATTTGCCCCACACGAGTATTTTCAACATTATAATTTACCTTAACAACCGGAGTATAAATCGAATCTACAGGTAAAACACCAATCGCGTTATCCGCACCATCCGCTTTATGTCGCTCAGCAGAAACATAACCCCTGCCCCTGTCAAGTCCTATCTCCATATGAAGTTTTGCACCTTCACCAAGTGTCGCAATATGGCACTGCGGGTTAACTATTTCAACGTCGCTATCATGTTTAATCATCTCCGCAGTTACATCGCAAGGTCCTTCGGCATCAATTTCAACTGTTTTATCCTCATCACAATTAATTTTTGCAAGAAGATTTTTAACATTTAAAATAATTTCCGTAACGTCTTCTTTTACTCCATCAATGGTTGAAAACTCATGCATTACACCATCAATTTTTACACTATTCGGCGCAACACCGGGAATCGAAGAAAGCAATATTCTTCTTAAACTGTTACCTAAAGTATTTCCAAAGCCTCTTTCCAAAGGCTCAATCACAAATTTTCCGTATTTTTTATCCTCAGATACCTCTTGAAGGCTAACCTTCGGTTTTTCTATTTCAATCATCAAATCCTCCTAAACATTTTAAAAATCGGAGCTTCCCGCACCAAAATTTTCACATATCATTATAAAGTATAAGATATTATTTGGAGTACAATTCAACGATTAATGTTTCTTCAACATCAAGATCAATATCTTCTCTTGCAGGCATAGACAACTTTTTAGCAGTAAAAGTTTCATTGTCTACCTCGAGCCACTTCGGAACCGGCCTCGAACCATTTGCTTCCAAAATAGACTTGAATTTTGCACTTTTAGTTGATTTTTCGCTTATACCAATAACATCCCCCGTTTTAACAAGCAAAGACGGTATGCTTACTTTCTTTCCCCCAAGAGTAAAATGTTCGTGTACAACAAGCTGTCTTGCTTCTGCTCTGGAATTTGCCCAACCCAAACGATATATAACATTATCCAAACGAGATTCCAAGATAGAAAGCAAGTTTTCACCCTTTTTACCTTCTTTCATCTTGGTTGCCATATCAAAATAATCGGCAAACTGTCCTTCAAGCACGCCATAATAACGTCTGGCTTTTTGTTTAGCACGTAACTGTAAACCGTATTCAGAAGACTTCTTGCGGCCTTGACCATGTTGTCCAGGAGCGTAGGAACGTCTTGAAAACGCGCATTTACCAGTATAACATCTTTCACCTTTCAAAAAAAGTTTTTGACCTTCTCTGCGGCAGAGTCTGCACACAGCACCTGTATATCTTGCCATATATTAAACTACACCTCCTTAATTATTAAACACGTCTTCTTTTTGGTGGACGACAACCATTATGCGGAATCGGAGTTACATCCTTGATCATGGTAACTTCAAGTCCTGCTGCTTGCAGCGCACGAATTGCAGCTTCTCTTCCTGACCCTGGACCTTTAACATAAACCTCTACGTGCTTCATTCCACAGTCTATTGCAGTTTTTGCCGCTGTTTCAGAAGCCATTTGAGCCGCAAAAGGCGTAGATTTCTTGGAACCCTTAAATCCAAGTCCGCCCGCGCTTGCCCACGAAACCGCGTTCCCTTCAATATCGGTTATTGTAACAATTGTATTATTAAAAGTAGATTGAATATGCGCCGCACCACGCTCTATATTCTTTTTTGTACGACGCTTGCGAACAGTATTTTTCTTGGCATTAGTCTGAACTGCCATTAAATTATTCCTCCCTTATTTTAAGCTTTTTTGTTTGCCATTGTTTTTCTCGGACCTTTTCTCGTTCTTGCGTTGGTTTTTGACCTTTGACCGCGAACAGGGAGCCCTTTTCTATGACGAATTCCACGGTAACAACCGATTTCTATAAGTCTTTTAATATTGAAAGCAATTTCACTTCTGAGATCACCTTCGACTGTATAATGCTCATCAATACAGCTCCTGAGTTTTGCTATATCGTCTTCAGTAAGATCCCTTACTCGTGTATCGGGATTTACTCCCGTCTTCGCAATTATTTCTTTCGCTGTTGATAATCCAATACCAAAGATATAAGTAAGCCCTATTTCAACTCTCTTATCTCTTGGCAAATCAACACCTGATATACGGGCCATTGTTAACCCACCTCCAAAAATTTATATTAAATTATCCTTGTCTTTGTTTATGCTTTGGATTTTCGCAAATAACCATAACTTTTCCTTTGCGTTTAATTACCTTACATTTATCACACATCGGTTTGACTGAAGGTCTGACTTTCATAATTTTCCGCCTCCTTCACAAAGCTTTTATATTGTTTCATTGTTGTTTGCGCTAGATTCATTATTATCCGCAGGAAGTTCATTTATCTCATTATTTTTATTAACATCCGCTTTGACGCTATTTTGATTTTCCTTGGAACGCCAAGTAATTCTACCTCTTGTTAAATCGTAAGGTGACATTTCAACCTTTACTGTATCGCCCTGCAAAATTCTTATATAGTTCATACGAAGTTTTCCGGAAATATGGGCAAGTATTATTTTACCATTTGGCAACTCTACTTTAAACATAGCATTGGGAAGAACGTCAACAACCTTACCTTCTAATTCAATAACATCTTCTTTCGACATATTCAAAGAGCAAATACTTAAAATAAAGTATCCTTATTGCTCCACTACACCACCTCTATCGTGATTTACATAACTTAGCAGTTGCATTTAGCGATTCATTAAACGGTTTTAACGCCTTTTTTATTAATTGGTTACTAATAATATCAGCGTCACTTAAAACGGTATTTGTCACCTTCAGGTGAACTAAATTTTTCTTTTTGGGCTTTTCAAGCAGCCGATACTTCCCATCGCAAACCATAGCATACTTATCATCAAAATCGACCACAACTTGAAAAGTTCTCTTATCGTGACCTGCCAATGACAAAACAACTGAACCCTTTTTCAATTCCATAAAATACTCTTCCTTAATCCGGGCTAGTTATAACAACTGGCCCATCTGGTGTAATCGCTACTGTTTTTTCAAAATGAGCCGAAAGTTTGCCATCTGCAGTGACAACCGTCCAATCATCATCTGCTACAACCACTTTTTCAGTACCTTCATTTATCATGGGTTCTATAGCTATTGTCATGCCAGAAACTAATCTTGGACCATGACCAGCTTTCCCGAAGTTAGGCACCGAAGGATCTTCATGCAATTGCGCACCTACTCCATGACCGACAAATTCCCGCACCACCGAGTAACCGCGCGATGTGACATACCCTTCTATTGCACTGCTTATATCCCTTATACGTGAGCCTATCCTTGCCGCCTCTATTCCAGCGTAAAGACTGCCTTTCGTGGCTTCCATCAAATTTTTTGCATTTTGCGAAACATCTCCGCACGGGAAAGTATAAGCGTTATCAGTATGAAATCCTTTAAATTTAGAACAAATATCAATACTGACTATGTCTCCGTTTTTTAAGACTTTTTTATCCGAAGGTATGCCGTGAATGACTTCATTGTTTACAGATATACAGCAATTTTTAGGGAATCCTCCATAACCAAGCGACGAAGAGGTGGCTCCCTGACTTACAAGATACTTTCCAACCAATTCATCTATATATTCGGTAGTAACCCCAGGGTTTACTGCTTCTCCCGCGAGTTTAAGGGCTCTTGCAGCAATTTTGCCTGATTCTTTCATTAAATCTATTTCACTAGGAGATTTTAAAATTATCATTTTATTTTAATGCCTCTAATGTTTTTTGAATTTCATCATATATACTCTCAACATCTTGAGCTCCATTGATTACTCGCAATTTACCGGACTTACTGTAATAATCCTTAAGAATATGAGTTTTATCGTAGTAAACTTTTAATCGCTCTTTTACCGTCTCCAATTTGTCATCCACACGTTGAATAAGGGCGTTTCCACAAGCATCGCATATACCATCTTGTTTAGGTTTAACATCTAAATTTATATTATATGTTTTTCCGCAATTACTGCAAACACGCCGCCCTGACATCCGTTTATAAATAATTTCGTCATCTACCTCTATATCAATAACAACATCAGTATTTACACCGGAATTTTTCAAAGCCTCAGCCTGAGGAATGGTCCTTGGAAAACCATCGAGAATAAAACCGTTTTTACAATCATTTTTTGAAATTCTATCTTTTACAATGCCTATGACTATTTCATCCGGCACCAAATGACCTTTATCCGTATATTCTTTGGCTTTAAGACCCATCTCAGAACCGCTTTTCAACGCTTGTCTTATAATATCTCCCGTCGAAATCGTAGGGATTTTAAAATTTTTGGATACTATTTCAGCTTGAGTTCCCTTCCCTGCGCCCGGGGCACCCAAAAATATTATATTCATAAAAAGCACTCCTTTTAAAATCTAAACAATTTCCAGACGAAAAATTTATATCATTAAAAGGATTTATTGAAAAAACATTAATCTAAAAATCCTTTATAATGTCTCATCATAAGCTGAGATTCCATTTGTTTAACAGTCTCCAAAGCAACACCAACCATAATTATAATTGACGTACCATGCATAGATAAGTTATTCATACCCGTGCCAGCGCTAAATCCTATAGGCAGCAAAGATATCAACGCCAAAAACAACGCACCCAAAAAAGTCACTTTTGAAAGGACTTTCGCAAGATAATCCGCTGTCGGTTTACCGGGTCTTATACCGGGAATCGCGCCATTGCTTTGACGCAAATTGTTTGCCATCTCTATCGGATTATATGTTATGGAAACATAAAAATATGCAAATCCAATTATAAGCAAGAAATACACCGCCGTGTAAATAGGCCCATTTATGGAAAGTGAATCTAAAATAGTTTTCCAAAACCCGGTTGGGCGAGCAAAGAAATTTATAAAGTTCGGTATTGCCAAGATAGAACTTGCAAAAATAACTGGCATAACTCCAGAAATTCCTATTTTAAGCGGAATATGACTGCTTTGTCCTGCATACATCCTTCTTCCAACAACACGCTGCGCATATTGAATCGGAACACGTCTTTCTGAGTCGTTCATATAAACGATTATCCACATCATAAAAAGGAACGTTATAACAAACAACGGCACAAACGCATAATACTTTCCAAACTGAGAAGGATCCTCAACCGCCAGGTTAAAGTAAGCAGCAAGCCTTGAAATTAAACTCGGCATTCTAGAAACGATACCCGCAAACATTATAATGGATACACCATTTCCAACACCTTTAACATTTACTTGCTCGCCAAGCCACATTATCAACGCCGTACCTGCCGTAAATGAAAGAACTATTATAACAGCGACAAACAAGCCCACTAAACCTTCCGTATACTGAATTATCGACTGACCTGCATAACTTCCGGTCCTTAAATATACGTAAAACGCAGTACCTTGCATAAGGCCCAGAAAAATTGTTAAATAACGCGTAATTGCTGTAAGTTTCTTTCTTCCTTCTTCTCCCTCTTTTTGCAAAGATTCAAGATAAGGCAGCGCAACCGTCATAAGCTGTATTATGATGGACGCATTAATATACGGAGAAACGGACATCGCAAAAAGCGTGGCCTGAGCAAAAGCTCCTCCCGAAAGAGTATCAAGATATGCAAGCACCGCTCCGCTATCGCCCAAACTATTCATCATACCGGCTAAAGCTTCCACATTTAAAAACGGTACTGGTATAACTGATCCAATTCTGAAAACTATAATGATAAAAATAGTAAATAACAATTTCTTTCTGAGTTCCGGAACTTTCCAAGAATTTATCAATGTTCTAATCACTTAGATCACCTCTGCCTTCCCGCCTACAGCTTGAATTTTTTCAAGCGCAGATTTTGAAAACATATGCGCTTTAACTGTCAGACTTTTTGTAAGGTTACCATCGCCCAAAATTTTGATTTTATCAAAATTTCTTTTGACTAAGCCCATATTTGCAAGCTCACCGGCATCAATAACCGAATTTTCGCCAAATCTTTCGAGCTCTCCGACATTTATCGCAATAACTTTTTTTGCGAAAATATTATTAAAACCTCTTTTTGGAATTCTCCTTTGAAGGGGCATCTGTCCACCTTCAAAACCAGGCCTTACTCCACCGCCAGATCTTGCGTTTTGTCCTTTATGTCCTTTTCCGGCCGTCTTGCCTTGACCTGAACCATGTCCACGGCCAATACGCTTAGAGGCTTTTCTAGATCCTTTAACGGAAACTAAATCTTGCAATTCCATTAAATTCACCTCCTAAAATTAAATAAACACCAACCTACATAATACCATAAAAAGAAGTTGATTTAAACCCTAATTTTAATCAGCTTTCTCCACTTTAACCATATGAGCAAGCACACGAATTTTACCTTCCGTGGCTACGTTTTGTGGTTGAATCGAGAACTGACCGCGCTTATGCAATCCAAGAGATTCTGCGGTCGCGATTTGTTTTGGTAAGCGACCGTTTAAACTTTTTTCGAGTGTAATTTTTAAATTTGCCATTTACAGCCGCCTCCTAAACTAAAATTTCTTTTGCGGTCTTGTCACGCATAGTCGCAACTTCATCCGCATTACGCAAAGATTTTAAACCTTCAATCGTTGCTCTTACCACGTTACAAGGATTATTGGAACGAAGAGCTTTTGTACGAATATCTTTAATACCCGCAGATTCAACAACCGCACGAACAGGACCGCCGGCGATAACTCCGGTACCGGGTGCGGCAGGTTTCATAAGTACTCTGCCCGCTCCAAATTCTCCTATGATTTCGTGAGGAATTGTATCGCCTTTAAGCGGAACTTTTATTAAATTCTTCTTTGCATCTTCAATTCCTTTTCTGATAGCGTCCGGAACTTCGCCGGATTTACCCATACCAAATCCCACTATTCCGTTACCATCTCCAACAACCATAAGTGCTGCAAACTTAAATATACGTCCGCCCTTTACGGTTTTGGAAACACGGTTGATTGCCACCAATCTTTCTTTTAAATCAAGTTCTGATCCATCTATTCTAGCCAAATATATTCCCCTCCTTTAATTAAAATACGAGTCCGCCTTCTCTGGCGCCGGTTGCAACGCTTGCAACACGTCCGTGAAATATATATCCGCCACGGTCAAACACAACTTTCTTTATGCCTTTTTCAAGTGCACGCTTCGCTGCAAGTTTACCAACTTTTAAAGCAGCTTCTTTGTTTCCGCCGTAACCTTCAAGTTCTTTATCCAAGGACGAAGCCGAAACTAATGTGTGACCTTGCACATCGTCAATTATCTGAACATAAATGTTGCTCCTGGAGCGGAAAACATTCATGCGTGGCATATCTGCCGTACCCGAAATTTTTCCACGCACTCTTTTGTGGCGTCTTAAACGGGCCAAATTTTTATCTGCCTTGTTTACCATGCTTATTCACACTCCTCAATTATTTCTTACCTGTTTTACCTTCTTTGCGACGAATAACTTCGTCAACATACTTAATACCTTTACCTTTATATGGCTCAGGCGGACGTTTTTCACGTATTTCAGCCGCTATTTGTCCGACTTTTTGCTTATCGGGGCCGTGAACCGTGATTTTATTGCCTTGAGCTTCAAATTTAATACCTTCAACTTCCGGCACAGTAACTTGGTGCGAATATCCCAAATTCATAACAAGATTGCTTCCTTGCTTTTGAACACGGTATCCAACGCCATTAACTTCAAGTTCTTTTTTAAATTCGTTCACAACTCCCTCAACCATATTGCTGATAAGTGAACGTGTAAGTCCATGAAGAGCTCTGTTCTCCTTAACATCATCGGGTCTTGTAACGGTTATTACTCCGTCTTTTATCTCAATCCCCATATCAGGATGAACTTTTTGGGTAAGCGTGCCTTTCGGACCTTTTACCGTAATTACACCGTTTTCGAATTTAACATCTACTCCGGCGGGAATATTTATAGGTTTTCTTCCGATTCTGGACATCTATGTCCCTCCTTTACCAAATAAATGCGAGCACTTCGCCGCCAACATTCCTTTTACGAGCTTCACGGTCAGTCATAATACCTTGTGAAGTCGAAATTATAGCTATTCCCAATCCTTTTATAACCTTGGGCATATTTTCAACATCGCTATAAATCCTGAGTCCCGGCTTTGAAACTCTCTTAAGTCCGGTAATTGCGGACTTCTTATCATCTGTGTACTTAAGTACAATATTAATTTTTCCTTGTTTTCTATCTTCCGTTACATCAAATTTGCTGATATATCCCTCATCAAAAAGAATCTGGACAATTGACTTTTTCATATTTGATGCAGGGACTTCAACCGTTTCATGCTTTGCGGATATGGCGTTGCGAATTCTTGTTAATAAATCTGCGATTGTATCGGTAATCTGCATAAGATAATTTACCTCCCTTGCTTAACGGCATTGTTTTTTTACTCTTTACCAGCTGGCCTTTTTTACCCCGGGAATTTCTCCTCTATGAGCAAGATACCTAAAACAAATACGGCATATACCAAATTTTCTAAGGTAACCATGCGGCCTGCCGCAAATTCTGCATCTTGAATATTCACGGGTAGAAAACTTTTGCGGTCTGCTTTGTTTTACTTTAAGTGATGTTTTAGCCACAATAATCCCTCCTTATTTTGCAAATGGTGCACCCATTAATGTTAATAATTCTCTTGCTTCTTCATCCGTATTGGCTGTCGTTGAAATAGATATATCCATTCCACGAATCTTATCAATTTTATCGTATTCAATTTCCGGGAATATAAGTTGTTCTTTTACTCCCATGTTATAATTTCCTTTTCCGTCAAAAGACTTGGGATTAATTCCTCTGAAGTCCCTAACTTGCGGAAGAGCGAAATTAAAGAATCTATCTAAGAATTCGTACATTTTTTCACCACGAAGAGTTACTTTTGCACCGATTTTCATTCCTTCACGAATTTTAAAGTTAGCAACGGATTTTCTGGCAGTACATACAACCGGTTTTTGTCCGGTAATGGTAGCCAAATCTTCAAGAATTGAGCTGATAACTTTGGAATTATCTTTTGCTTCTCCGGCGCCTACGTTAATAACTATTTTTTCAATCTTAGGTATTTGCATAACGCTCGAATACTTGAATTTTTCTTGAAGCTGCGATGCAACTTTTTCATTGTAAAGTTCTCTTAATCTTGCCATTCATATCCTCCTTACAATACTTCGCCGCATTTTTTGCAACTACGTTTTTTCTTACCGTCGTCCATAATCTTATGGGCAACACGTGTACCTTTACCGCAATGAGAACAGACTAATTGAACTTTAGAAGCGTACATGGCGCCTTCAGTTTTTATAATTCCGCCCTCCTGACCGGCTTTGCGGGCTTTTGCGTGTTTTGAAACTATATTTATACCTTCGACTATAACCTTATTTTCTTTTGGGCTGACAGCTAAGATTTTTCCTTGTTTACCTTTATCTTTGCCGCTGAGCACCAAAACTTTGTCTCCGGTTTTAACATGCATTTTTTTGTTTTGCAAATTAAATGACCTTTTATGACTCTTTTTAAACAACAGTAAACACCTCCTGTTATAAAACTTCCGGAGAAAGGCTCATGATTTTTATAAATCCTCTTTCGCGTAATTCTCTTGCAACAGGTCCAAAAATACGGGTACCTTTCGGAGTTTTATCTTCTTTAATTATAACAGCTGAATTTTCATCAAAACAAATGTAAGAACCGTCATTGCGGCGAACTTTACTCTTTGAACGAACAACAACAGCTTTTACTACATCGCCTTTTTTTACAACGCCACCGGGTGATGCTTTTTTAACAGAAGCAACTATTACGTCACCTATATGAGCATACTTTCTACCTGTTCCGCCCAAAACACGGATACACATTATTTCTTTTGCACCGGTGTTGTCTCCTATTCTCAAACGAGACTGAGGCTGTATCATATTCAATATCCTCCCAACTAAATAAAATCAGATACTAAAAACTATTTTGCTTTTTCTATGATATTTACAAGTCTCCATCTTTTCAATTTGGAAAGAGGTCTTGTTTCCATAACTCTAACGGTATCGCCAATTCCGGCTTCGTTATTTTCGTCATGAGTTTTTAGTTTTATAGTACGCTTAACAACTTTTTTATAAAGCGGGTGCTTAACGCTATCTTCCACTGCAACAACTATGGTTTTATCCATTTTATCGCTTACAACTTTACCCACTCTTACTTTTCTAATATTTCTATCGCTCAAAACATTTCCTCCTTCCAATTATGCTTCAATCTCTTGACTAACTTTATTTTTGTTAATTACTGTTAAAACCCTTGCTATATCTTTTTTTACGGCTCTTATACGCATAGGATTTTCAAGCTGATTTGTGGCATTTTGGAATCTAAGGTTGAAAAGTTCGGATTTAAGGTCTTTGAGCTTAGCGCCAAGTTCTTCAACCGACATACTGTTAAATTCTGAACTTTTATTCATTACACCTCACCATCCATTTCCTGCTTTTTTACGAATTTGCATGCTACCGGAAGCTTATGCGCTGCCAATCTCATTGCCTCTCTGGCGGTTGCTTCCGGAATATCGGCTATTTCAAACATTACTCTTCCGGGCTTTACAACCGCTACCCAAAATTCCGGTGCGCCTTTACCTTTACCCATACGAGTTTCGGCAGGCTTTTTGGAAACCGGTTTATCGGGGAAAATCTTTATCCAAACTTTACCAGCTCTTTTGCAGAATCTTGTCATTGCAACACGGGCGGCTTCGATTTGATTTGAGGTAATCCAAACGGGCTCTAAAGCTTGCAAACCATATTCGCCGTGAGAAACTTTATTTCCTCTTGTTGCTTTGCCGGTCATTCTTCCACGATGCATTTTTCTATGCTTAGTTCTCTTCGGTAACAACATCTTTATTGCCCCCTTTTGCTACTTCTTTTTTTCTCGGGCGTTTTTCTGAGAAATT
>JAEEGL015106578.1_pt1 | contig 14761 bp, 14 predicted proteins | sample 9134231 | NCBI WGS metagenome assembly JAEEGL01 (sample SAMN16246548, study PRJNA631951) | gut metagenome | biome: gut microbiome; feature: rumen; material: fiber-attached | host: Bos | place: Iran: Karaj | collected 2018-10 | reverse complement strand
TTTCGAGGCCTGGAAAGCCCTGTACAAGAGCCTGCTGGAAAAAACAAAACAATCCAACCCCGACATTGAACTGATTCTCTGCACCCCCTTCGTAGCCAAAGAGGGGAGTGTTGGCAGCAGCGAGGACTACGCCCTTCGCGAAGAGATGGTCCGCCGCCTGGCAGCCTGTGTGCGTGAGTTATGCGAAGAAACGGGCGCCATCCTCATCCCCTTCGACACCATGTTCGAAAAGTTGGTGAACACCGAGCCCGCTCCTTCCTACTGGATATGGGACGGCATACACCCGACCCCCGCCGGGCACAAACGCATGGCGGACCTTTGGCTTAAAAAAGCAAAAATCTAATTTATTTTCCGAGGAAACACAGGATGCCGTCCAGATCGTCTTTTGCGAACACACGCTGCTCGCCGGAGGCCAGATTCTTTATCTGCACCGTTCCGGCCGCAGCCTCGTCCGCACCCGTAATGGAAAGGAACGGAATGGCCTTGCGGTCGGCATAATCGAACTGCTTCTTAAGCTTCGAGCTTTCGGGATAGATTTCCACGGAAATGCCTTTGGAGCGCAGCGCAGAGGCGATAGGCAGGACATACCTGACTTCCTCCGCGCCCATATTCGCGAACAGCAGAGTGGTGGTGGAACGCACGTCGGCGGGGAACTTGCCCAAGCCCTTCAGCACGTCGCAGATACGGTCGGCGCCGAAGGAAATGCCCACTCCGGACATGTCCGGAAGCCCGAAGATGCCGGTGAGATTATCGTAGCGGCCGCCTCCGCAGATGCTGCCGATCTCCCAGTCAAGGGCCTTGACTTCGAAGATGGCGCCGGTATAATAATTCAGCCCGCGTGCAAGTGAAAGGTCCATTTCTACGGGCACCGAAATCCCTGCTGCAGAAATCAATCCGAAGAGTTCTTCCAGTTCGTCGAGGCCGCGAAGCCCTGTTTCAGAAACGATGCCGGAAGCCGATCCGCCGCCCATCAGGGAACGCATGGCGGCAAGTTTCTCCGCCACGGTGCCGGACAGCCCGAGAATCTGTTCCACGACGGCTATGGCGCTGTCGGTCAGGCCCTTTTCGCGCATTTCGTCCTTCACCGCATCCAGGCCGATCTTGTCCAGTTTATCTATGGCGACGGTGATATCCACCACCTTGTCGGGCGCGCCGCAGATCTCAGCGAGGCCGGTGAGGACCTTCCTGTTATTGATCTTCAGCGCCACGCGGATATCCAGCAGGCCGAAAACCTTATCTACTATCTGCACAAGTTCCAACTCATTCAGCTGCGACTTCGAACCTATCACGTCCACGTCGCACTGGTAGAACTCGCGGTAGCGTCCCTTCTGGGGACGGTCCGCGCGCCATACGGGTTGGATCTGGAAACGCTTGAAGGGGAAGGAAATCTCGTTCTGGTGCTGCACCACGAAACGGGCGAAGGGCACGGTGAGGTCGTAGCGCAGCCCCTTCTCGGGGGCCTGGTCGGCCTTTTCGCCGCTGTTTTGAACGCGGAACAGGAGTTTGTCGCCCTCGTCTCCGTATTTGCCCAAGAGGGTGGAGAGGGTCTCCATCGCGGGGGTTTCTATCTGCGCGTATCCGAAGGTGCGGAACACGCTCTTGACTGTATCGAAAAAGTAGTTCCTCTCAGCCATTTCCTGCTGGGAGAAATCACGCATTCCCTTAGGTATTGAAGGTTTGTTTGCCATAGGGTGCAAAGTTAGCAAGATTTGTCGAAAACAACTATTTGCAGACGCCATTTGGCGTGTCCCCGGATTTCTCCGCTTTTGCCGACGAAAACCTTGCCGGCAAGATGACGGCCGGAAACTAGCACGTCCCAGAGGTTATCCAGGGCCGTTTCCGTGAGCCCAACCGGCTCTGCAAGGCGGTAGAGCACATATCTGGGATGCTTCAGCGAAAGCAGCGCCTTCACCGAAACCACCCCGTCGGCGCAGACGGAATCCCGCACGCCGAGGAAGTAATCCTCCGCGATGTCATCCACCTGCGAGATATGCTCCATCGCCCTGCGGAAAGAATCCGGCAGTGCCGGGTTCATCTCCCTCAGCACGGGCATCACCTCATGGCGGATGCGGTTGCGCTTGTAGGCGGAGGATGCATTTGTGCTGTCCTCGCGCCAGGCCATTCCGTTTGCCTCCATCCAGCTGCGGATCTCCTCGCGGGAGATGTCCAGGAGAGGGCGGAGGATGCGCCCGTGGGCGCTCATGCCCCTGAGCCCGCGGGTGCCGGTGCCACGGAGGAAGTTGAGGAAGAAGGTTTCGGCGTTGTCGTCGGCATTATGCGCTACCGCCACTTTGTCGAAGCCTTCCTCCCGGCAGAGTTCGTCGAACCAGGCATAGCGGAGCTCGCGGGCGGCCATCTCTATGCTGATGCGCTCTTCTTTGGCGTACCCGGAGGTGTCGAAACGTTTCACGAACAAAGGCACTCCCTTGCTTGCGCACCACTCGCGCACGAAGGCCTCGTCGCCATCCGATTCTTCCCCTCGGAGGCCGAAATTACAGTGGCAGACAGCGAAAGAGGCCCCCGGAAACAACTCGGGGGCCCTTTCGGCCATATACATCGAATCGATGCCGCCGCTCACTGCAAGCAGCACTTTCATTATTTCTTGGAGCTGATGGTGTAGGAGAATCCGATCTCGAAGAATTCCTTGAACTGGATGGTACGGAATCCGGTCGGATGCTCGTCGTTGGTAATCAGCACGGTATCATCGTAGATAAGGTTCGTGGAGAAGGTGAGGGTGAAGAACTTGGCCATCTTCCAGAACACCTTGTTGTCCCAGTTCACGCGGAGGTTCTGCGGATTGTGCAGGTAGTTGGAGAAGAGCACCAACTGCGTGGTGTACTTGAGATTGTCGTTCACCGTGAAGTTTATGTCGGTCTTCACCTGGGCGCCGAGCTCGAAACGGGAACTCCTGTAAGTCACACCGTCATCGAGAAGCTCCATGCCGTAGGTCTTGCGGAGGGATTCTTCCTGAACGATGACGAAACCTCCGGTGAGAGGGGAGACGTTCACCGAAATCCAGGACTTCGGGGTCCACAACAGACCGATACCGAGGGTGGAATAGGCAGGGGAGAGGAGCCCGGACTTCAGTTCGCGGGCGGAAAGCCAGTCGGCTTTGGTGGGTTCTCCGGTCGCGACATTGGGCGTGCCGTATTTGTAGTTGTTGTCGATCTGCGTCTTGAAGTCGAAGTTGGCGGAATAGCTCAAGTGCCGGATGGGAGTCTCATAGCCCCACTTGGACTCGAAATAGATGCGGTCCTTCACCTTCTGGAGTATGGGCTTGTCGTCGGAATAGAGGAAGCCGTAATCCACCTGCAGGCGGTTGTTCCAGATCATCTTGTCTTTGGCATAGTTGGCGTTGGCATCCAGGTAGCCTGTCATGGTGTAATTGTCGTTGCCGCCGGCCGCCCAGTCAAAAAGCTTGGTCTGCGCAAAGTTGAGGTTGGTCATCAGGGATTTGGTCCAGTAAACCGGTTTGGGCTGGGGTTCCTCCACGATGGGAGCCTCGGCGATGGCGGCGGCCGCTTCGGCGGCGGCTTTCTGGGCGTCATCCTGCGCATATACGCCGAATCCCGCGAGAGCGGCGATGGCGAGAACTAATATCTTTTTCATAATAAACTGATTAATAAGCAATTGCAAATACTACGCGGCCTTTGGAAGGCTTCCCGGAATAGATGTCCACCCCTTCTTCTTCGCATACGCAACTGTCCACGGGAATGCATCGTATGGTAGCCTTTGTTTCGTCCTTGATGGCCTGCTCAGTCTCGGCTGTGCCGTCCCAGTGGCAAAGAAGGAATCCGCCCTTCTGGATCTCGGTCTTGAATTCTTCCCAATCGTCGCACTTGCGGATGTTGGAATCGCGGAAGGCAAGCGCCTTGTCGTAGATGTTCTTCTGCACCTTTTCGAGCAGTTCTTCAATGTAAACGTCGATTCCTTCCAGACTGACGGTGGCCTTCTCGAGAGTGTCCCTGCGGGCCACTTCTACAGTGCCGGCGGCAAGGTCGCGGGCGCCGAGGGCTATGCGCACGGGCACACCCTTGGCTTCCCATTCGGCAAACTTGAAACCGGGACGGAGGGTGTCGCGGCTGTCTATCTTCACGCTGACGCCCTTTGATTCGAGGGCTTTGCCGATGGCTTCGAACTTGGCGAGCACCGCGTCACGCTCCTCGTCGGTCTTGTAGATGGGCACCATGACCACCTGGATGGGGGCCAGGGCGGGAGGCAGCACCAGGCCATTGTCGTCGCTGTGCGCCATGATAAGGGCGCCCATCAGGCGGGTGCTGACACCCCAGGATGTAGCCCACACATACTGCAGGCCTCCTTCCTTGTCGGCGAACTGCACTTCGAAGCTCTTCGCGAAGTTCTGCCCGAGGAAGTGTGAGGTGCCTGCCTGCAGGGCCTTTCCGTCCTGCATCATCGCTTCGATGGTGAGGGTGTCGAGGGCGCCGGCGAAACGCTCATTGGGACTCTTGTGCCCCACGATAACGGGCATGGCCATGGTCTCGCGGGCGAATTTGGCATACACCTGCACCATCTGTTCCGCCTTGGCCTGCGCTTCTTCCGCGGTGGCATGGGCAGTATGGCCTTCCTGCCAGAGAAACTCCGCCGTGCGGAGGAAGGGGCGCGTGCGCATCTCCCAGCGTACCACGTTGCACCACTGGTTGCAGAGGATGGGGAGATCCCTCCAGCTCTTGATCCAGTTCTTATAGACGCTCCAGATGATGGTTTCGGAAGTGGGGCGGACGATGAGTTCCTCTTCCAGCCTGGCATCGGGATCCACCACGACGCCCTTTCCGTCCGGGCTGTTCATCAGGCGGTGATGGGTGACCACCGCGCACTCCTTGGCGAATCCGGCCACATGCTCAGCCTCGCGGCTGAAGAAGGATTTTGGGATGAAAAGGGGGAAATAGGCATTCTGCACGCCTGTTTCCTTGAAGGCCTTGTCCAGGATAGACTGCATTTTCTCCCAGATTGCATAACCGTATGGTTTGATGACCATGCAGCCGCGCACGGCTGACTGTTCAGCAAGATCTGCCTTGACCACGATGTCGTTGTACCACTGGGAATAATTCTCCGCTCTCGGTGTAATCTCTTTTGCCATAAAAAACTTACGAAATAACTGCGTTTTTTTACGATATTTGCATCTAATTATAAACAGAAGTAATGTACGCGTCTTTTGAGACGCTGCAAATATACAAAAATTAAAGGAGATTGGATTATGGCACGCAGACTGATATCGTTACTGGCCCTGGCGATCCTCGCAGCATCCTGCGGGGTGTCCGGCGAGTACGGCTCCGTACAGCGCTTCCAGGATGGCATCTACTATAAAGGGTTCGACAAAGATATGCAGAAGGTGGAGCCTCTCACCGAAGAGGACTTCCAGCGTCTGGCCGCCGAGCAGATCAAGAAAGAACAACAGGGCCGCAGGGACACTCTTGTGGTAATTGCAGACGACCCTTACTATTGGGGTTGGAACTGGTATCGCCCTTATTATGGCTGGTACGGTGGCTGGCACCATGGCTGGTATGGCGGATGGCGTTATGGCTGGGGCGGTTGGTATGATCCCTGGTACAGCCCCTGGTACGGCGGTTATTATTCCTGGTACTACGATCCCTGGTACTATGGCGGTTGGTACGATCCCTGGTATGGCCCTTATTACAGCCCGTACTACTATGGCCACCACCATCACTACTATGGCGGCGGTTTCTATAACGAGAATTACTATCACTATCGCGGTTCTTCCCGCTCCGATGTCAAGGGCGGCAATTATTCCGGTTCCGGCGGAATGGGCATCGGCGGCCGCTCCGGCGTGAGCGCTTACGGCGGCAGCCGCGGTGGCGCAGGTGTGTCCGGCGGATCCGCATTCACACGCAGCGGCGTGTCCGGATCCGGTTCATCGGGCGGAAGCGTCTATTCCCGCAGCGGCGGCAGTTCTTCCGTCAGGTCCGGCAGCGGCTCGTCCTCTTCTGGTTCCGGCAGCACGTATTCCCGCAGCAGTTCCTCATCCGGCAGGAGTTCTTCCAGCAGCTCTTCCGGCAGTTCGTATTCCCGCAGCTCCTCTTCGAGTTCAAGCAGTTCTTATTCCCGCAGTAGCACGTCTTCGAGCAGCTCCCGTTCATCTTCCAGCAGTTCAAGCTATGGCGGAAGCCGTGGCGGTGGCGGATACAGCGGTGGCGGCGGCAGTCACAGTGGTGGCGGCGGCAGCCACAGCAGCGGTGGTGGCGGAGGCCGCAGCGGCAGGTAGTTTCACCTTAAACAAGAAAAAACAATGAAAAAGATATTCACGTCAATCGCATCCCTGATGCTCATCGCCTCGCTCGCTTCGGGCCAGACGATGTCGGATGCCCTGACTTTCAGCCGGAACGATTTCTACGGCACGGCCAGGACAATGGGTATGGGTAATGCAGTAACGGCTATAGGCGGCGATCTGGGTTCCATTTCCTTCAACCCTGCGGGCGGTTCGGTATCCGCGTTCTCCCAGTTCACCTTCTCTTCCGGCTGGACGAGTTCCAACAGCATTTCGTCATATTCATCCTCATACGATACGTACGACCAGACTGCATCATACACCGGAGGTTTCGAGAATGGCAAGACACGCATGACCGTTCCGAACATCGGAATGAACCTTTGTTTCGAGACCGGCAACCGTACGGGTGTGCTCAGCTGGAACTTCGGCTTCCTCGTGAACCGTAGCCAGACTTACACACAGATATTCTCCGCATCCGGTTTGGAGAACCATACATCCATGACCGGAGCCCTTGCCACCTTTGCCGGCGGCATGCCCGGCACCATCCTCGGAGACAATAAAAAGTTCGACAGCAACTACGCTTGGAACTCCATCTGCGCTTACGATGGCGGGCTCATCAATTTCAACAGCGACGCCGGCACCTATTTCGGATCGGCTGAAACGGTGTCCAAAACCGGCTCCGACTATAATTACGAAATGCTGGGCATCCTCAGGCAGAACATCGGTGTCACCACAACCGGTTCAAAAAACGACATTGTGATGAACTATGGCATAAACATAGACAACCGGCTGTTCCTGGGGGTGAATCTCAATATGCCCATGGGCGGATACAAGTATTCCGAGTACTTTGATGAAAGGGCCCAGGATCCTGCTGATTTCCCGGTCACGCCCGAGTACTACAGCGACGGAAAATACCAGAAGGGGGCCGCGACCAATTATCTGGGAAGCACGTATAAGTACAACTACGTCTCCGAGATAAGCGGCATCAATGCCCAGATCGGTTTGATTTGGCTGCCCACGGACGGAATCCGCATCGGCGCGGCGATCAAGACCCCTACGGCATACACCGTCAGCGAAAACTGGTACATCGATGTGAATGCTGAATTCCAGGATGCCAATCAAAATGCCAGCTCCAGTTCTCCTACTGCCGAAACATCATACAACTTCCGTTCTCCTTACACTGCAAACTTCGGATTCGCCTATACGCTCGGCCGTTCCGGGATGCTGAGTGTAGATTACGAACTCACGGACTACAGCATAATGAAATTCAGCCAGGAGTATGTGGACGCATCTTTCACCTACGAAGATCCATTCTATCGGGTCAACCGGCTTAACAAACTTTTCTGCGGTCTTCAGCAGGTGCTCAGGGTCGGCGCGGAATTCCGTGTGATGCCGAGTCTGTCGGTACGCGCAGGATTCAACTGGTCCGGCAGCCCCGAACGGCACTACAAGGACAACGAAGGATATGTCATCTATGCTGCCGACTACGACAGGTGGTTCGATGATTATGAATCCGGAAAATACAAGTTGTTGGAAGGATCGGCAGAGTATTCTTCGGATAAGATTTTCTCGTATTCTTTCGGTGTCGGTTACTCTTCTGCCGGGTCTTTCTATGCCGATGTCGCTTTCCGGCGCACGGCTCTGCATGCGAGCTATTACAGTCCTTACAGCAACTACCTGAGCCATACGGTTTCGGGAACCACATACGATATTGTATCACCGTCTGTCAAATCTATGCTCACCCAGTTTGACGCGGTATTAACCCTCGGATGGAGATTTTAAATGATTCAGTTGACAGCCAAGCAGTTAGCGGATATACTTCGGGGCACCGTAGAAGGTGACCCCGAAGTTCGGATTTCTTCCTTTGCCAAAATTGAGCACGGGAAGCCCGGGGCGCTCAGTTTTTACGCCAATCCAAAGTACGAACATTACGTGTACACCAGTAAATCCAGCGTCCTTCTGGTAAACGCGGATTTCGAACCTAAACAACAAGTGAAACCTACCATGGTCCGTGTGGAGAACGCATACAATGCCATAGCGGAGCTCCTGAAATATGTTTCGGACCAGCGCAGGATGTATAAGCGGCACCGCGCATGGAGCTGCCGTATAGCCTGCAGCGCCAAGCTTGGCAGGAAGGTCTCCGTCGGGGCCGGAACCATAATCGGAAAGAATTGCAGGATAGGGGATTACGGAATCATCCATTCCAATGTCACCATAGGCGAAGGCACGGTAATCGGCCATCACTGCATCATCTATCCCGGAGTGGTCATCTATCCCGGGATGAAGATCGGGGACAATGTCATCCTCCATGCCAACTGCGTCATCGGTTCCGATGGCTTCGGCAATGCGCCTCAACCGGATGGAAGCTGGAAGAAGATCGAACATCTTGGCAATGTGGTGATAGGCAACGACGTGGAAATAGGGTCCGGCACCACCATCGACCGCGCCGAGATGGAATCTACCGTCATAGGAAATGGCGTCCGCCTCGACAACCTGTGCCAGATTGCCCACAATGTGGTGATAGGGGACAATACCGTGATGGCTGCTCAGTGCGGTGTCGCCGGCTCCGCCATCATCGGCAAGAATTGCATTTTCGGAGGTCAGGTCGGCATAATGGGGCATATCAAGATAGCCGACAATACCACCGTCGGCGCACAGGCAGGAATCGCAGGTCCGGTGCGCAAGAGCGGCCAGATACTGCTTGGCTCTCCTGCCATCCCTCATATGCTCTACATGCGCAGCTACGCGAAGTTCAAGCAGGCTGGGGAGGAGTAATTTAGAGATAATAGAAAAAATTGCTATCTTTGCGGGCTATTATGAAAGAACGCACCCTCAGCAAGAGTTATTTATTTGAAGGAAAGGGACTCCACACCGGAGCCAGTTCAAAGATGAAGGTATCCCCGGCCCCTGCCGGAACGGGTGTCGTGTTTATCCGTACCGACCTGGGCGTCACGATTCCCGCGCTTGCTGAAAATGTTTCCAACACTGCCCGCTGCACAGTCATTTCAAAAGGCGAAGCCAGCGTTTCCACAATAGAGCATCTGATGTCCGCCTTAACCGGCCTTGGCATCGACAATGCCATCGTTGAGATCGACAATGTGGAAGTGCCCATCCTGGATGGCAGCGCCCGCTTCTATGCCGATGCTTTCGCAGCTGACGCTCTTGTGGAGCAGGATGCCGAACGCAGGTACTTCGAAATTCCCGAAACTATCGAGATCAAGCATGAGGCCAGCGGCTGCTGGGTGAAGATAGAGCCCTCCGACCATCTCTCCTACGATGTGATCGTGGACTTCGGATCCCGCGTGCTTGGCGTTCAGACTGCGCATTGGGACGAAACCATGGATTATGCGTCCCAGATAGCGGTATGCCGCACGTTCTGTTTCTTCCATGAAGTGCAGTACCTTGCCAGCCAGGGGTTGGTCAAGGGCGGCGACGTAGATAATGCCATCGTAGTGGTGGAGCATCCGGTGGAGGATGCGGTCATCGAACAGATGGCGAAAATATTCAATCAACCCAAACTCTCCGTAACTCCGGAAGGATACCTGAGCAACCTGGTGCTGAACTTCCCGGACGAATGCGGCCGTCACAAGCTGCTGGATCTCATCGGAGACATGAGGCTTGCGGGAGGATATCTCCGAGCCCATATAAGCGCGTACAAACCTGGCCATACGATTAACACCAACGCGGCCAAAGCCGTGCAGAAATTGATTTGAGATTATGGCAAACATTCATCCCCTTGCATGCGTAAGCCCTCTCGCCAAGCTCGGCGAGCACGTTGAAGTGGGCCCTTATGCATTCATCGACGCCAATGTTGAAATTGGCGATTATACCAAGATTCATCCCCACGCAACCATCTTCCCCTATGCAAAGATAGGCGAGCACTGCGAGGTATTCCCCGGTGCAGTGGTGGCTGCCATCCCTCAGGACCTTAAGTTTGACGGAGAAATAACATATGTCGAGATAGGCAATTATGTCACCATCCGTGAGTGCGCCACCATCAACCGCGGCACCAAGGCCAGCGGCAAGGGCGTAACCAGGATCGGAGACCACACCCTCATCATGTCTTATGTGCATGTGGCGCACGATTGCACTGTGGGCAGCCACTGCATCCTTGTGAGCTACGTGGGCATCGCCGGAGAAACGGATGTGGACGACTGGGCAATCCTGGGCGGAAGCACCGTGGTGCATCAGTTCTCCCACATCGGAAAGCACGCCATGGTCGGCGGTGGCAGCAAAGTCAACAAGGACATCCCTCCGTATTCCCTCTGCGGCCGTGAACCCGTCTGCTATGCAGGTGTCAATCTGGTCGGCCTCCGCCGCCGCGGTTTCGACAGCGACACCATCCGTAACATCAAGGATATCTACGATACACTCTATTTCCAGGGTTACAATATTTCGGATGCCTGCGCCCGTATCCAGCAGGGTTTCCCGGACAGCCCCGAAAAGGAAGAGATTCTGAACTTCATCAAGAATTCCAAGCGCGGTATCGTACGTGGCAATGATTCCCGCGAAAAGGGTCTTATAGAGTAGTGCTGTTAACGACGGCATACTTCCCTCCCATAGAGTACTTCGCCCTCTTGGCGAAGTACTCTGTCGTTTATATGGAGGCGTGCGAGAACTATCAGAAACAGAGCTGGCGCAACCGCTGCAGGATTCTGACGGCAAACGGCCCGGAGTCTCTGAACGTTCCCGTAATGCACGAGAACGGCACTTTCTCGCTGCCTGTCAAGGAGATACGGGTCGAATACACTACGCCTTGGGTGCTGCGCACGGAGCGTGCCATCGAATCCGCTTACAGGTCTTCGCCATTCTTTATTTATTATAAGGATGCGCTGTTCGGGATTCTGGATTCGCATCCGGAGACCCTTTGGGAACTGAACCGCCGCATCATCGATTTTTTCTGCGCCAAAATCGGCATCTCTCCGGTCATCAGGGAAACCACGTCATTCGATCCCTCGGAAATAACCGATATCCATCCGAAGAGGCAGAATACGATAATGCGAGACCTGGGCCTGGAGCGGCCCTATTGGCAGGTATTCAGGGAAAAGTACGGCTTCGTGCCGGGGCTGTCCATAATGGATCTGCTGTTCAACGAGGGGCCGGAATCAATCTGCTGGCTGAGGTAGCAGCTACTCCACCGGAACGAAGGTCCGCCGGATTTCTTTACCGTAAGTGAGGATGTTATAGCCTGGGGAAATATCGTTCATCTTCAGACTTTCCAGAGTTTCGTATCGGACGCCTTTGAAGTCCGTCGTCTCCGTGGCGTGATCATGGCCGGAAAGGACTAAATCTACGCCGGAACGCGCAAAGAGATCGGCCAGGTCATAGGTTTCTTCAAGGTCGAAGTTGCCTGTGGTGCCTTGGGAATTGTTTCGTTTCCAGAAATGAGTGTGGGTGAAAACGGTGATGTGGCTGTATTTCCCCCGACTTTCGGTCAGGGCTTCCTCTGCCCAGGCGCGCTGGCTTTTTCCAAGGGTGCCGCCGGCCGAATCAAGGGAGATGAAAAGGTCTTTCCTGTTCGGGGTGATGACCTCGAACCAGTATGTGGCGGTATGGAAACGGGAGCCCCATTCATTCCATTCTCCGAAATAGATGTCGTGGTTTCCGGCGGTGGGAAAATGCCGCAGCCCGATGGCCTCGAGAGGGCCGATATGGCTTTCGAAGACGCCCATCTGACTTTTATCGTTGACACTGTCGCCAAGATTGATCCAAAAGGGGGCAGCGGTTTTGTCGGCGAGCAAATCTGTTACGAAGCGGTCTATGTTCCGGGTTTCATTCTCGGTGACATGCGCGTCGGTCAGCACAAATACGCGGTAGTTGTCGTCCGGGACGGAGATGGAAGCGTATCCGGCCCTGGAGTTGTATTCCAGGGACTGTGTGAAGCGCGCATCGACATCGGCGCTGCGCGTATAAACAAAACCGAGCCAATCAACGTTGCAGGCGCTCAGGCATAGAGCCATCATCAGTAGCAGGCATGGCTTTTTCATAAGGCGAAGCGGTAACTTAAACCTATCCCGGCAACGATACCATACCAGGAAGCTACAAGGTGAAACATACCTGTGGGTTTGATGTTCAGTTCTCCGATCAGGGAAAGCCGTTCTCCCAAACGATAGCGGCCCTCCAGGAAGAAAACAGGTTCCGTGGCCCTTTCCACTTGGTATCGGGAATGATTGGCCACGCCTCCGGTCAGGTTCCATGGCGCATCATCGGCCTTTATCCGGTATGCGATACGATAGAAGAGGTCCAACGGTTCCACAACCTTGTCGGCGCTCCCCCTGTCCAGGATCCACCGGACGCTCAGGCCGATCTGGGCGCTAATATGCTCATTCCGCCACCCGACACTTCCGGCAGTGAGCCATTCGTCTATGCCGTAATCGTGGAACCCGCCGTAGTAGCCGGTCACATCGGCAAACAAATCTCCATTCTTCAATGGTAGAACCACGGGCTGCGCCTGAAGAAGCCCCGTCATGCTGCCGGAGCCGATGCCCTGGAGACCGGACTGTATGTGCAGATGCTTCCAAACCGGAAGACTCAGCTGCAAAGCTCCGCCTCCATAACCCTCCCACGTCCGGTTATATCCGCCGATACCCAGCAAAGCCAGTTCACTGGAATCGCCTGCCGCCATCGGCAGCGCCCCCAGCAACCACGCCATCGCCAGTGTCAACCATTTTATCTTTCCGGACATAGTGTCGTTTGAGTCTGGGCAAAGATAATGGTTTTCAATTAATTAGCAAACTGGCGATAAGCAGGCGACCCAAAGCCGTACCGAGACCGAAGATGTGAACGTCACCCCCGCTTTTGACACCCATCTTCTTCAGTAAAGCGTCGCTTGAGAGGGGAAGAGCCCGGGCGGTGACGCCGGCGCAGGGCCAGCGGGTGGCGAAATCGCGCAAAGAGGCTTTTCCAAACGGTGCAACTTCTTGAATATCAAACCATTTGCCAAGGCTGTCAAGATCCGGGACGACGGAGTCATGTACATACAGATGAGCATCCGGACCGAGTTTACGAAGGCCGAATTTCTCGCTGACCAGTTTGAATGCCCCGCTCTTGGAGAGCGCTGGGCCGGGTTCGAAAAGCAGCTGACCTGGTTCCGGCAGAGAGGAAACGAACACAGGCGTGGCGGCTTTTTCTTCGCTGATCGCAAAGCGGAAAGCGCCAGCGACAATTGTCGTTTCTCCGGAGAAACCCGGCTCCATGAGAAGCAGCAGTTCCTTGCATTCTCCATCTGCTTCTACGACATGTAGCTCCTTGACACAATGGAACTTGCGTAGTAGCAGGCTGATATCGGCCATAGGCGAAAGCTTGACCATAAAACGGCATCCTCTGCCCAAAACCATATCCTGAAGCGCCAGCACGTCGGGGGAGCAGTCTTCCGGAAGAAAAACTTTTCTGCCCTCGACGCGACGCGCGGGATCGGCATAGACCAGATCGGGATTGAGGGAGTCCAGCAGGCCCGGAAGTGTTTCGGGGGAGATTGGGGTATCGCTGAATTCTACGTTATCGCATCCGAGGCGCTTCAAATTTGCCTTTGCCGCTTCGAACAGAACCGGATTCATTTCGTTGTACAGCACGGCCTCTGCCACCTTTGAAAACTGCCAGCAGTCGATTCCCAAGCCACCGGTTAAATCGGCGATTCTGCGAATCGCCTTTTGTGGGGGCTCTGCCCCCAGAACCCCCGCGGCTCTCGGACTACCGACATCGCCTGCTTTGCAGGCTCCGTCCCGTCCTCCGCCGTGCACGCTGAGGCGTGCATTCGCCTCCGGCTCTATAACCGCGGCCTTGTAGCTGGCTGTGGCGGTGCTGCTGCACTGCTCGGCGCTCAGAGCCACGGGGCAGATAATCTCCGGATCCGCATACCAATCCGGCACCTTCGACCTCAATTTCCGTCGCGAGGCGATGCACTCCGCCGCAAGCGCCACATCCACGTCCGGCCAGCGGTCCCGGTGAAGCACCAGCGAAGCCAGGTCGTCGTTTTCGTGTTCGACTATGAACTCGGGCAGGGTCATAATACAAAAATACAACACTTTTGCACACCTGGTTTGCTTTTACCGTTTTTTTTGCCTACTTTTGTGTCCGTGAACGAGATAGAGGCCGCAAGGTCCTCTATTTTTTATTTTTGGAAATGGAAAAAACAGATCTTCAACCGGTATTGGAAAAAGCCGCCGCAGAGCGCGGCTGCCGCATCGTGGAAATCATCGCGGACGATGACAACAACTTCGACGTAACCATAGACAAGGACGGCGGAGCCGACCTCGCCGACTGCGAATACATCCACCGCGCCGTGCTGGCCGCCTTCGACCGCGACATCGAAGACTATGCCCTAACGGTAGGCACTGCCGGCATCAGCCCGGAAGAAGCCGACGAGCTGCTTGAAAACGATAAATAATCAATACACATATAAATGAACAAAGAAGAAAAAGTAACCTTGATTGATGCCTTCAAGGACTTCAAGGAAGAGAAGAACATCGACCGCCCCGTGATGATGGGCGTTCTCAAAGACGTGTTCCTGACCCAGAT
>JAEEGL013425639.1_pt1 | contig 14761 bp, 8 predicted proteins | sample 9134231 | NCBI WGS metagenome assembly JAEEGL01 (sample SAMN16246548, study PRJNA631951) | gut metagenome | biome: gut microbiome; feature: rumen; material: fiber-attached | host: Bos | place: Iran: Karaj | collected 2018-10 | reverse complement strand
TTGGGGATTGGGGATTGGGGATTGGGCCCAATCCCCAATCCCCAATCCCCAATCCCCAATCCCCAATCCCCAATTTTAAATATTATTCTATTTTAATATTTTATTAGTTTTAAATTTATAATTTTTATTAAATTTTTTTTTATTTTAAAAATAATATTTTAATCTTATCTTAAATATATATTTTATTAATATATTTTTTAAAAAAATATGTCTTTCATCTCTTTAATTTTTTTAATAATTCTTCCTTTATATTTTTCTGTAGACCCAAATTTTATTAGAATTAATGATACTTTAGAAGGTGAAATATTGGAAAAAGGATCATATGCTTATTATTCAACTTCAATCCCAACAGATATTGGTCCAAATACTTTTTACCTTATAATTCAAGTAACATCAATACATTCGGAAACTTCATATAATGAACCTATTTTTGTGGTATCGAAAAAAGAAAAATTTCCAACTTTTACAAATTCAGATTATCAGAGTCTAAATGGAAATGAAATAATTACAATTCCTTCAAAAGATGTTTATTCTTTCAATCGTTTTTATATAGGAGTATATTGTGAAGATAAATGCAAATTTAAAATTAAAGTTCATCTTGCAAGAATATTATATAATATAAAAGAAGAAAAATATTATAATTTAAATTTAAATCCTAATGAAAATTTAGTTTATATATTTCATAATAATAAAAAAGATTTTGATCAAATTAAATTTTTATTTAATTCTAATGATATTAAAAAAAATTATAAAGTTTATATAAGTAGAGATATAGAAATTAGTAAAAATTCTATTGAAATATTCTCAGTTTGGGGAAGTGGAAAAACTGGAATTATAACAAAAAATGATAAAAATTTATATTGTAATGATTGTGATTATTATATTTTAATAAATAACAAAGAAGAAAATGAAAAAATTAATTTGTTTTTTTATATAACTTATCCTTTAAAAGAAATCGATATATCTCATGGAGGAATTATACAAGAAACAATAAAAAAATATGGAGAACAATGTTATACAGTTTTATTAAAAAAAAAATTAGATTTTGATAATTTATTAATTAATTTGGTTATTTATGGAGGCTCAGCTTATTTGAAATTAAATGGTTTTTCAAATAAAACTGATATTAATTATGAAACGATTTTTTATGATAATATGACATTAGAAATATATTCACAAGATTATATTAATATAGGAAAAAATTTATTAGAAGATTTTAAATACAGAATAAAATTTGAAAATAATACATATGATAGAAATGGTAATAAAATCTTTTCTAATGAATCAATATTTCATTTTTGTGTTTTTTCTTTAGAAACTATTTCATATTCAATTCAATCATATTTTGATTATGAAATTGAATTAAAACAAAAAAGCAATATTTTATTTGCTGGAAATAATATTAAAAATATTTTACCGAAAAAAATGGTTACATCATATAAAATAATGGATTATTCAACCAATAATAATTTAACAATTATTTTAGATAATATTAAGGGAAATTTAAAATTTTATGCTTTTTTTTCGCCAAAAAACAAAGAAATATTTAATGAAAATAATTTAGAAAATTATTCTCTAATTCCTAGTATTAAACAAGAATATGGTGAATTTATAAAAATAAATAATAAAGATAATTATTGTCATAATTTAAAAGATGATGATGAATCAAAAATTTCTTGTTCTTTATTAGCAATTTTATTTTGTCAAGATGAACAACAATCTTGTTCATATGAATTAAGATTTAATCATGATAATTCAAGTACATATATGGAATTGAATAAAACTTATTATAATAATATACAAAAAGGTGAAAATAATTATTATAATATTATAATAAAAGATGAGAAAATAACTCAATTGAATGTAATATTATTTACTATAAATGGAAATGCTGATTTAAATATATATTATGTTGATAAAAATAATAAATTAATTGATTTAGATAGAAGTTCTAAAGAAGAAGAACAAACTGATAAATTAGTTATTACACCTTATAAAATAAATAAAAAAAATTTAAAAGGAGAATATCTCATAAAAATTCAAACTGATAAATATAGTAGTTATAATTTATCTTATTATGTTAATTTTGATGAAACAAATAAAAAGAAAAAATCTACCAATTATTTTTTGGTATTTTTCTTATTAATTATTTTAATAATTATTATTATTTTTGCATATTATTGGTTTAAAAGATATAATAAAACAAAAGATTTTATAAGATTTACAACAGAAGAATATGGTAATGATTTAAATGTACGTGATTCAAATTTAGAAATGCAAAATAAAAAAATTAATATTTTAGAAAAGAAAAAATATACAAGTTTAGATGAAGAAGAATTAGATAAATAAAAAAGTATTTTAATATAAAAATTAGAATTATATATAATTAATTAAATAAATTATTAATATATTAAATTATTTTTCTCCTTTTAAATTATATTAGGTTTTTAAAAAATATTATTATATAAATATTATAAATATTTATTTTTTATTTTTATTTTAAATATTATATTTTTAAATCTTTAAGACAAAAAATATAATATTTATTAATTATAATATAATTTTTTTATTTACAAAATTTTAAATACAATAATTTTTTTAATTTTGATTTATAAAATTCTTCTAAATTTATTATAAAAATATCATTTTATATACTTTTATTTATTTTAATAATATATTATTTAGATTATTATTATCCAATTTAAATTATAATTATTTTTAAATTTTATTTGATTTTCATAATAAGTAATTTAATTAGTATTTATAAATATTTTATATAAAAATTATGCTAAAAAATTTTATCCATTTTTTTATTATTTAATTATAATTCTTTTAACTTATAAAAAATTTTTTAAATATAATTATAAATTTATTTATAATTATTATTAATAAAATTATTATTTTATATTATTTATTTAAATAATTTTTATTATTTGTCATATAAATATAATTATCTTCTAATTCATAAGCTTTTATTCTTCTTTTATTATGTTTAATTATAAAATAAAATAAATATATTATTAAGCATATGCAAACAATTAATGATACATACATAAAATTAATTTTTTTAAATAAATTTATATCTTTATTAAATTTATCTTTTTTATATAATCCAAAAGTTTTCTTATCTTGATTGAAAAAAAAATTATATTTTTTAAAAAAAATTAAACCAAATTGGATCTTATAACTATATTCATTTTTGAAATATATTAGAAAAAAATAATATTTTTTGTAATGGAAAAATAAATCTTGATAATTAAAAGAAAATGTAAAATTTGATATATTGTAATGAAAAGAAATATTTGGAAAATTTTTTATATTAATTTGATCTGAACAATAAATATAAATATATTGATTATTATTATATGTTTTATTAAAACATTTTTTTATTAAATAATATTTTGAAAAAAATTGATCTTCTATTTCTTTTTGTAAAGGTGAATTTCCTAAAATTAAATTTTTTTCAAACAAAAATTCTCCAAAAAAACTATTTCTATTTTTTACTATATCATTATTTCCAATTATTAATTTATCAATTATTAATTCATACTGGCCTACAGGAATAAATGCATTTATTTCAATCATATTTTTTTCTAAATAATTTTCATCATATTTATGAGGATATTCTCCTATAATAATTTCACCAATATTATTTTTATTTATTTTTATATAAAAAGTATAACTATTAATAAAATTTTGCATTTTTAATTGTTTTATAAAATTCACATCATTTAGCTCATAATTACCTTCATTTGGTTTAAAACCTATATTTCCTGAATTATTATATAATGATTCATTTGAATATAAAAAATTTAATATTATATCATTATTGTTAAAATAAAAAGAATCATTGCATCTTTTGGCATAATTAAAATCTTGAAGATAATATTTTTTTAAATTTTTTTCTTTTTCTTGAAATGTTAAAGATAAATTATTATTATAATAATTTATATTTTTTAACTCTGGACCATTTATACTGAATGGAAATTTATTTAAATCTAAAGTCATTTTTATATTTTGGATAGGATTTCCAATTTTAATATTACATAATAATTTTAAATTAAATAAATAAGAAAATATTGAATCACAATCATTATTAGCTGGATTTGAAATTGAAGGAATAAAAGAAAGATGAATTATATTATTAGTAGATATTATATTAATTAAATATAAAATTATTAAAAATAATTCAAAAAATTTTTTCATTTAAAAAATATTTTTTTCAAAAAAATTTGAAGAATTTTTTAATTATATTTAATTTGTTTTATTTTCTTTCTAAAAATTAATAAATTTTATTAATTATTAATTATTTAATTAAAAATTTTATTTATTTTGATTAAATCATTAAAAATAATTTATATAAAAATGGTTTTTGAAGAAGATGTAAATAAAATTGAAAATAATGTTTATATATATTTGCATTATTATTTTTTAAAAAATAATAAATTTAATATTGATAACTATAATATTCATGATAATTTTTATTTATATTCACAAAAAATATCAGATAATTTGTATAAAATTTCAATAATGTATAAAAACTCTCAATCTCTATTTAAAAAAATTATATATCGTAATGGAATAATTAATGAGGAAGAAAATAATCAAAATATTTTATATAAAGATTCAAATAATAATTTTCAAATTGAGAATTTCTATAATAATAATAATAAATATAAAATAAATAATGAGAAAAAATTATCATTTAAAAGCGATATAATCGAACAATTAATTCAAATTTGTTTATCATATATTTTATTTAAATCATTTCATAATAAGTCATTATTAGATATTTTTTTTAAAATTATTAATATTAATCACAAAGAATATAATAAAGAAAATAATCAGAATTTAAAAGATATATATAGTAAGGTTAAAATTAAATATGAAAAATATTTAAAAGAAAATAATATAAATTTTATGAATATTAATAAAAAAATAGATTTTTTCATTAATAATTTTAATTTACTTTTAGATAATATATTTCCAAAAAATTTAAATTTTCAAACAAAAAATTCTTTCAACAATATTAAAGAATTAAATTTTATAGGAATTGAATTTATTTCATGCTTAAATGATAATTTCATTAATAATAACAAGGATATTGATTTGAATTTTAATAATTTTCAAAAATTTTTGAATAATTTTTATAATATTTCATTATTTGAAGAATATAATATTAGATTATATTATTACAATTTAATAAGTCTTTATAATTTAATTCAATTTATAATTTCAATAAATAATTTAGATTTCATTAATGCTGAAAAATATATAAAAATATATGAAATTTCATCAGAATTAAGGCAAAATATTGAAGAAGATAATATTTATGAAGATGATATTATAATAGAAGATGAAGAAGATATAAGTGATAAAGAAACTTCAATATAAAATTTTTTATAAATATTAATAAATTATATAATAAATTATTAATATATCAATTTCATTTTAATATAGATAAATTATTTATAATTTTATTAAAAATAAAATATTAATTAAAATTTTTATATTTATAAATTAATTAATAAAATTAATGAATAAAAAAAATTTATCTAAAAATAATAATTCATCTTTTTTAAATAATAAATCAACATCAGAATTATCAATAAAAAAACATATAAAAATAAATAATGATATTGATATTCAATCAAATAATGAATCTAATAATAATACTTCAAAAAATAAACAAATAATTCCAAAAAATATAAATGAATATTTTCATCTTCTTGAAAACAAATCAACTAATAAAATGCAATTAGATTGGACATTAACTTTAAGAACTCCAATTAAAATAAAAAAAATAAAACATAATCAATCATGTCCATCTTTTTATGAAAAAGATTTATTAAAATATAAAAAAAAAATACAAACAAAATCAAATGAACCATTTCTTTTAAAAAAAAATCCCTTTGAATTATATAAATTGGTTAATAATAAAATAAATACAATTTCTCTTCAAACATTAAATTATGAATCAACTTTGAGAAATGGTAAATTACCTAAAGGTTTTAAGCCATATTTTCATAAAAAAGATTGGGATAATGTTGAATATTATCCCTCTTCAAAAATATATGAATCATTACCTCCATTAAGGAGTTTTAGTAGAGAAACATTAAAAAAAATTGATAAATATTGTGTTAAAAATTATGATAATAATAATTTCATAAAAACAAAATTCAATAATCAAAATATTATAAAGAGAATAATTAAAACAAAAGGAATTAATAATTGGAGAGGAGAACATTTAGAAACAATCTATAAAGAAAAATATAATGATAAAAATTTTGTTAATAATTTACATATATTAAAAAAAGAGAATTTAACTTTAAGTAAATTTGAAATTAGTTTAAGATCATATAATAATAAACCTTTTGATACAACAACAACAAAAAAAAAGATACATATTAAAAAATTGTGATAAAAAAATATAAAAAATTATTATTTATAAAAAGAATATTATTTATATAATTTTTCCAAATAATTTATATATAAATATATTTAATAATATTTTTTATTTTACAAATAAATAAGACATAATATTTTAAAATTTAAATAAAAAATTAATTATAAAATTATATTTTAATAACTTCAACACTTTTATCTTCTCTTATTAATAAAATTTCATTTGGATTTTTTGGCAATATTTTAAATTTAATATTCTTAATCAAATCTTCTTTATTTATATTATCTTTTTCATTTTTTTTTATTTCATTGAATCTAATTTGTTTATAATCATTAGAAAATAAACTACTAAAAAAATTTGTTAAGCCAATTTTCCAAATTTTAACACAATATTCTTCTGAGCAATAACTTATAATAATATTTCCGCTATTATCAAATATTAATGCATTTATTTCTTTTTTATGTGCAGGAATTTTTCTCCAATTATTTCCATTAGTCATATCATAAATTTCAATTATACCATTTTGATTTCCAACTGCAATTTTTTGTGTATTATGATGAAAGGTAATCATCGGATAATGATTAATTAAATGAACAATTAATTTTTTTGAATTTTCTAAACATGTATATTTAAGTTCTTTTAATTGTGGATTTAAAGTAAACATTAATAATTCAAATACAGAAGATAAATATTTTATATTTTTATATGATGGTTTGTAAAATAAATAATATATTAATTCTATTAAAAATGAATATTGTTCATTAGATAAATTATTTTTATTAAATTCATTTAAAATATTTTTTAATAATAAATCTAAATTATTTTTAAAAAACATTTTTATATGATTTATTAATACATATTTAATATGAATTTGATTATCTTCACTTTTAATTATTTTATATTTACCAATATCTATTTTTCTAAAAAAATATTCTTCATTTAAAGGAATATTTAAACTTGTATATAATTGAATTAAAATCATAACATAATTATTTATACTATCATTAGTATAAATACTTTCTAAACGCTTAGAAGAAACTGCAAGTAATAAACAAACATTTTTACATAAAGCAATTTCTTGATTAATTAATTTATATTTTATTATTTTTAAAACATATAATACCAATAATTGAGTGATTTGAATCATAATAGTATCAGGTAATCTATCATTTTTATTTTCATTAATTTCAATAATATCATTATAAGACATTAATATAGTTATTAAACTTAATTCAAATTCTGATAAAAAATCCATTTTTTGAGAATTATATTCTAATGTAGAATCCTTTGTTATTTTATAAAAATTATTAAAAATAATTTCATCTTTATTATTTAAATCAAATATATATCTATAAACATCTTCAATATATTTTATTATTTTATTTATTTTATTTAAAAATCTTTTTTTTAAATTTATATCATATTTATTTTTAGATACAATATTATATTGCATTTCTAAATAATCATATAATAATAAATCTTTGTTAGTAGTTAATAAAGTTTCATTATTTTCATACATAAAATTATGTAACATATAAAAATTGGTATAAAATATTTTATTATTTTTGGCAATTATATTCATTATATATTTCTCTTTTCCTATATTAATGCAAAAATTTTTATTTTCATCAAATCCTAAAATAGATATTAAACCTCCATATAATATTAAATTTAAATGATGAGATAAACTATTACTTCCTTTATAATTTTTTAAGTTTACTAAAAAACATTGTTGAGTTTCTAGTAATTGAACTCTATCGAAAAATAAATTTTTTATATTTTTATTTTTAAATATTATTCTATCTTTTTCTTCTAATTTTGAATAATTTAAAAAATAATTAAAATGATTAGAAAAATTCTTTGAAAAATTAAAATTTTTTTCAACTTTTTTTTCATCAACCAATAATAAAGAACAACTTGAATCAATTCCAATTAATAAAGGATAAAAATCAAAAATAGGTTGACATAATTTAAAATTATGATAAAAAAAAACATCTAAATCTAAATGAAAATTCCATAAATAAAATAATGAAATAAAATTATAATAATTAGTTCTAAAAATATTTTTACTTAATTTATTTTCTTTTGTTTTCTTTTCTAAAAATAAGAAATAATCTTCATAATTAAACATTATCATTTGACTATATTGTTTTCCTAAATAAAGATATTCTAATGTTATTCCATTGTCAGTTAATTCTCCATATCTATCTTGAATTTTCATAAAAAATTGAGGATTATATAAACAATTTGTAATTTGTATCATTTTTAATTTATCAGAAATATTTTGATTTATTATTTTAATTATATCATCTATTATTAAATTTTCTATTTTTTTTATCCAAATTGCTTCAAATTGACTTAAAGTTTTATCAATTTTTTGATTATTATTATTAATAATATTAAATAACTTTATTATAAAAATTTTTTTTACTTTTTCATCATAAATAATTTTTCTTATATTTTCAACAGTTATATTTTTTTCTTTATTTAAATTAATTTTATTATTTTTTTTATATTCAACATTATTATAAATATTTTCATCAAATTTTAATTTTGAATCATCATTATTTAGAATTAAATCATCTATTTTATTAGGATGTTTAAAATATTTAATCATAGTGTCTTTTACTCTTAAAATTTTATATATTTTATCTTCATTTGTAATATATCTATCACATGTTTTGCTTGAATAATTACATATTTTAATTGAATTATTTTCTAAATAAAATATAAATGATTTTTGAATACTCACATGATAAATACTTTTTACTTTTAAATTTAATGTAGATTGATTATATTTATAAACAATTAAAAATAAATCAAGTCTTAAAATTATAATTTCATTATTTTCTAAATAAAAAGCTAATAAATTTTTATTTTTATTTTTTTCATCATCACTCATAAATTTATAATTTAAATCATGATCTAATGGAATAATTGGTAAAATTCTTATTAATTTATTAAAGGTTTTTAAATTAAAATTTGGAACTAAATTTATAGAATTTGTTGCTATATTTTTTGAATCTATTCTTTTCATTTCATTTTTTAATTTTATTTTATAACTATAAGTAAAATCCATATTAATTTCATCTCCTGATTTTTTTCTTTCATTTATTACATTTTTATTTATTTTTTTATTATTTTCATTCAAACTAAAATAACCATCATTTATATTATTATTATTTAAAATATTATCTATATTTTCATCATAATATTCTTTTTTATTAATCATTACTGTATTAATAGCAGATTCAATTTTATTTAATCCAATATCTGTAAAACTAATTAATCCATCAATACTACTAGTAATTAATATTCTATTATTAAATATTGAAAAATTTATTATTTCAGTTGAATGATAATCAATTATTATAATTGGATTTAATTTCAATTGTTCTGTAAAAAATATATCAAACATTATTACTTTACCTGTGTTTGTTCCAATTATGTAATAAATTGTTTTATTTAAACTATAACAAAAAAATATGCTACTAGTTATTTTAAAAGAATTATTTAATTTTTCTTGATTTTCTAATAAATTTAAAACTTTGAAATTTTCATTATTTTTTGGAGGTGGGATTATTTCTTGTAAAATATTATTAATATAATCATTAAAATTAATATTAAAATAATTAGTAAAAAAAATTTTTTTTGATTTTATGTTAAATAAATCTTTTAAATTAATTATTTTATCAGAATATTTTTCATTATTTTTATTTATTCTTCTTAAATCAAAATTATGAATAATATCTTTAGTATATCCTATTAATACATTATCTGTTGTATCATATTTCATATTTAAAAATTCATCCTCAACCATTAATATAAATTTTTTATAATGTTTTATTTCACGAATTTTTTTATCATATGTAAATAATTCAATTGATAAATCTTTATAAATGACAAGTAAATAATTATTATTTATATTTGAATTTATAACAATTGTTTTTAAATCTATTATTGAAAACTGTGATTTTGTGTTATAATTTGAAATTTCAGTTAATTCTTCAACGCTATCTAAAAAAGCTAATTTTATTATTTTATTTGTATTAAAAAAAATATATTCATTATTATAAATAGTTATAATAGAATCTTCATTAAAAAATTTATTTAAATCAAATGTTTGTTTAATTAATCGAATTCTACATTCTTCAAAATTTATACCATAATTTTTAATATTATTTAATTTTTCTATATTTAAAAAAAAGGAATCATTATGAGTACTTAATAAATAATAACTATTTTCTTTTATTTTATATATTTTTTTTATTTCAAAATTTATAAATTCATTTTTCTCATTATCTATTATTTTATTAAGAAACTTAGTTTGTTCTTCTTTAAATATTAAATGAGTAAAAATATCATAAATTATTATTTTCTTAGAAAAAATAATTAACAAAAAACGACTATGTAAACTATTAATTAATAAAATATTATCATTTTTAAATTTACTTAAATTTATTTTATCTACACATAAACCATCAGATAAATTATAATAATGTAATATTAAATTATTTGATATAACAACAATATATTTTTCTTCTTCATTTAAAATTGAATCTGGAGCATTCATTATAAATAAATTAAAAATATCTTCTCTTGTTTGATAATTTGAAAGAATAATATATTTTTTATCAAAATATGAAACTTTATTTATTAAATCATCTTCTTTTTTGAAAATTATTATTTCATTTGTTGATGTTATTATAAATAAATAATTTTCAATTATTTTCATGTTTTTACAATCAAATGATAAATCACTATTTGGAATAGTCATAGCTAATTTACTTTTAAAGCTCATAATTATTTTTAAATATATATTTTTATTTAATTATATTTTTAATTTTATTTTATTTATATTCAATATAATAATTATATTATATTTTAAAAAATAAATTTAATACAGCAATATTTAAATGAAAAATTATTAATAAACATACAATTTTCATATGAATATTATAACTTATATTTTTTATATTTTATTGTTTATGTAAAATTTTTTTATAAAATATTAATTTTATAAAATACAAAACAATATTAAAATTTTTTAAATTTATAAAATAATAATTATAAAAAAATAAATATTCATTCAATTTAATATAGAAAATGAAAAAATTTTTAAGGAATAATTTCACATGAATTATTATATTTAGGATAAAATATATCATCTTTTAATTTTTCATTTTTTTCAATTATTTCTTTAATTTCCGGAACATATTTTTCAATTTCATTTACTAAATATTTAATAGTTTGACAAACTTCTTTGTGTCCCTTTTCACCCCACCATCCATCTTTATTAGCATATAAACATCTTCCTCCACATTTATCTAAAATTTCACATTTCAAACAATCTCCACTAATTAATTCGCTATCATATAAATCCAAATGATTAAAATTATCATTTCTAATATCAGCAACTGGATCAAATTCAGGGGCAATTGGACAACAATTAACAAATCCACCAGTTGTTATATTAAAAGCATCACTTCCACTTCCACATAAAATTCTTTTTATCTTTTCACCTTTAATAAAATATTTCAATAATCCTAAAAAAGGAACAATTCCTAAAACAATACCTTCTCTTAATTTTTCCATAAATAATTGCATTAATTTACTAATACCTTTATTATATATATTATCTCTCCATTCAATAAAAGTTTTAGATAAATATGTATTATATCTTCCATCCATATCACTATCCCATTCAACATCTAATTGCCAATGAACATGATCAAATAATTTCAAACTCAATAAATGTACAACACTTTTATATATATCACATATTCCACTGCATGTCATTCTAGCAATTAAATCTCCTTTAAAATTAAGTTTTTCTCTTATAAATTTTACATTTTTAATTATTTTTTTATATATTCCTTTTCCTCTATTATAATCTGTTGTATATTCATCTCCATCAAGACTAACTAAAATCGTATCAAATTTTTTTATTATTTCAGGCTTTAACATACGTAAAAATAATCCATTTGTTTGTAAACAAAATATGGCATTTGGTAACATTGGAATTATTTTTTCTATTATATTTATACGAAATAATGGTTCACCTCCATAAAAACATACTATTAATTTTTTTACTTTTTGAAACTTTTTTATTAAATTTATATCATAATTAATTTCTGGAACATGAACAGCAAGTTCTTCAATATCTTTATTTGTTCCGTTTCCACAATATCGACAATTTAATTGACATCTTTGAGTTAATGTAATGAATAATAACATATTATCATTTGATATTAATTTTTGTGTATATGAATCTGTTAATTTATTTGGATTTTTATGTTGTAAATCCGATTCTGTATGTTGAATATTATTTGAATTATCAGGAAAATCATGAATTATTTGAGTTGTTGAATCTGATGTTGACATTTGTTTTTTAAATAAATAAATAATTATTATTTTAATTGGTTAATAAAAATAATAATATAAATATATAATTTAAATTTAGTGAAAAAAAATATATATTTTTATATATTATTATTAAATGTCCAATAAATTAAATGAAAAAAATAATAATATTAATAATATAAAAATATTATCTGTTAAAGATTTTTCTTATAAACCAGATTATCCAAATTTATCATATAAAATTCCACAAGATATATTATATAATAATTATAAAGAAAATGAAGATAAAAATAATAATGCAAATCTATCTTTAATTCATAGTATTGAAAATTCTTTAATAAATAAAGATTATGATACATTTTTATGGTGTTTACAACAAGAAAATAAAGAAATAATAATAGAATCAGTAAAAAAAATGAATAGAGATACAATAGAAATGTTTTTTGAAAAAGTAATTGATTTATTTCAATCTAATAATTTTTATAAAAAAAATGTTGTTATTTGGATTATTGAAATTTTTAAGTATCATAAATTTGAAATTTTATCTATGGAAAATAAAATAATTAAAAATTTAAATATAATCAAAAATTATATTACAAATTATACAAAAAATTATAATAATTTATTAAGAATACAAGAAAAATTAAATATTATTAATAAATATAAAAAAAATAATAATAATATTCAAGAAAATAACAATATTAATGATGGAAATAATTTGATAAAAAATAATAACAATCCATTATTAACATATATGGAAAGTGATGATGAAGAAGAAATAGAAAAAAATAAAAATAAAATTAAAAAACTAAAAGAAAATGGTTTCGAAGAAGTTGATAGTGATAATGAAAGTAATAATAATGAAAATGAAATGGATATAGATGAAGAAAATAAAATAGATAATGAAGAAGAAAACGATTTTGATATTGATGAAGATAGTAACGAAGAAAGTATTCAAAGTGATGAAAATATATTTAAAAATAAAAAGAAAAAAAATATAACTAACGAAGAAGAAGAAGAAGAAGAGGAAGATGATGAAAATAATTAAATAATTTATTATAAAATAAAAATATATTTATAAATATAATAAATTAAATAAACAAATTTATTCAATTTTAAATTAATTTATAGAATGATTTTGAATTATTAACAAAATTTTTTAAAATTATTTTAAAATATTTTATTAAATTATTATTTATTTTTTAATTCAAACTTTTTTTATAATATGTTTTTAAAAATGAAAAAATTAATATTGTTTATATTTCAATAATAAATAAAAGATTTATAAATAATAAATCATCTTAAATTAAAAAATATATAATAAATGTAATTAAACAATATTTATTTTAATATCATTTCATAAGCATCATAACATTTTCCAATTTCTTTTTCTTTTCCTTTAGGAATCATATTTATATAAAATTTTTCTAAATATTTTTCAATTACAAATCCTAATTTTTTATACATATTTATTGCTTTATTATTTGTAATATTTACATGTAATGAAAAAAAAATTTCTTTTTCATTTTTATATTTTAGTCTTGCATTATTAATACTTTCTGTCATAATTTTAGATCCTATTCCTTTTCTTCTATATTCTTCTTTTACGTTAATTAAAAATATTAAAATTTCTTTCTCTCTTTTTGTTAATAAAACACATGCTATTAATTCATCTTTCTCATTTTCTTTTGTTTTCATACATTTAAAACTTAAATTTTCATTTATAATTTTTTTAATATTTTCATCACTAAAAATTTCTGAACGACTTTGATTTTTCTTAAAAATAAAATTAATAAGAATTTCAAAATCATCAGGTTTAATTAAAGAATAATTAAAATTATTTTCCATTCTAATATTTTAAAATAAATTAATAATTATTAATAATATTTTTAATATTATTTTTATTTTTTGAAATAATATAAGAATGTTGTTCATAACTTTTTGAATGTTTATTAGTAAGTATAAAATTATATTTTTCTTTATGAATTTTTC
>JAEEGL012910613.1_pt1 | contig 14761 bp, 14 predicted proteins | sample 9134231 | NCBI WGS metagenome assembly JAEEGL01 (sample SAMN16246548, study PRJNA631951) | gut metagenome | biome: gut microbiome; feature: rumen; material: fiber-attached | host: Bos | place: Iran: Karaj | collected 2018-10 | reverse complement strand
TTTACCAAAAAGAATGACGGCACTCCGATAAGTGCCGCCACGCTAAAGCATATAAGCTGTCTTTTTGTCAGATTAAACATCACCTTACTCTTTACCTTCGTAAGATCACGAGGCACTGAAATGTATGATGCTGCCATATTTTTTCCTTTCCTTAATGTGCATGTAAAATTGATTTGGCTACGGATCCCGTCTTAAAAAGCGTAAACGCCAAAAGGATTGTATAGCCCATGACTCCCCATAGAGAGCCAATGATGTCCGTATCTACCGCTACGTTATGAATAAGCACAGCATATATAGCTACGCACACCATAATTAAAAATCCCTGGAATCCCAAAGCAAAAAGTGATCTTAAATAGTTTTGTCCGATCATGCTCTGCTCCTTGTTTCCGAACGTTGCAAACGGAATCGGAGCGAGCGATACCATCAGGTAAATCTCAATCATTCTGGCATATACGATTACAAAGATAAGTGCTGACAAAATGTAAATGATGAACTGCACTATAAATGACTGTAAGAAGATTGAGAAAAGCTCTCCTGTTTCCGAATCGTTCAAAACAGTCTGTATTTCTTCGTACGTGTAAACGTCAACGTCTGTACTGTCTTGGATAAGACCGCCGGCGTTTGCCACGACATTTCCTGTTACGTCAAATACAGCCATTGTTATATTCATCGTATTTGAGATTAAAAGAACCGCTATAAAGGTTTTAAATATCCACTTAAAGAATATCCAGGTTTCAAAGTTAGCTAGATTGTTGTGGCTGATTACGAGCTGAATTAGTTCATAACACGCAATAAATGTCAGGATAATTCCGGCTATCGGCATGATTATATTCTCTGATAAAGTCTTTATCATATTGAATATAGCTGGTGAGAATGCCGACGGAGTCTTACCGACCTCCGTCGCAATCTGTCCCACCTGGTAATTAACCGAATCAAACGTGCCTGCCAGATTATTCATTATTCCTGAGATAAGGATCCCTCGAAACCAGTCCTCAATCGAAATGAATAAACTCTCCACTTGTTACTCCTCTCTTGGAGTCGGGCTTTTCTCCCGACTCCGCTTCTTAATTGCCGACTAAGCAAAGATGCCTTTAAGCAAAGGAACAAGGGTAATGCCGATGAGTGCTACACCACCGCCTGCGATGAGCTGCTTCATACCCTGGGATTTTGCACCGGGGTTATCATTACCGTAACCTTCCATAAGGTTTATACCGCCCCAAACACCAAGACCTGCACCAAGTCCGGTAACAAGAATCTGAAGAACATCAACTGCACTGTTAAAAAAATCCATAATAAATTTCCTCCATAAAATAATTTTTTTGCATGATAAAAGCCAAGGTTTTGGGACGTCTCCCTCTGCCTTGGCTTTGTTTTTTCCATATTCAATTGTAATTTCCGAAGGCCCGTCGACTGACCTTTCGGGATGCGCATCTATAATAAAAAGCCCTACCGTTTCCGACAGAGCCTCTTATCCGTTTAAAACTCCTATATAACATTCTTTATATCATATCTCTTCTAAGCCATAAACATACCCAAACATGAGAAACAATTCCAATTTATTTCTGTCCCTCAAGTTCTTCTTCCTTATATTCCACAAACTTGATAGATATTTTTTTATTTCCCGTTTTTCTTTCTACACTGTGGGCACCCTCTCCCTGAAATGCCTCTAATATGAACGCTGGTTATCCATCTATAATCACAAGTATGACACCTCCACCAGACTTTCTTGTTTGACCCTTTTGTTACTTCGTCAGGTTTTAATGGATAATTCTGTTCATAATCCCAATCACAAACCAATTCAGGAACTAGTGTTGCCAAATCATTATATCCCTTTAAAACCCTATGTCCAGAGCAATATGGGCATCCAGGGGTTTTGACTTTATGATTCACCTGCATATCATATTCACCGCCGCACTTAGGGCAGTACCAGAACGCTATTGAATTGCACCCTCTCTTAATTTTTGTAGGATTCAAGGTGTTTTTATGAGACCAAAACTGTTTTAATTCTGGATTGGTTGTAAACAAATCATTAAAGCCTGTCAATACTTTTCGCCCTGAACAATACGGGCACCACGGATGTGTAGTAAAATTGCTAATCACTGCTTCCCATTCATGACCATTTTCACACTTAAAATACGCCTTCTTCATACTTGCATGAGAAATCTGTTCTGGTGTGATTTTTCCATTCTTCTCATAATTCCAAAACTGTTTTATTTGAGGACAATAATTGGCAACTGAATTGTCTTTTTCAGAATGATTTATTAGGTTTTGAATATCTCTTCGGTCTCTTTCAATATTTACATCAGCATTTATATTCAAATGATACTTCTCATTCAATAATCCAAATATAGATAGAATTGCCCCTTTCAACTCCTGTATATCATATGGAGAAATATATTTTTTTATTGAATCACTACTATACTCGTAACATCCTTTCTCTCTTACTCTGAATAATGTGATTCCATTTTCAACACATACATTATCTTTTTCTAAATCTCGCTTTGTATCCTTATGCCATGCTCGTCCATCATATTCAACCCCAAATTTAAGTTTCGGATTATAAATATCTATTTCCTTTCTACCAATAATAGAATCTCGATAATTTTCCACGACTCCATCTGTATATTTATTTAAATAATAGAAAATTGTCTTCTCTGGAAAAGAAGTGTGTCTCTCCATGGCACAAATCGGACAACTTGTTCCTTTCTTCCTATCTAACAGATTTGTGGCATAACTATGTCCTTTAGGACAAATAAACCAGTATTTTTTAGCATTACTACCTGCCATTACCTCTTCTGGTTTTTCCTTGTTCTTTTCATAATCCCACTCTTTTGCTATGTCAGGATGAGTTGTTGCCAAATCATTATATCCTTCAAGCACATTATTATTTGAACAGTACGGACACCCTCTGCCGCTAGTTCTACTATGAATGCTCGCTTTCCATTCATGTCCTTTGGAACATTTCCACCATACTTTCTTATTTGAACCTGAAAGAACATCACAAGGTTTTAATTCGCCGTTTTTTTCTGTATTCCATTCTTCTACTATTTTAGGGTTGGTAGTACTTAAATCATTATAACCGGTTAGAGTTTTCTTATTTGAACAAAAAGGGCAATTATTTCCATTTGCCCGAGACTTAATATCCGACTCCCACTCATGCCCTTTTTTGCACTTCCACCAAACTATTTTATGTGATCCGGCTGTAACACTCGTTGGTAGAATTCTTCCATTTTTTTCGTAGTTCCATTCATTGACTAATCTAGGATGCGTCGATGCCAAATCATTAAACCCCTCAAGAACGGAATGATTAGTACAAATTGGGCACCCCACCCCTTTGCTTCTATTGAACACATACGCTTGCCATTCATGACCTTCTGAACATTTCCACCATACTTTTAGATTTGCACTATACTTTACCTCATTCGGTTCTAGTTCTCCGTTCTTCTCATAATTCCATTCTTTCGCAATTTCCGGGTGTACAGTGGCCAGATCATTATATCCTTGGAGCAGTTTAATATTAGAACAGTACGGACACAATTTGCCTGCGTTTCTATCTCTTATTAACGCTTCCCATTCGTGACCTTTTAAACATTTCCACCATACTTTCTTATGCGACCCCGGAAGAACATCACAAGGTTTCAATTCACCGTTTTTTTCCACATTCCATTCTTTTGCCAATTCAGGATTGACCGACAATAAATCATTCTTTCCACGGATTAATTTCTGCATATTCTTCACACTTATCCTACAGTTCTTAATCGTTATTTTATCAAAATGGAGCATACGGGATTCGAACCCGTGATCTCAACACTGCCAGTGTTGCGCGCTCCCAGCTGCGCCAATACCCCTCAAAATAATATTTTATCATAAACTCCGCCCGGAGGAAATCTCCGGGCATTGCTTCTTATTTAATTTCGATGACCTCATAGACATCATCGGATTTAAGAACTAATTTGTGACTTAGGAACTTTTCGATATCGAATCGGTTTCTTTCGTCTGCATCCGAAGTTAAATAATACTTTGGATGTTTTGTCAGATCATATTTATCCGACATAAAAGGTCGAACACCCCTTACCTGAACTATGCACTTGCCGCCATCCATGACGGAGAGTTCATCAATGCTCATAAGGTCGTGACCTGTCTTTGAGTAATTAAGATTGAAACTCTGAGAAGTGCCCCTTTGTTCGCCTGTATTATACATATCAATCGTCTCTTTACCGAGCGTGGCATTCAAATCTTTAAGGGTTGTCTGTTCAGAGCCTCCAAGGAAAACTTGCGAATCGCAGTTACCGATTATCGTATCAGCATTATCCTTATATATCGCCTTAAGCTGTGATTTGGCCTGCAGAACCAAAGCTGCAGATATCTCACGGCTTCGAATTGTCGCCATAAGTTTCTCGAGGTTTGGTATCTGCCCGATATTAGCCGCCTCATCAATAAGACACTGTACGTGAACCGGCAATCTTCCATTGTAAACATCATCTGCTTTTTCACATAAAAGGTTAAAAAGCTGAGTATAAATCATACTGATTAAGAAGTTAAAAGTCGCATCGGTATCAGACATTATTAAGAATAATGCTGTCTTTTTATCGCCTATCGTATCAAGAGCAAGCTCATCATAAAAAGTGATGTCTCTAAGCTCTTTTATATCGAACGGAGCAAGCCTTGCGCCACAGCTGACTAAAATAGATTTCGCGGTCTTTCCGGCACTCAATTTGTATTTAACATATTGTCTTACAGCGAAGTGATCAGGATTCCTCTCTGCAAGCTCATCGAATATCAAATCCACCGCATTCTTAAAATCTTCATCCTCTTCTCTTATTTCCATTGAGTTAATCATCTCAAGAAGAGTTACGAAGTTTTTCTCCTCATTCGGAGCTTCATAATGGATGTATCCGATTAGAGCCGTATAAAGAAGTCTCTCTGCTTTTTCCCAGAAAGGATCGGAGCTGTTGCCTTCTCCCTTGGTATTCGCCATAAGAGTTGTCACAAGCTTTAAGATATCTTTTTCACTGTGAATATACTCAAAAGGATTGTAATGCATACTCTTTTTGAAATTGATTGTGTTAAAGATTTTTACCCTGTAACCGTTATCCAGTAAGCACTTTGCAGTCTCACATACAAGAGAGCCTTTCGGGTCAGTTATGACCATGCTGGAATTCATCTGAAGTATGTTTGGCTTAATAAAGAATCTCGTCTTGCCCGAGCCGGAGCCTCCGACTATGAGAACGTTTTTATTCCTGGCGAATTTCGGATTCGCAAGTCTTGATTCCATAGTGATTCTCTCCGTTTGAGAAAGAATAATATTGTTCTCAAACTTAGGATCGATATAGGGTTCTATGTCTTCAGGTGTTCCCCATCTGGCTGAACCGTACTCGATGTTATGCCTAAACTTCTTCGCATTTTTCTTTCTAAAATACATGAAAAGCCATAACCCACCGCCTGCCAGGGTTCCAACAAGGATGTCGGTCAGATAGAGACTCGGAAGCGGATTCGTAAATGCCTTAATGAATGCCCCGTCTGTAAAGAGGCTCGCTATCTTTTCTGATGCATTGCTTCCGCTTGCGATTCTCCATGCTTCGCCAAGATTAGTTCCTAACGCACCGACAACGAAAAAAGGAGCATTTGTGATAAGAAACTTCTTAGTTTTCTTATTCATCGTGTCTGCTCCTTCCATTTTTCCTTAACTTTTCTGGGTGTGTTCTTAACGATCTCTTTGTACTTATCAAGTTTCTTTATTACGCTTTCTTTCCGATTTTCTTTCTTTTTCAGAAGATTCGTACAGTCTTTAACTACAGATCTGATTGCATCAACGTCTCTTGCTTTGAAAAAGACGTTGTATACGGGTGGATTCGAGCCTTTTTCTTTGGTAATGGCAAAATCTACGCCGTATTTGTTGGCAATCCTTTGGAAATCACGAAGGCTCTCTTTACCGACTTCAATCGCCTCGGCGCCCTGTCCCTGATTGATAAGCTGTTTTACAGTCTGCTTACCATGGATATGTGTGTCTTTTTCATATTTAACTCTCGATTTTGCAGCCTTAATCTGTTCCTTCGTTAGTTTCCTGGACCTTTGATTATTTACTCTGGCTTTATGATCCTGCACATAAGAACGAAGCCCGGTATAGATTGCCCTGGTTGTTAAAGATGTCGTCTTAACCGCAAGATTTACGGTTTTGCTTTCAACTTCTTCCTGCATTTAATCGCCTCCTTCCCATGATTAATCGCCACATTCCAAAACTCCTTCAAGAGTAGTCGGAATAACCTTCGAAATCTTGGCTAAAGAAATATCAGCCTGCACGTCCTTATTGATTTTCTTTCCACAAACAACAAGAAATCTTGCTCTTCTTAATAGATCTTCGGACATCTCTCTTCTCTTCTTTTCGCCGTCAGGATCATCCTCTGAGATTATTCCGCTAAACGCAAGCACCGGACATAATGGTAAATATCCTGCGTTAACAAGTTCCACACAGTATTTTCTTGCCTGATCTTCGGCATCCACTCTGTTTTTACTCCATGCTGCCGTAACGTATGCTCTGGGTATTGTTCTGCTCATGTTGCACCTCCTATATAAGTTCGTAGGCGGAAAACTCCTGCCCGTCACCAACCAACGTAATAAGTCTTCCTGCAAATTCCTTTGCAGCGATTTCAAAGTCATCACCGGAAAGCATTCCGATTCCGTCCTTCGTATTCTTTACAATCAAAGCGGATCCGATAAAGTATTCTCTGCCTCCGACCTTTATGACTTTCTTTCCGTTAAATACCGTAAGGAAATGGGTTCTTCCCATATATTCGCCCTGGATATTCTCTGACAAAGCATCCATGATATCCACAGCTTCATCCTCACTGATAATTTTGCTCTCCCCATTTGTGGCAATTACCAAAGCCCCTTCCTCTTTCTTTGTAATCTTTGTGGGATTAATTTCTGCACCGTCATTAACGGGATCAAGTTTTATTGTTACTTCTATTGTTTTCATTTGATTTTCCTCCTTATATTTTGCCCGTTGCCATATCATGATTAACCATCTGCTGATAGTAACTGTTTATGGTAATAGGAGCATTGTAAATAGTTGCAAGCATGTACTGCTTAATGTTTCTAACATCTGCCGGATTCTGATTTAAACATTCAAGAATATATTCCATATGGCTTGAATTAAGCTTACAAAACTGAGACTTTACAACCTGGGAAGGCTTATCGTCTCCTGCAATGCGAATGTATTTTCTTTTAGTGCAAATAGTATCCAACATAAGATCAATGACTGTATCAACGGTTTCTCTTTGCATAGGATATTTATCATAAAGACAATCTATATCCATCTGATCATAAAGAATCTCTCGATAGATTTCTCTGTCATCCGTATCCTTATCCTCGGATAAGATAGGATTGTTATCATTCATCTTGTTATTATTCTTATTGTTATTATTAGGGTATGATTTACATACTTCTTGAAGTATGATTTTCATACTTTCAGGAGTATGATTTTCATACTTCTTGAGGTATGAATTCCATACCAGTATGAAATTCTTGACGTAAATCCTGTCCGGTTTTCCCTGTCCTTGTTTTCTTCTTTCTATAAGACCGAATTCTTCCAACTCATTTAATAACTTACATGCGGTCTGATGACATCTTCCGATAGATTCTTCGATACTGTTTATTGTCATGTAGACGAATACTCTGTTTTCATCATCTATCCATCCGTTCTTTCTCGACATTTCTACTCGATCCAGAAGAATTCCGTATAGAATCTTTGCGTCCGAGGAGAGTCCACGGAATCTTTCATCCGTAAAGAACACCTTCGGCGTCCGATAGAATGTATAGCTTTCCGACTGCTCCCCGTAAAGGTAGTCGAAATCCATATAATCACGCTTTCTTTGCTTCTTTGTGTTCGCCCATAATCATCTTCATGCAGGGAAAGCAGTAAGATTTGCCTTTTCCGTAAGGACACTCATGTCTGCAGTTTTGAGGATGAGCTGTTCCTTCTCCTCTGCCCATGGGCGATGGAACGGGAATAACCGGTGTGGTTCTGTTCTTTATTGCATTTACCATTTATTAATTTCCTCCAATTTTGCGAAATGAAAAAGGTGCCGAAAACCGACACCCTTTCATTTCATCTCTTACTGATATGTTTAAAGTTCTTTTCCGTCTTTTACCTTAACACCCTTATCAATGGGTTTCTTGGGAGTTTTTGCAATTTCCTCCTTCTTGGCTTTAAGATCTCCCAAAACAGACTTTTTCTTGGGAGAATCTGCATTCTCCTTTGCCCCGGCATCTTTCGCCTTTTCGCCAAGCTTTTCCTTCTGATTCTGACGCGCGACAAACTTTTCACCCAGTTCGAAGATTTTATCTTTCGAATCATAATGATAAACGCTGTCGGTAAGCTTATCCTGTGGAGCAACCTGCGTTGCATTAACCTCTCTTACCATATTCTCCAGATCTTCGAGTTTCACGTTTCCGTTATCCGGAACAATCAGCACCTCGTGTAACGATGAAGGCAGGATGAAAAAGTCACCGCCTGCTCTTTCTGCGGCCATATCCATGAAGTTCTCATATGCAAGAACACCAGCACCGTGAACCTTATCGGGAACGGATGCCACATACATCTGCTCATCTTCCGGAGCAACGGGACCGACACCCATCATCTCAGCCTCTTCGACTCCCATAAGTTCTGCAAGAACCTCGGTCATGCCTTTAATCTCAACCGGCTTAAGTTGAGGAGCGTTTTCCATCGCATCCGCATGAAGTTCTTCAGCAGTAATACCGAAGTTATCAAGCATCTGGTTGGTAACAAGTATCGAAGAACGACCGTCCTCATCGCTATTAATAACGAAGCGATAGACAACTGCCATATCTTCCATCATCTTATGAGGAATGGTTTCAAGCATTTCCTTATTGGTTTCTGCCGAAACAACTTCCATGGCAAGCTTTTCTTTCATGACGCTGTAATCGGTAAGCGTATCAAGATCAATATCAGGTTTCTCTTCGATTCCTCTATTGATAAGCTCAACAGCTTTATCTACAGCCTCTTCAACCGACATGCCCTCATCGTAGGCATTGTAGAACTTATCAATCGGAATGTTCACTCCGATGCTCTCGCCTTCAGGAGTAACCGTCATGGCTTCGTAGCTTTCATTAAGCTTATTTACCGTATGAAGCGATACTTTTGCATCGATTCCTGCATCTGCAAGTTCTTTCTTAACCTCTTCCACAAATACATCTTTGAAATTTTCGTAACTAATCATTTCTTATTTCCTTTCGAATATAAATTTGTTTAAGCCCGGATCGTCATCAAGGCTTTGCGACCGGCAATAAAAAAAGCGCCTGACCTACAACCGAATTTCGATTGTAAGCCGACGCTTAATTCTCACCTTATTCTCTTGCAAAAGAAAATGGACTCGGCAACTGGTTTTTTCGCTCCCGTTTACTTTGTCCATTGTAAATATAACACATCTAAAATTAAAAAAATATACTCAAAATATACCGATTTTATACCGAATTTATACCGAAAATATACCGATTTTATACTTTAGTAGCAGTCCGACAAATTGGACATCCTCTTCCAAGAACCATTTTTGTAATACTCCGCTCATAAGAATGCCCTTTAGAACATTTCCACCAAACTTTTTTATTTGAACCAGGAAGAACTTCGTTTGCCTTTAAAGTATTTTTTGATTCATCCCATTTAGCCGCAATATCTGGATATTTGCTTTGTAAATCATTAAACCCTGATAAAACTTTTTTGGCAGGAACGCTGCAATAAGGGCAACCTGAACCTCCTGAACGTGAATAAATTGACGTTCTCCATTCATGACCACATTTACCTTTCCACCAAACAATTCTACCAGCATGTTCTGTTACTTGATCTGGCAGCAAATCTCCGTTTTTTTCAATATCCCATTCTGATGCTAATTCCGGTCTTACCGTTTTTAAATCGTTATAGCCTTTTAGTACGCATTTATTACTGCAGATGGGACACCCAATTCCAATTGTTTTACTATTAATGCTTTGCTTATAAGAATGCCCTTTTTCGCAAATCCACCAAACTTGTTTTGGGGTTCTTTCCGTAACGTAATCCGGCTTAATTGTTTTATTCTTCGTATAATCCCAATACTTAAGTAATTCCGGATGTTTTTTTGCGAAACTATTTTCTTTTATTCCTGAAACATATTGAGAATAAATAATATCTTCGTCTTTTTCTACATCTACTTTTATTTTCTTATTTGAAATAGAATTACATATGGTTTGTATTATTTTAGATAAAGCTTGTCTATCTCCATCTTTAAGCATATAGACAGAAACATTTTCAGAGTTCGGCAATTCCGAGCATCCGTACTCACGAATTCTATATAACCTGATTCCATTCTTTTTGCATAATTCGTCTTTTTCGATATCTTTTTTATTATCAGAATGCCATTTATATCCATCGTATTCTATCGCTATATTTTCCGAAGGAATATATACGTCTAATTCTTTTTTTAGGTGTCTATCGCCATTTATCGCATCTGGAAATAGTTTTGAAACATAGTAAAAAATAGCTTGTTCTGGAAAAGATGTCCTTAATTCTTTAGAACATCTCGGACATCCTGTTGAAGAGCGCGCATAAGCCAAAGCTTCCCATTCATAGCCGCATACTTTACATTTCCACCAAACTTTTTTATCTGCACCATATGTTATTTCTGTGGGTTTAATTGTATTTTTTTCATAATTCCATTCTTCAAGTAAAGAAGGATTAGCGGTCGCGATATCATTAAAACCTGGTAATACTTTTTTTCCATTGCAATAAGGGCAACCGCCTCCTTTAGTTCTGCTTGCAGTAGTTGCTTGATACGAATGATTGAGTTTACATCTCCACCACACTTTTTTTATTGAACCATAGGTAACCTGTTTCGGTGTCAAATCCTCGTTTTTCTCATAATCCCATTCCTCGGCAATTTCTGGATAATAATCAAATAAACTTCCATTCTTTTTAACAAGAGCATCTACATTTCTGTCTTGTGCTATCTTTTTTGAGCACGAAGGGCAGCCCGCTATAATCCTTGCTCCATGTTTTTCTATATATGCCTTATGATTATTTTGTACCCTATATGCAACCTTGCTTTCAAATGACTTCCCGCAAATGGAGCACTTCCAATATGCATTTTTCGCATAAGAACAGGGGATTTGCGATGGAAGAATATCATTTTTCTCCTTATCCCACTCAGAAAGAAGAGTTAATTGAGAATTATTCTTACACCATGTTTCAAAGTCGTTATATCCACTTAATATTTTTAAATTTCTACAATACGGACATCCTTTTCCACGAGATCTATTATTTAAGGACGCTTTATAAGAATGCCCTTTGGGACAAATCCACCAAACATTTCTACTTTGTCCTTTCGATACTTCAAATGGAGTAATATCCACATTTTTGTCGTAATCCCATTCTTTAACAAGCGAAGGATGCGTTGTTGCTAAATCATTAAACCCCTTTAGTATTTTTTGACCAGCGCAATAAGGACATCTTTGGTTTTTGCATGTTCTTCCATTCGGAGTAGCTTCAAATGAATGTCCTTTTGAACAAATCCACCACATTTTCTTTCCGCACCCGTATTGAACAGTGTCAGGAGTTTGTTCGCCATTTTTTTCATAATCCCACTCTTTGAGAAAATCATATCTCTTATTCTTTTTACACCACTCTGTTAACGAAGCCATACCTCACCTTTTAATCGTAAATATTCCAGTCAATAATTTTTAATATAACCTTCATATTTTTCCTGATACAATATCCCCTTAAGTGTGTATATTTGCTTATATATAACCCAATTTCAATCAACTTTTAAAAACTGAAGATCTCTTTTCGTGTAATCTTGTGCGGTTTCTATACTATCTTGAATTTTATTAATATCAGCACACGCTATGTATCTCTTCGATTCTCCAATCATAAGACTGTTGAAATGACATACATCTTTTGTTGTTAAATACTTTATATCATAAATATACTCTCTATCGCGGCCTTTCATCCTAACCTTTGGCGGAGCTATCATATTTCTATCTCCAAATTCCAAAAGCGACGAAACAGTAGGGTAATCTTCGGGCATTTTTACATTATAATGAAATTCGCTATCAGTAAGCAATTTAAAAAACGAACACATAGAAATAACAGCAAAATTCTTCGATAATGGATAAATCGTGTAATCTCTCGGACCTATTAGTTGCATTAATTGAGCTATTTGAGGATCATGAGTCTTATAAAATAAATCTATTACACTTGTAGTCTTTGTTATACCCAAAGGACCTTGATATATACCTCTTCCGACATCTGGAATAAGAAATTGTTCATCCCTGGTTTTTACAAAAATAATATATGAATGAAGAATATCCTTTAATTCTGACCATAAAGGCATATTTGCATCATCCGATTCTCCTAATTTCCTTCCATCCAAAAGATTAAACAAATACTCTTCAAACTTTATTAGCAAAGCAAATATTTCATCAAGCGTTTCGCATGCCAATATTTCATTTAAACACTTGTCATAATCAACCTCAAAAGCCGGACCTAATATTTTAATTTTTTCCTTTTCTTCCTCGGATAATTCAAACTTATACCTTACTGAACAAACCACAAGGTACTTTTTTAAAACAAATAGTTCATCCCTCGTCAGAGATATAGTATTTCTTGCATTTTCAAGCTTATTATGATAAAGATTGGCAAACAAATATTCAGCTTTTTTACAAAGATCTCTTTCTATTCCTTCAGGATAATAACCTTCTTCAGAAAAAACTGATCTAGTATTTCGGAGTTCTACCGTTTTTTTATCTAAATCACAGTATGTAATTTTATCATTTGCATAAAAGTTCCGGAGAATAAACTGTGGAACATAATGACTGTTTACCATTGTCTTTCCTTGCTCTTTAAATATATCCTCTAACTATCCTTATTTTGTTCTTATCATCTATTTCAACAACAGCAATATCTTCCAGCAAGTGCCCCTTTTTTTCACAAAAATAATCTGCAAGTGTTTGCTTTTTCTTGTCGTTATAATCTTTTTTCATTGCAATTATTCGTTTTACTGGATATTTTACGTTCAAAAGATAAAAAGCCGCCTCATCAAGTACGGCCATCTTAGCACTTGGAACATTATTTCCTATAGTCCACGTGTAACACTTGCACTCGATTATCACTGCATTGTCTTCAGAAACCAGGTCAAATTTATGAGGTTTCGCAGGATTCCCTATTCCAATAGCTTTTTCGCAAAAATTCGATTTGAATTGTTTCTTTGCCCATTTTGAGACTATATTTTCAAAATCTTTTCCAACTTTCGGATTTTCAGAATTAGTATTCATACCTTACTCTCCAACCAATATCGTCCTTTGAGTAATGTTTTCAGTTTCATTTTAACAACGATTCTTTCAATTTTTTTAAAGCTTTTTTTGCTGTATGTTGATTAATCAAACCTTCCCTTGCAAATGCATCAATGAAAACCTGATTATCATTCACATAAACAACTAATATACAAGGATTTGAGTTGCCAACACCCGCATTTATGCATCCGGTATACAACTTCTTTTTTTCGTTTTCCTCCAACACCTTTCCTAAAAGTATTAGTTTGTCTCTTACAGCTAAAAAACTAATTCCGTCAATTTGTAGTTCTGCATATTCACTCTGCTTGCTAACTTTTTCAAGCATCTTTTCATTTACGCCCGGTTCAAATTTTTTAACCGCCTTGATAAGAAATTGATCCATCTGCTTTTTATCCATTATTCTTCACCTCTCACCTATACACTTTCTATAATCTGATTCATTGAAGCTAGCATAACCTCTTTTGAAGGTTCAAATATCTTCTTTCGTTTTTTGACTTGATCCTCGGTTATTGGTATCAGTAACTTATTTCTAGCATATTCTGATTTATCCTTGCTAGCAACCATTTTTCTCATCTCTTTTATAGATAATTTACGTGTAAGTTTATCTATTACCTTTTCAGCTTCATTCTTTGATAACAAATACTCATCAACAATTAACTGGAATTCTTCGTTAATTATTTTTATCATTTTTTCTGCATCATCTTTGATAAATAGTCCGAGTAGTTTTTTCCCTAAGAATCCTGCTAATGCACCTGCAGCTATAGCTCCGACTATAGAACCAACAAACGATCCAAATCCCGGTAAAATAAGTGTACCAAGTGCAGCTCCTCCAAGTCCACCCGCAACGCCAGCGGCAATTGAAAGGGCAAGAACTACAAAGTTCTTAATAAACTGTAAAAACGTTATTCTTCTTCTAATAAGATTTATAAAATCTCCTATAGAAAAAACAAATAGCATAACTACAGAAGTAATAACATTAGTTCTCAATAGTTTCGCAGCACTTTTCATAGCCGCAGCACCATAAATATTTTTAGCAGTACCTCTAAATGCATTTACCAGTGCCGCAGACGTTTTACTTCCCATCATCTTAACTACTGCTTCTGAACTTGAAACTAAAGCACTATTTAAGCCTGCTTTTGATAACTGCGATGCAAGTACCGATGTTAAGAATGATGCGCCTCCAACTTTAAATCCTGTAGTTGCTGCTTTTTTTACAGCAACATTGAATTCATCTCCATTCCATATACTGGTTGCTAAAGAAACAACTGCACTTATTCCAAAAGCCGATGCCGAGACAACAATTCCATTAGCTGCATCATACATGATCGAATCGATGTTACCTGCCTTTGCAATATTTACGGCTTGTTTATATGTAATGTTTCCTTTTTTTACTATATTTTTAGCTTCATTAGGATCAGTTACC
>JAEEGL012839103.1_pt1 | contig 14761 bp, 12 predicted proteins | sample 9134231 | NCBI WGS metagenome assembly JAEEGL01 (sample SAMN16246548, study PRJNA631951) | gut metagenome | biome: gut microbiome; feature: rumen; material: fiber-attached | host: Bos | place: Iran: Karaj | collected 2018-10 | reverse complement strand
ACACGCCGTTCCGTCCATTCGAGCCGATGGTCTTGGACTGCCTCGGGGAAATCTCCGCGGCGATTCTGAAATCTCCTGTCGGACGGCAGTACCCGGACTTGACGGCCTTCGCCTTTTACATCCGCAAGGCGAATCTTCAGAAACTGGAGACGGCATTTGCATCTGATGAGATTCGAATCGGTCGTGGGCTCTGTTTCCATATCGCTCCTGCGAACATTCCGGTCAATTTTGCTTTTACCTGGGTGTTCTCGCTGCTGGCCGGCAATGCGAATGTCGTGCGCTTGCCGAGCAAGGACTTCCCGCAGGTGGATGCGCTTCTTGCTATCATTAATACGGTGCTCGACAAGTATCCTGAACTTAAGGCGCGCAATGCGTTCGTCAAGTATCCGCGTACGGACAACGAGACGACGGCGGCCTACTGCCAGATGGCGGACTGCCGGATGATCTGGGGCGGTGACCGCACGATTGCATCCATTAAGGCGTTGCCGACGATGCCGCGCTGCGTCGACATCTGCTTTGCAGACCGCTATTCGGTCGCCCTTATAGATGCCGATGCGGTCATGTCGGCCGATGAAGCGCAGATGGCGAGGCTGGCTGAAGGCTTCTACAACGACACGTATCTGATGGATCAGAACGCCTGTTCGAGTCCGCAGGTGATCCTGTGGGAACATGATTCACTAGAGGCCAGGGAAAAGTTCTGGGATGCGGTAGTGGCCTTGGCGCGGAAGAAATATATCCTGCAGGATGCAGTGGCCGTGGATAAATACACGTTCTTCTGTGAGGAGTCCGTTTGTAACGAGAATATTAAATCGGTTATTCATAAGGATAATTTGCTTTATCGTGTAGAATTGAAGTCTCTTACACCCGACATCGTTTTGCATAGGGGTAAGGCCGGGTTCTTCTTTGAATATGCGCTCGGTAACCGTCAGGAACTTTTTTCGGTCATTACGGAGAAGTTCCAGACGATCACGCAGTTCGGAATTGATGCGGCTGAATTAGCCCAGCAAATTGCCGCTGCCCATCTGCGTGGAATTGATCGTATCGTGCCAATTGGCAGGGCGATGGACATTGGCGTGTTCTGGGACGGCCATGATTTAATTCGCGAGTTGTCGCGGTCTGTAGTGGCTTAAAGGATTCTGACATGCGGAAATGGATCAAGCACCTTGCTTTAAAGGCTCTTGCGTTATGCTGTCGAGATGATGGTCCGAAGGTTGTTTATTATCATGACATTGGAAAAGTTTATACAGATATGGGGACGCCGTTTGAGCTGTTCAAGTCCCATGTCGAGTGTGCAAAGAAGAATGGTTTCTCTTTTGTCCGGACATTGGCAGATTTGAAAGAGACGAAGCAGTTACTGATTTGTTTCGATGATGGGTTTCGCGGCATTTGGGATCATCGGCAGTATTTTCTCATTGAGAAGATATTTCCTACCATATTTATTCCCGTTGATCTGATTGGACGCCCAGGGTATCTGACATGGGCGGAAGTTCTTGAACTTCAGGGGTCGGGCTTTCACTTTGAAGGTCATACTTGGTCGCATCGCCCTTTGACGGAAGTGCCCAAGACCGAATGGCGGCATGAGTTGTGTGACTCCAAGCGTTTTCTTGAAGACAAACTCTGTAAAGAGATTTCCTGTTTGTGCTTCCCATGCGGCTTCTTCTCGGATGATGTCATTTCGGCCGCACGCGAGGCTGGGTATCGTTGTTTGGTTGCGTCGTATCCGGGATGTGTAAAAGAAGACGACATGTTGATTCCGCGTCATCTTGTCCAAACATTTTTGGAGGAAGACTATCGGTTAGTACTTCATGGCGCATTGGGGCCATTACGTTCCCGGTATGTTCGCCAACATAAAAAGTCATGACGTTTTGTCATTATCAGGATGCTCTTTCACCACATGTGATGCCTTTCATGCGTGCACTTGTCGCGCGTCTGGGAGAGGATGAGGTTCGTTATGTCTACACTCAGGACATGGGATTGGCGCGACGGGGATTGGGTTGGAATGATAATGAGAAACCGAAATGGACATTAGATTCACGGCAACAGCCTCAAGAGGCTCAAGAGTGGCTTGAGACATGTCCTTGTCTCTTAAGTGGCTGCCGTGATTTTAATCTGTTTGAGCGGCGAGCCAAGCGTTCACTTGTTACATTTTATTCGGGTGAACGATGGTTTAAGCCGATTTTTCTTTTTAACGGGCATGTCCGTATTCCAGGAAGTCTACGACTGTTTTTGCCACGATATCTTCGTATGGCGTATAGACTACGGCGATTGTTATGTGGGAAAGCTCAATTTTATTACCATGGGAATGGCTTGTTTGCAGTGCGTGATATGGTTCAATTAATGAACTGGTTAAGAGGCGATTTCCGTCCTCTTCACATCACATGTCAGAGAATGCCTATGGGGAGGGTACAGGATCGGGGGCGAGGGCTTGACAGAATTCGATTGACTGGGTATTTTGTAGCACCGTCAAAGGGGCAGCGTAACCAATCATGCGGACAACAAGATATGACTTTGAAAATACTTTGGGTAGGAAGGCTTCTTGATTGGAAATGTGTTGATACGATTATGCGTGCGATATGTGCACATGCTGACATTTCGCGCCAAAACGGGAAGATGCCGAGTATGGTTCTTGACGTGTATGGAAGTGGACCTATGGAAGAAAGCTTGAAACGGCTAATAATTGGTAATGAACAACATGTTTTCTTCCATCCGCCGGTGCAAATTGACGAGGTTCGGTCTTTAATGCAGCAACATGATGTTTATGTCCTTGCCAGTAACGCGAGAGAAGGGTGGGGAGCCGTGACAAATGAGGCGCTGGAAGAAGGAATGTATGTATTGGGAACGTATGAAGCAGGGAGCAGCGCAACGATGTTGACAGACGATGCCCTCTTTCATGCAGGGGACTGGAAAAGATTATTGGCATTGTTGGAGACTTGTCTTGGTCGGAAGCAGCGCGGAGAACTCAAAGGACAAGGAATTGGAGAATGGTCGGTTGAGAAAGGAGTTGATCATTTTGTGAATTTTATTGCGGAAGTGCGAGAGCTACATGATGAACGAGGAACGTCAACAAATTGATGTGGCACGTACTGTGGCGAATTATGCCATTGTTTTGATGCATGCGTGGGCCGCACAGCAGTATGTGGTTTCAGGCTCGTGGGAGTATCGGGTGTGTGATTTTGTTTGTAACGCCATGACGGCCATCGTGCTGCCAGCCCTTTTCCTTCTGTCTGGCTATCTGATGATGCGAGACTTCAGCCCCGCATCCTACGGGACAAAGCTCAGGCGGCGCGTGAAGCGTTTGTTGATACCGTATGTGGCTTGGAATGTGACATTCGTTGCGTTTTACCTTTGCGTCGCTCGGCTAGTGCCACGCATGCGCGAACGTGTGGAAAGTTTCGGACTGAGTTCCTTACATGGTTCCTTCGGTAAGATTCTTAGTTTCATGACGGATCCAATTGACATGCCGACTTGGTTCATGCGCACACTCATTGTTTATGCGATTCTCTCGTTACCGTTGTGGCTCTTGCTGAGTCGATGGAAGGGGATTCTGGCGTATGGTGTTCTGGCTTTCTGGTTTGGGGTGACGTTACAGCAGGGATGGGGCGTGCGTCTCAGATTCACATACCCATTTTATTCGACATTATGCTTTACGGGTGGAGCGCATTTGGCACTAGTTAACAGATCTCCTTTTGAGATTTTTAAATCACGCAAATGGCTTTTGTTCGCGGTTGTTGGTGCCGCAGGACTGTTTTGGCACAATATCCAATGGCATTGGGACTATTCGCCAGTACGAGACATTTCCTTCATGTTGATGTTGCCTGGATTGTTCGCCGCAGCGCCTTATTTGTGCCGATGTGCCAATTATTTGCCGAACTGGGATTTCTTCAAGCGTTCGTCTTTCTTTCTGTACACTGGGCATTTCCTTTTCTGTAGTTGCGTTCTCCATGCGCTTGCGCCACAATTTGCTGCGTGGCATGGGCCTGGCAAGTTGACATTCTTGATCGCACTCTTCTGCACGGTAGGCGTGGCGGTGAATCTAGGTGCCTATTGGCTGGGGCGGAAGGTTTTGCGTAAAGCATTTGGTATTTGGGATGGTTCACTCTGATCAAAAGGAGCCTTAAGTTCAATGAACGAAACTGAAACATTGTGCCATCAACGTGATTCCAAGATTGATGTTCTTCGCACGCTTTGTAACCTGATGATTGTGGTTTGGCATGCATGGGCGGTGTATCGCTTTTGCCCCAAAATTACAGGAGAGTTTTTTTTCTGGAAAGGGATTTGCGGTTTGATGACAGTTACAATGCCCGCATTCTTCTTTCTGTCGGGGTATTTACTGATGTGCAATCTTTCATCTGTAACGGCCGGAAAGAAAGCTCTTCGTCGTTTCAAGCGTCTGTTTCTTCCTTATCTCTGTTGGAATGTTTGTTTTGTAATGTTCTTGGGAGCTTTGAGTTTTGTCAACGATAGTTTTCTTGCAAGTTTCTTTGGTAATTGGCAGTTTAATTCGTGGAAACGGGTATGTAGCATGATTGTCGGGCTTGTCGTTGCACCAGCGGATACGCCACTGTGGTTTTTGCGCGCGTTATTTCTTTATTCATTATTGGGAATCCCATTATTTCTGATTGTAAATCGGATAAGGTGGGGATGGGTGATTCTTTTTCTTACTGCTCTTTTATGGGCTGTGGTGTCAGAAGTACTTGGTATAGAGCCAGTTGTAGCATACTCTTATCCATCATATTCAATGTCTGCCTTTTTGCTTGGTGCTTGGTTTATGCATACAGGTATACACCCATTTGCTTTCTTTGACAGGTTACCATTCTGGCTCTGTGGGTTCGTAGGTATTGTGGGAATGGCGCTTTATACTATGCAGTTTAAGGGTTTTGCGTGGTTGAAGAATATCTCATTCCTGCTTGAGTTGCCAGTGATGTTCTGTGTTGTGAATCAATTTGGCGGCTATTTCAATGGATGTAAGTGGTTTGATATTGTGAACGAGACTTCGTTCTTCATGTATTGTGGACATTGGTTATTTTGTCCTTTGAGTATTGCATTGTTTTATCCATTGATAGTCGATGTCCCAGGTTGTTTAAGCCTTTTGATTCTTGCTTTTATCGGGTTAGGAATTCCAGTAATGATCATTGTGAGGAAAATGATGATGCGCTTTTTGCCCAGAACGATTTCATTGTTGATGGATGGACGACTGTGAGAATTCTACAGATCATAGCTGGGTTACATCGAATAGGGGGAACAACGACTTTTGTAGGCGAGTTGTCGAATGCACTTGCCGTGCAGGGTGAAGACGTGACGATGGCGATGTTTCGGATACGAAGTGCTGATGATTTCACTCTTGACAATCGCGTCTCATGTATGCATGTCGCAGAGGTACGGAATCGACCACGAGATTTTGCTGTCGTGCATGTGCATGGGCTATGGGATCGTGAGGTGTTTTGGGCGAGTGGATGGGCGCTTAAGAACGGGATTCCGCTTGTGTGGAGTCCGCATGGGATGTTGGCGCCGTGGGCTTTGCGGAATCGCTGGTGGAAGAAGTTCGTGCCGTGGCATCTCTATGTTCGGCGTCGCCTTGCTTGCGCGGCGGTGATCCATGTGACGGCGCGGCAGGAGGCGGAATGGGTACGGGGGCTCGGTTTTACGAATCCCACTCCCGTGATTCCTCTCGGAACGGATGTAGCGAAAATACAAGTAAGGCCTCTTAGGACATCAGATCAAGTTCCCCGAACTGTTCTGTTCGTGGGGCGGCTTCATCCTGTGAAGGGCTTGGCGAATCTTCTTCGGGCGTGGGAAAAGGTTTCTGCGAAGGTGAAAGGCTGGCGGTTACGTCTGGTCGGGTGTGGCACAGAAGATTATGAGGAGCAGTTGAGGCGCATGGTGCGGAATGAACAGATTGGAGCTGTTGAACTGGCTGGAGCGAAATATGGAGATGAATTGGAACAGGAATATGCCGCTGCCGATTGCTTGATCCTTCCAAGCTTTACGGAAAACTTTGGCGGCGTGGTGGTTGACGCGCTCGCGCATGGAGTTCCTGTGATAACCTCGAATTTTACGCCGTGGCAGGAAGTTGATGGTCTGTGTGGCTGGTGGCGTGGGAATACGGTTGAAGAACTGGCATCGGTCCTTGAGGAGATGATGGCGTTGCCTGATGCCGTGCGTCATGAGATGGGCTTGAAGGGACAGGCCCTGGTTGAAAAAAAATACACTTGGACGGCGGTCGCCGAGCAGATGCGAGAAGTTTATCGTAAAGTGAGCGAGAAGGCCCATACATGAAAGTATTTGTAACAGGTGGAAGCGGTTACATCGGTTCAGTTGTCGTGAAGTGGCTTCTTGAACGCGGTAATCAGGTGACGGTATTCGACAATCTGGAGCGCGGACATCGATGTAATTTGGACCCACGAGCGGAGTTTGTGGAAGGCGACTTGCGGGATGGAAGGATGATTGGCGACATGCTGTATGCTTTCAAACCTGACGCGGTACTGCACTTCGCCGCGTATGCGCTCGTCGGCGAGTCGATGGGAGATCCGCTGAAGTACTTCGATAACAATGTCACGGGGGGCGTGAACCTGTTGAAGGCAATGGTGGGGGCGGGGTGTTCGCGACTCGTCTTTTCATCGAGCTGTGCGACGTATGGCGTGCCGGACGTGCTGCCGATTGAGGAGGATACGCCGCAGCGGCCGACGAATCCCTATGGTCAAAGTAAGCTCATGTTTGAGCAGATGGCAAATTGGCTCGCCGAGACGAAAGGTTTCCGCCCGACTTTCTTGCGCTATTTCAACGCCGCTGGAGCCGTGCCTGATCTTGGTCTCGGCGAGGATCATGATCCGGAAACGCACATCATCCCGAATGTGCTGAAGGTGGCGCTCGGAAAGAAAGATGCCGTGGAGGTGTATGGCGATGACTATCCCACGCCCGACGGCACCTGCATTCGCGACTACATCCATCTTGAAGATCTTGCCTCGGCGCATATTCTGGCGTTGGAGAAGGATGCACTTGGTGCCTACAATCTCGGAACGGGACAAGGTGTGAGCGTGAAGGAGATCGTCGAGACATGCCGACGCGTGACAGGACATCCTATTCCTGTGAAGGTCTGCCCGCGTCGTGCGGGTGATCCGCCGGCGTTGTATGCGAGTGGACGGAAAGCGCGGGCGGTGATGGGGTGGAATCCAACCCATTCTGACATTGAAACGATTGTTTGCGATGCCTGGGCGTTTCATCAATCTCATCCAGATGGATTGGAGGCGTGAGATGTTTTCGATTCTCATTCTCACCTATAACGAAGAGCAGAATCTTCCCGAGTGCTTGGATTCAATCTCCTGGTGCGACGACATCTGGGTGCTTGATTCCGGCAGCACGGATCGGACGGTTGAAATCGCCAAGGAGCGCGGATGCCATTTGATGACACGGAAGTTCGACAACTTCGGCGACCAGCGAAATTACGCGATTGACACGGCCACGTTCAAGTATCCGTGGGTGTTTGATTTGGACGCTGACGAGCGGTTTACAGATGCGTTGAAAGAAGAATGCGAGGAGATGATCCGCAAGGATGAGAAGAGTGCCTACTACTGTTCCTACAAAAACATCATGTGGGGCAAGTGGCTCAAACACTCAACGGGTTTCCCAGTCTACCAAATGCGGTTTCACAAGCTAGGTGAGATCCGGTTCGAACCATTTGGACATGGACAGAAGGAAGGACCTGCCAAACGCGGAATCGGTTATTTAAAAGAACCATACATTCATTATAATTTCTCAAAAGGTCTCAAAGACTGGTTTGCAAAACATGTCGATTATGGATATCGTGAGGCATTGTTACGCCTTGAAGAGGATGAGCACCCGTTGGTATTTCAGGGGACGAGTAGAATCAATCGAAGGCGGCGCTTGAAAAGGTTCTCATACCACATGCCATTCCGCCCATTCTTCAAGTTTATTTATACATATTTCTGGAAGTTGGGCTTTCTAGATGGGTATGCGGGGTTACAGTTCTCTTTGATGCAGGTCTGGGCGATATTCATGTATGATTCTATCTACAAAGACATGAAGCGGCAGAGGTGTGATTCGTGAGAATTAAGTTTGTAGGTGATTGGTTGCCGGGGGCATCGCCAAATTTAGACTTGAAAGGCGATGACTGTTTATGGGTTGGTAATCTGGAGTGTGCTTTTTCAGATGCCGTGATCGAGAGCGGTAAGGCATATATATCTTTGCTGCCACTCGAGTACGTTGATAATAACGTCACTGCTCCTTTCTCGGCGCTTTCATTGGCCAATAATCATGTTTATGATGCGGGCGGGGGGGCGTTTGATCGGATGGTTGAGCAGCTGTCTGCCCAATGCCCGAAGACGCAGTTCTTTGGGATGGTTGAGCATCCGTATGCTGACTTGTTACTAGATGGCCGGCATGTTGCAGTCATCGGGTGCTTGGAGCCCTGTAGGAGCCGAGGTGTAAGGATATTTAGGCAAGAGGATGTCTTGGCATTGATTCGCAGGATTCGGGATGATTTTGATTTCGTGTATGTGTTTCCGCATTGGGGTAAAGAGGGGGAATATACGCGTTACCCCGCACCTTGGCAGTTGAAGTTAGCACGAAGTTGGATTGACGGTGGGGCGGATGGCGTCTTTGGTAACCATTCGCATGTGCCTCAAGGAAGGGAGACTTATAAGGGGAAGCCAATCTACTATTCTCTTGGGAACTTTGACTTTGATCATCCTGAGGGTAAACTCTACGCGGGGACGTCAGACCGACTCGTTCTAGCAGTTAACGGAACAGGTGTGCAGGAGTTTTTTGATTCCGACGAGTCCCGGAATGCTGTCGAGGATGCTAGCCGATATCTTCTTTGCTGTAATCTTTGGAACTGGGCACGTGCTGTAGGGCCATTTAACTTGAGGAAAAATACAGCAAGTTGGAAGATAAGGTTGAGAAAGAACCTTCTAAGGACATTGCCCAAATTCTTGATCTGGCAACTATTGCCACAAACCCTTTTATTTAGAGTCGCTTCATGCTTTGGGGGAAAGAAAGCTTTTATGTGATATGAAACTTGGATTAAAGAGTATTGTTGAAACGATTCCCTACGGCATCGGACGATGGCTGGCAAGGGTTCCTTTTTCATGGCGGCTCGGAAGTGAATATGCGAGGATGCGCAAAGAATGCCGCCAGATTGACGATGGTGAAGAAACGACAAGGGAGGCGTATGCGATAGATCATTTCCGGGAGATTTTTGAATATGCACGCGAGCATTACCCATGCTACCAGAGACTTTATGCAGACGCTGGGGTGTTGGGATTAGAGATCAGATCTCTCCATGATGTTGCAAAGATACCGGTCATCGACAAGGCGTGGGCACGGAAACATTTCAATGAGTTCAAGGGGACTTATCGGCTAAACACGGGTGGGTCGAGCGGTGAACCGACGGCATTCTGGGCAGACAAGAATTGTTGGGCGCGAGAGTGGGCGCACATGCACACGATCTGGAAAATGTTGGGTTATGACTATCGCGATCTGAAATTGGCTATTCGCGGCAAGAATCTTGGGAAGCATCCATTCTCCTACAATCCCGTTCACAACGAGTACATCATCAACACCTATCTGAACGTCAAGGATTATGCGCCGAAGCTGACGAGGTTGTTCGAGAAGCGGAATGTGAAATGGTTTCATGGTTATCCAAGTTCAATCTACCAGTTCATCCTCGAATGCGAAGAGGCTTTCGGGAAGGATGAAACGCGGAGATTGTTTCGGATAGTGAAAGGTCTTTTGTTGAGTAGCGAGTTTCCGCTGCCGTACATGAAGGAGAAGTTCAACGAGTATGGGCTTCGGTGGATTTCATGGTATGGTCATACGGAAATGTGCGTGTTGGCGTATGACAGGGAATGTACGAATCGGTACCACCCGTTCGTGACATACGGTCTTGCTGAGGTGGCGGACGGCCATTTGATTGGAACGAGTTTCCATAATTTTGATATGCCGTTGATTCGCTATGATACGGGGGATCTGGTTGAGGCAACGAAAGTTTCAAGTGGCGGGCTTGTTGAGGAGTTTGCCATCAAGGAAGGACGTAGCGGAGATTTCATCGAGGATAAGCATGGAAAGAAGATTCCCTTGACGGCTTTGATCTTCGGACGCCACCATAAAGCATTTGATGTCGCCGATTATATCCAGATCGGGCAGATGGAGCCGGGCAAAGCGACGTTGTATGTGACGATGAAGAATCGGGAGATAGGTGGCGATATGGCGAAGTTTTTTGATCTGACGAATGCAGATGTCGACTTTGAGTTTAAGGTTGTGGAGAGGCCAGTAAGGACGGCGATGGGGAAGTTGAAGTTGAGGGTGTGAGGTTATGTCGCAAAGAGTCTAATCGTATGGTGAGAGCGATTTGAGGATAGTGAGAGTCCATTTACTGACATTTGAGAATCGGACTTATGACAATACCAGATACTATTGTACAAAGGGTGAATGGACTTCCTATAGAGGAGGTAGCGGAAAGGCTTGGTATAACCATAAGGCGACATAATGCTTTATGCTTTATGCACAATGACCATGCGCCGAGCTTGCATTTCAGCGTTAGAAAGAATATATTCCGTTGTTTTGTCTGTTGTAAAGGGGGAGGCCCCATTCGGTTGGTGCAAGAATATGAAGCATGGTCATTTCAAGCGGCATGCGTGTGGCTAGCTAGGGAATTTAATATCTGGAAGCCTGATGAAGAAAGAGATAAGAAATCAGTCAGACGATTAATCAGGAAAAGATATTTGTTTACGAATAATGGGACGGAAAAAATATTTGACGAAGAGATATGTGCTTGGCTGATAGGCAATGCAAAATTGTCAATGAAAGCCCGCAAGTTCCTTTTCGAAGAACGCCACTTCAAGAAAGAGGTTATAGACAAATTGAGAGTCAAGTCGCTTTCTTACCCGAGTCGGCTCGTTGACACATTGTTTAAGTTGTTTGGAGAAGAAAGATGTCTGAAGTCAAGGATTGTACGACAGGGTAAGTATGGATTTTACTGTTGTTTCTATACACCATGTCTGCTGTTTCCGTATTATGGGCAAGACGGCAGGTTGAAGGGTATACAATCCAGATATTTAGGTGAAAATCAAAATGCTCCAAGATTTCAATTCTTGTCATCTCAGAAAACGCGATTGTTCAACCTTCCCGTGTTAAATACATTGAAACGGGGAGATAGACTATACATAAGCGAAGGGATTACTGATTGCTTGGCAATGTTATCATCGGGAATGAATGCGGTAGCTATACCCAGTGCGACTATATTGCCATTTGAAGATCTAGTAGAACTGACGAAATATGATTTGCACATGTATCCAGATCAAGATGAGGCCGGGTACAAGGCGTTTATGGAATTGAGCGGTTTTTTTGTAAATCATTATTCAACCATAAGGGCAGAAACACTACCAGAGGGAGTCAAGGATTATTGTGATTATTATGTCAAATTCCAAGGAGCAGATGGCAAAGATGGAATACTCCCTTGAAACGTTATGGAAAGACATTCAGGACATCCCTGAAGAGAACGAAGGCAAGGAGAGGCTTGGCGATAAGGTTGAACGCGAGTTCCAGTCCAAACTGATTGTCATGCACATGCTGATGGATCTGGCTTCTAAATATTGGGCTAATGACTATAATGAAGAGGAGAATTTGCGTAAGGTCTTAGAACTTGAGGTGATCAAAGATGAATTGTTGTCGGGTTATATTTTCTTCATTCCACAGAATCCACAGTTTGATTATACATGGAGTTACATGCGAAAGCGGAAGAAGGTCTATGCAGAGTTCCTTGTTAACGCAGTAATGTTCTTGAAGAATGTACTTCTGGACATTAACATATTGGCTGACAAATCGAGGCGATTGGGGAATGTGCACTTTGTTTTCAATGACATATTTGATGTCGCACTTATAGCTGAAAGACCTCACGTCAAAACTGGTTTGCGATGGGAGAACTTTTACCGTATTGCCGCAACTAAGGAGAGCTACAATGTCGTAGTTAAGAAAGGAGAAGTGGTTTTGATGGCTCGTGACAGGAAGGACGTCTCGGATGTAGATGGTGTCATAGATGTAGTGCTTCAAATGGTCAACGATAAAAAACTGATTTTTGATTGAAGAATTTATGAGACTGCTTGACAAGATTTTAGATGGGCGGAATATCTTTAACTCGATATTCTGTATGGAATCTTACGTGTTCGAAAAAGGACTATTGGACACAACTGAGCCAGTATACCTAAAGAATGATGGCGGAAAAATCGTCGATACCATAGCTGTGAATGATCTTGAATTGTATTATGCTCTTTCAGACAAGCACAATGTAGACCTAATAGAAAAGGTTATCATCTGTTGTCGGCAACAATTGAAATGGTTGTTTGCAAGTAAGGAGAATTTGTTTAGTACAAGGGTCTATTTCAAGCTCAAGAACTATGATGTAACTGATAGTAAACTAAATTTCCGTCCGATGCATACGGCACGGTTGATTGATCTAATATGTATGGTCAGCATCCTTAATTGCCTTATGTTTGATGATGATTTGGATGCGGGCAAGAGAGAACTTTCAGACCTATCCAAGTTGTTGCCGCATAATTTCTATGGGAATATACCTAGTACGGATGTACAGTTCTTGTTTCACAAGTGGCATGCGAAATACAAGGAATATACCGAAGCGGTGATAGATCATTGCCGGGCGTATCAGCAGAATCATAATTATCTGAGTGAAGTATGCTTGGATATCAAAAACTTCTTCCCATCAATCTCGCCGAAAATGCTCTATGACTATATTATTGGCAAATTGTCGAAGACTTATGAGAACGACATTGATGCATTAGGTATGGTGGTGGTTAAACTTCTGTATTTTATTATAGATAAGCAATATATAGAACCATGGAAAGAATACTACTATTCTGAAGAAACTAATCTATTAGGCTCTACGCTGTATATGAATTGTGGAATACCGCAAGGTTTACCACAGTCTTATTTTTTCGGTAATCTTTGCATGATAGAGGTTAAGAGGCTCTTGATGGGTGAGACATTCTTCAAGGGGGATGCCTATTTCTATGTAGATGACTCTGTGATTTATGTACAAGCCAAATTAAGCGAAGGCACATTTAGAAAGAAAATCGCCGACCTTAACACCTGCCTTGCAGAGTGGTGTGCCGCTAAGGAAAATGCTGAAAGTACAATTGGAGAATTCTTGAGTGCTGACCATTTGGCATTTCAGAAGAAATTGAGATACATAATAAATTTCCATGAAGACGGAAAGAGTGTCTTCACCCATATTGATGATGCTGATAATCAGTATGGTCCAATAGCAAATATTGCGCGTGAGACTTCCATGCACTCGAGGCTTACGTATAATCTTGATGAGGTTGATGACCATGTGTCGCTTAAAAAGCTTGAGGCCTTGGATATAGTAATTTCAAGGGAGATACAATGGCTGTCCGCAAAGCAAAAGGGGGGCGAGGGGAATGTAGGTGTCGGCGATGCCATAGCCTCACACTTGAAATTGTTGAAAAGATTTAAGAAATTCTTCCTTTATCGCAATCGGTTGCTGAAAATTCGTGAAGACGGCGAAGTGACAGAGGATATGCAGAAAGGTTTTAGAACGAGATTTCTGGAAAAGGCTAAGAAACCTGAAGAGTTTTTTGCGCAGTTCGATGAGGATATTTTTCAGTCTGAATATCGATTAATCATCCAGAAGCTGTCTAGGGAATTGTCAAAAGGCTTCGCGCAAGGGATAACAGAATTTGAGAGGGGAATGTTGGCAGAATGCCGCATGACAACTGAAGGGATGCATTCTTCTCTGTATTATGCCAAAGATGTAGACGCCACTTTTAAGATGAAAACTTTGTCGCGAGATGTCTATGCATCATTGACGCGGTGGGCAAATGTGAACTTCAGCGGTCAGAGGAGTGTGAATCCCGAAAAACAAATGGATAGGTTTAGGGCTTTTCTGGAGAATAGTAGGGAGGAGATGGTGGGGGGCGGTATTATTTCCATGCAGAAGAGTGGTTTCATGGATAAAGATTTTACATTGTTCGTGATGAAGTCCTCGTCTGAATACCAACGCAGGATTCTTAATGTGTATTTTTCAGAGATGATGAATGTTTTCCCTTCGGATGCACTGGCTTTTGTGAAGATGAATGCCAGGCGGCTTAGATATGCAGAACTGAGGGTTTTGGCCTATCTGAGGAACTTGAATTTTGATTTGGCAGAGTTTAAGGAATTTATTTGGCAAATTAATGATAGAGACATTTCCAACCAGATGGGGATTGACATGGGGTTACTTGAAGTGCTCAATGTCTTCATACGGAATGTGAGAAAGCCTGAATGGGTTGATGCGTTGATACGCACACATCGGTTGACGAAAGGATTATGGTATAATGGTTCCAAATTCTTGAACTCATATACCCTGCACGATGAAGAGCATGCTGTGACGCTTATTCGAAAAACGCTTGAGCTTACAAACAGGATAGACTACTTTGTGCTGAAAGATATAGATTTTTATATTCTTTTCTTGGCGTGTTACTTACACGATATTAGCATGGTGATACATCCTGACTTGGGCCGATTGAGTTCTGAAAGTGGGCAGAACATATTATTGATTTCAGATATTATGGAACAGATGAAGGAAGAGTGTCGCGGTGAAAGCAAAAGCGAACAGCCGTGGAGAGCAAAAGCGGAAAGGCTTTTAGGCAAGGAGGATGTCGGTTTGGGGCAATGCCGACAGGGAGTAGGACGATGTGACACGCCCCCCTAGGGGGGCGGCTGCCGGTGT